>Ga0302325_10019616_pt1 | contig 14208 bp, 11 predicted proteins | sample Palsa_T0_2_FD_201948 | JGI IMG/M metagenome (GOLD analysis project Ga0302325, IMG submission 201948) | Peat permafrost microbial communities from Stordalen Mire near Abisko, Sweden - Palsa_T0_2 | ecosystem: Environmental > Terrestrial > Soil > Palsa > Peat permafrost | place: Sweden: Abisko... | reverse complement strand
CGCCGTCTCCTTCTCGAACACGGATTTCTCGGCCTGCAGGTCGCCGTCAAACGTGCCCTCGACGATGATCGTCTGCGCGCGGATATTCGCCTTGACCGTGCCCTGGACGCCCACGGTCAGGCGCTGGGTATGCGTGATCGAGCCTTCTACGCGGCCCTGAATCAGCAGGTCTTCCTCGGCGCTCAAATCACCCTTGAAATACAGTGTGGGGCCCAGGATGGAAGTGCGTTCAGTCGCGCTGTCGTAGGGATTGCTCATTCACGAGACTCCTTGAAGTGGACCGCAGGCGGGCATTGCGAGACTACCTGGCATAATCACTTGCAAAGTGAGAGTTTGATCACGATTTGCGCGCGTAGCAAATCTGCGGCGCCGGGCTGTCGCCAAAAGCGAACTATTGTGCCGCGCACAGTGCACTCGCCGCGCTCGATGCCGGCGTCGCAGGCGGGCTCGCGGGTGGTGGCGCTGCGGCAGGCAGCGCCTGGATTACTCGATACTTTCCCCGTGCAGAGAAATATCCAGGCCTTCACGCTCCTGCTCCTCGGAGACGCGCAAGCCCATGGTCTTATCGATCAGGAACAGAATGAGGAAACTCGCGGCGAAGCCGTAGATCACGGTCACCGCGACGCCCTTCAGTTGAACCAAGAAGGAGCCATCCACACCGCTGATTTCCTTGCTAACGAACACGCCGGTCAGCAGCGCGCCGAGAATACCGCCGATGCCGTGCACACCGAAGGCGTCCAGCGAGTCGTCGTAGCCCATGACATGCTTCAGGGAGGTTGCTGCGACGAAGCATACGACCCCGGCGATGAGCCCGATGATGACCGCCGGAGTGGGGCCCACGAAACCGGACGCGGGCGTAATGGCGACCAAGCCCGCCACGGCGCCCGATGCGATACCCAGTACGCTGGGCTTGCCCCTGCTGATCCATTCGGCAGACATCCAGCCGAGCGCGGCGGCTGCCGTGGCCATTTGGGTCACCAGCATCGCCATGCCGGCGCGGCCGTCGGCGGCGCCCGCCGAGCCCGCATTGAAGCCGAACCAGCCTACCCACAACAGCGAGGCACCGATCAACGTCAGCGTGAGATTGTGAGGTGCCATCTTTTCTCTGCCGTAGCCGAGGCGCTTGCCCAACATCAGGCAACTGGCGAGGCCGGCGATGCCGGCGTTGATGTGCACCACGGTGCCTCCGGCATAATCCAGCACGCCCGCCTTGCTGAGCCAGCCCGTCGGCTCCCACACCATGTGGGCAATCGGGCAATACACCAGCAGCGACCAGGCGGCCATGAACACCAGCATCGCTGAAAACTTCATGCGGTCGGCAAATGCGCCGGCGATCAGCGCCGGGGTGATGGCCGCAAACGTCAGCTGAAACATGGCGTAAACGGTCTCCGGTATGGTCAACGCCAGATGCGATACGGACAACTGATTCGCCGGATCGTGGATGAAGGTCATGCCGTTGAAAAAAGCGCGGCCGGTACCGCCCAGAAACGCGCTGCCGGGAGTGAATGCCCACGAATAGCCGATCGCCCACCACAGCAGCGTCACCATGCAAGTAATCGCGAAGGTCTGCATCAGCGTCGCCAGCACGTTCTTCTTGCGCACCATGCCGCCGTAGAACAATGCCAGGCCCGGTATGGACATCATCAGCACCAAGGCCGTGGAAGTCAGCATCCACGCGGTATCGCCGGAACTGATCTTGTCCACGCCGGTCAAGAAGGGCTCGGTGGGTCCGTCGGCCCATGCGCACTGCACCGACAATGTCAAAGCGCCGAAGAAAGTCCATCCAGACAATTTATTCGTCAAAGCAAAATCCCCCTTTGAACCTAAATGGCACTGGCGTCCCGTTCGCCGGTGCGGATGCGTACGACTTGCTCGAGATCGAAGACGAAAATCTTTCCGTCGCCGACCTTGCCGGTCTGCGCCGATTTAGCGATAGCCTCGATCACTTGCTCGAGCAGCGCATCGTCGACCGCGATTTCTATTTTTGTCTTGGGCACGAATTCCACGATGTACTCGGCGCCGCGATAAATCTCGGTATGACCGCGCTGCCTGCCGAAGCCACGGACCTCGGTTACCGTGACGCCCTGCACGCCCACCTCGCTGACGGCCTGCCGGACATCGTCGAGCTTGAATGGTTTGATGATCGCGGTGATGAGCTTCATCGATTGTGTTCCTCGCCCATTCGTATGCTGACGGTCGTGCGGAAGCACCGCTTGTGCCACCTGCAAAGAATTGAACGCGATCAGCGGCTTAGCATTTTGCGAGCGGGAAGCCGCATCGTTTCGGCACTGAATCAGGGCATCGAGGAAGAATCCATGCCTTGCAATGAGGCACCGCCGGCGGTTTCACGCACCGCCAGGCGCCGTTTCACTTCAACGACATCTCCAAGCGGACCCTGCCGTCTTGGCTCTTTGCCTTGTCGTTCACCACCAAAAACACCCGTGCAGGGTCGAGCTGAGTGCCCGTCAGCAGCGCTTGCTGTATGGCCATGGCTCGCTGCTGCCCCAAGGCGGTCAGGTCGCTGTCGGTAATCACGATGTGATCGTGCAAGGCCTGGCTGAGAAAGGCCGCCTTGGCCGCAGCCAGTTCGGGCTTGGTCTTGATACTCGTGACGGCTTCCGGGTACTTCGGCTCGCCGCCGATGTCCTTCACGTAGATCGGCGTCAATAGCTCGACCTTCGCCGCCGGATCCATTTGCTCGAACCCAGGCGCCGGGGCCGCCGATTTCTTGCCGGACTTGCCGGTCTTGGCGGATTGCGCCTCCCGAACCTGCGCCGCGAAATGCGCCTCGACCAAGGCCGGCCGATCGAGATCACTCACCCAGGCGATCGGCACCTCGATCTTGATCTGCGGCCGCTCGGTCAACGCCTTGACCATCGCCCGGTCCTTATCCGCGGCAGCGGCATCCAGGTCGGCGGTCCCCGGACTGAAATCGACGAACTGCAAATCCGGACCGCCCCCGAACAAGGCGCCGAGCAGGGCAAAAGGCGCGGTGACCGCCTTCTCGAGAATATTGACGAATACCTTCCAGATGATGGGCCCGAGCCGGAACGTCGGATCGTCCAGTGTGCCGTTCACCGGTATATCCAGATCGATGACGCCGTTGCGGTCCTTGAGCAGCGCCACGGCCAGTTTGATGGGCAGCGACACCGCATCCTTGCTCGCGGTCTTGTCGCCGAATTCAAGCTGGTCCACGGTGATGTGGTGCTGCGCATCGAGCTTGCGGCCGTCCACTTTGTAATGCAGCTCGGTCGTGAGCTTGCCCTTGGTGATGTTGTAGCCGGCAAATTTCCCGGAGTAGGGATTGAACGTACTGAGCTCCATGTTACGGAAACTCAAAGCCAGGTCCGTATACAGTGCGGGGCCCAACACATTGACCTCGCCGGTGATGGAGACCGGAGAGAATGCATCCACTGCCCCGTGGATATCCACCTTGGCGCGCGAATTCGCCTTCGAAGACAGGCCGAGCACCGTCCCCTCGATGCTCTGAATGCCGGCGCTGAAGTTCGGCTGAACGGACAAATCCGTAAAATGGGCCTGGCTCGCATGCAGCACGATCTTCTTGATCGCCATGGGCATCGGCGGGGGCCCGGCCGGCGCCGCCGCCGCCGCAGTTCGTACGGATTTATTCCGGGCATGCCTGCCCGGCACGGGTTTGGGCGCGGCCGGCGCCGTCGCCGCCACGGGTACGCCGCCCGGCACTGCCGGCGCAACCACCGTCGCACCGGGACCCGCCAGCACCCGCTTCACATTCAAGCTGGTGTCCGGCTCGATGATGACGCGCGCATACAATTTGCGCGCCGTCACTTGGTCTATGTCCAGCTCATCGGGGTCGTGCTGATACTTCACGCCGGACAAATCCAGGCGGTCCCAATTGATGAAGGGATCGTGCAGTGCATTGTCGACGGTGCGCAGGCCGGCCACGCTGATATTGCCGGCAAACTGCACTGCCGGCTTCTTGGCGCCGTAGCGCACCTTGGCATCGCCGCTCAGACGCCCGCCGAGCAGGGTCATCGAGGTGTGCTGCGCGATGTACGGCTGAACCGTGTTGAGCTCGATGCCGTCGAGTTTCAACGCCACATCGGCGGACAGCGGTTGAGGCGTGACAGCGCCGCTCACGCTCAAAGAGCCCGCGCCGTTGATGTGAGTATCGAGACTCATGGTGATGGGATTGGAGAGATCCAAACTCACGTCCGCCGCCTTGAGGGACAGCGGCGCCAACAGCACTTTCACCGCCGGCGAGGTACTGCGATCCTCTGCGGAAATACTCGCTTCATTGAGCGCAAACTCGTGCAAATCGAAGGTCCATGGCGCGGCAGCAGGTGCAGGCGTGGCCGTGAGGGTCGGTGCCGCAGGAACCGGGGGCGTCGCAGAACCCGGGGACGCCGCTGCAGCGGCGGGAGATTGCTCGAGCTTGAGCAAATTGAACGAGCCATCGGGTTCGAGCCATGTCACGAGCTTCACACCCGTGAGGGACAGCGACTCGACATGAGCCTGCCGTTTCAAGAGATCCACGGTGGTCCCGCTCACCAGCAGCGACGGCACCGTAATCCAGTCTATCGCCGATTCATTGGCCGATTGCCTGGGGCTCACGGTAAGATCGTTGACCGCGATCTTCGCCACCGTCGCCTGCAAATCGACGGCGTCTCGCAAGGAAAACTTGTAGGTCGCGTTAAGATCGATGGTGCCGGAATTGACCAGGAAATTCAGACGGTCTTCGAGATACTCCCAGATCGTGTGCGCCCGCAGCCCATCGATTTGAAACTCGCCATCGGATTCTATGGGCTGCACCGACAGGTGGCCGTGCCACTCCACCCGCTCGCCGAGCTTCGAGGAGCCGGTAAAAGTGAATCGACCGCCCTCGACTCCAGTAGAGAAATTCAACAGCTCGAAGTTGATGGGCTCCAGCCGGGCCTCGAACTCGCTCGGTCGGCTTTGATCCGCGTACGTCACCAGCCCCTGGCTGACGTTGAACGACCCTATGCGGATCGCAGGCAGCGGCTCATTCTTCTTCTCGGGCTTTGCCGGCGCGGCTTTCGGACTCAGCTGCAGGAGATTGAGGCGTCCATCGCGCGCCACGACGGCATTCACCCTGGGCGAGTCGATGTCGATGGCGGCGAAGGAATACGCGCGGTGCCAAATCGAGGACAGCTCGAAATCCACGAACAAGCGTCCGAAGCCGAGCAATTTCTCCCCGTCCGGCGCGGCCAGCGAGAAATCCTTGATCTCCAGCTGGAACAGGAAGGGATTGAAGCGGATCTCGCCCACCGCCGGCGTCACGCCCAGAGTCTTGGGAATCTCCTTCATGAGCGTCGAGCGCAGAATCCGCGGCACCGCAACGAACCCAGCCAGGGCGTACAGCGCCACCAGCAGCGTCACAACCGCCGAAATACGGAAGGTTTTGGTTTTCGTGAACTGCAGCATTGGACATCCCGCCACTACGCCGCCTGCCGACCTGAGGCTTCAGTCTAGCAAAGATTCACCCTGGTACCTCGGCACCATGATGTTGACCGGTTGACGGTAGTCGCCCCAGGGGCTGAGCCCCCGGGCGACTACTCTCACCACTCCACACCACCCCGCCAAGGGCACCCGATTGCCCCCTCTCGACGGTGATGTATCTTCTGCGCGGTGATGTACCTCGGCCAGTGCGCACGGTCAGGGGGGATAAGGAGTTGGAAGCCAACTGCTGCCTTTACGTTGGCTTCCAACTCCTTATCCCCCCTGACCTTGTGAACCGGTCAACATCCCCGCGCAGAGGTACTAGCCTGTCTGACAGGCTGCTAACGCTTGTTACGCTGAATCAGCCGTTTGCGTTTGCGCACCTGGCGGGGGGTCAGGGGGTTGCGCTTGCCCGCAAAAGGGTTCTCATCGCCGCGGAAAGTGACGCGTACCGGGGTACCCATCAAATCGAAGGCCTTGCGGTACACATTGACCAGGTAGCGCCGGTAGGCATCCGGCACATGGTCGGTCTGATTGCCGTGGATGACGATCACGGGCGGATTGCGGCCGCCCTGGTGGGCGTAGCGCAGCTTGATGCGGCGGCCGCTCACCAGCGGCGGCTGGTGGCTTTCGAGGGCCGCTTCCAGCACCCGCGTCAGTTCCGGCGTGCCCATGTCGCGGGTGGCAGCGGCATACACCTTGCGCACGGCGGCGAACAGTTCGCCGACACCGCTGCCGTGCCGTGCCGAGATGAAATGCAGCGGCGCGAAATCCGCGAATTGCAGGCGCTGTTCGACCTGCTGGCGAATCAGATCGCGCTGCTCCGTGGGAATGTTGTCCCATTTATTGACGGCGAGCACGACCGCGCGGCCTTGCTCTATGACCGTGCCCAAGAGACTCGCGTCCTGTTCCGCGACATTTTCGTGCGCATCCATCACCACGACGACCACATGAGAGGTCTCGATCGCCTGCAGAGTCTTGATGACGCTGAATTTCTCGACGGCCTCTTCGACCCGCGAGCGCCGCCGCAACCCGGCCGTGTCGATCAGCGTGTAGCGCTCGCCGTCGCGCTCGAACGGCACCAGCACGGCATCGCGCGTCGTACCGGGCTGATCGAAGGCCACCATTCGATTCTCGCCGAGCAGGCGATTGATCAAGGTGCTCTTGCCCACATTCGGGCGGCCGATGACGGCGACCTTGATCCCGGTCATCTCGGGACCGTCCTGTGGGTCCGGAGTCAGCCCGGAGAGCGCTTCTTCGAGCAGAGAGATCACACCCTGGTCGTGCGCAGCGGCGATCGGATGCGGCTGACCCAGCCCCAGCTGATGAAAATCGGCTACGGCGATGTCATGGTCGAAGCCTTCAGTCTTGTTGACCGCCAGGAACAAAGGCTTGCCGCTGCGCCGCGCCAGCTGCGCAACGAATTGGTCCTGCGGCGTGACGCCCGCCCGGCCGTCCACCAGCACGATGAGCCTATCCGCCTCGCTGATCGCGCGCTCGGTTTGCGCGACCATCAAGCTTTCGATGTCGTCGGCATTCTCCACCAGACCGCCGGTGTCCACCACGATGCAGGGGACCTCGGTGCGCCGCGCGAATCCGTATTGCCGATCGCGGGTGAGCCCCGGCAGATCGGCGACCAACGCATCGCGGGTACCGGTCATGGCGTTGAACAGGGTCGATTTACCTACATTCGGTCGACCGATCAGTGCGATTACCGGCAGCACGTTGCCTACGGGGAGGGCGGAGGAGTCGCAGGCGCCGCAGGGGGCGCCGCGGGCTGCGTAGGTGCCGCGGCGGGTGGCGTCGTGGGTTCCGCAGCAGGCGGCGTCGCAGCGGGCGGCGTCGCGGCGGGCGGCGTCGCGGCGGGCGGCGCCGTGGCGGGCGGCGCCGTGGCGGGCGGCGCCGTGGACTCCGTAGCAGGCGGTGTCGCCGGTGCCCCCTTGGCGCCCTTCTGTTTCTTGACCTTCGGCGCCTTAGCAACCTTAGCGACCCCCGGCACCTTGGAAGCTCCCGGCGGCACGGGGGCCCCCGGCGTAGCTCGGTAGGCGGACATTTTGCCGCGGTCGGTCATCACGACCACAGTGTCGCCCTCCGCCACGGGGGGATTCGAAATGAGTTCCTTCTTGGCAACGCGCTGTCGGGCGACGAGCTGGCCGGTGGTCTTGTCCACCCAATGCAAATAGCCCTGGAAGTCGGCGACGACCACGGCGGTGCTCGTCAGCACCGGAGTAGTCAGGCGCCGCAGCTTCATTTTCTGATTGCGCCAGAGCTCCGAGCCATCGCGTTGGCGTAGAGCCACGATGATGCCGTCGGACTGCGTCACGTACAAATTGTCATCGTCGACAGCCAAGCCCCGATAGCTCGACATATCGTGTGCCCACCAGACCTGGCCAGAATCGATCGCGAGCATCGCGGTGCGCCCCTGAAAGCCGGTGGCGAACACATTCTCGCCCGCCGTGCGCACCGCCGAGTCGACGTCGACCAGCCGGTCGAGTTCCGTGCGGCCATGGGGGGAAGCCAGCGCCGCGTCCCAAACCGTGTCCCCGGTGTTGAGCGATACCGCCATGACTTTGCCGTTGTCGAAGCCGCTGATCGCCACTTCCTTGGCGATGATCGGCGTCGCTGTGCCGCGCAGGCTCAGGCGCGGCACTTGCTGCTCCACCGACCACAATTCCTTGCCGTCATGTGCATCGATGCCGTGCAGCCGCCCGTCGACCGAGCGTATGACGACGATTTTCTGACTAATCGCCGGAGGAGACAGGAGTTCGGAGTTCAAACCGGTACGCCAGAGTTCGCGCCCCGTGGCCCCATCCAATGCCACGACGGTGCCCTTGCTGCTGCCCAGGACCACCATCCCCGCGCCCGCAGCCGGCCCTGCCGACAGGGGAAGCTTCAATTTCTTCAGCCACACGCGGCGCCCGCTGTCCAACTGCGTGGCGAGAACCTCGCCCTTGTCCGAGGCGGCGAACACCACGCCGTTGTCCACCGCGGGCCCCAGCCCCAGGCGCTGCACCATTTGCTTCTTGCCACCGCCGACGTTCTCACCCCAGAGCTTCTTGACCTCCAGCGTCTGCGGGAAATAGATCAAAGTCGCCGGCGGCTCGACGTCTTTGTCTTTGCTGCAACCGGCCGTCATGATCAGCGCCGCGAGGCCCGCAGGAAGCAGTGAGCGAAGCAATGAGCGCATCAGGGTTTAGCCTTGTTCGGAGTGTCCAGTGAAATCACCTTTGCAACCGGCGCCCGGGCGCCGCCAAGATCCTGGATCTTCAATTCCAGCAATGCACCGTTGATGCCGCTGGTATCGGCGGCGCCCAGTGCCGCCTGATATTCGTTGATCGCGCCGGGAATGTCCTTCTTCGCCAAATACGCGTCGCCACGCACCTCGTGATAGGGTGCCGCGAACGCGGCCGGCATGGGCGTCCCCAAAGTCTTGATCGCTTCGTCCGCCTTGCCCTGGTCGGTCAATATGCGCGCCAGGCGCAAGCGGGCGATCAGCCGCAGTTCCGAGTCCTTCGAATCGTCCATGACCTGCGTCAGGGGCGCGATGGCCTTGTCGAGCTGGCCCTCATCGACGTCGAGCCGCGCCAATGTCAGCTGTGCCTGGTCGGCATACGGCGAATTCGCGAAATCCTTGATGAGGCCATCGGCGATTTGCCGGGATTTGGCATGGTCGTTCGCTTCGAGCGCATTGGTCATGGCGCCGAACTGGCTCGCGGCCTTGTATGCCCGCTCGTTGGTGTAACTCTGGAAATACCGGATGCCGAAAAACAGCGCGGCCCCAACCAGCACGCCGCCGAGCAGCCATGGCGCGTATTCCACGGCCAGGCGCTTGACCGCCTCCAATTGTTCGTCATCGGTCAAATATTCTTCTGTCATGGCTTCTCCGCTATCCCGCCCTTAAGACCCAACAACGCCCTTAAGACCCAACAACACCCCTAAGCGTTCACTGATTTGCAACATGGGGCATTCCTCCTGTGCCAGCTCCTGGCGCAAGGCCTTGACGGCAACCACCCCTCGGGTCACTTCGTCATCTCCCAATACGAGCGCAAACTGCGCGCCGCTCTTGTCCGCGCGCTTGAATTGCGTCTTGAAACTCCCACCGCCGAGATTGATTTGCAATGCGAGACCCGGCCAGGCATCGCGCAATTGTTCCGCCAGTTTGAAACCCGCGATCTCCGTGTGTTCCCCCATCAGCACCAAATAAACCTGCGGCCGGCCGCGCTGAGGGGCCAATCCCTGCTTCTCCAGGAGCATGACGATGCGCTCCTGGCCCATCGCCCAGCCGATGCCGGGCGTGTCTATGCCGCCCAATTGAGCCACCAAGCCGTCGTAACGTCCCCCGGCACACACGGTGCTCTGCGAACCGAGCGCGTCCGTCGTCCACTCGAAAACCGTACGGGTGTAGTAATCGAGCCCGCGGACCAGGTGCGGCTCGACATGATACTCGATGCCGGCGCTGCGCAGGTGGGAGCACAAGGACTCGAAATGGGCACGGGACTCCGTGTCCAGGGAATCGAGCAGCAGCGGCGCTCCGGCGACGATGCGCTGCATGTCCGGATTCTTGCTGTCGAGTATCCGCAGCGGATTGCCCCTGAGCCTGCGTTTGCTGTCCTCATCGAGCGCGGCTTCGTGCGCACCGAAGTACGCCGTGAGCTGCTCGCGATACGCGGCACGCGAAGCGGGCGTTCCCAGCGAATTGATCAACAGCTTCGTGCGGGTGAGCCCGAGACACCGCAGCAGGCGTGCGGACAGCAGAATGATTTCCGCATCCACATCCGGCCCCTCGAACCCGAACGCCTCCGCATCGATCTGATGAAATTGACGGTAGCGTCCGGCCTGCGGCCTTTCGCGCCGGAACATCGGTCCCATGCACCAGACCCGCAGGCGCCCCTCGCGCAGCATTCCGTTCGAGATGACCGCACGGGCGATGCCAGCGGTCGCCTCAGGGCGCAGAGTGATATGGTCCTCTCCCTGATCGACGAAGCTGAACATCTCCTTCTCGACGATGTCGGTAAAGTCGCCGATCGAGCGTTTGAACAGCTGCGTCTGCTCGATGACGGGGACCCGAAATTCCTCATAGCCGTAGCCGGCGAAAACTTCGCGTGTAATGCGCTCCAAGTGCTGCCAGGCTGCGATTTGCGCGGGCAACACATCGTGCACGCCGCGCAAGGGCTCGATGGTCTTGCTCAAGAATTCTCTCCGATCAGCTGGTTGGCCGCGCGTTGCGCGTCTGGGCGGGCGTCGCCGAGCCCGGCGGCGGCACACTGTGGGAATCGCGCCGCAAGATGCCGTCGGCGCCGGCCTCGAAGCGCGCCACGTCGCCGGCGAGGAATTGCGGCCCGATCGCCACCGCGCGATTGTTGATCTCCAGCTGCACGCCGCTGGCGAAACCCAGGTACACGCGCATGGGCGCAGCACCTGCGATGGTCTTCACGCTATTGGCGCGGCCTTGGCCCGAGAATGCCCGCCGGCCCTCGGCATCGTGCACGTCCACCCAGGAGTCTGCGGAAAAGCTCAAGCGAAGCCGTGCGCGGCCCGCCCCTGCCGTGGTATCCGGCTGCGCCGGTGGCGCGGCCTGCGCAGCCGGTGCCGCGGCGGCCGTCGAAGTAAATAACGTCGGCGAAACGCCGGATGGCGGCGCGGACGGCGCGTGGGACGACGGCGCCTCTGCCGGCGCACCGGCCATCGCCGGCTCAGTACCGGATGCGGCCGCCTCGGTGGGCGGGGCTGCGCCGCCGGCCGTCGTCGCGCCGGGATTCGTCGTCGAGTTTCCGGCCGCGGACGGCCCCGGCTCGCGCTGATGCCATGGCTTCCACCAGAACAGGCCAAGCACCAGCGACACCAGTACGGCCGCAGTCGCGATCAGCGGCCAGCGTGCATTGGCCGCCGCCTTCGCACCGGTGCGAAGGCGCACAGTGGGGGATTGCGCAGCGGGCGGGGTCGGCGTCTGCGCGCGGGATTCGTACCCGGCCATGATCTCGGCAACGGGCAATCCCAGCAATGCCGCGTACCTTTTCAAATGGCCCTTGACGTAAACCGACGGACCAATGCGCAGGTAATCTTCGGCCTCGAGCGCATCGATGATCCAGCCGTCCAGAAGCAGATCATCGGCCGCCTTCTGCGAACTCAGGCCCCGGCGCTCGCGCTCAGCCTTGAGCCTCGGCCCTGTCGCTGCACCGGGATCCGTCATCGTTCGATGCCGGAGCGCATCATCTTTGCCTGCTCCGAGTCGGGGAATTCACTCTGCACGCGCCGCGCATAGGCGGCAGCAGCCGCGGGATCACCCAGCTTGCGCTCCGCGCGCACACCCAGCCAAAGGACTTCCGCCGTGGGCACATTGACCGCCAGGTAGCGCTGCACGATCTCGTGCGCCTGCGCCGCGTCGCCGTTGTCGAGTGCGATGTTTCCGAGCTGCAGCATGGCCTCGGGCATATTCGGACGAATCGCCAGCGCCTGATTGAAATACTTCTCGGCGTCGAGCATGTCGCCGGTGCTTCGCACGCAAACGCCGGCATTGACCAGCGCCACTTCGGGCGTCTGATACAGCGGACTGTGCGCGACTTGAGCGAACAATTTCTCCCCCTCGGGAGCCTTGCCGGAGCGGCAAAGGTATCCGGCATAGTTATTCTGAATATTGGGATCGTCCTTGCCCAGGCGATAGCCGGTCGAATAGGCGTGCTCTGCCTTGTGCGCGTCGTTCAGCCGTTCATAGATGAGGCCCGCCGTCATTTGTACGTTCGCGCTGGCCGGATTCTCGGTGAGCGCGCGCTCGATGGCGTCGCGCGACTCCGTCATCTTGCCCTCTTTCAAAAATTCGATCGCAAGCTGCATGTCGGTCTCGGCGATCACCTCGGGTGTCGCCTTCTTGAATTTCTGAGGGTGCGTCTCCCGTGATTGCATGCAGGCTGCCAGACAGCAGCTGAGGACGATCGCGAGCATCGTTAACGAAGAGCTGGTTTGCGTACCGGATTTCATCGAATCTCTGCCGCAATGCGTGACGCGGACGTCAGCTTGGCGCCGAGGCGCACCGACGTGCGGTCGGTCACGCGGCCCGCCAATTGGCCGCAGGCCGCATCGATGTCGTCGCCGCGCGTCCTGCGAATCGTGGCGATGACGCCGTGTTCATTCAGAATGTCGCGAAACTTCAGGATGGCCGCCGTGGCCGAGCGGCGGTAGCGCGTGCCGGGAAACACGTTGAAGGGAATCAGATTGAGCTTGGCCGGCCGTCCTTTGAGCAGCCGAGCCAATTGGCGCGCGTGCTCCGGCCTGTCATTCACGCCGTCGAGCATGACATATTCGAATGTGATGCTGCGGCCGTTTTGCGCGTCGATGTAGTGCCAGCACGCTGCCAGCAATTCCTCGATCGGATGTTTCCGATTGATCGGCACGAGTTCGTCGCGCAATTCATCGTTTGGAGCGTGCAGCGACACCGCCAGTGCGACATTGCATTCTTCGGCCAATTTATAGATCTGCGGGACCAGCCCCGAGGTGCTCAGCGTCACCCGGCGCCGCGACAAATCGTACCCCAGATCGTCGAGAAATATCCGCATGGCCGGGACGACATTTCGGTAATTGGCGAGCGGTTCGCCCATACCCATGAAGACGATGTTGGTGATATTGGCCCGGGCGTCGCCGGCGTGGCCATCGCCGAGGCGGGGCCGTGATTCAGCCAATTCGCGATGCGCCAACCACACCTGCCCGACGATCTCCGCGACGCTCAAGTTGCGATTGAATCCCTGCTGCGCGGTCGAACAAAATGAACAATCCATGGCGCAGCCCACCTGGCTCGAAATGCACAAGGTGCCCCGATCCGGTTCGGGTATGTACACGGTTTCGATGCCCTGCACTTCGTCCATGCGCAGCATCCACTTGCGCGTGCCGTCGTTCGACACCTGTTCGGTCACGATTTCCGGAACGGCGATCCTGGCGACTTCGCTCAGCTGCGCGCGAAAGTCCTGTGCAAGATCGGTCATCGCCGAGAAATCTGCCGCACCCCGCCGGTAGATCCACTTCATGAGCTGGCGGGCGCGAAACGGCTTGGCGCCGAGACGCTCGGCGACGAACGCCTCGAGCTCTGTGCGCGGCAGCCCAAGTAAATTCACGCCTTCGCCGGCCAACCCATTTCTCCTTATCCGCGCCCCACGCTAACGCGTACGGGGGCAGAGCTCGATTTCGCGGAAAAAGTAACCGATCTCACGGGCGGCGGTATCCGGTGCGTCCGAACCATGGACGACGTTCTCGTCGATGCTGCTGGCGAGATCGGCTCGAATCGTACCCTTGGCCGCCTTCTTCGGATCGGTGGCGCCCATGACTTCGCGATTCTTTGCAATCGCCCCCTCGCCTTCGAGGACTTGCACCATCACCGGACCCGATGTCATGAAGCGCACCAGGTCCTTGAAAAACGGACGCTCGCGATGCACCGCATAAAAACCTTCGGCTTCGGCCTGGGAAAGCTGCATCATGCGCGCCGCCACCACCCGCAAGCCCGCCTGCTCGAAACGACGATAGACTTCGCCGATCAGATTACGGCCGACGCCGTCCGGCTTGACGATGGAAAGAGTGCGCTCGCTTGGCATGATGACCTCGGATTGAGAATTGGGAATCCGCCCTCAGGGCGGCCGACAAAGACTGCGAAGTGTAATGGAGCGGGCGCGCTCAAGCAATCAGGACGACAACCGAAGTCCCTGTATTACTTGGAAAAACCCAGTCTTGGCCGGCTTCTAAAACCACCGGACCACACGCTGCGCCCAGAATGGCGCTTACTCACGC
>Ga0302325_10019615_pt1 | contig 14210 bp, 10 predicted proteins | sample Palsa_T0_2_FD_201948 | JGI IMG/M metagenome (GOLD analysis project Ga0302325, IMG submission 201948) | Peat permafrost microbial communities from Stordalen Mire near Abisko, Sweden - Palsa_T0_2 | ecosystem: Environmental > Terrestrial > Soil > Palsa > Peat permafrost | place: Sweden: Abisko... | reverse complement strand
CTCGCCGGACTTTCTCAGCGACTTGTGGAATCAGCTGACCGGCGCTATGGTTCTGCTTACCGGCATTATCAGCGCGGTGGGATTGCTGGTGGGCGGCATCGGCGTGATGAACATCATGTTGATCTCCGTGACGGAGCGGACCAGTGAGATCGGCCTCCGCAAAGCCGTGGGTGCGCGCAAGTCGGATATTCGGATTCAGTTTCTGCTGGAAGCGGTCACGCTCTCGTGCATTGGCGGCGTGCTGGGGATACTGGTAGGCGCGCTGATTGCGTTGGCGGTGAGAACGGCGCTGCCCGCGATTCCGGCGTTTGTATCGCCGTTATGGGTCATGCTGGGCTTTACGATTTCCGTGAGCGTGGGGCTGTTCTTCGGATATTATCCAGCGAACCGGGCGGCGAATTTGGACCCGATTGTCTGCCTGCGCTATGAGTAGGTGGGGCATGCTTTAGCTTGCCCTGCTTGACGTCTTAGCCCGCCAGAACGACCGGGATCGTCTCCCGTTTCGCCAACGCGGCCGCGCCGCGATCGAGGGTAGCCAACATGCCGCCATGGCTCGCGGCCAATTTCAAGAGATAGAGATCCACTACTTGCCGGTGGCCGAAGATCCGGGAGCCGGCGATCGCGGCCGGTAGAGGCAAATCGTCCGTCCAGAATTCGTGGCCGGGAAGTTGGACGATTCGGTCTAAAAGGTCCAGCGCTTGCGGTGGCGTGACGGCCGCGGGCGTGAATGCGGGATTCGACGAAATACGGACGAAGCCGGTCTGCGTGATAGGACAGGTGCTGAAGCTTTGGCGCGCACCGTGCGCGAACCAAATGGATGCGTCGCGAGGATGGATATGGTTCGGCCAGGCTAATGCGAGCAAGAGATTCACGTCCAGCAAGAGCGGCTTCGCCTTCACAGTTCGTCTTCCATGGCAAGCGTTTTTTCGAGAGTGATCGGCGGCGCATCGGGAGCGACGGAAAAGCAAGGGAACCCACTCTTGGACTTAACGCTGACCGGGGGCCGGAGACCCTGCCGGACCAATTCGGCGACGGCATCTCCCAACGAGAGATTCTTCGAGTGCGCCAGAGACCGGGCGACTTCATAGACGTCGTCGGGGAGACTCAGGGTGGTACGCATCATGATGAGTATAGCATCATGATGCGGTCCTGGCCTCTTCGCCCCGCTTACTGCAGAACCGTCAGCGTGAAAGCCGATTCCGGAGCGTCGTCCGGCACGAACAAGCTGCCTTCAGTGACTCCTTGCGGCGCGATGCGCCGCAGCGCCTGCGCTAACTCGCGCCCCGTCCTTCCCCGCCCCACAGCCTCTTCGAACGCCCGCGCTACGCTAGTCACCTGTGCGGCCGATTGGTGGGCGAATTCAATCCTAAAATGGCGGATGCCGGCTTCCCGCCAATCGTCCAGATGCATCGCGGCTTGCTGGGCTTCCGCGCCGAATACGGTATTGCGGCAGCCGACGTCGGCCATCACCGGATGTTCGCGGCCGGACGCATCGCGCAGCGATACCCGATGCTTTTCGCACGGGCGGCCACAATCGAGATAGCTCGTGCCGGTGGAAAGGAAGCGGCAGAATACACAGTGCTCGGTGTGAAACACCGGCAGATGATGAAATACCACCGCTTCGATGCGGTGCGCCCCGGCATAGCGCGCCAAATCGGCTACTTGGGCCGCATTCAAATCGTGCGTGGGCGTGAGGACGGAAAGGCCCAGATCGAATAGCTCCGCGGCGGAAATAGCGTTGGCGGCATTCAGGCTGAAATCGCCGATCAGGGCGGCATGCGGCCGGTTGCGCAGCGCGTTCAATAGTCCGGCGGACCGCACCAGAATCGGGCAATCGCAACTCACCAGGAAATCGGCAATGCGTTCTTCACCCGGCTTGAGCACGCGCGGGCTGGCGACGCGCGGCTGCAAGCCGGCGGCGCGGATGCGCTCGAGCGAAGGGCGCAGGCCATAAAGATCGAGGTAATCGAGCGTGATGGTTTTGGGCCGCAGTTCGATCGCTGCCTCCAATTGCTCCGCCGTGCGAACCAGCAGATGCCACTGCGCCGGTGCGGTGGGAACAGCTTGTGGAGAACCCTCGAGGCGCGCCAATACCGCCGCCGCATCGTGCGTCTCGATGTGCGTGGCGGCCTGCTTTTCCTGAAGGCGTTCCACCGCGCTACGGCGCAACTGGTTCAGCAGCGAACTGGGGGCAAAGGGCGCACCCGCGACGTCCAGATCGAGCGAGACCAGCTCGTATGGCGTGTTGCCCAGCCGTCCGAATTGCTCTCTGAGAAAATCCACATCCAAGCCGCGATTGCGAGCCGCGCCTAGCGGTTCCGGCGACCGCACGGTGACGGTGACATCGCCCACGCGCCATTCGGCTTCGAGCGGAGCACCCTCGCGCGCGGTCACTCGCACCGAAACAAGCTGTTTGCGCACGGGCGCGGCGGCTTCGAGAAATGGGCGGACGGCTTTATCCAGATCCGGATCGTGCGTGCGCCAAACCAGGTCGCCGCGGCGGATGCGGCTCGCGTCGATGGCGGAATTACCGAATCGCAATTCCAGCTTGCCCTCGCGCACGGCCAGTTCGAAAACGCGACCGCCTTCCTCCGACTCCTGCGGACTGCGCCAATCGGCCGCATCGAACACCACGCCATCGCCGGGTTTGAGCGGAGCCACGCTGTGCGCGGCGGCGGGTTCGATGGCGATGGCGCCATCAGAGATGCGCGCCACCCGGCCCATCAGTACGCCGCGATGGCGCGGAGCGCGGCCATTCACCACCGTCTGATGATTGGTCCCGGAAATGAAGTGCGGCCCCAGGCCGCGCGAATATACCTGCTCGAGTTGCAGTTCGGTGACTGGATCCACAGGCTGCGCGATGCCCATCCATGCTTCGTCGACGGCTTGGCGGTAGGCGCGCGTGGTCAATGCGACGTAATCGGCATCCTTGTAACGGCCTTCGATTTTCAGCGCCGAAATGCCGATCCGCACAATCTCGGGAATCTGGCGTAGCGCGTAGAGATCGCCCGGCGAGAGCAGATAGCGCGCGTCGGCCAGCGGCTGGTGTTTGCCATCTACCATCAGGTCGTAGGGCAGGCGGCAAGCTTGCGCACACTGGCCGCGGTTGGCGCTGCGCCCGCCCCACGCTTCGGAGGAGAAGCATTGGCCGGAATAGGAGACGCACAGCGCGCCGTGGACGAACATTTCGAGTTCGCAATCGACGGCAGCGCGAATGGCGCGCACTTCGTCGAGCGAAAGTTCGCGCGCCATCACCACGCGGCACACGCCCAGGTTTTGCGCGAAGCGGACGCCCTGGGCGCTAGTGATGCTCATCTGCGTGCTGCCGTGGATGTTGAGGTCAGGAGCGATCTGCCTCGCCAGTTTCACCACGGCCCAATCCTGCACGATGATGGAATCCGCGCCGGCCTCGGCGATTGACTCGAGCGCGTGCGCGGCGTCGGAGAGTTCGTTGTCGAACACCAGGGTATTGAAGGTGACGTAGCCCTTGACGCCGCGCCGATGCAGGGTGCGCATCACTTCCGGCAACTCTTCCGGATCGAAGCCCACTTTGGCGCGCGCGGTGAAATGCTTGAGGCCGAAATAGACCGCGTCGGCGCCGGCTTCAATGGCCGCGCGCAGTTGCGGCCAGTATCCGGCGGGACTCATGATTTCGGGCTTGCGCACGATTTCAGGGTAACAGAGGGGTGAAAGGCGCCTGCCGCTGACTTAATTCTCCGTGAGTCTTTCTACGTGGTCGATCACGAGGATCTCAGTCGGCTCCCTTGCCGGCGCCAGTTTCAGTCCGAGTTGTTCCTGAATCGCTGTAAAGATTGACCTGTCGGCTTCGGGACTCTGGCGCGCGACCGAATCGGGATTGCTGCGCGTGAACTCCAGTGTGAAATCGTATCTTCCGGCAAGGACGGTTTTGTCGATTACGGGACGGTCGACATTGTTGGCGAGGACCTCAATGAGGTCGCCCATAGACTTATCCAAGAGGTTCAAGCGGATCTGTGAACCGGAAATGGCGCCCGGCTGCGGAGGTCTGGCGCCGACGCTCTCCTTTAGCTTCGGCCCGTTCTTGCCTACCAGCAGATCATATACAGGCAGTTCCTTCGTCTCGCGGTGAAGCTTCAGTTGGAATCGATCGGCTAACAACGTTTGCAGCATCGGCCGGATCTGATCCAACGTAGGAACGCCCTCACCGTCCGCTTTCGCGGTGATGTCATAGAACTGATCGCGGCTTCCGGCCCATTCCGGCATGCCGGAGATCTGGAAGTCCTTCACGTCATAGGCAGCCATTACGAGGCGAGTCAGAGGGTTCCGAACGAGAGTAACTCTATTGCCGCTGATATGAATTCCCGCGCCCCCGCCTCCGCCGGCGCCAAAGCCAAAGGCGCCGGGCGGGAGCGGATTCTGTTTCACTGAGGCTACTTCGAATGCCGGACGACCGGCTTCGGACTGTCCCCGCAATCCCAAGGCAGCCAGAGAAACCAGCGCAATTGCAGCGACTGTTTTTATGGCCAGCCTCAATTCCCCTGCGGAACCTCTTCCACCGGACCGAATTTCTTCAACAATTCCCGGATCTTGTCCCCATCGCCAACCGCGATAATCTGCACGTTGTCATAGGGCACGTACTTCTTCGCCACGCGCTGCACATCGGCGGCGGTGATGGCGGCGATCTTCTCGGTGTAGGTGTCCCAGTAGTCTTCGGGCAATCCGAACTCGCGCTGCTGCATCCACCGGTTCAGTACGCCCGCGGGATTCTCCAGGCCCACGGCGAAACTGGCCGCCAGCGCGCGCTTCGCGCCCTCCAATTCCTCCTTGGGCACCGGAACTTCGCGAATCTCGTGGAACTCTTTCAGCAGATCCGCCAGCGCCGGCTCGGTGACTTCCGTGCGCACGGACATGGAGGATATAAAGTGCGCCGTAACTTTGGTCGCCGCGAAGCTCGAACTCACGCCATACGTGTAGCCCTTCTCTTCGCGGATGATGCGGAACAAGCGCGCCGCGGGACCGTTGCCCAGCACCTGGTTCATCACCATACAAGCGATGTAATCCGGATTGGTGCGCGCGATGGCGCGATTCGCCAGCGTCAAATCGGTCTGAACCGAACCTGGCCGCGAAACCAGATAGACCTTCTTCTCCGCGATGGGTGGATCGATGGGCAGCGAGATGGCTTCCACCGGACCGCCCTTCCAGGCCCCGAGCGCTTTCTCTAGTTTGGCGGCTGCGTCGCGCGGCGTGATGTCGCCCACTATGCCCGCCCAATCCCCCGAGGGCACGTAATACTTCTTGTAATGTTCGATCAAGCTCTCGCGCGTAATCTTGTCGAGCGAGGCGGCAGTGATGCGCGTGAAGCGGCGCGCGTCATTGGGATAGAGCACCCGCATCAGTACTTCGCTCGATAGCGTTGCCGGCTGCGTCCGCGCCTGCTCGATGGTTCCGCGCTGGCGCGTCTTCCACTTCTCGAATTCATCCGCGGGGAAGGCCGGATGCAATACCACGTCGGTCATGATGGCTAACGCCTGATCGAAGTATTCGTCGAGCGAGTTCAGCGCGATCGATCCGGTTCCGCCGCCGCCTCCCCCGCCCCCGCCGCGTCCGCCGCCTCCGCCACCGGAGCTGATACTCAACGTCGCGCCGATTTCGGCCAGCGATTCGGCCAGTTGCCGTGCCGAACGGGTAGTGGTCCCCATCATCATCATGGCGGCAGTGGCTTCGGCTACTCCCGGCAAGCCTTGCGGATCGCGCAGCGGCGAAGACGGAATCTGGATGGTCAACGAAATGGTGGGCGTGCGGTTGGTCTCGAGAATCACCAGCTTCAGGCCGTTCGCAAGCTGGCGCTCCACCGGCCGCGGCAGTTTGACCTTCAGTATTTCAGTCGATACCGGCGCGCGGTTCAGCCGGACCATGCCGCGGAAGCTCTCGGTTCCAGCAGGCTCTTGCGCCATCGCCGCGGCCGCCAACAGCGCGAGCATGCATAGCGATTTCATTATTGGCCTCCCTTTCTTCCGCCGCGTCCCGCGCCGGTAGGCTGTGTGATTACCACGACGCGGTTCTGCTGCACCAGCAAATCCTTGGCGGCTTTCTGGATATCGGCCGCAGTCACCGCCAGTTCGTCCGGAATTTCGGTATTGACGCGGTTAGGGTCGTTGTAGACCGCAGCGGCGTCAGCCAGCGCCTGCGCGCGGCTCAAGGCGGTCAGCCGGTTCTCGGCGCCGCGGCGCATGGCGATGCGCGCGCGCTGTAGCTCCTTATCGGTCACGGGCTGGGAATATAGTTTCGAAATCTCTTCTTCGATAAGTCCTTCCACTTCCTGCGGATTCTTACCCTGGCGAATAGTCGCGCTAATGTGGAAGATGCCGGGGCCGCCGCGCCGGTCCGCGCCCGCCGATACATTCAGCGCGACCTCTTTATCCTGCACCAGCAGATTGTAGAGCCGCGACGTGTTCCCGCCACCGCCGCCGCGTCCACCACCACCGCCGCGTCCGCCGCCGAGAATGGTAGCAGCGACGCCCAGCGCGCGCGTTTCCGAAGAGGTCGCGTCCGGAATGCGATAGGCGATGTCCACTTCGGCAAGCCGGGCCAGTGGATCTTGCAGGGTGGCGCGCCGCTCGGCCTGCATGGGCTTCTCGCTCAGGTCCACCGGCTTCGGAGGCGCCTGGCGCGGGATGGAGCCGAAGTATTTCTTCACCTTGGCCAAAGTGTCCGCGGCATTCAAATCGCCTACCAGCGCCAACACGGCGTTGTTGGGCGCGTAATAGGTCTTGAAGAATTGCTTCACGTCGTCCACCGAAGCTGCGTCCAGATCTTCCATGGAGCCGACCACCGGGTGATGGTAGGCGAAATTATCGTAGATCAGCTCCTCGACCTTCTCCGAGGTCAGGCCGTAAGCCTGATTGTCCACGCGCAGGCGACGCTCTTCCTTGACGGCCTGGCGCTGGTTTTCGAGATTCTCCTGCGTGATCACGAGTCCGCGCATGCGGTCGGCTTCGAGGTAGAGGCCGAGATCCACCTGGTTCTTCGGCAGCACTTCGTAGTAGGAGGTGCGATCGGTGTTGGTGGTGCCGTTAGAATTGCCGCCGTTGTTGTAGATCAGAAAATCCAGTTCGCCGGTGCCAACGTTCTCCGAGCCTTTGAACATCATGTGCTCGAACAGGTGAGCGAACCCGGTACGGCCCTTGACTTCGTCGCGGGATCCGACTTTGTAAGAGATGCAGATCGCGTAAACCGGCGCGTAATGGTCCTCGGAAATCAGGACGCGCAGGCCGTTATCGAGCGTGGCGTCGGTAAACTTGATTTTCGGAATGCCCGGCGACGCCGGCTGGGCAAACGCAACGCCGGCGAGAGCCAGCGCAATGACGAAGAATCTCACAAGACCTCCTGGATACAGTCCTTGGACACTTTTAGCACAATTGAGAGTACGCCGTGGCGCACGAGCTTCTGCGGGCCGTGTTCACGCTCGTGTGAACGCGCTTTGGCTCGGCGCAGATACCTAATTCTCACAAAATTTGAGATACTGGCGTGCCAGGAGTATGAATGTCCTGGAAAAACATCCTCTGTCTGCTGGCAGTGAATTTCGCGCTCACCGCGCAACAGACCGACACTAACGACGCAGCCAACGCCACCGCCAATGGCGGACGCGGCCAAACCATGAAGCAGCTGGCGCGCGGCACGGAATACGCCGCCGCGTCCATGGCGCCGCTGCCGACGCTCACCGCCGAGCACATCCTGCAGTCTGGGGGCAACGCGTTCGACGCTATCGTCGCGGGACAAGCCGTGCTGGGACTGGTGCAGCCGAGTTTGAACGGCCTGGGCAGCGACGCCACGCTGCTGATCTATAGCGCCAAAGATAACAAGGTCTATTCGTTGAACGCCGAAGGCACGGCGCCGAAACTCGCCACCATCGATTGGTACAAGACGCATCAGGGCGGCAAGATTCCGGTGAACGATTCGCTGCTCTCCGGAACCGTGCCAGGCGCGGTGGATGCCTGGTACATCATGCTATCCAAATGGGGCACGAAGACCTTCGCCGAGTTGCTCCAGCCCGCCATTGAATTGGCCGAGCGCGGCGTCCCCATCGGCGGCCGCGGAATGATGTCGCAGGCGTTGCAGAAGTATCCCACCAGCATGAAGCTTTTCGCCCCGCCCAATGGGCGGCGCTGGGTCGAAGGCGAATTATGGAAGAATCCCGATTTGGCGCGCACCTTGCGCCGTCTGGTGGCAGCCGAAAAGCAGGCCTCCAGCCAAGGCCGTCTGGCGGGGTTGAAAGCCGCGCGCGACCTCTTCTATAAAGGCGATATCGCGCGCGAAATGGCGAAATTCTCCGAGGAGAACGGCGGCCTTTTCCGGTATGAGGATTTCGCCAGCTACATGGCGAAGCTGGAAGAGCCGGTCTCAACCACGTATCGCGGATATACCGTTTACAAGAATGCGTCGTCGAGCCAGGGCCCTGCCGAACTGTTTGCGCTCAATATTCTCGAAGGTTACGACCTGAAAAAGATGGGGCTCAATTCGGCCGATTACATCCACACTACAGTGGAAGCGATCAAGTTAGCCATGGCCGACCGCGATACCTATCTCGGAGACATGGACTTTATCAAGATTCCATTCACCGGCTTGCTTTCGAAGGACTACGCCAATGCGCGCCGGGCCTTGATCGATCCGGCGAAGTCGTCACTCCAATTCCGCCCAGGCGATGTCACTAACTACGCCGGTCAGGATTACCGGCCGGTCACTTATCCGCAAGACGTCGATATGCACGGCGGCGCGAGTCATGACGGAGACACCAGTTACATCGCCACGGTGGATAAAGCGCGCAACTTGATTTCCTTCACCCCCAGCCTCCACAGCTCGTACGGCACTAAGGTTGTCATGGGGAATCTCGGCTTCATACTGAACTGCCGCGGCGACTACTTTTCGCTGGTGGAAGGCCACGCCAACGCGCTCGCTCCCGGTAAGCGCCCGCGCAGCACCCTGCAAGGCACACTGGTAATGAAAGACGGCAAGCCTTACATGGTGACCGGCAGCCCCGGTGCGGACGACCAAGTGATGCGCACCATTCAGACGCTGCTCAACATGGTGGATTTCGGCATGAACATGCAGCAGGCCATCGAGGCGCCGCGCTGGTCGACGCGCAGTTTCCCCGCGTCGCCGTTCCCGCACACCATGTATCCGGGCGATCTGCTGCTCGAAGGCCGCATTCCCGATTCCGTCAAGGCCGAACTGGAGAAGCGCGGGCACAAGGTCTCGATGCGCGGACCGTGGTCGATGAACGAAAGCGCCGGCATCGTCATCGATTGGGCCACGGGAACAGTGAGTGGGGCGGCCGATCCGCGGACGACGGCGGCCGCGCTGGCCTGGTAGGCAGCGTAATCGGACGAGTATAGGCGGGGGGCGGTCGGGGGCGCATAACGCCTCGCAATAATCGCGAGCGGCCCCGGCTATAATATTCTCAATCCATGGACACTTTCACTCCGGCCGAGCGCAGCGGCGTGATGGGACGCGTGCGGGGCAAGGACACCCGGCCCGAAATGGCCGTGCGCCGCATGGTCCATCGCCTGGGTTTCCGCTATGCCCTCCACCGCCGCGACCTGCCGGGCAATCCCGATCTCGTCTTCCCGGCGCGTGGGCGAGTCATCTTCGTCCACGGCTGTTTCTGGCATTCCCACACTTGCCGCGCCGGCCGCAACCGCCCTAGTTCCAACCAGTCCTACTGGACGCCGAAACTCAATCGCAACCAGACGCGCGACGCCGCCAACCGCCGCCGGTTACGGAACCTGGGATGGCATATTCTCGTAATTTGGGAGTGTCAGCTTAGAGATCCCGACCGCTTGCGCGCCCGCATCGCGCGTTTTTTCGAGTGAATGTCATGCGCATCTTATTTATATTGTTCGCCGCTTCACTAGCCTCGGCCCAACCGAATGCGGAAGTTCTGGTACGCCAGGATTTCGAAACCGATGCCGCCGCATTTTCGGCGCTGGGCGCGGGCAATTCCGTGCGCGTCACGCATGTGCCCGGCCAGACGCATGCAGGCAATGGCGCTCTGGCGTTCACATACGAAGTCAAACGCGGTCAACTTGCGGCCGCTGTCACGCCCGCATCGCCCGCCATGGCTCGCATGCAACGCCTGCGATTCTGGATCAAAACCGACCGCGACACGCCGGCCGCCGTGTTGTTGAGTGAAGTCAAACCCGGCGGCGGCAATTACATCGCCTGGTTTTGGTCGCCGGCCAACACCTGGCAACAGATCGAGATGACGCCCGCCGACTTCGTGCTTTCCGACGGCCCGCAGGATCCCAAAGACCCCGATGGCAAACTCGATCTCGACCAGCTTCAGGGCGTCGGCATTCTCGACCTGGGCTCGTTTTTTCCAGCTGTCCCCTCGAACGCCGGTACGCATACCATGTGGATCGACGACTTCGAAGCGTTGGGCGGGGCCGTTCCGCCGGCGGCGCCGTCCATGCGGATCGACGATTTCGACCGCGGATTCCTGCCCTGGATCACGACCGGCGCTATGGATTTGAAGCTCTCCCCAACAGACAATCCGCTGCACGAGCCGGCGCTCGAGGCATCCTACGAACAGACCGACGCTCCGCTCCCGACGCTGTTGCGGCGCATCGCTAACTTCGACCTGGCGAAGGCCGCGCGCCTCGATTTCGACGTGGCCTCGGACGAGGAAACCACGCTGGTGGTCGCACTGGAAATGAAGCGCCCCGGCGCGGCGCAGGGGCCGCGATTCAATCTCCCGATTTACCCGCCCGGTAAGCGCGAAGTCTTCCATGTGAGCGTCAAGTTGGAAGATTTTAAGGGACAGGGCAAGCTGGACCCTGAGCAGCTAAAGACACTCATTATCACAGACCCGGCGGGCGCGGGCGACGGCGTAGGTACGCACAACCGCATCTGGATCGGCAAGGTGGAGTTCCGTCCCGCCCAGTGAACATATAGCCCTTCGGAGGCAATCCACTCATGGGCGCGTTAGTGCGGAAACTAACGGGTGCCTGAGCGGGCCACATCGATCCGCACAACCGCTGGGGTATGCTCAACTTGGGGCTTATTTTGCTATATCATGCAAAGCGAGGGGGCCAAAGACCGATGTCAATTCCGCCGGTCTTCTCCGGCGCTCGGATCCTAACGCCCGCTAGCAACGCCGCCTGCGCTTTATACTTTGCTAAGGCGCTCCCCATCAGCACCATCCTTGGGACTCAGAGCTGAAAAGGAGATTCCGATTGCCAGATGACGTAGACGAGCAGGCACCCGTTGGCCCCGGTCATCAGCTCCGCACGCCTGCTCCGGCCCCGATTGGACGTGACCATCAAATTGAGGCGCCGGCGCGTCCCCGGCGCAAAATTGTTCGTCTCCTGGCGTGGCTCCTGTTGGTGCTATTGCTCGCACTCGCGGCCTTCCTGGTCTTACACCATAACGAGGAAGCTCAGAAGAAGGCGGCGACGTTGGCAAAAAAACCTCCGCCTGGGATCCCAATTACCACTGTCACAGCTACTAAGGGCTCCATTGGCGTGTACCTCGACTCGATCGGCACTGTCACACCGGTCTATACCGATTCGATTACCAGCCAGGTGAACGGCTTAGTTCAAGCCGTTCATTACACCGAGGGTCAGATCGTAACCAAGGGCGATCCGTTGGTTGACATCGACTCGCGCCAATATCGCGCGACTCTCCTGCAGGCGCAAGGCACACTGGAGCGAGACGAGAACGTGCTTGCACAAGCCCGGATGGATCTGGATCGCTACCGCGCCGCATGGGCCCGCAACGCCATTGCCAAACAAATCCTGGATGACCAGGAAAAGCTGGTGCTGCAAGACGAAGGCACCGTCAAAAACGATCGGGGAACAGTGCAATACGATCAGATTCAGGTCGACTACTGCAGCATTGCCGCTCCCATCTCCGGCCGCGTGGGTTTGCGGCTGGTGGATCCGGGTAACGTGGTGCAGGCCGATGGCGCCACGATACTGGCAGTCATTACGCAGTTGCAGCCGATCACCGTGATCTTCACCATACCGGAAGATAGTCTGGGGCCGGTTGTAGCTCGGCTGAACAAGCAGGCTAAGCTCCCCGTAGATGCTTTCGACCACGCCGGGACTACAAAGCTTGCCAGCGGAACCCTGTTGACGCTCGACAACCAGATCGACACTACCACGGGGACGGTAAAAGGGCGGGCGCAATTCGCGAACACCAACAATGCGCTCTTCCCGAACCAGTTTGTGAATACGCGTTTGCTGGTAAATACGTTGCAAGGAGTGACGCTGATTCCTTCATCGGCCATTCAACAGAATGGGCAGGCGTCGTTTGTTTATTTAATTCAGAACAACTTCGCTCACATGCGCAGCATAACGGTGGGGGTTGCCAACGGCGGCCTAACGCAGGTGACAGGCATCGGTCCTGGCGACGTTGTGGCCGATAGTAGCTTCGATAAGTTACAGGACAACGTTGCGGTCGTCGTTTCCAACCCGCGCGTCCCGGCCACGAGGAGCGGGAGTACCGCGCAGTGAGTCCGTCACGGCCCTTTATTCTGCGTCCGGTAGCCACCTCTCTGCTGATGGCTGCGATTCTGCTGGTGGGTCTGGTTGGCTATACGCAACTGCCGGTATCCGCATTGCCGGAAGTCGATTATCCCACCATTCAGATTCTTACATTCTATCCCGGCGCCAGCCCCAACGTGATGGCAACCACGGTCACCGCGCCGCTCGAGCGTCAGTTCGGCGAACTGCAGGGCTTGAGCCAGATGACTTCCACCAGCTCGGGCGGCACATCCGTCATCGTGCTTCAGTTCAATCTCACGCTGTCCATAGACATCGCCGAGGAAGAGGTGCAATCCGCCATCAATTCGTCGCAGAGTCTCTTGCCATCCATCCTGCCCGCGCCGCCGACTTATAGTAAGACGAATCCAGCTGACGCCCCGGTGCTCACCTTGGCGATTACTTCAAATTCGATGCCCCTCTCTCAAGTCGAAGATCTGGTGGACACTCGCCTTGCGCCTAAGATTTCGCAACTCAACGGAGTGGGTCTGGTAACCATCAGCGGCGGCCAGAAGCCCGCCGTGCGTATTCAAGCCAACCCTACAGCCCTGTCATCCTACGGCCTTAACCTGGAAGATCTGCGCACAGCGCTTACAGCGGCCACCGTGAACGCCGCCAAAGGGAACTTCGACGGACCGCGCCTTGATTATCAGATCGACGCCAACGATCAACTGGTCACCAGCAACGATTATACGAAGGTTGTGGTCGCCTACCGCAACGGCGCCCCAGTGATGCTGACCGACGTGGCGCGCGTCGTGAACGGCGTCGAGAACAACAATCTGGCCGCGTGGATGAATCTGACTCCCGCGGTCATCCTGAATGTGCAGCGTCAGCCGGGGGCCAACACGATCAGCGTGGTCAAGAGCATTAAGACGTTACTGCCGCAAGTACAGGCCGACTTGCCGGCGGGTATCCAGGTGACCACGCTCACCGATCTTACAACCTCCATCGAGGCATCCGTGGCCGACGTTGAATTCGAGTTGCTGTTGACGATCGGGCTCGTCGTGCTGGTCATCTTCCTCTTTCTGCGGAGCCTTTACGCCACCATTATCCCGAGCGTAGCTGTTCCCCTGTCGCTGGTCGGCACCTTCGGGGCTATGTACATCCTTGGTTACAGCCTGGATAACTTATCGTTGATGGCGCTGACTATATCCACTGGCTTTGTGGTGGACGATGCCATCGTCATGATCGAGAACATCGCGCGGTATATCGAGGCCGGCGATCCGCCCATGGAAGCCGCGCTCAAGGGCGCCGAGCAAATTGGCTTCACCATTCTATCCCTGACCGTGTCGCTCATCGCCGTACTGATTCCGCTCTTATTCATGGGCGACGTGGTGGGGCGTCTGTTTCGCGAATTTGCCGTGACGCTGGCAGTGACTATCGTCCTTTCGGCGGTGGTCTCGCTTACGCTCACGCCCATGATGAGTGCGCGAATTCTGCGTCACGAGCCCAAAGAAAATCAGGGGCGCGTCTATAGAATTTCCGAGCGCGCGTTCGAAGGAATGATTGCGTTCTATGGGCGGGCGCTGAAATTTGTCCTTCGATTCCAAACGATCACGCTGTTGATCGCCTTAGCTACATTAACGCTGACGATTTTTCTTTATATCAAGATACCGAAAGGCTTTTTCCCCATTCAGGATACGGGAGTCATCCAGGGCATCACGCAGGCGCCGCCGGCGATCAGTTCTCAGG
>Ga0302325_10019613_pt1 | contig 14210 bp, 19 predicted proteins | sample Palsa_T0_2_FD_201948 | JGI IMG/M metagenome (GOLD analysis project Ga0302325, IMG submission 201948) | Peat permafrost microbial communities from Stordalen Mire near Abisko, Sweden - Palsa_T0_2 | ecosystem: Environmental > Terrestrial > Soil > Palsa > Peat permafrost | place: Sweden: Abisko... | reverse complement strand
CATCGGAGAGCAGGGCTACGTATTCCGTCCTCTACGGTTGTAACCCGGAAAATGTCTCCAAGGCGAGAGCGCTGATTCAGCGCGATCTGGAACAGATGCGGACTCAGGACGTCTCTCCCGGCGAGCTTCAACAGGCCAAGGCTTTGCTTCTACGGCAGATTCCCTTGGAAGAGTCGAGCGAGCAGTCGGTCGCGGGAGGAATTCTTGGGAGGGCACTAATCGGCCTGCCGCTCGACGAGCCGATACAGGCAGCAAAGCGATACGCAGAACTGAACGCAGAGCAAGTGAAGGCCGCATTCGCAAAGTACATCCGTCCCGACTATTTTGTTCAAGTCGTTCGTGGGCCAGCTCCCCAATAGCACCGGTGAGCTTGAGTAGGTGCGACCGGCACTTTTCCAGGATGCCGCTGAGCAATCGTTCGCAGTATCAAGAGATCCAAGGTGCCCTGGGGAAGATCGATCTGGTCCGAGAACCCGCTCAAATTCGCTCGCGCTCAGGATGTGCCGCTTAGTGCGTATCGTCGCGAATCACCTTCACCGGCCCAAGCAGACCGGAGGGAAGCAGCGGGGAGTTCGCCTTATAGGGCTTTACGTCGGCAAAGGTCAACTTCGTAGCTCCGGGTTGTTCGTCTCCGATCAACCGATTCACCCACGCGTTAACAACCTCTATCGTGATCTGGTTTGCACCGGGTTTGAGAGCGGTCGTCGCGTCCACTCGGTAGGGTGGGTGCCAGGTCTCTCCCAGTTTCTTACCATTGACGGTCACGGCGGCCAGGTTCTTTACATCGCCCAAATCGATCCAAAGGCGCGATCCTTTCCCGAACCAATTGGGTGAGGCTTGCATCCCTCCAGGGCGTTTTTGAGCCACTGCGCCTTGAACTTCCACCAGTTTCTCGGGTGGAATCTCTTTCAGCTTGAGGACTTCCTTCTGAGTTAACCCGAGCTCAGTCAGGACCATCTTTGCAGTTTCTGTAGCCACATCGCGCGGCGACATGTGAACGCCGGGGCCTCTCTCAATCGACGCTTTGTTGAAATAGTCCTTCGCCGTAGGTAGCGCGTAAATGCAGGAAGTTTTCGCGCCACCGCCGGATTCGCCAAACACCATCACATTGTGCGGGTCGCCGCCAAACGCTTCAATGTTTTCATGCAGCCACTTGAGGGCAGCTGCAATATCCAGTATTCCCTGATTACCCGAAGTCGCATACTCTTCACCCGCCAGATCAGCTAAGAATAGATATCCCAATAGCCCGAGGCGGTGATTGCTTGCCACGACGACAACGTCGTACAGGCGGGCGAGATTACTGCCATCCTGGTACCGGGTGTTACCGGATCCGATCACGAACCCACCGCCATGGTTATAGAACATCACGGGGCGGCGACGCTGATCTACCGCGGGTGTCCAGATGTTGAGTACAAGACAATCTTCGGAGGGGAACGGTTCCTCCGCTCCGAATGAGGGCCTGCTAGGCTGAAATGACGGCGGCCCGGGAGTGAACGCGTCACGAACGCTGGTCCAAGACACAAGTGGGGGCGGCGCTTTGAAACGATTTGCTCCGGAGACTGGACCGGCGTAAGGAATACCTTTGAATGTAACCAGATCTCCCTGGCGCATGCCGCGCAAACGGCCGTAGGCAGTCTTAACCTCGACATCTCTGCGGTCGACCGCTGTCCCCAAGAGAATTTGGCCGTGCCAGAAACCGAGTTGCCTGCCATGGCCGCCAGCGCCAATGAAGTATTGGTCAGGAACCTGCGACGGTTCATCAGAAATGGATTCGAATCGGATGGCATCCGGAGGTCCTCATTCAAAGTCAGGTCTTACATCGGTACAGCCAAATCATCCTTCGTCGTCGGCCGAAGCCCACTATTTCGCTGCGTCGGCTCCTGAATTTTCTTGGGGTTAGTTCGTCACTAGCACTGCTCCCGGCAAGCGGCTGGCTATTTCTTTGCTCCGGAAGGCAAATTCGAGATTGCGCCTCGAAATCCTGGAATGCTCGCGTGCAAGTGCTTCTGCCCGCGCGCCCTCGCGATTCTCAACGGCCTCCACAAGCGCGCGATGTTGCTCTGCTGCGACATAGGCTGTGCTCGGTTCGCGGTCCGCAAGACCGAACACCAGAGCTTCCGGCGCGGCAAAAGGAATCTTGCAGATGTGCTCCAGCTCCCGGAAGAGGGATGGACTTTTAGCTAGGCACCACAATTCCCGGTGAAAGCTCCGGTTTATCTCTAGATACCGCGCGAATCCTTCAGCGGTGACGGGAATTTCGAGAGTAGCTTTCGAAACGAGTCGCTTCACCCGCGCCAACTCTTCCACCTGTCCAAGCCGTTCAGCAGCAAATCTGACAGCGGTGCCTTCCAAAACTCCGCGAATCTCGATGGCGTCCCAAATGTCAATCAAGCTGAATGAACGGAGTCGGAACCCGCCGGTGGGAATCGGGTCGAGCAATCCCTCGTTTGCCAGCCGTTCGAGCGCGAGTCGAATGGGTGTGCGAGAGGCTTGGAGTAGCGAAACGAGCCCTAGTTCGGTCAGCCGCTCGCCCTGCGAGAATTGGCCTTTCAATATCCGTTCCCGCAAGGCGAGCACCAGGCGTTCAGTCTGCGTATCCGAGTTTGAAGTGACAGTCGCCGCGCCCATTGCATGCAAGTATACGACGGCACCCACGGTAAATCAGCAAGTTACATGTGTGTTTGCATCGACAATCTGGATAATTGCATGCAATTCCAACACAACTTCTTGATTTATTAGCGTCTCGTACGGTCCCAGGCAGGTGGCACATCAACATAAGAGCGATCGAGAGCGGAGACAGACGGACAGCCAAGGAGTCGAAGCGTGCGTTCCACATCTGCTCTCAAAATCGCAAGGGCTTTCGTGACACCTACTCGTCCGCCAGCTGCAAGTCCATAGGCGTAGGCGCGGCCGATCAGCACGGCCCGCGCGCCCAGGCAAATCGCCTTTACCACATCGCTTCCGCGCCGGATGCCGCCATCCATCAAGACTTCGACCCGGTCATTTACAGCGGTGACGATCTCGGGGAGTGCCCGCAGCGAAGCAGACACCGAATCCAACTGGCGGCCTCCGTGATTCGATACCACTACGGCAGCAACCCCTTCATCGATGGCACGCTTGGCGTCGTCGGCGATTAGGATCCCCTTCACAATCACTGGCCCGGACCATGATTCGCGAATCCACTTCAGGTCGGCCCATGTGACGGTAGAGTCCGACAGGGCTGTGCCCACGTCGAGCAGGTCCATTGGTCCCTTGCCAGGAATTACGATGTTCTGCAGTTTGGGCACGCCGCCATCCAGCAGGAAAGAAATGACCCATCCAGGGTGCGCGAGAATATCTGGCAAGAATGGAATTTTCGCGAATGGAGAACTGCCCAGCAACTCTTTCATTCCGTTGCGAGGATCGCGCTCGCGCATGCCGGCCACGGGAGTATCAATAGTGAGGACGAGGGCGGAGTATCCAGCTCTTTGCGCTCGCTCCAACGCTGCTTCAGCAGCGGCACGTCCACCGAGCAAGTAGAGTTGATACCAGCAAGGGCCCATTGAAGCAGCCTTGACGTCTTCCAGCTTATGGCCAGAAATGGTCGACAGAATGTAACCCGTGCCAGCTTCGCCCGCGGCACCTGCTCCGGCGATCTCGCCCTCTGGATTCATCAGCCGGCTGTAACCGACGGGCGCAAGCATGAACGGGACGGAGATTTCTTGCCCTATCACCGTCGTCGACAGGTTGCAGTTTGAGATTGCAACTGCCCCGCGCGGTCGAAAAGTGATGTCTCGAAAAGCTCGACAGTTTTCGAAAAGAGTAATTTCGGATTCGGCGCCGCCATCTAGGTAATCAAACACCGCCTTGGGAACACGGCGCTCGGCCAAGCGCCGGAGGTCGTCGACGTTAACGATTCGGGATGAGTTCATCGACTTCTTTGTCATATCCGGTGCAAATCCCGCGCCAGAGACGGCTCGCAGCAGCCTGTGGCGAAAGTGCGCCCTTCGGCCCCCGTATGGCTGGCTCACACTCTCGACCGCTGCACCTCGTAAAGCAGCTGAACGACGCCGTCCGGAAACTGTTGTACACCGAGCAAGCGGAGCGTCACCGCGCGATGCCTGGGCGCAAGGAGTGGAATGCCTTCCCCGATGAAGGTTGGCACGACCGTGATGATGAACTCGTCAATCGCGTCCTCGTCCAGGAAGGACCCGATGATCTCGCCTCCACCCATCATCCAGACGTTCTTGCCAGCTTGCGTGCGGAGGCGTTCGGCGAAGGCACCGATCGACTCGGTGACGAACTGGACGCCGGCGGGCACGGAAGCAGGCGGCGGCCGCCGAGAGAACACATAGTGCACGGCAGCCGCACTGAAGCGCGCGCCCATCTGCAGACTCCGGTCAAAGGTCTTACGGCCGAGGATCTTGGCATCGGTGGAGCGCTCGAATTCCGGGAGACCGTAGAAGCCCTTTGGAGCCGGCCGTTCCGTCAGCCAATCCAGATTGCCATCTGGTCGAGCCACGTAGCCGTCCGCGCTCGTCGCAATATTCACGATGATTTTTCGCTGTGGCACGCCCGCAAGTCTAGCAGGCCGCGTTGCAAGTCTGGGTACCTGAAACAAGAGATGGTGTGATCCACAGGGATAGTTCGTAGAATGCGCGCATGGCGATGAGCAAGCGGAGTGGCGGGGAGAAACAAGAAGACATCTGGATCGCGCACACGGAGTTATTATAGCGGTACCGCCGGGACATCCTTTCTATACGCGGTTGAACGATTTACTGGAGGGCGCCAGGTTCGACGAGTTTGTGGAGGGATTATGTGCGCGCTTCTATCATGCGCGACTGGGACGACCATCGCTACGCCCTGGGGTTTACTTTCGGGCGCTGCTGGTGGGGTATTTTCGAGGGCATCGATGGTGAGCGCGGGATCGCGTGGCGGGCGGCGGATTCGCTGGCACTGCGGCGGTTTCTGCTGATTGGACTGAGCGAGCGAACGCCGGACCACGCAATCAGACATCTGAGTAAGTGTGTCAAGTTGTTTTTTGTCCCCCCTGTTGTGCTATGATGTGTACACATGAAACACACGAGACAACATATTATGCCCACGACCAAAGTAGGAATAAGGGAGTTTCGTCAGCGCATGACGACGCTGCTGCAGGGCCAAGATCCGGTCGCCGTAACCTGGCATGGCGAGACCATCGGCTTTTACATTCCCACCAAACGTAAACCAGTTGTGGAATCCGATCTTCATGCCTTGCGCACTGCGGCCTCCAGACTTGAAGGTCTGCTCGCCAGCGCCGGCGTCGAAGAAGAGGAGGTCGTCGAAGAATTCAAACAGCTTCGCAAACAACGAAGGAAGGGCTCTCCCCTCTGAACATGTTGGTCCTCGATGCCTGCGACGCAGAGAGCTGATGGTATCAATCTCTAAAGGGAATCGTAAGAATAAAGCTAACAGAAAGCAGGGGATCCTTCAGTTGCTATGGATCATTCTGTGGGCAATAGTCGTCGTCGTACTAGGTCTTTACGGCGGCCTTGCTTCGTCACACCACCACTCGCTCTGGCGGTCACGAAACACAAAACATAAGCAGGCTGTGTGTACATACCTGGATAGGTACTCTCTCGTTGCGTTTGTTTGGCGTTTTGGTATAGATTCGAACTGAAGCTTCCGCGAGGTAGCCGTCGTGCGTTCGATATCGAAGCGGATCGCGTGTTTATGCGTGTTGCTGACCTTCTGGTCGGCACTAGCATTCGCCGCGCATCAACATTCGAGCGATACCGAGACGTCAACGTGCACGGTCTGTGTCGCCGCCCACTCAGCTTCTCCGCAAACCGCTACCACCTTGCCAAGGGTGATGTTCGTTTCTGTCTCCACCTTTCTGCCGGAGCCAGTTTCTGCCAAGCAACGCCTCACGGTCTTTCTTCTGTGTGTCCGCCCCCCTCCTGGCGCCTAAAGATCAAATTTCAGCTCTGTGCAGGCCGGTTCGTTTCGACGAACCGTTTCTTTGATCTTTCGAACAAATTCTATGGAGGAATCATGCTGGCTTCTTGCAAGAAGTCGCTTCGTGCGACTTTTATGGTGGTTTTCCTTTTGGCTCTCGGCATTCAGGCTTATGCGCAGTCGAGCGGGAATTCTGGGTCCATAAGTGGCACCGTCCTCGATCCTACCGGTGCCGTTGTGCCCAATGCGACGGTTGAGATTCACAACCCGGTCAGCCAGTTTGACCGATCTGCCACGACGGATAGATCGGGAAATTTCACCATCCAGAACGTCCCCTTCAATCCCTATCACATGACAGTGACCGCGGGCGGATTCACGCAAAGTTCGCAGGAGGTGGAAGTCCGCTCGGTCGTGCCCATCGACGTGAAGGTCAATCTCCAAATATCGGGTTCAAAAACGTCGGTGACAGTCGAGGCTCCGGCGACCGATATGCTGGAAAACGACTCTACCTTCCACACTGACGTAAGCAGGGACTTGTTCGAAAAGATTCCTTTGGAGAGCTCCACGTCGGCACTGAGTAATGAGGTGACGCTCGCCACACCGGGCATAGCCGCCGATTCTAACGGGTTGTTCCACGGGCTCGGTGATCACGCAGAGAATTCGTTCTCCATTGACGGCCAGCCCATTACCGACCAGCAGAGTAAAGTATTTTCCAATCAGCCCGACCTCAATTCGATCGAATCCATGGAGGTGATCTCCGGCGCGCCGCCCGCTGAATTCGGAGGCAAGACCAGCATCGTGATCGTAGCAACAACGCGCTCTGGCCTGGGGGTGACTGAACCTCACGGCAGCGTTGCCACTTCCTATGGGACATTCGGCACGTCGTACGTGGCGGCCGATCTTGCGTACGGAGGAAAGAACTGGGGAAATTTCATCTCCGCAAACGGTTTGAATACAGGCCGCTTCCTTGATCCTCCCGAATTTACCGTGTTGCACGATAAAGGCAATGAAGAAAACCTGTTCGACCGGGTGGATTATCAGCTAGACAGCGCCGACTCCATTCATCTGGACCTCGGCTATAGCCGCTCGTGGTTTCAGACGCCGAATACGATCGATGGCGAAAACGCCACGTCGTGGACTGGGTTATATGGCATTCTTCCGGCAGTTGAAAACTACGGTGGCATCGGCCCGAACGGCTTGGTTGTTGGTCCCACCGACCAGCGCTCGAAGATCGGAACTTTTAACATCGCCCCCTCTTGGACGCGATTGCTCCGCACGAACACGGTATTTACGCTGGGGGCATGGGTACGCCGCGACGCCTACAACTACTATCCGAGCGGCAATCCCTTCGCCGATCTTGGCCCGCCGAGCTTGCAGCGGCAGACCGTGAGCCAGAGCCGCAGTCTCACCAATGCCGGCCTGCGAGCCTCACTCTCCTACGTTAGAGGGATTAACAACGTGAAGGGCGGGGTCACCTATGAACAAACGTTCTTGCACGAAGACGACAGCGTGGGAATCGTCGATCCCGCTTACAACGCGCCTTGCATTACGCTCGATCCGGCGTCGGGCACTTATGTTGCCGTCCCCGGATTCACCGACCCTTCGCAGTGCGTCGGGGCCAACCAACCTAACACGGCGGCGAACCTGAACGCTCCCAATTCCACTCTTTATCCCAACTTCAACCCCCTTCTGCGGCCATACGATCTAACCCGCGGCGGCGTTCTCTACAACGTGCAGGCGCTCGATCCTGCGCTCACGCACACCGATGTGAAAGAAGCCGCCCTCTACATTCAGGATACGATCACCTGGCGAAACTGGAATCTGAACCTGGGCCTGCGCGGTGATATCTACAACGGTATTACCGATCACAGTCAGGCTGAGCCTCGCCTCGGCGTGGCTTATAACATCAAACGCACGAGCACGGTTCTGCGCGCGTCATATGCGCACACGCTGGAATCCCCATTCAATGAGAACCTGATACTTTCGAGCCTGGGTTGTGCGAATCAGGTTCTGGCTCCGTTGCTGCTGTGCTCGGCTGCAACGCCCGATCCGTTGAGTCCCGGTATACGAAACGAATACCACGTCGGAATGGAACAGGCTTTCGGAAAATATCTCGTCTTCTCGGGCGAGTACATTTGGAAATACACTAACCTCGGCTACGATTTCAGCGTGTTGGGTGATACGCCCATTACGTTTCCAATCGAGTGGACGAAATCCAAGATTCCGGGCTATGCGGGCCGCTTGAGCGTACCCGAAATCCATGGCTTCTCGGCGCTCGTAGTCTTCTCCAGCGTGGCCGCGCGCTTTTTCCCCCCGCAGATTGGCGGGGCTGGCTCGACTGTAGGCGCGCTCGGAGAACCCTTCCGAATCGATCACGACGAAAAATTCAACACTACGGCACATTTCCAGTATCAGTTTGCGAAGCGTGGGCCGTGGCTCGGCTTCAACTGGCGCTACGACAGCGGACTCGTGGCCGGCAATACGCCGTGCTATGGAATTTCAGCCTACAACGATTGCCCGCAGTCCACCATTCTCAACGGACAACCAGCCATTGCGATGCAGGACGTGCTGGGAAATCCTCTGACCGGCGATCTGGAATTTGAAGCCGGCTTCACCTGCAACGGCGTGCGCGCGACTCCAACCGTGCCGCTGCCAGGCGTGTGCCCGGCCAATGCGTTTACCTCCAACCTGGTCAACATTCCCGCGCCGGGCAAGGAGAATGACGATCACGACCCGCCGCGCATTCAGCACCGCAGTCTGTTCGATCTCGCCGTCGGACATGACAATCTTTTCCACGGTGACAAATACAAAGTCAGCTTGCAATTCACCACCATCAACCTTGCCAACAAATATGCTCTGTACAACTTCCTTTCAACCTTCAGCGGGACGCATTATGTGACGCCGCGTTCGCTCACGGCGGAGATTGGGTTCCACTTCTAGAATGATCCCCCATCAAGGAGGGCGGTATGACCAGAGCCGTACTGTCCTCCTTGAAGGACTAGCTACTTTAGGTACAATTCGGCTGGTTGAGTCGACCAATGACCACTTTGATTTGAGACGTCTCGGGGCGGAGATAGCCCATTGTCGTGTCCAGGCTCTCGTGCCCCATGACATCTTTGACCAGTCCCGGATTCCTCGTCTCCGCCATTGCCACCGTACCAAACGTGTGGCGGGCGCAGTACAGCTTCAAGGAATCTGGGATTCCGAGACTGCAGGAACTGAAGTGGTCCAACCAAGGCGCCACTTGCGACATTTGTGTGAAGCGATTGCCTTGAGGATTGAGGAGTCAGGGCATCCACTGCGATCCAAATTTGGAAACTCGCTCGCTAACCCCGAAGATAGCAGATCCAAGAAACGCTTGTCCTCTTCGGTAAAATGATCTCATTCGAACAGAACTCGCCTCTCGCCGACCCTGCTTTAAGTAACCTTCGGGTACTTGGAATTCTGGTCACCTGGTTTGGAATTCATGCGGCATGGGTCAACGCGGACCGGCTGAGAAAGATCGTCGGTTCGTGCGTCTCAGCGGCTCGTACAAAGGGCCGAGGCAGGACGTGCTCGAAGTCGGGAATGAGTTCCAATTGCAACGCCACGGTGAAGACCCTCGCTTCGCGGGCAGCGCGATCCGCGTAGCCGCGAATATCCTTCGGGATCGTCCGGCCGACGTGTTGTCGCCGTCTCTTCTGGTTCGTCGTCACCACGACTACCATTTCCGGATCATGATGGGGCCCAACTACCGTGCGGATATGTGGGCCGCGCTGGAGTCGGACGCCTCGCTCTCGGCGGCGACTTTGGCCAGAGAAACCTATGGTTCTTTTGCGAGTGCTTGGCATGTCCGACGCGACTTCTTACTTCTGCGTGGCGCTCCAGTCGGAGAACTCCTCCAGAGCCCGCGAAGAAACCTGCGACGTCGATATCGAATGCCATTCGCGGGGCGCGGAGGACCACGCTAACGGAGAAAAGGTGAGATCGCACACAATAAGCGAGCGAGGTGTAAAATACCGGCGACTCTATGGAGGAGCGCACATTGACAAAAACAACGGCTTTCGCTGTGATAACTCTGCTCTGTTGTCTCACTCTATCCATTAACCTTCAAGCCCAGGCTGGCGGCGACGTCGCCCAGAAGATCAAACAACTGCAACAGGACTCCACGAATGCGCAACTGAAGAACGATGTGTCATGGCTGCGGGAGCATTTGGCCGACGGGTACGTGCAAGGAAACAGCTGGGGGGCTTGGTCGACGAAGGACGAAACCCTCAAGGATATGCAGGACAAGGCGATCAAGTGGAAGAGCGGCGAGATCAGCGACGTGCATGTGGCGGTTTTCGGTCCAAACGTCGCAGTTTCACGTTATACGTTCGCCTACGACGCGGAGTTAAACGGCACGCATCGGGCGCGAACGGTCCTCTGCAGCGACACCTGGATCAATGATTCTGGTGCATGGAAAACTGCTGCGTCCCATTGTTCGTTAGTGAAGGGCATGTAACGCGAATTCAGCGAACGGCGGATTACTGGTGGCCCACTCAGGCCCGATTTTGGCTTGAGTGGGATGTTCACACGTCACATAGTTGGGCAAACGAACAAACTAGATTGTTCCTCTCATGCCTCCTAAATTCCCGGCCCACCGATTGATTTTCTTTCGCCGCAAAACGTCGCAAAACTAATCATCTTTGAGGGGTAAATCGGTGGTTAGCGTGGCCTAAGTCTCTTGGAATCAGCGGGCCATTTTGTAGTCTGACGGGTTCAAATCCCGTCGGGGACGCCAACGATTCGACCAGCCAGTAATCCGTCGATCATTTCATGCATGCTGTTCATCAGCAAGATGTTGTGCGGTTCAAAGTATTTGGTTTCGGGGCTGTATCGTAAACCGTCTGGATACAGGCTAAATGCCAGCTCCTGACGCTGCTGCACCCCTCCGGTTCTCCATGCCTTGACCAGATCAACGATGCTGCGTTGTGTCTCCTCCAGCAGCCCCTGTACTGTCGAAGTCTCCGCATCTAGCGCATTCAACTGGGCTTCCGCCTCAGCGGTCTGCTGCGTCACAGTCTCCTTCAGCGTGGCGAAGTCCTCAGCCGATAGCTCGCCGTTGACTTTCTGAAGCAGGATTTTCTGGTTCAAAGTCTTGGCATTAGCAAGACGGCTGGAAAGCACTCTTCGCTCCGTTGTGACGCGCTCTAGACGGCGCGCCCAGTATGTCTTGGCAATCTCTGGCAGACGGTTGAGGAGTTCCTGCGTTGGCTCCATCATCCCTAGAATCCCAAGGAACCTGTTTTCTATCTCATCGCGGCTGGCGCTGACGCGTACAAGACATTTTGGATTCCAGCACCAGTAGCGCGGGTATTTCTCTTTGCGGCCCTTGACGAAGCCCGCTGTTAGCTTCTTGCCGCATCCCGAACACATGACAAAGCCCTTCAAAGGGAACTCGGGATTGATCTTCTTGTGAACGACAGGGACAGAGGTTTTTCCCGTCAGGGCATCCTGGACATCATCGAAAAGGGTTTGGGTCACCAAGGGTTGATGCAGACCTTTGACCTTGTTCTCCCCCGACACTACCCAGCCTGCATAAATCTGATTACGCAATAAGCGTGAGAGCGTCTGCTTGGTCAACGGACGCGCTTGCCGCGTAGTCAGACCCAGCAAGTTGATCCGGCGCAGAACCTCCTCCAATGTGTAACTGTGGGATGCAGTCAACTCAAACGCCTTGCGTACCAAGTCGGCACGCTGCGCGTCTATCTGCAGCTCTGGCCCATCGGCAGTTTTACTGTTGAGGTATCCGAGCGGGGCGACCCAGAGCCATCTGCCTTGCTGCACGCCAGCAGACATGCGGTACTTGATGCGCTCCGACAGGTTGTCTGAGAAGAACTGGTTGACTGCCCCGAGCAGATTTACCGAGAGTTTCCCAGCGGCCGAATTTTCAATCGTCTCATCGCAGGACACTGGAGTGATGCCAAGTTGCCTAAGAGTTGCCAGCGTGACAGATTGATCTCCAACGTTGCGCGCAAGCCTGCTCAGATCGGCAAACACTACGTGCGTGATTTTGCCCTTGTGCTTGCGACAATAGGCAAGCATCTCCTGAAACTGCGGACGGTCGGCAGTGCGCGCTGAGTCCGCATCGGTAAAAGTCTTTGCGATGGTCAGGGCGTCACGTGTGCAGCGATCAGTGCATTTGCGCTGCTGAGTTGGCAGGTTCAGGGCTTGGCTTGCTTGCTCATCTGTGGAGACTCGCACGTAGACGACAGCGCAATTCATCACTTGCCCCTTGAGGGTGGTTGAGTCATTCTGACGAGTTCTTCTTTGATCGCTAGAAGACGAAGCCTTCTCACCTCATTCAGTTTGGCGTCTTCCGCTGGGTGGCGTTTGCGCAATTGGTACAAATCATTGTCTTGCCGAAGCAATCCGATCTCCTGTCTCAGCTCCAACACTCGTCGTTGACTGAATGCATCCACACTAAAAATATACGCTTGACAGGTTCGCAGCGGTGCCAACCAGCTTGGGAACGCCATGGCCCATGCTCATCGAGATGCCCTCACTGTACGCATCTTTGCCCCGCAGTACCCACAGTAGTTCTTGGGCCGCACTCCCTGGCCATCCATGCGATACGTGCGCCAGTAAATCCTGAACGGCGCATGGCGGACACCACACACAATGCAGAACTCGTTCCAGGTCGCTACCGTGGCGTAATGCCTGCAAGCCACGAACATCAGCGCAGGGCAGCGCGGAGGAATGGCCGAGTCATGCCCATTAGGGCAGCGTAACTTGCCCGACGCAGGATCGACGATCAGCGGAGCCGTGGCTACAGTGCTCATCTATTCAGGCTCCTTCAGCCGCTGAACGCTCCTATTCAAGCGGCACTCCCATTTCAGCCTTTGAATCAGGCGGGATGCCTTGATGACGCTCATGCCCGTGAGCCAAGTCTCCACCGATCCGTTCCGTTCCCGCAGCGTAGCGCCTAGTTCGGCGAAGGCAGCGCTGTCCATGCGCTCCGTGGAATACCCGGCTTGACGGAGCAGCAGCACCGCATAGCCGATCTGCCCCTTGGTTGCGAAACACATGATTGGTTTTCCTTTTGCGATCTTCGTCGCCGCATCCGCCTGCTAGGCGTTCCACCGTGGACTTATTCGTCTCGGTTGGCGTGGTTCGTGCGAAACGAACCCGCTCTTAATGCTTAGTCGATTATACGGGAAACGCGGCGCATTTCCCCAGTGCACGGGGGCTGTCCGGGATACCCTCAGAGCTTCTCCAAGGCTAAGAAATTGCCGAAATGCATTAGCGACGGTTGTCCTGCCTATAGTTTGCCTACATTTTCAGAGAGGGTATTTTCGTGTGAACTGGCGTGACTATTTCGATGACTTCTTGTCGTGGCGAACATATGACAGACCGCGCTTCAACTCTGCGGTCAAATCCGTGTCCTCCGTGACCGTGTGCACGGGCTTACCGGATTCCTTTCCGAGCCAAGCATTCAGTTCCTCTGGCGTCGTTTCAACGTAGCGGCCTTGCTTGCGCACAGGCATCCCTTCTGATGCCCATCTCTGTACAACAGAGGGGGGTTCACCCAGGAAAGCAGAAATTTGTTGCCAGCCCTTGATCACTGCTCCGCTGGAATGGCAGATGACTGCGGCCCCGGTACCACCTCCGGTAATTCCAGCCCAGGCGGAACGCGGCGGAACGCAACTCAGGACTCCGAAGCCAGTTTTTCTCGTTGATACCCGTGAGCAGAATCCGTTTGATTTCTCCCGCTTTGAAGGGTGGTTCGCCGGCATTGAGAGGAAGGGGCTCAAGCTAGGGGATCACTCGGTCGCTGGGCTGGAAGATGTTTGCGTCGTGGAACGGAAGGACCTTCCCGACCTGATTCGCTCACTTACCACCGACAGGTCCGTCTTCATCAATCGTCTTCGGCTGATGGCCCAGCATCCACATTGCCTGTTGGTTGTTACGGCAGCCTTGAGCCAGGTGAAGTCCCCGTACCCTTATGCCAGCCTCAGCCCGAATCGCATTACCCAGTCTCTGCTTGCAGTGCTCGCAGGTCTACAAGTTCCCTTCCTGTGCACTGAGACCCACGAACTGGGCGAAGAGATCGTTGCTTCGTACCTCTATCAGGTTCACCTCTACTATTGGCTTGAGAACCACGATTACGGCCGGTTCTTCGCCGACAACGATCTCTGAATGGTCAGGCGAAAGTGAAATCTTTTTGCGAGCCTTGAGAAAGCTGGCGATTCCTAAGCATGAACAGAGTTGTTGCGTAGCACAAGTCACGCTTCCGGACCGAAGGCTCGCCGGGCGGAAACACAACGGCGACA
>Ga0302325_10019611_pt1 | contig 14211 bp, 12 predicted proteins | sample Palsa_T0_2_FD_201948 | JGI IMG/M metagenome (GOLD analysis project Ga0302325, IMG submission 201948) | Peat permafrost microbial communities from Stordalen Mire near Abisko, Sweden - Palsa_T0_2 | ecosystem: Environmental > Terrestrial > Soil > Palsa > Peat permafrost | place: Sweden: Abisko... | reverse complement strand
CTCGACCGGCGAATCGGCGACCGCGTCGGATCGTTCACCAACCGCACCCGCCTGGCCAAGCTGCTGGACCTGATGACTCTCGACATGATCGGCAAAGCCGACGGACGCGATTGGGCTGACCGCCTCAGAGAACGCCTCTACCTCGCCGGTGGGCGCCCCGCCAACCAGCGCCCCCACGACGACCCCAAAGGCGTCTTCTCGCTGTTTGTCTGAGCGCACGAACGTATCCATCCGAATCGAGTAGGAACGGATGTTCGCATGAGCGTCGGATGGACGGACGCGCGTTGCCGGCGCAGACGTCGTCGGGGTCACGGTCCCGGGGGCGTCAGGCGGCGGTGTGCGACAGGTCCCGCCCCGCGCGCTTGGCGGCGTACAGAGCGATGTCGGCGCGGCCGATGGCCGACTCGACGGACTCGGTGCGGCGCTGGACCGCGATGCCGGCCGAGCAGGTCTGCTCGTGCGTGACCGCGCCGCGGAGTCGTTCGATCACCTCGACGGCGGTCCCCTCGCCGCAATCGGCGAGCAGCAGGCCGAACTCCTCACCGCCCAGACGGGCCAGCACGTCGCCCTCGCGAATGTGCTCGGACCAGGCGGCCGCGGTGGCGCGCAGCATCGAGTCGCCCTCGAGGTGGCCGTGGGTGTCGTTGAACTGCTTGAAGTTGTCCAGGTCGAGGATCGCGATCGCGACACGCTCGCCGTCGAGGATCGCCCGCTCCACGCGGTCGTCCCAGGCGCGGCGGTTGGGCAGGCCGGTCAGCGCGTCGGTCGTCGCGATTCCGGTGAGGTGCGCAAGCTGGTCGGCGCGGCTGAGCAGCAGCGCCGCCTCGTGCGTGAGCAGGCCGACCGCCGACACGTGGGAGGCCGCCTCGGACAGCACCTCCTGCCAGCCGACGACGAGCATCCCGGCCGGCTCTGAGCCGCCGCGCAGCAGCGGCTGATACAGGACCGTGTCGGGGAAGCCGCCCGCCTCCCACATGTCCAGCGCGGCGAGGCGCTCGGGATCGACGCGGCTGAGCAGCCGGCGACGGCCGTCGGCCAACACCGTCCCGAGCGTGCTCGCGGCCGGCAGCGTCGTGTCGAGCATGCTCCCGGCGACCCCGGCCTCGGCGGTGACACGGACGGTCGTCCCGGACGGTTCGAGCTCGAGCAGGATCGCGGCGGAGGCCCCGGCGACCCGCAGCGTCGCCGCGCACAGGTCACTGCGGACGTCGGCCGATGCGAACAGGTTGTGGACGACCGCGCCGACCTGCTCCATCATCGCGCGCTGGCGCCGGGCCTCGGCCGCGTCGCGGCGTGCTCGGGCGACGAGCTGCTGAGCGGTCACGCAGATCATGGCGGACACCGCCAGCGGCAGCGAGACCTGGACGAAGTCTGTGTGCGGATAGGCCGGCGGGCCGATGATCACCAGCGGCGCCGCATAGAAGCCGGCAAGCCCGACCAGCATCACGAACAGCTGGCCCAGCCCATCGCCGTACAACGCCGTCCAGAACACCGGGATCAGCGCGACGACGCCATAGGCGGACACCGGGCCGCCGGGCACCGACACGCGCAGGAGGCCGATCGCGGCCAGCAACACGAGGCTGCTGGGAACGTCGCCGACCGCGCGCGTGATCGGACCGGCGCTCCGAGGTCGCAACACTGCCATCAACAGCGCCACGAGCGCGGCCGCCCCGGCCGCGAGGTACGTCGTCGGGTCGAGCGGGTGCTGGGTCTGTGCCAAGCCCCACGCCGCGACGACGACCACGATGAACGCCACCCGCGGAGCCTGCGCCCACATCCACGCGCGCATCCGCGGCGAGATCCGCTGCGCCCGCACGGATCGATGGCTGTCGCGCTTGCGCCACCACGCTCGTGAGCGCAGGCCCGGTATCCACCGGATCGACCTCCCTGGCTTAAATTGTTCGGCCTCGATTGCCATCGCCGCGGCTTGCCCTCCCTGGCCCGATCGATCGGCTCTTGCATGCGCAGGGCCGCGAGGGACCCTGTGACGCGGACTCCCAATCCGCGTCCCCCTGCGATAAAGCTTACCTCTGATATCGCCCCTCGCGCAAGGGAACTGCGCCGGTTTAAAGCACCGACGGTCGGTCCATTTTCCGAGGTCGAGTCAGCGCGCCGCGCGGGCGAGATCGCGTCCGGCGGCCTTCGCGTCGTACAGCGCCCGATCCGCGCGCCGCACCACCGAGTCGATCGCCTCACCGGGGCGCCGCTGCGCCAGCCCGACGCAACAGGTCTGCTCGTGGGTGACGGCCACTCGCAACCGCTCGGCGATCTCGTAGGCCGACTCCAGCTCGGCGTCGTAGATCAGCAGCCCGAACTCCTCACCGCCAAGCCGCGCCAGCAGATCGACGCCCCGCAGCTGATCGGACCACGCGTTCGCCGTCTCGCGCAGCAGCGCGTCGCCGGCGAGGTGACCGTGGGTGTCGTTGAACGCTTTGAAGTTGTCCAGATCGATCATCGCGACCGTCACCGGCCCGGCCTGGATCGCCGCCTGTGCGATCTTCGAGTCCCACGCGCGCCGGTTCGGCAGGCCGGTCAGCGGATCGGTCGTCACCATCCCGGCGAGCCGCGCCATCTGGTCGGCGCGCGTCAGCAGCAGTGCCGCCTCATGCGTCAGCAGCCCGATCGAGGTCACCCGGGGCCCGGAGAGCACGAGCACGTCGTGCCAGCCGACGCACAGCAGCCCGACCGGCTCCGAGCCACGCAACAGCGGCTGATACAGGATCGCGTCCGGGCGCCCGCAGCGCTCCCAGATCTCGCCCGAGCGCGGAGACTTCCATTGCTCGCCGATGATGTCGTTCTGAAGATGCTGGCGACCCTCGTGGAGAAGCTTGGAGAGCGAGTCCAGAGCTCCGAGCGTGGCGCCGACCACGCCCGGGTCGGCGCCGGCCTGGGCGGTGACGCGGATCGCGCCGTCCGAGATCGGCTCGAACAGGATCGCCATCGCCGCGTAGCCGACCTGGACGGACGCCGCACACAGATCGGCGCGGACATCCGGCGACTCGAACAAGCTGTAGACGACCTCGCCGACCCGCTGCAGCGCGTGGCGGTCTCGCTGGGCGACGTCGGCCTGGCGGCGGACACGGGAGACGAGCAACCTGGTCGTGATGCCGATCCCGACCGCGATCACGATCGTCACCAGCGGCCCGCGCAGCGCCGCGAAGCCGGACGGCCCGACGACGACCACCGGAACGACGCAGGCCATCGCCGCCGCGACCATCGCCATCGCGAGCTGAGGCCAGCCCGAGCCGGCCAACGCGATGCAGGCGACCGGGATCAGCGCGAGCGCGGACTCCCCAGGGGACGAGACGCGCAGCAGCGCGGTCGCGGCCAGGTAGGCCAGCGACCACGGGAGGTCCAGCAGCTCGCGACCGCCGACTCGGGTATGTCGTACGAACACCAGCACGACGACCAACCCCAAGAGCAGGACCGACGCGACATACGTGTCGGGGTCGACGCCGCCGCCGAACGCGGCCAGCGCCCAGCAGACGAACGTCACCAGGGTGAACGTCAGTGCAAGAGTGCGCTCTCTGTGCCCGGGAAGAGCGCTCGGGGGCAGCTTGGTTATCTCGACCTGTCCGTGTCGCGATCAGACCGTACGGGGCCGGACGTTAGCGTCTCAGCTCTCGGGCGGAGCCTCGCGAGGCCAGACGAGCGGCTCTGCTGCGTCCCCGTCCTGCTCGTCGCGGCGGTCCCCCATCCAATCGGGCGCGGGCCGGCGGCGCCGCACGAGCGGCTCGGTCGCCTCCTCGCTGGGATCGGTGATCCGCTCGGTCGGCGGCGCCGACGGGACCTGCCGGTCAGCCGCTCCCGGATCGGCGTCAGGCCGCGGCCGCGAGACGCGCGTATCGGACTCCGAGAGGTCGACGATCGGCGCCTGCCCGCGCGCCGCGGGCTCGACCCCGCGCGGCTGCACCGCCGTGGTGGACTCGCCGCCGGTCTCCTGCAACGGCTGCGGCTGCGCGGGGGTGCGGGGACCGGGCGACTGCGGCGGCTCGGGAGCGGCACCGCCGGCGCCCTCTTCCCGATCCGCAGCGGGCGGATTGGACGACCATGAGGCGCCGGCGGTCGCGACGTCGATCGGATAGGTCGGGCGGGCGCGCCAGAGGAACCAGCCGGCGGCCAGCAGCGACACGAGCATGATCAGGAACGTGATCTGCAGGCCGTCGCCGGTGGCGGTCGAGACGGGACCGACCGTGTGCGTGCCGATCGGCGCCTTCTGCGGCTCGAAGCCGGCGATCAGATCGGAGACACCACCGAACAGCAGCGGCGCCAGCGCCTGCGCGACCGAGCGCAGGAACGTGCGAACGCTCTCGGCCCGTCCCCACAGGCCAGGCGCCATGATGTCCAGCCGTGCGGCGTCCAGCGGCGGGTTGGCGGCCGAGATCAGCGCGGTGCCGAAGAAGCAGAACGGCAGCGCGGTCGTGAGGCTGTCGGTCAGGAACGCGGGAATCAGCACGAGCCCCGCCGCGACGTTGCAGATCGCCGGCACCGACACGCGCGCGCCGATGTGGCCCGACTTCGTCAGCGCATCGGTCAGCGGGCCGCTCAGCAGCGTCCCGATCACGGCACCCAGGACCAGCACGCCGAGCACCAGCGTCGCGGTCGCCTGGCTGGCCTGGAAGTGGCCGCGCACGAACACGACGGCGAACGTCTCGAGCCCAGCGAAGAAGTAATACCCGAGCGACGAGCTGATGATCAGCAGGACGTTGGTCGGGATCTTCAGGATGTAGCGGACCGAGTCGGCCAGCGACATCCGGTCCGGGTTGCGGTACAGGATCAGCCTCGGGTCGGGCTTGTACCCCTGCTCCTGCGCCATCCGGTAGGCGAGGTCCTGCTCGGCGGGGGGCGTCGGCCCCGCCGTCTCGCCGGCCTCGTCGTCTCGGCCGCGTGCGTCGTCTCGGCCGCGTGCGTCGTCTCGGCCGCGTGCGTCGTCTCGGCCGCGTGCGTCGTCTCGGCGGCGTGCGTCGGTTCGCTCGAGATCCTCGGTGCCGCGCGCGAGCCGGCTGTGGCCGCCCCGCAGCGGCTCGGGCACCGTCCGCCACAGCGAGCGCGCCAGGAACAGGCCCGGGATCGCCAGTACCCAGAACGCCGCCTGCCACGAGATCGCGCTCGCGATCGTGCCGCACAGGATGAAGCCGACCGCGGTCCCGGCGATCTCCCCGGTGAGGATGTACCCATACACCCGCGCGCGCTCGTGCGAAGGGAAGTAGTCGCCGGTCAGCGACGCGATCGCCGGTCCGGCCGTGGCCGACACGAGCCCCAGCAGCACGCGGCTGAGCAGCAGCGTTTCGTAGGAGCCGGCGAGCGCACCGAGCATCGTCGTGACGCTCCACAGGACGATCGAGATCGACAGCATCGGGATCCGCTTGGCCTTGTCGACCAGCAGCCCGATCGGGAGCACGGCGAGCGCCGCGACCAGCAGCGTGACCGTGTTGAGCAGCCCGATCTCGGTGTTGTGGATGTGCAACGCGTGCTCCATCGTCGGAGCGACCGCGCCGACGGTCGAGATCTGGGCACTGGACAGCGCCAGCACGCACCCGAACAGCACGACCACGCGGGTCCGCGCCGGACCGCCGACGAACTGGACGACGTGACCGCGGATCAAGCTCCAAATCCAGTCCAGGCCATCCACCGAGGCCGATGCGGCCCGCCGGGAGCTGCTCATCGCGTCCATGTACGCCAACACTTTCGCACGCCGCCCACCCAACTCCGGGCGAACGTGCGCGAAGCTCGCGGGTCGGGCGGGCGGGCGGGTCGGGCGGGCGGGGCGGGCAGGGCGGGCGGGCACCCAATCCCGCCCCGCTCAGCCGATCAGCCGCTCTTCTGCAGCTGATCGATGCTGATCGAGCTGCTCGGCGGCGAGATCGTGAACGACTGGTTGTACTGCGAGAACGTCACCTTGCCGGTCTGACCGCCACTGTTCTTGCTCAGCTGCACCGGATACGGCTTGCCCGTGGTGGCGACGTAGACCGTGCCGCCCTTGCTGGAGTTCACGGCGACCACCGGCTGGCCGTCGAGCGTGGACGTCGAGCCTTTCGACAGCGTCCCGTGCGACTTGGTCAGCGAGCCAATCAGGCCGTCGATCGAGGTCAGCTCGCCGAAGCTCTGGAAGTTGGCATCGCTGGACGTCGCCTTCAGCCACTTGCCCTTGAACAGCTGCACGCCGGCCTGTGAATGCGTGAACTTCAGCAGGAACGCCGGGTTGGGCTGGATGTAGTAGTTGCCGCCGACCTGGACCAGCTTGAAGCTCGCGGACCCTTCGGAGATCGTGCCCGAGGTGCCCTTGCCGGTGACGATCGACAGGTCGAGTCCGATCGACTCGCCGCCGCTCTTGACCGCGCCCGCGACATGGAGGCTCTTGGCCGACTCCGCCGCGCTGACCGCGGAGCTCAGGATCTGATTCGCCGACTTGGATGCGACGCCGTTGCTCTTGGCGCCCGACCCGCTCGAGCTGCTTCCACATGCGGACACGGCGACGGCCGCGACCGCGGCCAGCGCGACCGCCGACCCCGTTCTCCTGAAGATTGCCGGCTTGCTGTGTGACATCGGGTGCCCCCTACTGCGGTTGTGCCGCGCTCACCGAGTGTTTCGGCCCGGCGATCGTGAATGAGTGGTTGTCCTGCGCGAGCGTGCGCGCTGGGTCGGAATGCGCCGCGCCGACGGCGGACCTTCGGCATTGCGCCCGCACCCTCGCGTAGCCTACCGGCATCTGCGGTGGCCGAGCAGGCGCGCGGCCAGATTTACCTGCTCACATCAGGACGATCGTCCGTCCGTCGTGGACGAGAACCCGGTCGTCCAGGTGCCAGCGCAGCGCCCGCGCGAGCGTCACGCGCTCGACGTCGCGTCCGACGCGGATCAGATCCTCGACTTGGTAGTCGTGGCCGACGCGCTGGACGTCCTGATCGATGATCGGCCCCTCGTCGAGGTCCTCGGTGACGTAGTGGGCGGTCGCGCCGATCAGCTTGACGCCGCGCTCGTAGGCGCGCTGATACGGACCGGCGCCGGCGAACGCGGGCAGGAATGAGTGGTGGATGTTGATCACCGGGCAGCCGACGCGGCGCAGGAAGTCGCCGGACAGGATCTGCATGTAGCGGGCGAGCACGATGACGTCGGCGCGGCCGTTGATGATCTCCAGCTGGGCCTGTTCTGCGACCGGCTTGGTGTCACGCGTGACCGGGACGTGGTGAAACGGGATCTCGACCGCCTCGACGTCGCGGCGGAAGTCCTCGTGGTTGGAGATCACCCCGAGCAGCTCCATGTTGAGCTCGCCCCGCCGGTGGCGCCAGAGCAGGTCGGTCAGGCAATGGTCCTCCCTGGACGCCATCAGGTATGCCCGCTTGGCCTCGCCCGCGTAGCTGACCCGCCAGCTCATCTGGAATCGATCGGCCAGCTCGGAGAAATCGGACTCGAACGCGGCGCGCCGCTCGGCATCCTCGGCCAGACCGTCGAGGTAGAGCGCGACCCGCATGAAGAACGAGCCGTGGGCGGGGTGCGTCGAGTACTGAGCCGATGTGACGATGTTGGCGTCTTGGCCGACGAGGAAGTTCCCGACCGCGGCCACGATCCCCGGACCATCCGGACATGAGATCAGCAGGCGCGCCGAGTGGGTGGCGCCCTGCCCGGCGTCGGCGGAGGATCGGGTCGCGGACATAGCGGCTCAGCATACGCGCGTGCACGAATTCGTTCAACGACGCGCGGCTGGCGGAATACCGCATACGGGCGCGGACCATGCGGTCAGCCGTTGAGCCGCAGCGCCAGCTGCTCGGGCGGCTGCGTGACCGTCGACTCGGGGTCTGACCCCGGCCGGCGGCGGCCGGCCTTGCGCCAGTGTCCGACGATCTGGACGGCGTTCGCGTGGCGCCAGCCGGCGGCGCGTGAAATCGGGTTGAAGTACACGGCGCCGTCGCGGATCTCGAGCACCTCGCCATACACGACCCGGCCACCGATCGATGCCTTGACGATGTCGCCCGGGGCGATGCCGTCGATTCTCATCGGTTCAGTCCTCGGGGACCGACATGGTGTGACGCGAATGTCGAAACCCAGGCATCGGCTTGGCGGTCACGCTACCGGTCGCCGCCGACGCCCGACGCCCGGCGCCCGACGCCCGACGGCGATACGCGCGGGCGATCGCTTGCGAGCGCTGCAAGTGATCGCCCAGGCACCGGCGTCGGGCGGCATGCTTCTGAGTCGCCAGAACGGGTAGGTAGATGGACGGAGGCCGTGCGACGACACATGGCCGAGTGAGTGGATCGACTTGTTCGCTCGGTGGGTCGGTACGACGGCGCGCGGCCTGATCAACGGAGATTCACGACCAAGGAGCCGATTCGATGCGCGCAGTGGTACTGAACTCATTTGACGGAATCGACGGACTCGAGTTGGCGGAAGTGGCCGACCCCGAGGCGGGCGAAGGCGAGGTGCCGGTCACGGTCCGCGCCGCCGCGCTCGGCGTGTGGGATCTGTCGGGCGCCGACGGTGCATTCAAGGACATCGGCGGGTCCGCGGATTTTCCCCAGATCCAGGGGTGGGACTTCGCCGGCGAGACCGACGAGGGCGAGCGCGTATTCGGTTTCGTCGCATCGCCGTTCATGGGCATTGGCTCGTTCGCCGAGAAGCTGTCGGTGCCACCCGCGGTGCTGGCCGGGCTGCCGGAGGAGATCAGCTTCGAGGACGGCGCCGCGCTTCCCGTGGCCGCGCTGACGGCCCGCCTGATGGTCAATCACGTGCACGTTTCCAAGGACGATCTCGTGCTCGTCACGGGCGCCGCCGGCGCCGTCGGCGGGTCCGCGGTCCAGCAGTGCCTCGCCGCGGACGCACGAGTGATCGCGGCGGTCCGTGCGGAGAACGCCGACGCGGCCCGCGAGCTCGGCGCCGAAGAGGTGTTCGAGACCGGGCCGAACCTCGAGGCCGAGATTCGCGAGAAGTACACGGACGGCGTTGACGCGTGTATTGACACGATCGGGCTCAGCGATGAGGCGATCGTCTGCGTGCGCGACGGCGGCAACTTCGTGACGTCGGTCCCGAGCGCGGTCCCGGGCACGCAGCGCGGAATCTATCCCGGCAGCGTGCAGGTGCAGCCCGACGGCCCGTCGCTCGCGCAGCTGGCCAGCCGTGTCGTCGAGGGCGACCTCACCGCGCGCGTCGCCAAGACGTTCCCGATCGACGAGTTCAAGCAGGGCTACGAGCTGCTCGCCAAAGGCGGGCTCGACGGCAGGATCGTGTTCACGCTGTAGTCCCCGCCCACGCGGCCTGGGCGGCCGCCAGCGCGCCGGCGCCGTCGACCGTGAGCCCGAGCTGCACGAGCGCGTCGCCGACCGCCGCGACCGACAGCAGCACCGCATCGACCGATGCGGCCGGGCCGTTGTGCGTGATCCGCAGCGCCGCATCGGCCAGCGAGCCGGGGGCCGCCTCGACCGGCCCCGGCAGCCGGACCCGCTCGAGCAGCGCCGCAGCGGCGACGCCAGCCGGCGGGCGGGCAAGCGTGGCCACCGCAGCGGCCTCGGCGTCGTCGGCGACCCACAGCTCCAGCCCGAGCGCCGCCAGCCCGGCGCGGGCGGCGTCACGGGCGCGGCCGTGACGGGCGACAACCGCGTCGAGCCCCTCTGCCTCGAGCCGGACGAGCGCCTGGTCGAGCGCAAGCATCTCCAGGTGGTGGGGCACGAACGGCAGCGCCGTCCGCCCGGTTCCGATCCAGCGTTCTCGCAGGTCGGCCAGGGACAGGATCGAGTCGCGTGGCGCCGCCGGGTTGCGCTTGATCAGCTCCCAGACGCTGTCCCCGGCGAACAGCCCGCAGACGCCGGCCGGGCCGCTCATTGCCTTCTGCGGCCCGATCACGACGGCGTCGAGTCCCAACGCGTCGATCTCCAGCGGCTCCGCGCCGACCGAGGCGACCGCGTCGACGAGCAGCACCGCGCCAGCCCGGTGGGTGACGTCGGCCAACTCGGCCAGCGGGTTGACGACCCCGGTCGCGGCCTCGGCGTGGACGACGCAGACGACATCGGCCGGCTGCTGGGCGAGCGCGGCGCGCAGCTGATCGCCACCGACCACCTGGCCGTCGGACGCCTCGAGCGTTCGCACCGCGCCGCCGGCGGCACCGAGCCAGTGGCCCATCATCGCGCCGTAGGGGCCGGTCACGACGTTCAGCGCGCGCGTGTGCGGGCCGCCGACGCCGCGCGTGAGTGCCTCAAGCGCCAGGATCGCCTCACCGCCGATCACTGACGTGTCACGACGGGTCTGAAGCAGCGACGCGAGACGGTCCTCGATCGCGGCGTATCGGGCCGCGTCGACGGTCGGCGGGTAGGCGCTCATCGCATCCTCCTGGCAGGTTCGTCACGGAAGTGGCAGGCGGCGCGGCGGGGACCGGTCCCAACCGGTTCAAGCGCCGGGGCCCGCTCACGGCAGACCTCCTGGACCAGCGGACAGACGGGCGCGTACGGGCAGCCACCCGTCAGCGGCGGCGCCGAGGCAGTCTGTTGCGACGGGGTCGCCGGCACCCCGCCGATCCCCACCACCTCAGCCACGTCGACCGACGGACGCAGACGCGGCACCGCGGCCAGCAGCGCCCGCGTGTAGGGGTGGCGCGGGTCCTCGAACAGCTCCGCGGTCGTCCCGGTCTCGACCAGCCGGCCCAGGTACATGACCGCGACCGTCTCGCACAGCACTCGGATCACGGCGAGGTTGTGGGAGATCAGCAGTAGCCCGATGTCCAGCTCCGAGCGCAGCTGCGCGAACACGCGCAGCACCGTTGCCTGCACCGAGACGTCCAGCGCCGAGACCGGCTCGTCCGCGATCACGATCCGGGGCTCGGCTGCGAGCGCGCGGGCGATCGCGATCCGTTGGCGCTGCCCGCCGGAGAACGCCGCCGGGTAGCGGTCGAGCGCCGCCCCGGGCAGCCCGACGAGCTCCAGCAGCTCCAGCGCCCGCGCCCGTTCGGAGCCGCTCGAGAGCCCGTGCACGCGCAGCAGCTCGGTCAGCATCGAGCCGATCCGCCGGCGCGGGTTCAGCGATCCGAACGGATCCTGGAAGACCATCTGCACGGCGCGCCGCTGCGCCACCGAGCGGCGCCGCGGCAGCATCTGTCCGTCGAACAGCACCCGGCCCGAATCCGGCCTCTGCAGCCCGCACAGCACCTTGGCGACGGTCGTTTTGCCCGACCCCGACTCTCCGACGAGACCGACCGACGCGGCCGCGTCGACCGTCAACGAGACGTCGTCGACGGCGACCAGGTCGCCGAACGAGACCGTGATCTGATCCGCGGCGAGCGTCGTCACGGGGCCGGCACGAGATCGTGGTGCAGGCACGCCACCTGGCGCCCTGAGTCGATCGCCTCCAGCGGGATCTCCGCCTCCGAGCACTCGGGCCCGGCCAGCGGGCAGCGCGGCGCGAACGGGCACCCCGGCGGCAGCGCGCCGGGCTCCGGGACCATGCCGGCGATCGGCTCGGGCATCGCGCGCGAGCGGTCGAGGTCGACGACCGCCTCGAGCAGCCCGCGCGTGTACGGATGCCGCGGGCGCTCGAGGACGACGGCGGTCGGGCCGGTCTCGACGATCCGGCCCGCATACATGACCGAGACGCGCTCGCACACCTGGCGGATCACGGCGAGATCGTGGGAGACGAACACGACCGCCAGCGACAGCCGGCGGCGCAGCTCGTCGATCAGCTCCAGCACCTGCGCTTGGACGGTCACGTCGAGCGCGGTCGTCGGCTCGTCGCACAGCAGCGCGCCGGGCTCGGCGGCCAGCGCGACCGCGAGCATTGCGCGCTGGCGCATACCGCCCGACAGCTCGTGGGGATAGCTCCGCATCCGTCGCGCGGGATCCCGGATCCCGACGAGCTCGAGCAGCTCGAGCGTCCGTGGTCGCGTCTCACCGCGGCCCAGGCCGGCGACGTGCTGGGCGACCTCGCCGATCTGCGCGCCGACGGTCCGGACCGGATCCAGTGCCGACGCGGCGTCCTGGAAGACGAGCGCGATGCGGCCGCGGCGCAGTGCCCGCGCCCGCCGGCCCACGAACGGCAGCGGCTGGCCGTCGAGCACGACCGTGCCCGCGTCGGCGCTGACCACCCGCGGCAGCAGCGCCATCGTCGCGCGCAGCGTCATCGACTTGCCCGAGCCCGATTCGCCGACGAGCCCCACCGCCTCGCCGTGACCGGCATCGAACGAGACGTCATGGACGACCTCGGCCCGCCCGCCGCCGGCCGGCACGGTCACGGTCAGGCCCTGCACCTGCAATCCCGCGCCGGTCGATCGCGAGGCGGGCTCGGTCATTTCGGGCGCAGCGCGTCGGCCAGCCCGTCGCCGATCAGCGACAGCGACAGGCCGGTGATCGCGACCGCGAGGCCCGGGATCGTCGAGAGCGTCCAGTGCGTCGTCAGGAACTCCTGACCGCCGGAGATCATCGTGCCCCAGTCGGGCGCGGGCGGCTGCACGCCGAGGCCGAGATAGCCGAGCGTGACGATCGCGACGATCACCAGCACGACATCGCTCATGATGTAGACGATCGCCTGGCTGATGGTGTTGGGCAGCACGTGGCGCAGCAGGATCCGCGCGTCGCTGAGGCCGCCGAGTCGCGCAGCCGCGACGTAGTCCGATTCACGCACGACGAGCGTGGTCGAGCGCACCGTGCGTGCGTAGACGACCCAGTCGACGATCGCGAACGCGATGTAGATCCCGCGCGTGCCGGGCCCGACGACGAACACCAGCGAGATGATCAGCACGTAGAACGGGAACGCGACGAGGATGTCGACGATCCGCATCACGACCGTGTCCAGCAGTCCGCCGTAGTAGCCGGCGATCGTCCCGACGAGCGTTCCGAAGGCGAACGGGAACAGGACCGCGAGCACGCCGACCTTCAGATCGATCCGGCCGGCGTCCAGCAGCCGCGTCAGCTCGTCGCGGCCGAGTTGGTCGGTACCGAGCCAGTGCGCGCCGGACGGCCCGGCGAGGATGTTCGCGGTGTCCTGCTGGTTGGCCGAGTATCCGGTGAGCAGTGGTCCGATCAGCACGGCACCGACGATCGCGACCAGCAGGATCACCCCGGCGGTCAGCGCCGGTGACTCACGCAGGCGCCGCCACGCCGAGGGCGTGCGGTCGATCGCGACGGCGGGGACGGCGACGGCGCTCACCGCAGGCGGATCCTCGGGTCCAGGCGCGCTGCCAGCAGGTCGGTGCAGAGGTTCACGACCACGACCGCCGCCGCGAGCAGCAGCGTGATCCCCTGCACGGTCGGGAAGTCACGGTTCTGGATCGATTGCAGCAACAGCGAGCCGACCCCGTTGAGCGCGAACACGTTCTCGACGATCACGGTCGAGCCGAGCAGATAGGCGATGTTCAGCCCGAGCAACGTGACCGTCGGGACCGCCGCGTTGCGGGCGACGTGGACGAGCAGCACCCGGGACTCGCGCAGGCCATTGCCGCGCGCAGCCGCGACGAAGTCGGCGTCCAGCACCTCCAGCATCCCCACTCGGAGGCTGCGGATCAGCAGCGGCACGATCGCCAGCGCCGCCGTCACCCCGGGCAGGATCAGGGACTCCAGATGTGCGCCGAAGCCCGAGCCGTAGCCGCCGACCGGCAGCAGCTTGAGGTTGACCGCGAAGATCTCGATCAGCACGATCCCGAACCAGAACGACGGCAACCCGAGGCCCAGCACGGAGAAGCCGCGGACGGCCTGGTCGGCGATCGAATCGCGGCGCGATGCAGCCAGCGCCGCCAGCGGGATCGTGATCAGGATCGCGAACATCACCGCCACGGCCACCAGCAGCGCGGTCTGCCCGATCCGCGGGCCAACGAGCGCGGTGACGTGCTTGCCGTAGACGAACGAGGTGCCGAGATCGCCGTGGACGACCTGCTTGAGATAGCGCCAGAACTGGCTGGCCAATGACGAGTCCAGGCCCCACTGGTGCTCGAGCGCGTGCAACTGCGCCGGCGTGGCGCGCTGGCCGAGCACCTGCTCGGCGGGATTGCCCGGCGCGGCGTGCAGCAGCAGGAACGTGGCGACGGTCACCCCGATCAGCACCAGCACCGCGCCGAGCAGCCGGCGGGCGGTGTACGACCACCCGCCGCCCGTCGCCCGCCGCGGCCGCCGCGGCCGCCCGGCCGGCAGCCGCAGGCCGAGGGTCAGTCCAGCCACACGTCTGCGAGCCGGTAGGCGCCGCCGGGGTTGACGGCGAAGCCGTTGACCTTCTTGGACGTGGCGTAGATGTACGGCGGATAGTCGA
>Ga0302325_10019608_pt1 | contig 14213 bp, 15 predicted proteins | sample Palsa_T0_2_FD_201948 | JGI IMG/M metagenome (GOLD analysis project Ga0302325, IMG submission 201948) | Peat permafrost microbial communities from Stordalen Mire near Abisko, Sweden - Palsa_T0_2 | ecosystem: Environmental > Terrestrial > Soil > Palsa > Peat permafrost | place: Sweden: Abisko... | reverse complement strand
GGGAGGCGGAGCGCCGAACGGCGCACCTCGGGTAGCTGCACCCGGTAAGCGGGCGCAGCCGCGGTCATTCGCGACCGCTCGCCTTTCGGCGCTCCTCCGCGGCTATGCGCTGAGGTTATTCACCCCAACTCGGCCTGGGCCGCGCTTCCTGGAATCGCCGGATGCAAACGGGGTTCCCCTCTCCGACGCCAGTGCAGCAGGCACCCTGCAGTCCGATCACGCGCCGGACGGGACGATGCCCAAACCGCCTGAAAGCTAAGAGCGACGAACTCCGCTTACAGGAACCGCTCCCGCTCCATCAATCGGTGTCACCGGCCGATGTCCCTCACGATGAGCAAGATAATCATATTAAGTTACCAAAGTCAATATGAAAGTTACAACTATTCCCTGGCTTGCCCACCGGCGTTGGAAGCTTGTGCCCCCGGGGTGGTTGGGTGCCGCTGCGCGACACTCAGCAGTCAGTCCTTGTCCCTCGGCCAAGTCCATTTCGGGACCGACCTGAGCGGATGCAGCTCGGCATCTGTCGTTGCATTCGAGTTTTGCATCGCCACGCGAGAGCCAAATTCGACGTGCTTGCGGACGGCCTCACGAAAAGCTTCGTCTTGCGGCATCCCAGCTTTATCGAATGCCGTCATGTAGAGTTCGACGAAGCGCGCCCGCTGCTCTTCTTGAATATGCAGCCCGCGATGCACCGCTATCAAATGGGCGAAACCGAGCTGCCGGCTGAACCGGTCCGGCCCGCCAAATGACTCTGCGGTAAATGCCGTGAGATGATCGACATGCTCCGGCTTGCCGTCGCCGAACAGTGGCTTCAACAGCGGATCTGCGAGGACGCTCGCGTAGAACAGGCTCTCGAGACGATGGAGCGCCTCTTCACCACCAGCAAATTCAAATAGCGTCGGCATGAACAAATCCGGCTTGCCACGCACCTGACTCTTCTGGGCGGCACTACCGCTTCACGGAGGGCCGGCCAAGTCGGCTGGTCTCCATGTCCGCCATCATCATGAACTCTAGACGGCAGGAGATATGCAGGATACTGAATTTAATGAATGACTGATATTGATATCACGAAACTGCGTCGGCTCGATTTCTCCGTGCTCCTGATCTTTCAGGAAGTTTACCGGTCCCGGCGCTCTACCGCGGCGGCAGGGCGGCTGGGCCTCTCTCAGCCCGCGGTAAGCCACGCGCTGAGCCGGCTGCGCCATCTCCTCGGCGACCCACTGTTCCTGCGAAAGCCAGCCGGGCTTCAGCCTACAGCGCGCGCTATCGAGCTCGCGCCGAAAGTCGACGCTCTGCTAGCTCAGGCAGCGGACATCGTCGACGGGCCACGGGAATTCGATCCGGCGAGGACGCGGCGGCACTTCAGGCTTTCGGCGAACGACTTCGCGGGCTCGCTCATAACGTCTCCTCTGCTTTCTGCGTTCGCGAACGAAGCGCCCAAAGCCAGGGTGTCGCTGAGTTTTGCGGGTGGACCTAGCCAAGCGTTCCGGAAGCTTCGTGAAGGCGATCTGGATGTCGCGATCGGCCGCTTCTCCAGCGTTCCAGACGATTGCCTCGTCGAACGTCTTTTTGAAGAGACCTATCAAGTAGTCGCGCGCTCCCGCCATCCGGCCTTGCGCAACGGATTGACCCTCGACGTCTACCTCAGTCTGGGTCATCTCATCGTATCCTTTGCGGGCGATCTTGTCGGGACAATCGATGAGATCCTCGCGCGAGATGGCCGCTCGCGCCATGTCGTCGCGAGTTCGCCGATGTTTCTGAGCGCTTTTGCTGCGGCGGCAGCCAGCGACCTGATCGTCACCACTCCTCAGCGCCTCGCCGTCCGTTTCGCGCGCGGCTTCGGGCTGCGCGTGCTCGAGCTGCCGCTTGCCGCCGAGCCGTTCCCAATCGACATGGTCCGTGCCCGTTCGTCGGTTTCCGATCCAGCTGTGGACTGGTTCGTCGAGAGAATTCGCCGGTCGGTGGCGTAAATTCAGCGAATTTGCTGCAGCCGTGCTCGACGAAGGAACCGGACTCGATCCGTCGACCCCTATGACTAATGGCTACTACAAGGAAAGGCGACCGCATTCTCGTTCGCCTGCCCATTGTGCTACCAAGGTGTTTGCAATCCCCGCTGCGGTCCATGAATAAAGCGCGCTATGGCCCAGACCGTCACCAGCGACAAGCTCAAGGTCTTCATTTCCTATTCGCGCCGGGACAGCGGTGAATTCGCCGAGGAATTGCTGGCGGGACTTGAGCTTGCCGGTTTCGCTGCGTTTCTCGATCGCCACGACATTGCAGCCGGCGAGGAATGGGAGGCGCGTCTCGGCGCGCTGATCCGCCAGGCTGACACCGTCGTTTATGTCGTCTCGCCGGAGTCGGTGAAGTCTCCGCGCTGCGACTGGGAAGTGCAGCGGGCGCTCGCCGAAGCAAAACGCGTCCTGCCGGTCATCTTCAAATCGGTGCCCGACGCCGACATCCCCACGGAACTGCAAAAGCGGCAATTCATTCGCTTCGATTCCGCCCCGGGCATTACCCGGCCGCTGGCTCAACTCGCCGAAGCCCTGCGGCAGGATCTCGACTGGATCCGTGAACACACCCGGCTGCATGAACTGGCGCAACGCTGGGAAGAACGCGGCCGCCCGGTTTCACTGCTGTTGCGGGGCGAGGAGCTCTCCGCCGCGCAGATCTGGACCGATCGCTGGAAGCCCGGCGCACCCGCCATCACCGATGTCATGCAACGGCTGATTACCGCCAGCAGGACGCAGGAAGCGCTCGTGCTTGTTCAGTCGAACGCCGCGCAGCGACGCAAGCACTGGACCGAATTTGCCGCGACATTCTTTGCGATCGCCGCCGTGCTGGCGATTGCTGCCTGGTGGCAGCAGGATTGGCTCAAGGAAAAATCCTACGCGCTGAAGGACGCGGCGGCTCTTGCTGCCGCCGACGAGCATGCGCTGAAGCCGCAAGGCACTTTCAAGGAATGCACCGACTGTCCCGATATGGTCGTCGTGCCCGCCGGATCGTTCACCATGGGATCGCCTGCGACCGACGCTGCACACAAACCGAATGAAGAGCCGCAACACACGGTGACGTTTGCCAACGCATTCGCGGTATCCAGGCTTGAAGTCACCTTCGCCGACTGGGATGCCTGCGCCGCGCATGGCCCTTGCAATCCGCAAGTCAGCGACGGCGGCTTCGGGCGCGGCCAGCAGCCGCTCGTCAACGTGACCTGGCGCGACGCGTCGCGTTATGTCGCGTGGCTGTCGATGATTACCGGCAAGCCCTATCGGCTGCTCTCGGAGGCTGAATACGAATACGCGGCGCGCGCCGGAACGACGACCGTCTATCCGTGGGGCGATACGATCGGCGTCGGCAATACCAACTGCGCCGGATGCGGCAGCCAATGGGACAGCAAACAGCCCGCGCCGGCCGGCTCATTCAGCGCCAATGCGTTCGGTATCTCCGACATGATCGGTAATGTGTGGGAGTGGACCGCGGACTGTGAACACGCCGACTACACCAGTGCGCCGAACGATGGCTCTGCCTGGGTCGACAACAACGGCTGCACCAGCCGTGTCGCGCGCGGCGGAAGCTGGAATGCCGTGCCCGCCGCGCTCCGCTCGGCAAACCGGCTGCTGATCACCGAAGACAGTCTCTATTTCAATCTCGGCGTCCGCGTGGCGCGGACGCTGGCCGGGCCGTGAGCCGCATCGCTCACGCCTTCCGCTTCCGGCGCCAGCCAGCGAGACCTTTTAATCACCATTTCCGGGAGCAGATGAAATAAGGGGCGAGCTGGGCTCGCCCCTTATTTTAGCTCAGCGCTGGTAGCCCAGATGCTAATGCCAAGATATTCCGCCAATAGCCAGGCCGGCCGAAGGCCGATCCGTTTGGTTGTCTGGCGCTTGGTCATAAACGCCTTCGCCGTTCTTGCCGACAGCTGCCCGATGGTCTTGAGCCGTGGGGGCGAAGTTCCCACGCGACTGTGCGCCATTGTAGTGGACGCTGGATTCGGCGCCGGAGAAGGCAAAAGTTTGTGCAAACGCTGGCGTTGCAAAACTTACCGCCACCAACGTGGCAACGAGGGCGAGCTTGGATTTCGTAATCATAGTGTTATCTCCTGATTTCAACGGAAAGAGCACGGTGCTCTATGCTCAAGGAGATGCGTTCGTCACCCGTGATCTTTAATAGCCGTATTTTGAATAGACTGTTTCGGCCAACCAAATAATTCCGAGCCGGATCAGCCACGGTCGAAGCCGTGTTCGTGAAGGGTGCTACGCCGCAGCGCTTAATTTGACTCGATTTTTAGCAACGCTAGCCGCCGCGACTCAGCACCATCGTTGGCACGGGTTAATGCTGAGGCGGGGCTAATGGCCGTTGCGGCCTGGCCTTGCTGGCTCCGCTGTCACGATCACTGACGGTGTTGCTGGGTCCGAAGCGGTAATAGCAAGAGCCGGATGCGGTGCAGACGTAACCGCCGTATGGGCAGCCGGGTCCTGAATAGCCGAAGCCATACCCGCAACCGGAGGCCGGGTTCCGATACACGTTGCCAATAATCGAGGCATCGAAGTTCTCCTGCGCCCATGCGGCCGGCGACGCCGCAAGAACGAGCACTGCAGCGGCCGCTGCGCCGATCATCGTTCGCGTGTCTATCATGGCTCTACCTCGCAAATCCGGCTGCACAGGTTCTACAGCTTCGTGACGCGCGCCGCCACGTCAGGACCGAGTCTCACCGGGTGGCTGGCGTTTGAGCATGTTAGGCAATTTTGTGTCCAGCACGGGCTGAAATCGGCTAGTCGCACTGGGTCATTTGCGACCGGGTCGGTTACGCTTTTTGGCTCGCCTTATTGGCGGCGCTGCGCGTCAGCAGGGCTGTTCCGAAGCAGCCCCAGTAAACGCGGTGGTGTTGAATGAGGCCGCCGGCGATTTCCATCACTTCCACCAGATCGACCTGATCGCCGTCCGGCGCTTCCCTCGGATATTCCCAAATCAGGAAGCGCTCACCGTCTGTGAGCCATTTGCCGGTGCGGTGCCAGCGGACCAGCGCATTGGGCCGGCGCCGCGCGCCTTCTTCAAAGAACGGCCGGATTTCGCCGTGCCCGCGCAACACGCCGCTCTCCCGCCCGTCAAAAATCGCCTGCACGAGCGGCGATTCAAACACAGCGTCCTCGGCATAAAGCGCCAGCACCCCTTCGCTATCGAGACCCTTTGCGCGCTCGTGCCATTCCCGATGAATGCGGGCGCAATCGTTGAGAAACGCATCGTTGGGCGCCTGCCGCTGTACATTCATGACGAACCTCTGCAATCGACGGTGCGAACTCATACCGCAGTGCCGGGTGTCCATGCTTCGGCCCGGACCGAACTGTGCGGTGTACGGTGCGTCCAAGCTCGTTACAATTGACCAGGGAATCGGGGCTTCATCGTTCAATGCAATCACTCCAATCCGCGCTCGGCATCGTCGCCATCATCGGCCTCGCCTGGCTGATCAGCGAGAACCGCCGCGCGGTGCCGTGGCGGCCGGTGCTGGTCGGGCTCATCATCACCTTTGCGCTTGCGGCGCTGCTCTTGAAGGTGCCGCAGGTCAAGATCGCGTTCGAATGGATCAATGACGCAGTCGGCGCGGTGGCCGCCGCGACCCGCGCCGGAACATCGTTCGTGTTCGGCTATGTCGGCGGCGGTCCCCTGCCCTTCGAGCCAAAGACGCCGGGCAGCGAATTCATCCTCGCCTTTCAGGCGCTGCCGGTCGTGCTGGTGATGAGCGTGCTGTCGTCGCTGCTGTTCTACTGGCGCATCATGCCGCCGATCGTGCGCTGGTTTTCAATCGCGCTCGAACGCACGCTCGACGTCGGCGGCGCCGCCGGGCTTTCGACCGCCGCCAACATTTTCGTCGGCCAGGTCGAAGCGCCGCTGTTCATCCGGCCCTATCTCGCCCGGCTTTCGCGCTCGGAAATGTTCATCGTCATGACCGGCGGCATGGCCGGCATCGCCGGCACGGTGTTCGTGCTCTATGCGACGATCCTTGCCAACGCGATCCCGGATGCCGCCGGCCACATCGTCGTATGCTCGGTGCTCGGCGCACCTGTGGCGATCTTCATCAGCCTGTTGATGGTGCCCGATCCGGACAACAAGCACACCGGCGGCTCGCTCGACGATGTCGAGCAGCCGGCCAACAGCACCATGGATGCGATCGTCAAAGGCACTGGCTCGGGCCTTGAGCTACTCCTCAATATCGTCGCCATGGTGATCGTGTTCGTGGCGCTGGTCTATCTCGCCAATGCTATCCTGAATCTGCTGCCGGATATTTTCGGCGCGCCACTGACCTTGCAGCGCGTGCTCGGCTGGATCATGGCGCCGGTGTGCTGGCTGATGGGTATTCCGTGGTCGCAAGCCGTCACCGCGGGCAGCCTGATGGGGATCAAGACCGTGCTCAACGAATTGATCGCCTATCTTCAACTCGCGGCGCTGCCGGCCGACGCGCTCGATCCGCGTTCACGATTGATCATGCTCTACGCGATGTGCGGCTTCGCCAATTTCGGCTCGCTCGGCATCATGATTGCCGGACTTTCGACCATGTGCCCGGAAAAGCGCGACGAGGTGATATCGCTCGGCTTCAAATCGATCGTGTCCGGCACGCTGACGACGTGTCTGTTAGGTGCGATTGTCGGGGTGCTGACGCCGTAGCTGGCGTGCGAAGGCCTGGATGGCCGGGACAAGCCCGGCCATGACGCGGGGTAGGTCTGCCGGCTAATGCAGCCGGAACTCGCCGCCGATGGCGCGGATTTCCGCCGGCTTGATCAGCCGCGCATGCGCCACTGTCACCGAGTGCAGCGGGCCTTCGAGCTTCTCCAGCCAGAAATTGAGGAATTTGTTCAGCACCGGAAAGTTCGGGCAGAGGTCATAATCCTGCCAGACATATTCCTGTAACAACCATGGGTGATCCGGCCGGCGGTACAGAATATTGGCCGTGGTCAGTCCGTAGCCTTCAAGCTGTTTGCGGAACTCTTTTGAAACTGAAGCCTCTTTCGCCACCATCGTGCCCTCCAATCCCAACTGAAGGAATGTTTTGAGACTCGCGGCATTATTACAAGCCTCAAAATTGAATAAGTTGTTTATTATCAAGGCACTAGCAGCATCCTCGCCAAGTGCTAACAGCTTGGTTCCGTAATGACCTGACGAGATGCCAACGGTGATCGGAGGGAACCGGTTGCCTTGGGCGCACAAGAATATTTTCCGCCAAGCGGTTGGAACCGAACGTGAATTAACCGCCACACGATGGGGAATATAACCTTGACAAAGCAACCCCACGATATAGATAGGAAGCCGCCCCAAGGGGCTGGCGCGCCCGAGACGGTTTGTCTGACGGAAAGGCAGCTTCGCGATGGCCGCGAGGCTCTAAGGGACTGGCTGGGCGATGGCCGAAACGGCCTCACCGCATCGAATAGGTCACTCGATATGGCGGTGACCTCGCTAATAGCTCAAGTATTTCGGCGACCGACTTCTCCTTAAAGCGCATTGCACCCGTGAATCTCCCAAAGTCGATATTGAGGGTGTCAGTGTCGCGTGCTGCGGCAATCATGCGTTTCAAAGTGAACGTGTAGCGAACGCGCTCTTTTTGGTTCTTTGGATTACTGGCGGCAAATTCCACGTCCGGATCGGTCGGTGTTGTCTCCCGCAAAAACTGCGTCACAAGCACGGCTTGGCCTTTCCGATTGAGAACGCTTGCTTCAAGCACCCATCTTCCGTGAACCAAAATATTGCGCTTTGTGTTCATTTTACCGAGGCGCTCAAGCAGATTAGTCAGCGCTTCGGCGTCGGCTGGTGCAAGCTTACGTCTTCCAAGACCGTCCAATAAATCGACGGCGTTTTTCGTGCCCAATTTTGGGAATATCAAATGGGCTTCGCCGATACGTATCTCTAAAATCTTTGCGAGAAGCATAGTGAGGGTGGATTCCAGCGCGCCCCAAGCATTAAGGAAAAGGCCCAATTTGTCATGACGTGTGGTATCTTGCGGAACGGTCACGTCTAAGATTGGACCGACTGTCCTTATTTGCGTTCTAGTATCAGGCTTGCTGGCTGGCGGCAGGACGAGTTGAACTGGATATGGCAGTTTTGCCATCCATCCCGTGCGAATAATGTGTGACCCTGGATAAGACATGAAGGTACCCGCGAAAGAACCTCATCAGCCTGAATTAAAGTCCGACGCATGGTCGCGCTTTGAGCGCGCGGTGGATGTCGTCGCAAAATCGCCCCCGCAGCACAGAGCGAAGCCACCAATTAAGAAGAAAGAGAAATCGAAAAAGCCTTCTTAGACCACGCCGAAACCGTGGCCCTTTTCCTCTTCGTAGATTGTTAGCGCCGCCTCGGGATACACGCTGGTTTTTTCATCCTGCCTGTCATCAAACCAAGTGCAGGTGAAGCGCGGTTTGCCGTCAGGATCTTTTCCGGCGGCGGTAATGGTCATTATCGGGCTTCCGCCCTTTAGTTGAACTGCGTCGCCGATTTTGAAGGGCATCGTTCTCTCCTTTTGCCGGATTTCCGCATGAAACTTATTGCGACCGCAGAAAGCTTTCGCGATCCACGCGAGCCGCCCCTGTTCACCGGCAATTGGGTGCGTCTGAATAGCGGTGGCCCGAAACTATTAGTTGTAGACGAACATACTGACACCGTGACGGTAGCGTGGCGAGTCAACGGGGAGACGCGCGAGCGCGATTTCCACCGTAATTGCTTACACCGTGCCGGCTGATCGCCTCTTGCGCCAGCGCATAAAGCGCTTGGCTTCCGCTTTAAGTCGGGCTTGATTGCGAGCGTTTGTCAGGCCGTCGATAGGTTAAGCGCTTGCCAGCGATGCCCTTTGCCAGTTCTTCGGCGCGCATAAGGTCGTTGTAGCCTAACGCAGTGCGCGTGTTGAAGCGAAAGTCGAATTCAGCAAGATAACGATGCAAATGCTTTTCATCGCAATGCTGATAAACGCCTTTCATGCCGCGCTTGAAGATTGAGAAATAGCCTTCAACCGTGTTGGTAGTTACGTCGCCGCGCACGTATTCCTTGACCTTATGCTTGACGGTTTCGTGCTTCGCAAAATGCCAAGGCGCGATGTTGTAGATTTGGCTTTCGTCTGTGTTGATCGTGGTTTCCTTGGCGATGTTCTCGCGCATGATCGAATGGACCGTGTTCTGATCCGCTTGCGCAATGTGGACCGTGCGAGCCTTACCGCCGCGCTCAACTAACGCCAGCACGGCACGATAGGCAGGGCGACGGATACCAGCGCGTTTGCCGGACTGCTTCTTGTTCGGATTGCGCGGCATCAATTCAGCTTTCGGGATCATGCCGAAATAGGTCTCATCTGTTTCGACGGTTTTGCCCGCGCCTCCCATAGGAGGCAGCAAGCCACCGGAACGCATGGCTTCGCGCAAGCGATGGCACATGAACCAGCTCGACTTATACGAAATGCCAAGCGAGCGATGCACTTGATGCGCTGACACGCCTTTCTTGCTGGCGGTCATAAGAAACAGCGCGGCCAGCCACTTTGAGAGCGGAAGCTTGCTGCGCTCGAATACCGTTTTGACCGTGACCGTGAATTGCTCGCGGCACTGGCTGCACTGATAGAGGCCCGCGCGATGCTTCTTACCCCTCAGGGCGGTCACGTCATCGCCTGTAGCGCCACAGTGCGGGCAGACAGGGCCTTTCGGCCAAACCCGTGCCTCAAGCCATTCGCGGGCTTTGGTTGCGTCGGTGAAGATTGGATTTTGGAGATTAGCGGTCATGGCAGATTCTACTTTCAAGTATTGGACTTCGGCCGGTCAGTCTCGGACGGTTCCGGTTGTTTACTTTCGGGTACCTCAAAACGCTCGATTAGCGGCCCGGCATAATTCGCTCGATGCCCGCACTCAGGACACCGCAAGCCTACCGTCCCAAGCGTCGGATTCGGCTCATCTTGGGGAGAGGGCGCATCAGCAAACACAAACGGCTGTTGGCAATTCACACACTCCGCACCGTAAGTGCCAACCCGGCTTCGCAAACTTGACTGTCGGCATGGCTCATCCCTCGCCCCTAAACCTAGGGATTGGGGTCTGCTTTGTCAAGGTTATAATCCCCCACACGATTTTGTTGGCAGTCTCGAATTATGAGTGCTAATGAATTCTCAGGCACCTCTTGCGGGTGAGAAATTCGAGCCCCATGTCGGCCCTGAGCGGTCGTCCACAGGGCACCTGCGGAGGATCGCTTCAGTACCTAAAACGCCATCTGTTCCAATAATTTATGGAGGACACCATGAAGTTTCGTCCGCTTCACGATCGCGTCGTCGTTAAGCGCATCGATGCCGAGGAGAAATCATCCGGCGGCATCATCATCCCCGACACCGCCAAAGAGAAACCCTCGCAGGGCGAAGTCATCGCCGTCGGCCCGGGCGGCCGCGACGAAGCCGGCAAGCTGATCCCGATCGACATCAAGGTCGGCGAGCGCGTGCTGTTCGGCAAGTGGTCCGGCACCGAGGTCAAGATCGACGGCCAGGATCTCCTGATCATGAAGGAGTCCGACATCATGGGCGTGCTCGACGAGCAGGTCGCCCGCAAGAAGGCCGCGTAACCAAAACCCTCGTCCTGAGGAGCGCCCGTCGGGCGCGTCTCGAAGGGCGAATTCATCACACTCATCCTTCGAGACGGCGCTTTGCGCCTGCTTAAGGATGAGGTCACAAACGGAGTGAATTTCTATGGCTGCTAAAGAAGTCAGATTCTCCGTCGACGCGCGCGACCGTATGTTGCGCGGTGTCGACACCCTCGCCAACGCGGTGAAGGTAACGCTCGGCCCGAAGGGCCGTAACGTCGTCATCGACAAGTCGTTCGGCGCTCCCCGCATCACCAAGGACGGCGTCACTGTCGCCAAGGAGATCGAACTCGAAGACAAGTTCGAGAACATGGGCGCGCAGATGGTCCGCGAGGTCGCGTCCAAGACCTCCGACATCGCCGGTGACGGCACCACGACGGCCACCGTGCTCGCCGCCGCGATCGTTCGCGAAGGCGCCAAGGCGGTTGCCGCCGGCATGAACCCGATGGACCTCAAGCGCGGCATCGACCTCGCGGTCGAGACCGTGGTCGAGGAACTGAAGAAGAATACCAAGAAGGTCACGTCGAACGCCGAGATTGCCCAGGTCGGCACTATCTCCGCCAACGGCGACAAGGAAATCGGCGACTACCTCGCCAAGGCGATGGAAAGAGTCGGTAACGAAGGCGTAATCACGGTTGAAGAGGCGAAAAGCCTCGAGACCGAACTCGACGTCGTCGAGGGCATGCAGTTCGACCGCGGCTACATCTCGCCTTACTTCATCACCAACGCCGACAAGATGCGCGTTGAGATGGAGGACCCCTACATCCTCATCAACGAGAAGAAGCTCTCCGCGCTGAACGAACTGCTTCCGCTGCTGGAAGCCGTCGTGCAGACCGGTAAGCCGCTCCTGATCGTTGCCGAAGACGTGGAAGGCGAAGCGCTCGCCACTCTCGTCGTCAACAAGCTCCGCGGCGGTCTGAAGGTCGCGGCGGTGAAGGCGCCCGGCTTCGGCGATCGCCGCAAGGCCATGCTGCAGGACATCGCCGTCCTGACCGGTGGCCAGGCGATCAGTGAAGATCTCGGCATCAAGCTCGAGAACGTCACGCTCGCCATGCTCGGCAAGGCCAAGAAGGTGATGATCGACAAGGAAAACACCACGATCGTCAACGGCTCCGGCAAGAAGAAGGACATCGAAGACCGCATCAGCCAGATCAAGGCGCAGATCGAGGAGACCACCTCGGACTACGACCGCGAGAAGCTGCAAGAGCGTCTTGCCAAGCTCGCGGGCGGCGTCGCGGTGATCCGCGTCGGCGGCGCGACCGAAGTCGAGGTGAAGGAGCGCAAGGACCGCGTCGACGACGCGATGCATGCGACCCGCGCTGCGGTCGAGGAAGGCGTTCTGCCTGGCGGCGGCGTTGCCCTGCTGCGCGCCACCGAGCAGCTCAAGAAGGTGCGTACGCAGAACGACGACCAGAAGACCGGCGTCGAGATCGTGCGCAAGGCGCTGCAGGCTCCGGCCCGGCAGATTGCCACCAACGCGGGCGAGGATGGCTCGGTCATCGTCGGCAAGATCCTCGAGAACTCCAACTACGCTTTCGGCTTCGATGCCCAGAGCGGCGAATACGTCGACATGGTGAAAAAAGGCATCATCGACCCGACCAAGGTTGTGCGTCAGGCACTCCAGGGCGCGTCGTCGGTGGCGGGCCTGCTCATCACCACTGAGGCGATGGTGGCCGAAGTGCCGAAGAAGCAAGGCAGCGCCCCGGCGATGCCGGGCGGCGGCATGGGCGGCGGAATGGACTTCTAAGTCCGCACGTCAAGCGACGTTAAACTATGAAGGCCCGGGAGCGATCCCGGGCCTTTTGTTTTGAGATAGCACGACAGACCTTAGCGGTGGCATCACTCGCAAAGGCGGGTGATCCAGTAGCCCACAGCGCGGCAGTTCGATTGCGACGCCTGCGATTACTGGATGCCCTGCTTTCGCGGGGCATGACAGCGTTGGGATCTATTGTTCCTCAATTCTGATCTTTCCTTATAACGGTTGTATCGTGATCGCCGTGGTCGCGATCCTTCTTGATGATAACCGTCTTATCACGATCGCGGTCGCGATCCCGGTCGTGGTCAGAACCGACCGTTACGCCAACAGGCCCGACCCCGACGCCAACGTCTTCTGCTGCGGCGGGTAGAGCACTGCCGCACACGATAGCGGCGGCAGCAATTCCCAATACAAACCGATTAATCATATGATTTCTCTTTCAGTGTTAAGTGCTGAAAGGCAATCCCGACCCCACTGTATTTGTTCCGGCCGTTCACAGGCTTTCGACCCCTGAGAGTCTAAATGGCCCCTGTTGAACCCGAGCCGGTATTTCCTCAATCCTCCGTGGCGTAGACCACCGACAGAATAGGCAACACCTGCGATCATCATGGCGAGCTTTTATGAGGCCCGCCATGATCGAAGCGGAACAACTGCGAAAGCAGCTCCGGAGTGCCTGCGTCTGCAGGCCGACTGTATGGAACTGGCGGGTGTAGCTCACTGCCGAGATATGCAGTCGCATTTCATTTTCATGGCAGAGTTCTGGGGCAATTTGGTGGTTTCGGGACCGAGCTCGAATGCCGGCCCAAAAATTCTTAAAACCGAAAAACAGACACCATGACAGGCGGATCACCGCACGTTGTTCTGATCGTGGAACATGATGAGCTTTTGAAGTCGCTCACCGCCGATATCATGCAGGACGCCGGTTTCGCGGTGCTTCAAGCAAGCGATGCCGACGAAGCTCTGGCCATTTTGGAATCCCGATCAGATATTGCGTTGTTGCTTACAAGCGTCATCATGCCGGGCAGCACGGATGGGGTGGGTCTCGCACATATGGTGTGCAAGCGCTGGCCGGCCATCAAGACTATCATCGCATCCGGTCAACGTCGGCTGAGAGGACGTGGTTTGCCGAAAGACAGCCGTTTTTTCTTAAAGCCCTATGATGCGCAGATTATGATTTCCGAAATCCGCTCCCTGCTCGGCCCGTAGACCGAAATCTGGTTCGTGGAACACGAGTTCCTCCAATGCGCAAAAGCGTGCAGTTTTGCTCAGACTCGCCGCCAAGAAAAGCGCTCGACTAAGACAATGGATACTCGTTCCAACGATAATATCCGGCCCAAAGCGTCAGAGAATGCGCTCAGCAATCAGTTACTTGCTGCGTTGGGGCCTGAGAGCCGCAGTCGTATCGATCCCCATCTTCAGCCGGTCACGCTCAAACTCAGTGCCGTCGTTTGCGAGGCTGGCGGTCTCCTCAAGCACGCTTATTTTCCGCAAGGGTCGGTCCTCTCGCTGTTGACCGTTTTAGAAAATGGCTCAGCCATCGAGACCGCAAACATAGGGCGCGAAGGAGCATTCGGTCTCTTCGCTGCCATGTACAGCCGGGTCTCCTTTAATCGATGCATTGTGCAATTGGAGGGCCGCATGGTTCGCTGCCCGATCAAATTGTTGCAATCCGAATTCAAGACAGCGAACACGTACGCAATCTCTTCGTCAGCTATTCGGAGACCCTGCTGTCGCAGGTCCAGCAAACGGTCGCTTGCAATACCGTGCACACGACGGAAGAAAGAATGTGTCGTTGGCTGCTCATGATGCATGACCGGGCGGAAGGCGAATTGCTGACCTATACCCACGAGTTTTTGGCGAATATTTTGGGCGCCAATCG
>Ga0302325_10019606_pt1 | contig 14214 bp, 9 predicted proteins | sample Palsa_T0_2_FD_201948 | JGI IMG/M metagenome (GOLD analysis project Ga0302325, IMG submission 201948) | Peat permafrost microbial communities from Stordalen Mire near Abisko, Sweden - Palsa_T0_2 | ecosystem: Environmental > Terrestrial > Soil > Palsa > Peat permafrost | place: Sweden: Abisko... | reverse complement strand
ATTGCCCCGGGGAGGTATTGCCATTTTCGTTGGTTAAGGTAAGAAATGCCCCGTTACTGCTGATCGAGGCATGTTTCGTAGGATCTCCCTGAACACACCATGCCCCTGTGAAGGCAGCCGACTGCGATTGGTTTGACGGGAACTGGGCGGCGGCATCCTTCGCCGTAAGGATAACGGCGGCAACCAACAAGAGCGCCGCGACGTGGGCAACTTTGGCATGAGTCATGGGTCTTCTCCTGCGAGGTCGAAGCGAAACCCGAGGTTGGTTATCGGGAGGTAATCAGAGTACAGGAAATCTGCGCGTCTGCTCCCAAAACGATGTCCTGTCCCCTCGCATCTCAAGGTCAGGGGGTGGATTAAACCGGCATGGCGCGTTAAGAGACACAGCGCCGGAAGTCTAAATCCGTAACCGCCCATGGAGGGTTCGCCTCAATGGTAAAGGACTATTAACATGGTGAAAGAAGCTTCACGTGGAACCCCCGGGTAAAAGGACGGTGTGCAAATGACTCTCAAACCGACAGACATGCTGGAAATTCAATCGGCAATCGACGAGTACGAGAGGAAGTTCCCGCGCCGCCCGGCTCCCTCGGCGGAGGTGGCGCTGGCTTGGCGGTTGGGCAAGAAGGAATGGGCGAGACGACAGGCGGCGGAGAATGCTCCGCAGCCAGATACTCCTGACCTCGCCTCGAGTGGCGAGGAGACACCTGATTCAGTATTTGCAGAGCAAGAGTGCAACCGGTTGGTGTGGGCCTGGGAACAACTTCGACTTCGGTGGCTTACCTCTGCAGAAGATGCCCCGGAAAGCCTCGCGAGCCCTTGGGTCCAAAAAGTATTGCTGGTTGGCTGGTGGGGGATGGTCGCGGTCATGGTCGCCTCGGTCTTTGTCTTTGGCGCGATTGTTGGCGGTTTCAAGTGAATGCCAGGCAGGTTCTTTGGCGATCAGGCTGCGCGCTTGTACTCGCCGGAACCTTGCTCGGTGCCCTGTATGCACAGCGTCCTTTTCGTGAGTATCCTTCCGTCGAATACGGCACATCCCTGCCTTTGCCCAGCGACTGGCGCCGGCCGGGTGAGTGGGTCTTTGCCCGGTTGATGTACCCCCCTGGCCCTCTCGATGGCTATCGTGGCAGGTTCGATGGTGACTGGCGCCAGGGGCTTTCCCTTTGGACCCAGGATTACCCGCGCGCGGATCGTGCCTTGGCGCAGGCGGTCAGGCGTTTGACCCGGGTCGATGCCCGGTCGGTAGAACAGTCCGTCAACCTGGACGATGGAGATGAGATTTACAACTGGCCCTGGCTCTACGCCGTTCAGGTTGGGGAGTGGGGGTTGACTGAAGCTCAGGCGAAAAAGCTTCGCGACTACCTGCTCCGGGGCGGTTTCTTCATGGCTGACGATTTCCATGGATCCGAGGAACAGGCTTATTTCGAAAAAACCATGAAGATGGTCTTTCCAGAACGGCCAATTGTGGATATCCCAAACGACGACCCCATCTTCCACACCGTTTTTGATCTGAACGATCGATACCGCATCACCGGAGCCGAGCACCTGGACACGGGCTACAAGAAAGATGGAAAGGTTGCGCGCTGGCAAGGGATCTACGACGATAAGGGCCGTGTCATGGTGGCCATTTCTTTGAATTCGGACATCGGCGATTCCTGGGAGTGGTCCGACACGTCACGGTATCCGCTTAAGTTTTCTGACCTGGGAATCCGCATCGGCGTGAATTACGTCGTTTACGCCATGACGCACTGAATCCAGCAGGCTACCGTCCAGTCATTACTACATGCTTTCAGGTCATTACTACATAGGGTTACTACAATTTGCCCTTCTGTTACTCAAGAACCATAGCTTATTTCCACAGAACCGCTATGCTCATCAACAAGCGGCGATTCTCCGCGGAACATTTCATCGATTCTTTCGGGGGAGGGATTCGCTGAAGTGGGACGAGGAGAGTTGCCGTTAGTGCTTTGCGTAACCCTTTAAGATTATGTAGTTTATCTCAGGCTCCTCCGTCCCGATGCCACCTGCCGGTTGAACTCCATAGATTAGTTCCTGGGCACACTCAGCGACTTCCATCGATGGCCGGCGAAGTGTCTTGCCAGCAGAACGATCTGTGCTACATGAAGCGCATAATGCGCCGCCTGGCGGTCCTACAGCCTGCATGACCGAGTGGGGTTCGCCGCTAATGGTTACCGTGCGCACCAGGTCCACCTCCGAAAGTGACTCCAGAGCAGCGATCGAGTTGGTCTCGGGGTCGAGAAGAGTAAAGAGTTGCTCGTCGGTAACCTGCTCCATCGCTCGCTCGGCAAGCTTCTTCGACTGATGGAATAGTTCCAGTGCATCCTCGAGATACGAGGCTGTGACCTTTTTTACGACAGGGAAGAGATATGAAAATAGCGTTCGTCAACCAACCGATCGATACGATTATTCCCCCCAACCAGAATTCGGTTGGGGCCTGTACTTATTGGGTGGCTCGTCCGTTTGCGAAATCGGCAGAGGTTCTGGTCTATGGCGTCGAGGGTTCGAATACCGGAGATCCGGCATCGCTGGCGGCTAAGTACGGAATACAGTTTCGCTTCTTTCCCGCTACCTGGTTCGACTGCTTTCTGTTCGACATGCGTCGCAAGTATGGAAAATTAGTCCGTGCCGCTTCGCCAATTTCTACGTCGCGGTGGACCTTTCCCGCCTACGGCCGGCAGGTTGCATTGGACCTTAAGAAGCAGAATTGCGACGTCATCCACTTGCAGCATTGTTCCCAGTACATCCCGGTCATTCGCGCCCACAACCCGCGCGCGAAGATCGTTCTTCACCTCCACGGTGAATGGTTTTCCCAAACCAATCCGGCGGCGCTCACCGACCGGATCGCGCAAGTGGACCTGCTTACGTCAGTGGGGAACCACATCACGAGGAAGACCAAGCGCACCTTCCCGGCGTTTGCCGATCGTTGCGAGACGACCTACAACGGGATCGATGCGCAGGAGTTTGCCAGGCAAAGAGATTACGCCGCCCTGCGGCAGCGCAAGATAAAGCGCATTTTTTATAGCGGTGCTGTTTCTCCCCACAAGGGCGTGCATATATTGATAGATGCGTTTGTGCTGGTTGCCCGGCAATATCCCGATGTGGTGCTCGACATCGTAGGCCCCATTGGCAACTATCCCATTGAAGAAAACTTCGACTTCCACGACGACCGTGCGCTCATTCAGGAGATTGCTCCGTTTTACGACACGAGTCTCTGGTCGCTCCTCAAGTCGACGTTGTTTCGCAAGTCTTCCGGCAAGGGACCCTATCTTCGCTACCTTGAGCGCAGGATACCGGCTGACGTGGCGGGGAAGGTTTCATTCCGTGGGTTCATCTCACGGTCAGAGCTGGTGGACACGTATTATGCCTCCGACATTTTCGCTTTCGCACCGATATGGGATGAGGGTTTTGGCCTTCCTCCGTTAGAAGCAATGGCTGCCGGGCTGCCTGTAGTGACGAGCCGATCAGGCACGGTGCCAGAAACGGTGATGGATGGGGTGACCGGCTTTGTGGTGGAGAAAAACAACGTTGAGGAGCTCGCCCAGGCGCTGCTGCTTCTGCTGACGGATGATGATCGTAGAGAATCCATGGGGCGCGCGGGCCGGCGCCGCGTGTTGAAATATTTCAGCTGGGATGCGATTGCCCAGGGACTGCGCGATCGTTACGAGACGCTACGTAAGCCTGTCGTGAACCTGGTCTAGAAGCAAGATTTGCTCGGGTGACCATCGAGCTGCGCTTACCGGTGAGCAACTCCTCGCCACGGCGGCCTCATTCAAATCGCTCCTATTATTGTGCGGATTGAATGAGGCCGTCGCCTTTTCGGGGCTTCACGCGATCAGAGTCCATGTCATAGCCCGATGACCCATTAGTTGTAGATGAAAATACCCCAGGCGGATACGTCCTTTATCAATGAGGAGCGGGAGCCACGATGAGTGAGCCTTCTCGTTGGCGCTTTCAATTTTTCCATTACTATTTCCTAGCAGGCAATTCGTTCGCGAAACCCATCCTGTGAACTGAAGGTGAATGGCTCCATTCTTTTAAACGGGTATTGGTTTTGCGGCCGACGGCATTCGGTCTTGGCTCGGAATGCCGATCGAAATTTCAGGACAACCGAAGCCGTCGCTGGTTCAGGAGTGGACAATGAAGAAAAGCGAGGACCGCAACGCGGTCGCTAGTGCTAACGGCAGCCCCTCAAGAACCCCGAAGAACAGCGGAAAGAATGGGAGCATCGCGGTGGCTGAGCCTGCCGATGCTCACCTTGATGTCATCCTGGCCCAACTGCAGGCTGTTCGCGATGGAAACTTCTCCGTGCGGCTCCCCGGTTCGTGGATCGGATTGCCCGGAAAAATAGCAGATACATTTAACGAGATTGTTGCCGCCAACCAGCAGATGGCCAAGGAGCTCAGACGAGTCGGCCAGGTCGTAGGCAAAGAGGGCAGAACCAGGGAGCGCACGCGCTTCTACGAGTCGAGAGGCGCGTGGGGCGAAATGGAAGTTTCCGTGAATACCTTGGTGGAAGATCTGCTGCGCCCAACAACGGAGGTCACCCGCGCCATCGCCGCAGTAGCCCAGGGCAACCTGGCACAAACCGTGCGGCTGGACGTCGATGGGCGGCCGCTGGAGGGAGAATTCTTTCGTTCTGCCGAGATCGTGAACACCATGATCCAGCAGCTCAGCGTGTTTACCTCAGAGGTGACGCGCGTAGCGCGAGAGGTGGGCACCGACGGCAAACTGGGGGGCCAGGCACAGGTGCCGGGCGTCGCCGGTACATGGAAAGACCTGACAGACTCGGTCAATTCGATGGCCAGCAACTTGACCGGGCAGGTTCGCAATATCGCCGAAGTTGCTACAGCCGTGGCTAGCGGCGATCTCTCGCGCAAGATTACGGTCGACGTTCGCGGCGAAATCCTGCAGCTCAAAGAAGCGATCAACACCATGGTGGACCAGCTGCGCTCCTTTGCGTCTGAGGTGACGCGTGTGGCGCGAGAGGTGGGCACCGACGGCAAGCTCGGCGGCCAGGCTGTCGTTCCCGGAGTCGCCGGCACCTGGAAGGATCTCACCGACTCCGTCAACGCCATGGCCGGCAACTTGACGGCCCAGGTCCGCAATATCGCTGAAGTGACCACTGCGGTGGCCCGCGGCGACTTGTCGCGCAAGATCACCGTCGACGTAAAGGGCGAAATTCTCGAACTGAAAGACACCATCAACACGATGGTGGATCAATTGAACGCATTTGCCGGTGAAGTGACTCGCGTGGCGCGCGAGGTCGGGACAGAAGGCAAGTTAGGCGGACAGGCGCAGGTGCCCGGCGTGGGCGGCACCTGGAAAGACCTCACAGACAATGTGAATTTCATGGCCAGCAATCTGACCGGCCAGGTGCGCAACATCGCAGAAGTGGCCACAGCCATCGCCAGTGGCGACCTCTCCAGCAAGATTACGGTAGACGTCCGGGGGGAGATCCTGCAACTCAAGGAAACCCTCAACACCATGGTGGATCAGCTGAACCGGTTCGCTGGTGAAGTTACGCGCGTAGCCCGCGAGGTGGGTAGTGAAGGCCGCCTGGGTGGCCAGGCGAACGTGCCCGGCGTGGCCGGCACCTGGAAGGATCTTACCGATTCCGTTAACTCCATGGCCGGCAACTTGACCGGCCAGGTGCGCAACATTGCAGAGGTGACGACTGCTGTAGCTCGCGGCGATTTGTCGCGCAAGATTACCGTCGATGTGAAGGGCGAAATTCTCGAGCTCAAAAACACCATCAACACCATGGTGGACCAGCTCAACGGCTTTGCCGGCGAGGTTACGCGCGTGGCGCGTGAGGTGGGCACAGAAGGCAAGTTGGGCGGCCAGGCGCAGGTGCTCGGCGTCGCCGGTACCTGGAAGGACCTCACCGACAACGTGAACTTCATGGCCAGCAACCTCACTGGCCAGGTGCGCAACATCGCCGAAGTGGCGACTGCCGTGGCGCGCGGCGATTTGTCACGCAAAATCACCGTGGATGTGAAGGGCGAAATTCTCGAGCTGAAAGACACCATCAACACCATGGTGGATCAGCTGCGAGCCTTCGCTTCGGAAGTCACCCGCGTGGCCCGCGAAGTGGGTACGGACGGAAAGCTTGGCGGCCAGGCACAGGTGCCGGGTGTGGGTGGCACCTGGAAGGACCTCACGGATTCCGTCAACTCGATGGCCAGCAACTTGACTGGCCAGGTGCGTAACATCGCGGAAGTCTCCACCGCTATCGCCAGCGGCGATCTTTCCAAGAAAATTACCGTGAACGTAAGCGGAGAGATTCTTCTGCTGAAAGAGACCATCAACACCATGGTGGATCAGCTGAACGCCTTCGCCGGCGAGGTGACCCGCGTAGCGCGCGAAGTGGGTAGCGAAGGGCGCCTCGGTGGGCAAGCCAACGTGCCCGGTGTGGCCGGCACGTGGAAGGATCTTACGGATTCCGTCAATTCGATGGCCGGAAATCTGACTGGCCAGGTACGCAACATTGCTGAGGTGACGACCGCGGTAGCGCGCGGCGATCTATCACGCAAGATCACGGTGGACGTGCGCGGTGAAATTCTGGAGTTGAAAAACACCATCAACACCATGGTGGATCAGCTCAACGCTTTTGCCGGGGAAGTCACGCGCGTGGCACGCGAGGTAGGTACAGAAGGCAAGTTAGGCGGCCAGGCGCAGGTACCGGGCGTGGGCGGCACCTGGAAAGATCTCACGGACAATGTAAATTTCATGGCCAGCAATCTGACTGGCCAGGTGCGCAACATCGCTGAAGTGGCGACAGCCATTGCCAACGGTGATCTTTCCAAAAAGATTACCGTTGATGTGCGCGGCGAGATCCTGCAGCTGAAGGAAACACTCAACACCATGGTGGAACAGCTGCGCTCCTTTGCCGCGGAAGTTACGCGCGTGGCTCGCGAAGTGGGCAGCGAAGGGCGGCTGGGAGGCCAGGCCAATGTGCAGGGAGTCGCCGGCACCTGGAAGGATCTTACCGATTCCGTGAATGCCATGGCCGGCAACTTGACCGGGCAGGTGCGCAACATCGCGGAAGTGACGACCGCCGTGGCCCGCGGCGATCTATCGCGCAAGATCACGGTGGACGTGAAAGGCGAAATTCTGGAGCTGAAGAACACCATCAACACCATGGTGGATCAGCTCAATGCGTTTGCCGCAGAAGTGACCCGTGTCGCACGCGAGGTGGGAACGGACGGCAAGCTGGGCGGCCAGGCGGAAGTTCCTGGCGTGGCCGGCACGTGGAAGGATCTTACCGACAATGTGAACGTGATGGCCGCTAACCTTACTGAGCAGGTGCGCGGCATCGTTAAGGTAGTCACCGCGGTTGCGAATGGAGTGCTGACCCAGAAGTTGACGGTGAATGCCAAGGGCGAGGTCGCCGCGCTGGCCGAGACCATCAACAACATGACCGACACGCTAGCCACCTTTGCCGACCAGGTAACTACAGTAGCCCGTGAAGTCGGCGTCGAGGGCCGGCTGGGCGGCCAGGCGAACGTGCCGGGTGCCGCAGGTACGTGGAAAGATCTCACCGGCAACGTGAATCTTCTGGCTGACAACCTGACCAACCAGGTGCGTGCCATTGCCGAGGTTGCTACCGCAGTGACCAAGGGGGACTTGACGCGCTCTATCCAGGTGGAGGCGAGCGGTGAGGTCGCGGAGCTGAAAGACAACATCAACACCATGATCAATAACCTCCGTCTGACCACGGAGCGGAATACCGAGCAAGACTGGCTTAAGACAAACCTCGCCCGTTTCACCGGCATGCTGCAAGGTCAACGCGATTTGTCGACTGTCGGACGGACTCTGCTATCGGAACTGGCTCTCCTGGTCAATGCGCAGCAGGGCGTGATCTACCAGATGCACAATGAGGAAGAGGCCATGGTTCCGCTTTCCGCTTTCGCGGATGACGGAGACAAAGTGCACCTGCGAAGGTTGCGGATCGGCGAGGGACTGGTGGGGCAGTGCGCGCAGGAAAAACGGCGGATGGTCATCACCGATGTGCCATCAAACACCATCACCATCCGCTCCGGATTGTTTGAGGCGACCCCTCGGAATGTGATTGTACTTCCTGTCCTGTTTGAGGATCGGGTGAAGGCGGTCATTGAGTTGGCCTCGCTCGGTACATTCACCGCCTCGCAACTCGCGTTCCTTGAACAATTGACAACCAGCATCGGTATCGTGCTCAACAGCATCGAGGCCACTATGCAGACCGAAGGTCTGCTGAAACAATCGCAGCAATTGGCCACCGAGTTGCAGACACAACAGAAGGAGTTGCAGCAGACCAACGAACAGCTCGCTCAGAAGGCGCAGCAGCTGGCCGAACAAAATGTCGAGGTGGAACGCAAGAACCAGGAAATTGAGCAGGCACGCGGCGCGCTCGAGGGCAAGGCCAAGGAGCTGGCGCTAACTTCTAAATACAAATCAGAGTTCCTGGCAAACATGTCTCACGAACTGCGGACGCCCTTGAACAGCATCCTGGTCCTGGGGCAACAGCTCAGCGACAATCCGGGGGGTAATCTTACCCCGAAGCAGGTGGAATTTGCCCGCACCATCCACGGAGCTGGGACGGACCTGCTCAACCTGATCAGCGATATCCTCGACCTTTCCAAGATCGAATCGGGCACGGTTTCGGTGGAGGCGGAGGAAATCGCTTTCGCAGGCCTGGTGGAGTCGATCGGACGGCCCTTCCGCCACGAGGCTGAGAACCGGCGGCTTGGCTTCGATGTAAATACCGACCCGCATCTGCCTCGTATTTTTGTGACCGACTCCAAGCGCCTGCAACAGGTGCTCAAGAATCTATTGTCCAATGCGTTTAAATTCACCGAGCATGGCAGTGTCCGTCTTTCGGTATCGATATCGGCGGGAGGATGGACTGAGGACCACCCGATCCTCAGCCGGGCTGCATCGGTGATCTCCTTCGAGGTTGCCGATACCGGCATCGGTATCCCGTACGAGAAACAGCGAATTATTTTCGAGGCATTTCAACAGGCAGATGCCGGCACCAGCCGCAAGTACGGCGGCACCGGTCTTGGACTAGCCATCAGCCGTGAGCTGGCCAGTTTGCTGGGCGGCGAGATTCGACTTCGCAGCGTACCCGGGAAGGGGAGCGTGTTCACCCTTTACCTGCCGCAAACCTACGTGGGCCCGTCTGCATCCACGGTTGCTACATTAGAAGCGAAGGCCTCGCCCTCTGGCGCGAGCACGCAACTACTGGGCGCGAGCGTCCTCGAACTTCCGGGCGAACGGATCGGCGACGATCGTGAAAATCTCCAGCCCGGGGATGCGGTTCTCCTGATCATCGAAGATGACCCGCACTACGCGCGCCTGCTATGCGACCTGTCCCGCGATAGCGGCTTCAAAGTGTTGCTGGCCATGCGTGGCGCGGAGGGCCTTGCCCTCGCCCGCGAATTTCACCCCACAGCTATATCCCTGGATGTCTTTCTTCCTGACATGTTGGGCTGGACCGTGCTCAACCACTTGAAACAGGATCCGGAGACCCGTCATATTCCAGTACAAATACTCACGGTGGATGAGGATCGGCGGCACGGCCTGGCGCGCGGGGCCTTCGCCTCTGTCATGAAACCGGCCACCGCGGAAGAAATAGACGCGGCGTTTATCAGAATCAAGGAATACGCGGCGCTCAAACGCAAGCGACTCTTGATCGTGGAGGATAATCCTGCCGAGCAACTCAGCATTCGGGAGTTGTTAGGCTATGACGACATCGATGTCACCGTGGTCACCAGCGGCGGTGAGGCATTAGAAGTGCTGGGCGAACATCCGTTCGACTGTGTTGTGCTTGACCTCCGTCTCCCGGATATGTCCGGCTTCCAGGTCCTGGAGCGGCTTCGCGAAACCCCGGAGCTCCGAGAAGTGCCGGTCGTCGTGTTCACGGGAAAAGAATTGTCTCCCGCGGAGGACGCCCAGCTGCGAACCCTGGCCCGCAGCGTGGTGGTCAAAGGAGTCGAGTCGCCCGAGCGGCTCCTGGACGAAACGGCCTTATTCCTCCATCGGGTCATCGCCAATCTGCCGGCGGAAAAGCAGAATATGCTCGACCGGCTCCATCGCTCCGATGAAGCGCTCATCGGCAAGAAGGTATTGGTGGTCGATGATGACGTGCGCAACATATTTGCGCTTAGCAGCGTGCTTGAGCGACGCGGGATGACGGTCCTGACCGCTGGAACCGGCCGTGAAGCAATTGCCATCCTCGAATCCACTCCTGACATGGCGATCGTTTTGATGGACATCATGATGCCCGAAATGGATGGATACGAGACCATGCAGGTGATGCGGCAGAACGGATTGTTCCGGCGGCTGCCGATCATTGCGCTCACAGCCAAGGCAATGAAGGGCGACCGTGAAAAATGTCTGGAAGCGGGTGCTTCCGAGTATCTGGCAAAGCCTGTCAATACGGAGCAATTACTATCCGCCTTGCGCATCTGGCTGCATAGATAGCAAGCATCAGGAGCAGGCAATTAGCCCGTGGAGGGCACAACGATGGAATCGAAAGTCAACATCCTGATGGTGGACGATCAGCCGGGAAAGCTGTTGACCTACGAGGCCATCCTGGGCGAGCTTGGTGAAAACCTGGTCAAGGCCTCTTCCGGGAGGGAAGCGCTGGATTGCCTGCTGAAGATGGATATCGCTGTCGTGCTGATGGACGTCAGCATGCCTGAGCTGGATGGATTTCAGCTTGCGGATATGATTCGGCAACACCCACGGTTCCAGAAAATCGCGATTATCTTCATCTCTGCCGTCCACCTGACCGATTTTGACCGGCTCCAGGGCTACCAGCGTGGGGCCATGGACTATATTTCCGTTCCAGTGGTCCCCGAGCTATTGCGGGCGAAAGTCAGTGTGTTCGCCGAACTGCACCGAAAAGCCCGGGAGTTGGAGCTGTTGAACCGTGAACTGGAACAGCGTGTCCTCGAAAGAACGGCGGAACTGAGAGAGAGCGAGAAGCAATTGCGACAGCGAGCGGATCTGCTCGATCTCGCCACCGAAGCCATCATGGTGCGCGACCTGGATGGCGTTCTCCAGTTCTGGAATTCCGGCGCAGAAGCATTCTATGGTTGGAACCGTCAAGAGGTTCTGGGCAGAAATGTTCACCAGATACTCCGTACGAAAGTTCCCGGTTCTGCCGAAGAAATCGAGTCGGTGATCCTGAAGGGGGGACGGTGGGAAGGGAACCTGGTTCAATGTACGAAGGATGGCCGCGAAGTAGTGGTGGCCAGCCGCCAGGTTCTACAGAGTGATGGCGGCGGACCGCGGCCCGCCATCCTGGAAATCAACCGGGATATCACGGCACAATTGCTGGCCGAAGAGGCTCTGCGCAAGGCAGAGAAACTTGCCGCCATGGGCAGGGTCGCCGGAATTATCGCCCATGAGATTAACAATCCCCTGGAGGCGATCCGGAATGCCTTTTACTTGTTACAACATCATCCGACATTGGACGATAATGCCCGGGTGTACACCAGGATTGCCGACGAGGAGTTGACCAGAGTCGCGCACATCACACGGCAGACACTCAGTTTCTACCGTGAATCGAAGGAGGCAGTTCCGGTTTCCATCGCGGAGATCCTCGACGACATCCTCTCGCTTCAGTCACGTCTGTTGGAACGCAATGGGATTGTCCTCGAGAAAGCCTACGGTAGCGATGGCCAGGTGATAGGGTTCCCGGGTGAGTTAAAGCAGGTATTTCTCAACTTGATTGGCAATGCAATCCAGGCTATGCCTGAGGGTGGCCGCCTTCGCATTCGAGTGAGCGAGGCGGTTGAGAAGGGGCAGCAGCGAGAAGGAGTTCGCGTTGTGATTTGCGACACGGGTTCAGGGATTCGCCCCGAAGACGCAAAGCAGCTGTTCGAGCCATTCTTTACCACCAAGTCGACCAAGGGTACTGGCTTAGGCCTTTGGATCAGCAAGGGGATCGTGCAGAAGTATCACGGCATCATTCAATTTCGAAGTGTGCAATTCATACGCGGGCACATCACGGCGTTTTCGGTGTTCATTCCCAAGTCTGCATCCCAGCAGATGTCCGAATCACATGTCCTTTCCAGCGCGTCAGTAAGTTAGTGGCATCGACCAGAGGTTCAAGGAGCCTGGATGTGCAAAAAAGAACTCATCTTATGTGTAGACGACGAAGAGAATCAGCTGGCCGTCCGGAAGCTCGTGCTTGAAAGCAAAGGCTACGCCGTGTTGACCGCCCCTTCGGGCCAGCAGGCGTTAGCTCTCCTTGCTCAGCATTCAGTCGATCTTGTCTTGTCGGACCATCTGATGCCCGGCTTGACCGGGGCGGAGCTGGCACGCCAGATCAAAGCCCAGAAGCCCGAACTACCGGTGATTTTGATCTCCGCCGTAAACGAGATACCGGCGGACGCGGCCTATGCGGATCTCTTTATGAGCAAGCTGGATGGTCCGATCGCCATGTGTGAAAACATCGCTGCAATGCTGGCTCGGGCCAAGGACGGATCTGGGAACAGTTCCGGGAACGGGTCATCCAGCGGATAGCGCGCGAAGTCAGGAGTGCTTCCTGTACACTCGGGTCGCGACGATGCTGGCCTGGGGTGAATCCGAGCCGAAGCTCCTGGTCTCGATCAAAATCTCGAAGGGATTAAAAGAGCCGTCTGCATTTCTGAATTGGCCGAGAAACGGCCGCATCACGCTGCTGTTGAACAGAGTATCCACTGCCGCCTGGGTTCCCGCCATCGTCAGTCCTTCTACCAGAAGAACCCATCCCGTGTTGTTGAGATTGGGCACAAGTCCGATGACCGCATAGGTGCGGTGAGAGGGCGCAGTTGCATCATTTTCGTAGATGGGGAGTTCTCCACCCTGAGGGTGCCGGTTCACGATGTGCGAGGCATTGGGATGGGGCTCATAGTAGAACTCGAAATTGAGCGTTTTCTCAAAGAGCTCCGCCCAGGGGTTGGAAAAACTGGAACCCAACAGAATGGCATTTGCATCCTTGAGATCCTGCATGCGGAGTTCCCGCGCGTACCGGACGTGGGAATGGCCCGAGTCCGCCTGCGGAAGCCGCGATAGCCTCAGCACGGCATTCAGGTCGGTCACATTCGTATAGCGCTGCGCGTCGAGATCCTTCATGTTCTGCGCGTCGATGTGGTAAGGGCTGGTGAGAGATAAGTAGTCCCGGGCAATGTATTCGGACAAGGGAACAAGATGCCCGGTCAGATTCTGAATCATGACGATTCCGGCATCGGACGGCACAATCAGCGTCTCGTGGTTATTGTCGAAGAGTTGGGCCCACAGTGGATTTGACTGCTCAGGTTGATGGGCAAAATGCCGCACCACCAACCAGACCACGCACGACAGGCCGGCTGCCAGAAGCAGAAATGCCAGATACCGCTTCCGCTTCGGTTCGGGCGGAAGCGGCGCAAGATTGCGTTCAGGAACCGGGACTGATTCCAAAGGTTCATCGTCGGTATCCTGCTCCGGCGCACCAAGCCATCCCGGAAAATGATGAGAAGTAAAGAGAGGCACATATTTCCCGCGCGGGATACTGACCCTGAGCTCTTCGTCTTTGCCCTCCTCCTGAAAGTATTGCTGCAGCCGATGGCGGAGCTGGCGCGCATAATTCCGTACGATGTTGTCTTCGCCTGCGCTGTAACCAGGCCGCCGGCCAAATACGCGAACCCCAATCTGGTGTTCGCTGATCTCAGTGGTCCTTCCTGTAATCTCGCGTTCACACACATAGAGCAGAAAGCGGGAAAGCAAAGCCGATTTGGCGAAGCTGCGGCTCGCAACAATGCGCTGAGCAAGTTGCCAGCGCGGTTCCCCGTTCAGGTCCAATACGGATTTCCAAGGAGAATTGACAGCCTCGCCGGCGCCCATCGCCGATTCGGTGTCGTCTGCCTCGAAGTGTGGCGTTGAGAGATCGCTGTGACTCATTGCGTTCACCCCCGGCAGAGTAGCAGATTCATGTAAACAAAAGCTAAACATCGGCAGGGAAATGGTTTGATGGAAACCCTCCGGTGGGCGTCTCTTACGGGACTCAGAGAAGCTGCTTTGGATGCTGGGTTTTGTTTTGTATCAGGGCACGACTTTAGTCGGGCCGTAAAAAGGCCCAATAAAATTTGGGCTTTAGAGTCTGCGTGAGAACGCACTTTTTGAAGGGTACGGCCTTTAGGCCGTACATTTAACCGTCAAGATGAACGGCTTCAGCCGCCGAGGGCT
>Ga0302325_10019603_pt1 | contig 14218 bp, 18 predicted proteins | sample Palsa_T0_2_FD_201948 | JGI IMG/M metagenome (GOLD analysis project Ga0302325, IMG submission 201948) | Peat permafrost microbial communities from Stordalen Mire near Abisko, Sweden - Palsa_T0_2 | ecosystem: Environmental > Terrestrial > Soil > Palsa > Peat permafrost | place: Sweden: Abisko... | reverse complement strand
TGTGAAGCGGTGGAAGTACGAATCGCGAGGGATCTGGGGATACGTGGTGTGCGTCCTACCGCATTAGGCGCAATTGGCTTGTCGATGATTCGCAAATCGCGAGAACGGCGCCATGCGCTTCGATCATGTTCAGGCTGTACCGGCACCGACATGCACCGCCATCAATGACCACCCTCCCCTATGAGACCTACACGGCTCCCGATGACAACATCCACTTCGACCTGATCGAAGGCGACCCAGGTTACAGCGTGACGCGCTGTCCCCGCGACATGAAGGGGTGCATCGGCCGGTTGGCGGAGACGCTGCTCGAACGGTTCGGAGGGGCCGCACTCGTCGGAGAGTCCACCGGGGCTAGAGCTACTCCAGCTCGACGTCGTCCTCGGTTAGCTCCACGAGGCGCTCCTTGAGGCCGGAGATGTCAGCAGCAGGGGGCACGGCTGTGGCGAGGTACGTTACGTCCCGGTCCGGTTGCGCTCGCCGTTGAGAATGCGCGTTATAGTCGAGCGCGAGACCCCGACTTTCTCCGGGAGCCAGGAGGCATTCTCGTTCAGCTCGTCGAGGCGGGCCTGGATCCACTCGCGCATCGGGATGGCGCCGTTCTTGGGGGATCGGTCACCCGTCAATCAAGTCGTGCACGGACGCATGCCTTTGCACGACATGCCGTCGACTCATGGTCGACGAGGTGAAGCACTGCGTGCTCGACCAGCATGGGGGCTCGCTCATTCTCTGCGACTCTTGCTACTTGCGGGACGAGCGGCGCTACGGTTGGGAGCACCGGGCCAATCATGGCCGAAAAGATGGGGCCGGATGGTCAGTAGCTAGCCGCGCACGCGGCCGTGTCGTCCTGACCGGGAGCCAACAAAGCGGAGCCCTACCATCGCCGTTCTTGACCCGAATGATGACCGGGCGCTCTCAGCATCGATCCGAGAGCGGCCGGCTCGTCGACGATGGCGACGTCCCTTCTGAGCACAGCGTGATGGTGCCGACGCCGCGCGGCGCGTCCTCGCTTCGAGCTCACGCGAGCCGCACGAAGCCAAAGTGGTGCTGTGGTTTCATGGATCTATTTGCTGTTCCGAAACGTTGATGTATAACTTCAACATACAACGTTTCGTATCATGGCCGCCACCAAGACAGCCCAACTCCTGCGCCTCGCTCGCGGCGGGCCGATGCGCGCGCGCGACCTGGACGCCGCCCGCATCCCGCGCGCGTATCTCAAGCGTCTGACGGAGCGGAACCGCCTCGAGCATGTGGGCCGCGGGCTCTATCGGCTCCCGGATGCCGCGGTCACCGAGCTCCACGCGCTGGGCGAGGTAAGCAAGCGTGTCCCCCATGCAACGATCTGCCTGCTGAGCGCACTACAAGTGCATGGCCTGACGACCGAGGCACCGCACGCCGTGTGGATCATGATCGATTCGCGGGCCCGGACGCCGAAGCTCGACACTCCCGCCATCGAGGTCGTCCGAGCGCATGGAATAGCGCGTGAGTACGGAGTGATGAGGCGACGAATCGAGGGCGTAGAGGTAGCGATCACGACGCCCGCTAAGACCGTGGCGGACTGCTTCCGCTACCGTCGTCACGTGGGCCTCGAAGTCGCCATCGCCGCACTTCGTGCCTATCTCGAGAGAACGCGACAACGGAAGCGTCGGGATGGGGGTGGAACCGGCGCGGGGAGCGGGGCTTACGGCGACACCTTCCCGTCGGGGGACGGCTTCGGCGACGGCGCGCCTCGACGCATCCACACGATCGATGCGCTCGTCGCGGCCGCGCGGGCGGCGCGGGTCTACACCGTCCTGCGCCCTTACCTCGATGCTCTCGCATGAAGAAGACGCCAAAAAACGTCGGCGCCTCGGTGCGCGCTCGGCTTTTGCGTCTCTCGACCGAGCGCCGCGAGGACTTCCAGCTTCTGCTGACGCGCTACGCGAACGAGCGCCTTCTCTATCGACTGGCAAAGTCGGGGCTCAGTTCGTGCTCAAGGGGGCCGCGCTGTTCACGCTGTGGACTGGGCACCCGCACCGCGCCACGCGAGACCTGGATCTGCTGGCCTTCGGCGACGCGACGGAAGCGCGCGTGCGAGCAGTCTTCCAAGACGTGATCGGGCTCGACGTGCCCGACGACGGTGTCGTCTTCGAAGTCGCGTCCCTCGATGTCGGTCCGATCCGCGAGGATCAGGAATACGGCGGCGTGCGCGTGACGCTCGTCGCCACCGTGACAAGCGCGCGCGTGCGCCTCCAGATCGACGTGGGGTTTGGCGATGCCATCACCCCGGCTGCGCAGGTCGTCGAATTCCCCGCCCTGCTCGAGTTTCGTGCGCCGAAGCTACGCGCGTACCCGCCCGAGACGGTGATTGCGGAGAAGCTCGACGCGATGGTGCAGCTCGGCATGGCCAACAGTCGGATGAAGGACTTCTTCGACATCGCCTTCCTCTCACGCACATTCGACTTTGACGGAGATCTCCTCGCGCGCGCGATTCGCACCACCTTCGAGCGTCGCGGAACGGCGCTGCCCGAAGGGCTTCCGCTCGCGTTCACGAGCACATTCGCAGAGGACGTAACGAAGCAGGCGCAGTGGAGAGCGTTTCTGCGAAAGTCCGGCGCGACTGTCGACGCTGAAGGCTTGCCCGACGTCGTCGCCGCAATCTCGGCGTTTCTCTCGAAGCCTCTGCAAGCCGCGGTCGCGAGCGGCGCCTGGGGAGCTCAATGGCGAAGGAGAGGGCCCTGGTCCGTTCCCGTGTAGTCGTCTTGTGGGTACGCGCACCAAAGGCGTACGGCATGTCTTCACTCCCCCCGGATCTCAGCGCGCGCCGCGACGCAGTCCGTGTCCGGAGCTACCTCGACGTGATACGCGCCGACGGCTCCTGGCGCGGGGCCGAACGAGCGCGGTTCGAGATCGCGATAGCGAGGGGCCGCAGCCGAAACGTTGGGGAGGTAGCCGGTCGTCGTTAGACCACTGGCCCGCGACACGAAGCGTGCGGCAAATGAAGACCGGCACACGCCGGGCCGTGCTTGCGTCCCCTTCCCTCTCGCGCCCTGATCGATCTGCCAGTGGGCCTTGCAGCCTGGTCGGCTCGTTCTCGCGCGCCATGAGAGGGCGGCGCGCCTCGGCACCTTGATCGGCCCTCCGGGTGACGGGCTTCTGCTTTCCCGGCTTCCCGCGAGCGGGAGCCCTCCGGGAATGCACCCCGTCATGCCGAGGAGCGCCGCGTGGCGCGCGACGGGCGAACGAGCCGACGGCAGCGCGGCTCCAAGAAAGCCAGGTCGCCCATGAACACGACGAGCACAACCGGATCCACCTCGACCCCGAACCTCTACGCCCGCATCACAGGCCGCATCATCTCCGCCCTCGAGCAGGGCGTCCGGCCCTGGGTGCAACCATGGTCCCTCAAGCACTCGGCCGCGCCCGTCTCCCGACCCTTGCGCCATAACGGCACGCCCTACACCGGGATCAACGTGCTGACACTCTGGTGCACCTCGGTCGAGCGTGGCTACGTCGCTCCCATCTGGATGACGTTCCGACAGGCGATCGAACTCGGCGCGCACGTGCGCAAGGGCGAAAGCGGCACGCTGGTCGTCTATGCGAACTCCTTCAAGGTGGCCGAGGACAACAAGGGCGACGACGGCGAAGAGGGCGAGCGCGAAGTGCACTACCTCAAGGGCTACACCGTCTTCAACGTCGAGCAGATCGACGGGTTGCCCGCTCAGTACGCGACGCAAGCCACGCCTCCTCCGCCGAACGTGTCCGCGCGGATCGCGCAGGCCGAGAGGCTCGCGGCTTCAAGCCAAGCCACGATTCGCCATGGCGGTGGCCGCGCCTTTTACGCCCCGCAAGCGGACATCGTGCAGATGCCGCCGTTCGAGGCCTTCCGGGATGCCGAGAGCTACTACGCCACGCTACTGCACGAATTGACGCACTGGACCTCACACGGGTCGCGGCTCGCCCGCGAGTTGAGCAAGCGCTTCGGCGATGCGGCCTACGCGGCCGAGGAGCTCATCGCCGAACTTGGCGCGGCGTTTCTTTGTGCCGACCTCGGGGTCACGCTGGAACCGCGCGATGACCACGCGTCATACGTGGCCGTTTGGCTCAAGGTCCTGCGCAACGATCAACGAGCGATCTTTACCGCAGCGTCGCATGCGCAGCGCGCCGTCCAGTTCCTGCACGAGTTTGCGTCCTCATACAGAGCCTGATCTCGCCCCGACCGTTGCGGACAGCTTCGGCGAGGTCTTCCCTCCGTTGCCTCGCTCGCTAACGTTCGGGCCAAGGATCGGGTCAAGCGCCCACAAGCGGGTCTAGCTATTTGAATTTACAGCGGGGTGGACGGGACTCGAATACGGCGAGATCGTCGAATTCGCGGCAGTTCGCGATGGACTCGCGTACGGACCGACATACGCGAGGCGACGCAAGTGCGCGTGAGCCGGTTGCCATTGGGCCAGACGAAACCCCACTATCCAAAGCGGTTGAAGACCTCCTGGCCGTCGCGCTCGAGCGCGCAGCTGCAGTCCAGCGCTGGGATATCGTCGCGCAGCTCGCACGCGAACTCGAGGCGAGGCGGGCTCTCAGCAGCCGGCGTCGCGAAGTGGCGACGTAACCTCGCATTGATGTAACCTGAACGCGACCCGTCTAGGGCCCTTGCTGTTAGCGCGCGCTGCCACGTGGTCATCCTCGGGATGAGCTAAGAAATGCACGCATGATTCTCCGCGGCGTGGTCGATCGAGGGCAGCGCCTTGCAAGCGGGCTCGTTTGCCATCCGGTTTTTTCGGCACTCGGCAAGCTCCACCCCGGCTCGATCAACGTCTTCGTGAGTGCTCCAAAAGGCAGCGACCTTGCGGGTGGCCCACATCCGTTTTTCCGACACTGGGAAGATGAGACGATGTTCCCGGCGGACATCTTGAGGCGAGGTCGGCTGCCCTTTCGCCACTGCACACTCAATGGGCATACGGCGTTCCTGATGCGTACCGAGCACCCCGGCCCGCAATGGTCGCCGAACATCGTGCCTCAGCCCAACACAATGCTCGAAATCGTCGCCACCAAGATCCCGGGCATCGCCTACGGCGCCGCTGTGGAGCTTGAATTCGACCCGACGCAGCCGGTGACGACAGTTCTCATCGCCTGACCGCGAGGGGTCGGGCGCGCACTGACGAGTCATGACATGCACTCTCTGAAGACGCCGCCAACGAGGCTCGTGAGCCGTTTCGCGCCGGAGACGCACGAGATTTTTACGAAGCTTGAGTGGGAGCTCATGTGGTTCGTCGAGCGCCTGTCGTTCGTCTCGAGCATCCACGCGGAGCTGGTACGTGTAACCCGCGGGCAGCGGTTCCTGATTCGCAACTTGGGAATGTGGACGATGCTGCTCAGCGAGCGCGATGCGATCGTGATCGATCTCGCATCTTGGGTGCGAGCGTTTTATGCCGCCGGCGGCTTCCTTCGCAAGCTACACGGCCCGGATTTGAGAGCCCTTGGCCGCAAGTGGGAAGGACGAGCCTATGAGTCCCGAGACAACGCATTCAAACGTTTGTTCCCCTGCGCCGGGTCGAGGGGCGTGCCATGTCTCCGAGACGTCGATGTCTTAGTCGCTCGGACGGCCGAGGAGTTCGGGCCGCTGCTTGCCGACCGAGATGAGCATCGCGCCCACAAGTACGAGTCAATCGCCACCGCAGGGATGCTTTCGCCGCCGGAAGTCGCCGCATACCTCCAGGGGCTGCGCGCTCTCCTCGTCGACCTTCGTAGCCTCTCGTCGAACGACGGCTTCGGTTCCCCGGCGTTTCGAGCGGATCCCGAGGACACTCAAGCCCAAGACGTGGTCGACCAAATCCTGATCGGGACCATCGGCTGGATCGTGACCTTTGGCGCGGTGGGTCTCAGCGCGCCGTCCCCAAGCGAAGAACCCCGCCACTACTACTATTGGAACTGGCGCAGAGACCACTACGAGCAATTGCACCAGGCGCATGGCGAGCGGGGGAGCCGAGAGGACGACCCCTTCAATGCAAACGAACAGGGAGGCTAGCGGCTGTCGCTTTCCATCTTCGTGTCGAAGGGTTAAATTGATTCGGCCCGGCGAGCATCGCCGTCACAAGGCCACGCGTTGGGAATCGAAACCCGCTAGATCGTGAGACTCGCGAGAATTCGCGCTTACTCGCGCAAACTGAAGCTACGCGAATCGACGTAAGTGCACGATTGGCGGTCGCGTTTGGGCCAGACGATTTGCAGACTGCACGCACCGTTGAAAAGGCCTTGGCGAGTGCCCGTGAGGGCGCGGCGAAGGCGGGCCAATGGAATATTGTCGCACAGCTCGCGAGGGAGCTTGAAGCGCGGCGGAATGCGGGCAACGTCTGACGCCGTCCTGCGGTCAAGAACGCGACGTCACACGCGCGGATCGATGCATCGCGGGTCGTCGTTCTTTGCTAAATTGACGATCGGATTGACCGGGTAGCTTATCAGCGTGCTCGCATCCGTTTCCACGAGCTTCAGCAGTTCCGGCGTCCGTGATTCGTGCGAGAGCCATCGATCGTACCCGCGGCTTGGGACCACGAGAGGCATCCGATCATGCAGGGGAGCAACGATACCGTTTGCCGGCCCCGTAATGATGGCGCACGTATCGACAATCTCACCGTCATCCGTTGTTGTGGGCTGCCAGATTCCGGCGAGCGCGAAGGCCTTGCGGTCGGGACGGCAGACGCGAAACGGTTGCTTGGTCTTGCCTTCCGGCTTCCACTCGTAGAAGCCATCGACGACGACGAGGCATCGCCGGTGCCAGAAGCTCTCCCGGTAGGCGGGCGCGCGCGCGACCGTCTCAACCCGGACGTTCACGCCGAGGCCGTGGCCCTGCTTCGGAAGGCCCCATCGCACGAGTTCAAGCCGACCCGGCTCCCGAATGATCGGCAGCGGCTGGCTCGGTGCCATGTTGTAGCGCGGCAGCATCACCGCCGGCACATCCGTGAGCCCGAACGCTTGCCGAAGCTCGTCGGGGTCTACGGAGAGAGACGCCCGCCCGCACATGATCCTCCAAACCTAGCGTGCGGCCATGATGCGCGCGACGAACGCCGGCTCCAGCCACCCCTCTGCAGTCGAGCCCACGAAGTTCCCGTCTCCGTCACGGCGGACGAAGCACCACCATTGCTCGTCGTCGCGTGCGACGACGTACTGGCCCCGATCCGGGCCCGGTGCGACGGCATACCGGTGCCCGTCGATCGTTGTCACGCGCCTCACTTCTTCGGCTCCGGTATCGAGCGCCCGAGAAAGGGGCCGTAGTGACGCTTTGGCGGATCATGCTCGGCGACATTCGCCGCGATGGTTATGTCGATATGATGGTCGCCATGCTCGTCGACGCGGTGCGTGACCTCGCCGCCGCGTACGGCACCGTGACGCCAGACGAGCTTCTTGATCGAATCGACGAAGCGGGCGATATGGACCATAACTGAACTTTTGATCAGTTATGGTGCCTCGTCAAGAGGCGGCCGGCGCGCGGGGTCGGTGAACGAGCCGAGGTCGACAAAGCAGAACCGCGAAGCACCGCGGGAGGCATCGCTTGCACGCCTTCGCAAATGCGATGTCGGAGAATAAGAGCCTCCGGCACGGCGAGGCGCCCCGCGCACGCCTCCTGCGTCCACCCGCGTTCCACGCGAGCCTCCGCGATGCGACGACGGACGTCCTCGACAAGGCCCACGGGAGGCCAAACGTCGCCGCCATTGACGGTCTAGAAAAAGGGCGCAAGCATGGCGCGGATTTGCGCCCGCCGTGTGACGTCGCACGACCAAGCGCACCGGGGCGGACAATGGAGGGATGACCAAAAGCGTGGAACCGGCGGACGACTCCGAGGCGGTGACTCAGTTTCTCGACCCGCTTCTCTTGCGAGCGCGGGCGCGAGTGGGCACCGTCTTACGCGAAAAATGGCGCCTGGACGCCCTGCTCGGTTTCGGCGGGATGGCCGCGGTCTACAGCGCTACGCATCGCAACGGCAGTCGGGTCGCTGTGAAGATTCTTCACCCCGAGCTGTCGGTCAACGTCCAGGTCAAAACGCGCTTTCTGCGTGAAGGGTACGTCTCGAACGCTGTCGGACACGAGGGTGCCGTTCGGGTAAGCGACGACGATACGGCCGAGGACGGCTCCGCCTTCCTCGTCATGGATCTACTCGACGGCGAGACCCTTGAAGATCGTCGCGTTCGGTTCGGGGGTCGTCTCCCTGAGGACGAGGTGCTCTCGATGGCAGAGCAGCTTTTGGACGTCCTCGCCGTGGCGCACGCGAAGGGCGTCGTTCATCGGGACCTCAAGCCCGAGAACGTCTTCTTGACGCGTTCGGGTCAGGTAAAGGTCCTCGATTTCGGGATCGCGCGCTTGCGCGAGCTCTCCACCGCAAGCACGGCGACCAAGGGTGGCTCGACGATGGGAACGCCGGCCTTCATGGCGCCGGAGCAAGCACGAGGGCTCTGGGACGACGTCGACGGGCAGAGTGATCTCTGGCCCTGCGGAGCACTCATGTTCACTCTGCTTTCCGGGCGGCAGGTACACGAGGGACGAACGTCGAACGAGCACCTCCTCAGCGCGATGACGAATGTCGCCCCACCGCTCGAGTCCGTGCTCCCCGGGGTGGGCGCGGCGGTAGCGCACGTCGTCGACCGAGCTCTCGCCTTCGATAAGTCCAAGCGATGGGCCGACGCGCGCCGGATGCAAGAGGCCGTCCGACGCGCGTATCACGATCGAAACCATGCAGCGATCACGACGGCACCAAGACTCACCGTGCCCGAGACGGTGCCCGACCGCACGCTGCCGTCGGCAAAAGGCCCTGTAGCTTCGAGGCTTCCGACGACTGGGCGACCTGTCGTTGGAACGCTGATCCACTGGGCAACGCAGATCCACTGGCCTCGTCCTTCACGAATCGTGCTCGCAGCCTCGGGCGGTGTGGCTCTCGGGGTGGTGATCAGCGTCGTCGCGCTGACCGGCAGACACTCGAGTGCGGTGCCGACCCCGTCCATGCCATCGCGGGCGCCCGCGGCTTCAGCTCCGGCGACTCCTGCGCCCATCGTTGAGGTCGCCGGTCCCCCAACACCGACGGCATCCGCGATGCCGGAGGTTGCAGCAACCGACCTGCCGACAATGCCGAGCCCAGAGCCGCCACCGAAGCCAGCCCTGACCGCCAAAACGCCCCCGATCGCTCCGGCCCTAGTTGCCGCTCGCCCGACGCCTGCAACGCCGGCCCCCACGGCGACGTGCAGCCCACCGTTCGTCCTCGACTCGACTGGGAAGAAGCACTGGAAGGCCCAGTGCCTGTGAATCGATTCGCGATCTCAATCGGCGCGCTCATTTCGCTTTGGGCCTCGTCCGCCCTGGCGGCTGCGCCCACGAAGGACGAGTGCATTGCGGCCAACGAGACCGCTCAAGATCTCAGGCAGGCAGGCAAACTGCTCGAAGCGAGAACGAAGCTCGTTCTCTGTGTCGCGACGAGCTGCCCCGCCATGCTTCGGGAGGACTGCGCGCAGCGACTCAGCGAAATCGACAAGGCGACGCCGTCGATAGTCTTCGAGATGAAGGATAGCGCCGGCAACGATCTCAGCGCGGTGACGGTCACGGTTGACGGGCGCGATGTTGCCGAGACGCTCGACGGACGGCCTGTGGCCGTCGATCCGGCAAAGCACCGCTTCGTGTTCAGGGCCGAGAGCGGGGCGACGGCGGAGAAGACATTTGTCGTCCTGGAAGGTGAGAAGGATCGGCGCGAGCGGATCGTTCTTGGCGTTGCTCCGGCCGTGCCGAAGATCGGGGAAGCCCCTGTCGGTGAGCGGTCCAGCTTCGCGCTCGATCGGATCCCGACCGCTGCGTACGTTGCGGCCGGGGTTGGCGTCGTCGGTTTGGCAGTCGGGATCGGGACCGGAATCGCCGCAACATCGAAGCACAGCGCGCTCGAGGGCGAGGGCTGCCCCGCGAGCGGCGGCATGTGCCCTCCGGCGGCTCAGGATGACCTGAACGACTTCCATACTCTGAAGAGCTGGTCGACCGTCTGGTACGTCATCGGAGCGGCGGGCATAGTCGGCGGAGTCGGGATTTGGCTGATTGTGCCAAAGGCGACCGAGACGAAGACCGGCGTATGGATCGGGCCTGGTTCGGCAGGTTGGGCCGGGACGTTTTGATGTACTCGCGTGCGGGGATCGCCGCGTGCGTGTTCACGTTCGCGTTTGCCACGACAGGCTGTCCACAGTTCCTGAGCGATTGGAGCGGTGGCGCGGGAGCGAGCGGGTCTCAGACGAGTGGGGCGACATCTGTCGGCTCCGGTAGCGCCACGGGAAGCGGCAGCGGGGCGAGCGGTGGCTCGGGTGCGAGTGCCGGCGCCGGTGGCTCGGGGTCCGGCAGCGGGCAGACCGCGGGATCCGGCACCTCGGGGAACAGCGGCGAGGCTGGCCCCAGTGGCGGCGGCTGCGATCTGGCCGACCCGAGCGCCTATTGCGACGGTGGTCAAGGATGTTTCTGGAACGGGGACTCCGGCTTCTGCGGGCCAAGCGGCATAGGAGAGCAGGACGCCTCGTGCGACGCCTCTGCGAACTGCGCTCCTGGCTTCGGGTGCTCCAACCCCGCCACGAACGGATTCTGCGAGCAGTGGTGCAAGCTCGACGCGGGAAGCTGCCCATTGAACATGTCATGCCAATCTTTCGCGCCCCCGGTCGTCAGTAACGGTCAGGAATACGGCGGGTGTTACTAGGCACAAGTCGACCTGGCCCACTGATTCGGTTCAGTTCGTCACGTCCGACAACGTCGTCCGCGCCTCAACGCGGACACGAGCGCGCCCCCGGCCCCACGTCGACGGGAAAGTGGATATGCACCTCGTTGGCCGTGCGCTCGAAATTCTCATCCTACTGGCCCAACGCGACGGCCAGGTAGTGACAAAAGACGAGCTGACGAGAGCGCGATCCGGTTCCATGTCGCCGGTCTCCGTAGAGTCCTGGACGATGGAAAGGATGGCGCGAGGTACGTGAGCGACGTTACGGGACGCGGCTACTCGTTCGTTGGGCCGGTCTCGCTTTCCAATCCTGCGGAACTTGCAACGCGGTGGCCCGCCCCGAGCGCGGACCGGACGCCTTTGACGCCGCCTAGGCCAATGGCATGGAGGGCGGCCACGCCATGCCCACCAGGGCGTCCCCGAATACTGGACGCGCCAGTGGGCCATCGCCAGTTCGCGCGTCGAGCCCCCGACTTTCGCCAGGAGCCGGATGGGTGGATCGTCGTCGAGGTCAGTCAGACCGTGACGGATCGTCATATAGAAGGACCCTGCGCTTCTAGAAGGACCCTGCGCTTTCGCATCTGCCAAGGCGTGAGCTCGCGAAAGGCATCCTCGAGTTCGCGTGTGACGCGATCGAACGGAATTTCAGCGCCGTGCCTCCGTCACAAGCGAACTGAGTGCCACACGAGCAATCGGCCGTCGTGAAAATATCCGTTCAAATGTAGCTCGGGGGCGGGTTCGCGATGACGCGACGGGCTGGGGCCGCTACAGGCACACGCGGCAACGGCGGAAGCGCGGCCGGATTGACGACCTTCGGTGGCGGCGTGTGAAACTTAGCCGGCGCTGAAGGTGATACGTACCAACCCTGCTTATCCCACTGCGCTCTCAAGTCGGTGGTATCCCCATCCAAACGGGGCGGGTCGGGGTGGTGTTCCAGATACGTTCCCCACGCCACCAATAGTACGAAGAGGCCAAGCCCAACGACCGCGACCCGAGCAAGGAACTTTCGTAGGCCTCTAAAAAAGCGGCCGAAGGCATCCGGTTCCTCCTGGGGTGACGGGATGCCGAAGAACGGTGACCCGGATGTCGCGTACGACGTCCGCGGGGATTCGTACGTGGGAGCACAATTGGTAATAAAGTTCTTTATTGCCGCATTCTGATTCTCGTAAGATTTCCGCGTTTGCTCCTCGGCTCTTCTTGCGTTCTCAGCATTGCGGTCCGCCTGCTCCCTGGCGGCTCTTTGGTCTGCCTCATAGCGGTAACGACTCTGGGCTTCGTCTGACCAGGAAGAAGAGCCCCCGGGTAAGGGCAGCCCACTCTGCGCAAAGTGTCCCGCGAGGTACTTGTTGTCGTAGTCGCTCATTGCGCACCGTCTTTCCGGCGTGGGCTCAACGCCCAAGGTAGCCACGGGCTTTTCCACGTACAAGGTGCGCTCGGTCGTGATTACCGCGACGCGGGGAGAAACCACCTCTTCCGCTCACATCAAGCCCTGAACAAACGGCAGAGCTTGTAGCAGGCCTGGACGTCCAATCCGTATGTAATTCTCGAGGTTTTGACGCTCAGCTTCTCGAAGCTAAACGTCGGTGCACTGGCGGCGCCTCAAGCGGACGCTACATTGGCGGGACTCCGGGTTGGGGGCCGTCGCGCCCTCGAGCAGTCGACCGCGGAGGGTCCGAGCATTGAAAGTGAGGCCGCACATGGCCAACGCAAGCACGCAGTACGGGATCACCCAGCGGTTCGTCACGGACTCCGCCAACGCGCAGCTCGATGAGCTTCTCGGCAGCATAGCCGAGTACTTGCAGCTTACTCCGACGCAGCACCAGAGCGCCGAGGAAAAGTACCACGCGGTCGCCGAGTGGCTCAGCGCGGACAGCAGTCCTGTCCGTGGGCTCGATCCGCAAATATACGCACAGGGCAGCCTTCGCATCGGGACGACGGTCAAGCCGCTCAAGTCCGAAGAATTCGACCTCGATCTCGTTTGCGAGCTTTCGGCATCGGCAACAGCTCCGCCGATGGGGGTATACGAACTCCTGTGGTCACGGATGGAGAGCAACCTCCGCTACCAGCCGCTGCTCCGACGCCGCCCCAGATGCATCCGGATCGACTACGCGAGCGATTTCCACCTCGATATCGTGCCGGCAGTTCCCGACCCCCACGGGACGACCCTCGGGTCGTTGCTGATTCCGGATCACGAGGAGCAAAGCTGGCTCCCGTCGAACCCGAAGGGTTATGCCTTGTGGCTCGACGAGCAAGCCAGGCTCCCGCTCCGAGAGAAGCGCGCGATGGGCGCCACGATCGAGCCCCTTCGTGCAGTGCAGCCTGCCAACAGCAAGCCCCCTCTCAAGCTCGCCGTGCAGCTCCTCAAGCGCCAACGAGACGTCACTTTCGCGTCGCGGTCGGAAGCTCCGCCGCCGTCGATCGTCCTCACAACGTTAGCGGGCCTCCTGTACCAGAAAGAGGAAGACGCCACCGATTCCTTGAGCGCCATTCTCAGCCGAGCGGTCGACTGGTCCCGTCGCGAGATCATCCATCTCTGGAACCCGGCTAACGAAAAAGAGTGCATTACGGATCGCTGGCAGTCGCAGCCCGGCGCCTATCAAGCTTTCGTTCAGGAGCTGGAGGCCTTCGCCCTGCGATGGCATGCATTGGTGCAGCACGGCGCATTTCCCGATCTCGCGAAAGAACTCGAATTGCTCTTCGGCGAGAGGCCGGTCAGGTGCGCCCTTCGGGCCTATGCGGAGAGCCGGACGAATGCCAGACAGCGTGGCGACTTGCATGCCTCCCGGACGACAGGAACTCTCCTGACCGCGGCCGCGCCTGAAGCGCTCAAGGTGCCGGACCACACTTTCCATGGCGGCTGGGACGCCAAGTGATCAGCCTTCGTGACCAGGCCGCACTCATCCGCGGCTGCTTTCCGTCCTTCCGCACAAATCGCCCGGGCGGCGAGCTCGTTGCGAACGGCGAAGTGCAACCAACGCCGCGGAGCAGCAAATACCGCCTGCGTATCACCTGTCGCGCAACTGACAATATCCCGCAGGTGCACGTGGTCTCGCCGCTGCTGGTTCCACGCGAGCCTGGTGGATCGCTTCCCCACATCTATCTGGGCGACAGGCTTTGTCTCTACCTGCCGTTCAGCGGCGAATGGTCGAAGCATCGCTCGATCGCCCAGACAATTATCCCGTGGGCAATTGACTGGCTGTTCCACTACGAGGTCTGGCACGCTACAGGCGAGTGGTTGGGGGGAGGCGTCGAGCCTAATGGCGTCAAGTCAACCGCAGAGTGAGGAGTTTCGCATCCTGGCGTTGGATGGGGGCGGCATCAAGGGAACCTATACGGCGTCGGCACTCGCGGAGCTTGAGCGAATGTCGAACAAGGCGATCGCTTCACATTTCGATCTCATCACCGGCACGAGCACGGGCGGCATCATCGCCATTGCCCTCGGGCTTGGCATCCCCCCTGATCAGCGACAATTACTTCTGCCGACCGACGACAATTACTTTTGCCGGTCAGCGCCGTCCTGAC
>Ga0302325_10019602_pt1 | contig 14219 bp, 10 predicted proteins | sample Palsa_T0_2_FD_201948 | JGI IMG/M metagenome (GOLD analysis project Ga0302325, IMG submission 201948) | Peat permafrost microbial communities from Stordalen Mire near Abisko, Sweden - Palsa_T0_2 | ecosystem: Environmental > Terrestrial > Soil > Palsa > Peat permafrost | place: Sweden: Abisko... | reverse complement strand
CACCGAATTACACGGTGTATTCCGCCAGCCTCGGCTCGGGCAGCGAGTCCAGCAGCGGAACCCGGTCCACCGCCGTCTTCGATGACGTCAGCCGGACCGGCACGTGGCCCGCGAGCGCGTGGACCGGGGGTTACGTCGGAGGCGGAGGCCTCGAGGGCGGGCCGGGGAACGACGGGTATCACCAGGCCGCCGGCCAGTTCACCGTGACCGGTTCCGGTGACATCGCGCCGCTCATCACCGGAGCCCTGGGCGACGGCCCCAACATCACCATCAGGGACTACCTCATCGGCACGTTCGCCGGGCTGATCGCGGTGGCCGTGGTCGCGACGATGTTCATGACCTCCGAATACCGGCGGGGCCTGATCCGCACCACGCTGGCCGCGAGCCCGCACCGGGGCCGGGTGCTCGCGGCCAAGGCGATCGTGATCGGCTCCGCCGCCTTCGTGGTCGGCCTGGCCGCCGCCGCCGGCGCGGTGATCGGCGGCAAGGAGGTCGCGCGCGGCACCCCCGTGTTCCCCGAACCGTGGCCGACCGAACTGCGCATCATCGTCGGCACGGCGGCGCTGGTCGCCGTGGCCGCCGTGCTCACCCTCGCCGTCGCCACCATCGTGCGCCGCAGCGCCACCGCGATCCTCATCGTGATCGTGATCCTGGTGATCCCGGACGTCCTGTCGTTCCCGCCGGGACTGCCGACCGGCGTCACCGACTGGCTGCTGCGGGTCACCCCGGCCGCCGCCTTGGCCCTCCAGCAGCCCGCGCCGCAGTACCACCAGGTCCAGGCGAACTACATCCCCTCCAGCGGCTACTACCCGCTCGGGCCGTGGACCGGTTTCGCGGTGCTGTGCGCCTGGACCGTGCTCGCGCTCGCCGCCGCCGTGTACCTGCTGCGGCGGAGGGACGCGTGAGCCTGCCGGGCGCGGGACTGACGGAGGCGGGACTGAGCCGGGCCCGGTACGGCAGCCAGACGCTGCACGCGGAGTGGACCAAGCTCCGCACGCTGGCCAGCACCGGCTGGCTGCTGCTGGCCGCGGCCGGGCTGACCGTCGGGCTGAGCGCGGTCGCGGACGCCGCGGCGTCCTGCCCGGCCGGCGGCTGCCAGGCGGACCCGGCCAAGCTCAGCCTGGCCGGCGTCCAGGCCGGCCAGGCGGTCGTCGCGGTCATCGCCGTGCTGGCGGTCAGCGGCGAGTACAGCACCGGCATGATCCGCATCACGCTGACCGCCATGCCCCGCCGCCTGACGGTCCTTACCGCCAAGGCCGCGCTCATCGCCGGCCTGGTCCTGGCGGCGAGCGCCGTGGCCGTGCTGGCCTGCCTGCTGGCCGGACGGCTGATCCTGCCTGGGCACGGCTTCACCGCGGCGCACCGCTACCCGCCGCTGTCCCTGGGCGACGGGCCGGTGCTGCGGGCCGCCTGCGGGTCGGTCCTCTACCTGGCCCTGATCGCGCTGCTCAGCCTGGGCGTCGCGACCGCCGTGCGGGAGGCGGCGGTGGCGATCGGGCTGGTCCTCGGCCTGCTGTACCTGTTCCCGGTGGTGGCCAGCGTGGCCGCCAATCCGCACTGGCAACGGCACCTGGAGCAGATCGGGCCGATGACCGCCGGACTCGACATCCAGGCCACGACCGGCCTGAGCAGCCTGCCGCTCACCCCCTGGCAGGGCCTCGGCGTGCTGGCCGCGTGGGCCGCCGGCGCGCTCCTGGCCGGCGCCCTGGTGCTCCGCTGGCGCGACGCCTGAGCAAAATCGCGCGCACAATGATGTCGAGAACGGGGGGCGCCGTTCGTGTAGCGGGTGAAAGGCCGGCCGGGGGCCGGCCGCACGAGGCACAAGACGACAGGAGCGACGATGAAGTACTACCTGCTTGCCCTGCACCAGCCGGTCGGTGACCCGCCGCCGCCGGAGACCCTGGAGCCGATCATGCGGGAGGTGGCCGCCGTGAAGCAGGAGATGCAGGCGGCCGGCGTGTGGGTCTTCGACGGGGGACTGCACGGCCCGGAGGCATCCACCGTGCTGCGGGTGCGCGACGGCGAACTGCTGACCACGGACGGCCCCTACGCGGAGGGCAAGGAGCACCTGGGCGGGTTCGTCATCATCAAGGTGCCCGACCTGGACGCCGCGCTCGGCTGGGCCCGGAGACAGGCCGAGGCCGTGCCGCTGCCGATCGAGGTCCGCCCGTTCCAGGGCGACGCGGAGACCTGAACGGCCCCGTGGCCGAGCTGACGGCGCAGGAGATCTCCCGCGTATTCCGGGCGGAGTACGGGCGGGCGGTCGCCGTCCTGGTCCGCCGCTTCGGCGACATCGACGTGGCCGAGGAGGCGGTCCAGGACGCCTTCGCCGCGGCCGTGGAGCGGTGGCCGCGGACCGGGACGCCGCCTAGCCCGGCGGGCTGGATCATCACGACCGCCCGCAATCGGGCCGTCGACCGCCTGCGCCGGGAGTCGGTCCGCGACCAGCGGCAGGCCCAGGCAGCGCTGCTGAGCTCGGCTGACAACGGGCTGAACAACGGACCGGGCGACGAGCCGGGGGAGGAGGGACCGGTGGAGGATGACCGGCTCCGGCTGATCTTCACCTGCTGCCACCCGGCGCTCGCCCCCGAGGCGCGGGTGGCGCTCACGCTGCGGCTGCTCGGCGGACTGTCGACGGCCGAGATCGCCCGCGCCTTCCTGGTCCCGGAGGCGACCATGGCCCAGCGGGTGGTCCGGGCCAAGCGCAAGATCGCCGCCGCCCGGATCCCGTACCGCGTGCCGCGGGACGCCGACCTGCCCGACCGGCTGCGCGCGGTGCTCGCCGTCATCTACCTGATCTTCACCGAGGGCCACACCGCGACCTCGGGCGAGGCCCTGGCCCGGCCCGATTTGGCCGCCGAGGCGGTCCGGCTCGCCCGGCTGCTGGCCGGGCTGATGCCGGACGAACCGGAGGCGCGCGGCCTGCTCGCCCTCCTGCTGCTGGCCGAGGCGCGCCGCCCGGCCCGTACGGACGCCGGCGGCGACGTGGTGCTTCTCGCCGACCAGGACCGCGGCCGCTGGGACCGGGAGCTGATCACCGAGGGCCATGCGCTGGTCCGCCGCTGCCTGCGGGAAAACCGTCCGGGCCCGTACCAGATCCAGGCCGCCATCAGCGCCGTGCACTGCGACGCCCAGACCGCGGCCGCCACCGACTGGCGGCAGATCCTCGCGCTGTACGACCAGCTCATGGCGGTCGCCCCGACGCCCGTGGTCGCCGTCAACCGCGCCGTCGCGGTCGCCGAGACCGACGGCCCGCAGGCGGCACTCGACCTGACGGAAGGGCTCGGCCTTGACGGCTATCACGTCTACCACGCCGTCCGGGCCGCCCTGCTGCGCCGGCTCGGCCGCACGGCGGAGGCGGCGCAGGAGTACGGCCGGGCCGCCGCGTGCACCGGCAACGCCGCCGAACAGGCGTACCTGCGCCGCGCCCGCGACGCGCTGTTAGCCCGCCGTCCCGCGCACCGCCCGGGTTATGAGCAACCTGTCAGGCGGCCGGCACCGATCGCTCAGCTGCCGCGGCAACGATAAGGGGCGTCACTGGTTTCCGATGGAACGGAGCCCGCAGATGGAATCATCGACGGCGGCCCGGGCCCGGCTGAGCGATCCCGCGGGCGAGCAGGCCTGGCTGACCGCCACGCTGCGCCCGGCCGGAGCACTTGACCAGGCGGCGCGGCGCAGGCTCGAAGCGGCGCTGGGCGCTCTCGCGGCCGCCAGCAACATGGTCATCGTGGACCTGGCCGCCGCCGACGTCCGCGATCCGCGGGCGCTGGCCCGGGCGCTGCGCGGGCCGGCCGCCGCCTTCGAACGGGCCGGGCGCTGCCTGCTGGTCATGGGGGCCTCGCCGGCGCTGGCGGCCGAACTCGACCGGGCCGCGGTCGCGGTCGTCACCCTCGCCGCCGACACGCCCCCGGACCCCCGGGCGGCCCTGCCCGACCTTCCCGTCGCCCTGCCCGGCCCGCGTGCGGTCGTCTAGCGGTAGCTACAGGACACCGCGGCGGCGCAGCACCTCGTAGCTGATCCAGCCGAGCGGGATGGGCAGCCAGAACGTCGCCATGCGGAACAGGAGCACCGCCGGTATCGCCTCGTGCGCCGGGATGCCGATGGCCGTCAGCCCGGCGGCCAGCACGGCCTCGACTCCGCCGAGCCCGCCGGGCGTCGGCGTCGCCGACCCCACCGCGTTGCCGGCCAGGAAGACGACCGCGGTGGCCAGAATGGCCGGGTGGGCGCCCACCGACCGCAGCGCCGCGACCATCGCCAGCACGTAGGCGGCGGACAGCAGCAGGTTCCCGCCGACGGCGATCGCCAGCCGGACGGGATGGGAGAGGGACTCAAGCAGCCGGGGCCAGATCTCGCGCAGGTGCGGCCACACGGCGCCGGTCACCCTCTTGCGGGTCTGCGGAACGGCCAGCACGGCGATGACGACGGCGGCGATGACCGCCAGGCCGATCAGCACGTCGCCGCCCGGCGCGATCTTGAACCGGCTCAGTCCCGAGCCGGTGAGCACGCCCAGCACGATCAGCAGCAGCACCGTGGTGACGATGTTCACCAGCTGCGACACCGTGACCGCGGCGGCGATGGTGCCCTCGTCGACCTTCTCGCGGTGCAGGTAGCGGGCGTTGACGGCCACATGGCCCACGGTCGGCGGCATGGCCACCCCGACGAACGCGGTGGCCAGCTGGACGAAGTAGCCGCGCCAGATGGACAAGTGCTGCGGGATGAACGCGGCGATGCCGATGGCGGCCCCCAGGTAGGTCACCGCCGATCCGAGCACGGCGACGGCGAGCCAGCCCGGATTGGCCTGGCCGAGCGTCCCGAGGACGTTCACCCCGGAGATCTCGCCGATCAGCAGGTAGGCGGCGACGGTGAGGGCGATCGCGGTGGCCACGGTACGCCAGCGGAAGCGTTCCAGCTGAGGGGCGGCCGGCACCGCGGCATGATCGCCGAGCAGCTGGCGCCTGATCTCGTTGAGCGAGCCCGTGGCGGCCCGCGCGGCCCGCCAGCCCCACGGGGTGAGGGCGACCGGCTGCACCACGGACGCGACGGCGACCTGGTCCACCGGCCCGTAACCGGACCGCAGCGCCGCCACGGCGCCGGCCGGACCGCAGGTCACCGCCAGCGTCGCCAGGGCCTGCACCAGGTCGAGGCGGCGGGCGAGTTCGCTGGCGCCGGGCTCGGCCGCGTCGAGCGAGCAGAATCCGGCGCGGTCCCCGGACATGAAGACGTTGCCCGCCCGCACGTCATGGTGCGCGACGCCCCGGTCGTGCAGCCGGCGCAGCGCCGTGAACAGTGACGTCCCGCCCGCCAGCGGTGTCGCCCCGGCCTGCGGGGCGCTGCCGGGGATGGTCGTGACGAGCACCAGCGTCTCCCCGGGCATCTCGCCCAGCAGCCGGACCTCGGGACTGGCCACGCCGGCCTGCTGCGCCAGGTAACAGGCCAGGGCGATCTGCTCGACCTGGGCGCGGGAACCGAGCGCGATGTGCCCGGCGACCGCCGGCTGGAGACGGGCCAGTGCCCACAGCTGACGGGCCAGGCCCGATCCGCGGGTGTCGCGGCCGGACAGGTGCACGCGGATCCGGGTACCGTCGGCCAGCTTCCCCTCCAGCCGCGCGCGGCTCGGCCCGGGGGCCGACAGGTCCGCGGGCGCGACGCCCTGGCCGGCCAGCCAGCCGGTGAGCTCGGTCAGGCCCGGCAGGACGGAGGCCGCGCCGAGCAGATAGCGCACCACCCAGCCGACCAGCAGGCCGCCGGATGCCACGATCACCACCGCGAAGGGCGTGAGCGTGCCGACGGCAAGCCCGCTGAGCAGCAGCGCCGCCCCCGAACGGGGCCACCAGCGCCGCCAGTGGGAAAGCCGGGTCAGGTCGGTGCCCACCACGAACGCGACGAACGCGGTGTCCACCACGAATATCGACGGATTGCTGCCGTGCAGCACCGCGCGCTCTACCGCCGAGTGGTCGACCCGCCAGATGATCGTCGCGATGACGGCCGTCGCGGCGCCGGCCAGCCCGGCGACGACCGCGTTGCGCGTGTCCCGCCACTGCCGGCGGATCAGCACGACCAGTGCCGCGACCGCCAGGACGAAGCAGGCCACGCCGGCGACCACGGCGGCCGCGTACGCCAGCCAGCGGGGGATGTGCAGCAGCCACCCGGAGACGTCGTCGGCCGCCTCGGTGCTGCCGAGGGGCAGGGCCCGGATGGAGCCGAGCACCACGGCGACCAGCACGAGCGCGAACACCGCGAGCAGCAGGTCGGCGGGACGGCGCACCCGGTCCGCCCCGATGCGACCGCGAGCCGGGGGAACCCGGACCGGGACGGCCTGCGCGGGGCCGCCGGCCGCGTCTGGGACGGCCTGCGGGGGGACGGCCTGCGCGGGGACGGCTGGCGCCGGATTGGCGTCCGCGTCGGCCCCGTTGACGGCCACGCCAGGCCCGCCGGGTTCCTCGCCTGCGCCCGTCACCATGTCATGGCCGCTACCCCTCGTATCGCGCGGCAATCCGCTTAGACCCGCTGACTGTACTGTTCCCGGCCGGGTGGAAACGACTGAGCTCGCCGGCCAGGGCGGCCGGCGAGCTCAGTCGGGCCGAGACTCAGTCGTGGGGGGACAGGACCGGGGCGGTCAGGACTTCGGCTGCAGGAGGAGGTACACCGTCTCGCCGCCGATGGTTTCCGACTTGTAGTGCGCCTCGACCCACGACGTGATCGAGCTGAACCCGCCGCCTCCGCCGCCGAAGCCGCCGCCGCCGCCCGCGATGTAGTAGGTGATGTCGCCGTCCTTCACCCACTGCTCGAACTCGGCCAGGGTCGGCGTGGGGTCGGTGCCGGTGAACCCGCCCATCGCCATGACGGCCTTGCCGCCGCTCGCGAGTTCGAGCGTAGCCGCGGACTGCGACCCCGAGACCGCCGCGGCCCACCGCGTGGTCGTCTTCTCCAGGGCCTTGACCAGCGCGGCCGAGGTGGTCGTGCCGCCGCCCCCGGCGCCGCCGGCCCCGAAGGTACCGCGATCCCCGGTGCTGCCGGCCTTGCCGCCGGTGCCGGCCTGGCCGGCCTCGCCGCTCAGGCCCCCAGGCGCACCCGAGGTGCCGCCGGGCGCGGTGCCCGTCGTCCCGCCGGGGGCGGTGCCGGTGGTCCCGCCGGGCGCGGTGCCGGTGGTGCCGCTCGGAGCGGTCCCGGCCGCGGCGTCGCCGAACGCCCCGGCGTACCCGGTGCCGGCCTTGCCGCCGGCCATCTTCCCGGCCCCGGTCCCGGTGGTTCCGGTCCGGCCCGCGCCGGGGAACCCGCCGGTGCCGCCGCCGAAGCCGCCGCCGAACCCGCTTCCGCTGGACCCGGCGGAGAACCCGGCGTCGCCGCTCCCCGATACCGCGGTCGGGATCGACCCGGTGTGCGCCGTCGCCGCCGTGCCCACCGCCCAGGCGGTGGTCGGTATCGCGACGGCCACCGCGGTCACCAGCCCGGCCGCCACCAGCAGCCGCCAGCGGTTCCTGAGCCAGAGGGCCGTGACGCCGAGCAGGAGCACGGCGGCCACCGCGGCGATGACCTCAACCCACTTGACCGACGGGTGGAACGAGGAGTCGGTGTGCAGCAGTTCGAAGCCCCAGGCGCCGGTGACCACCACGGTCAGCGCGAGCACGGCGTTGGCGACCGGGGCGTTGACGGCGCGGTGCCGCCACAGCAGCACCGACCCGATGCCCGCCAGCGCGCCGATGGCCGGCGCGAGCGCCACGGTGTAGTACGGGTGGATGGTGCCCTGCATGTAGGCGAACGTCACCCCGGTGGACAGCAGCCACCCGCCGAAGATGATGAGCGAGGCCCGGCCCGTATCCGTCCGCGGTGCCCGCCAGGTGACCCAGACGGCGCCGGCCAGCAGGATGACGGCCGCGGGCAGCAGCCAGGAGACCTCAAGCCCGAACTCACCGCGGAACAGCCGCAGCAGTCCCGGGCTGCCGCCGAAGCTGGTGCCGCCTCCGCCTCCGCCTCCGCCGCCCCCGTTGCCCGAGCCGCCGAACAGGCGGCCGAGCCCGTTGTAGCCGAAGGCCAGCTGCAGCGGGTTGTTGTCGGTGGAGCCGCCGATGTACGGGCGGTCGGCCGCGGGCGTCAGCAGCACCGCGGCGATCCACCAGCCCGCCGACAAGACGATCGCGACCGCGGCCGCGAGCAGCTGCCAGACCCGCCGCCAGAACGGCACCGGCGCGGCGACCAGGTAGGCGAGCGCGAACGCGGGCACGTTGAGTACCGCCTCGCCGCTCTTGGTCAGGAAGCCGAACCCGAACGCGACGCCCGCGCCCACCAGCCACCAGGTCCGCCCGTGCTCCAGCGCCCGGACCACGCAGTAGGCCGCGATCACGACGAGCAGCACCATGAGGGCGTCCGGGTTGTTGAACCGGAAAATCAGCACGGCGGCGGGCGTCAGCGCCATCGCCGCGCCGGCGATCAGCCCGGCCGTCGCCCCGGCTCGGCCGCCGGCGCTGCGGCGGACGGCGCGGCGCACGGCGGCGCACAGCAGCCCGGCCGCCGCGACGCCCTCGAGTGCCTGCGGGACCAGCAGCGACCAGCTGTTGAAGCCGAAGATCCGCCCGGACAGGCCGTCCACCCACAGCGACGCCGGCGGCTTGTCCACCGTGATGAAGCTCGAGGAGTCGAGGGAGCCGAAGAACCATGCCTTCCAGCTCTCCGTCCCCGCCTGCACCGCCGCGGAGTAAAACGAGTTCGCGTATCCGGAAGCGCTCAGGTCCCAGAGGTAAAGCACCGCCGCTGCGGTCAGCATCAGCAGGAACGCCGGCCGGTACCAGCGCGGTGTCGTCTCGTCCACGGCCGTCATCGCCGCGGGTGCGGGCTTCTGCCGGTGCCGTGCGGTCCAGGATGCAGAACGAGGGCGGTCAGCCCGTGTCTGCCACGGTTGCTGTTCTAGGTGGGCCATTCCAGTGAGGTTGCCAGCCCTTCCTGGACCGCGGTTCGCAGCCGTCTCTACGCGGGCTATGAACGCTCCGTAGTTTATGAGCAGGCTGTGAACGGGCTCCGGGTCCGTCCGCTGCGACCGCCGCGCGCTGACGCGGGCCCGTCGCTCCTGCTGTCTTCCGCAGCTGGCTCACTGATGCAGGTGACGTAGCGGAGCAGATACGGACTGCCCGTTATTGCGTCCCGTTCGCATCTGTCTCTAGACTGGTCACCATAAGAAGGTCTGAGGAAGGCGGCTGCTGATGGCGAACGTGAGCGCGGGGCTGGCGCGGGTCCGGGACGGGCTGACGCCGCGGGAGTGGACGCGCGCGGGCGGCATGGTGGCGTCGATCATCGCGCTGAACGTGGTCGGCTGGCTGATGCTGGCCAGCGCGGTCGGCGGGCACTACCGCATCAGCAGCACGGAGGTCTTCGGGTTCGGCACCGGTGCCCTGGCCTACACCCTGGGCATGCGGCACGCGTTCGACGCCGACCACATCGCCGCGATCGACAACACCACCCGCAAGCTGGTCAACGAGGGCAAACGGCCGCTGTCGGTCGGGTTCTTCTTCTCCCTCGGCCACTCCTCGGTCGTCTTCGTGCTGGCGGTGCTGCTGAACTTCGGCATCCGCGACCTGGACGAGCAGGTCAAGGACTCCAGTTCGCATTTGCAGTACACGACCAACATCATCGGCACCTGCGTGTCCGGCTTCTTCCTGTTCCTGATCGCCGGGTTCAACATCGTGATCCTGCTCGGCATCCTCAAGGTGTTCCGGGAGATGCGCCGCGGCGCCTACGACGACGCGGCGCTGGAGGAACAGCTGAACAAGCGCGGCCTGATGAACCGGTTCCTCGGCCCCCTCGCGCGCCGGGTCGACGCGCCGTGGAAGATGTACCCGATCGGGTTCCTGTTCGGCCTCGGCTTCGACACCGCGACCGAGGTCGCGCTGCTGGTGCTGGCGGGCACGGCCGTCGTCGGCGGCCTGCCGTTCTACGCCATCCTGTCGCTGCCGATCCTGTTCGCCGCCGGGATGAGCCTGTTCGACACCGCCGACGGCTGCTTCATGAACTTCGCCTACGACTGGGCCTTCGCCCGCCCGGTGCGCAAGGTCTACTACAACCTCACCATCACCGCCCTGTCGGTGTTCGTCGCCGTGTTCATCGGCGCCATCGAGCTGCTCGGCCTGCTCGGCCAGGACGGCAACCTCAACGGGACCGTCTGGTCGTTCCTGGAGAACTTCAACATCAACACCGCCGGCTTCGTCATCGTCGGCGTCTTCGTCGTCACCTGGGTGATCGCCCTGTCCGTGTGGCACTTCGGCAAGCTCGAGCAGAAGTGGGACACCCGCCAGCCCGCAGCCGTCAGCGAGGGCACCGCCGACTAGGGACAGGGCTGACCACGGACGGGACCGCTGCCGGCCCGGCTTGCAATTGCGACTATTTGCAATTGCGCAACGGCGCTATATCCTGGCCCCGTGACCGGGAAGCACGAGACGATGAGCGAGGCGGCCGACCGCCAGGCGGTCGATGACGTGATCGCCCTCGTGCGCCGGCACGGCGGGCGGGCCACCCCGGCCCGCAGGCTGCTGCTCAACGCCCTGTTCGACAACCACGGACACCGCAGCGCCGAGGAACTCGCCGCCGAGGTGCACTCCCGCGCCCCGGACGTGCACCTGTCCACCATCTACCGCAACCTCGAAGAACTCGAGCGGCTCGGCGTCATCGACAGCACCCGCCTCGGCAACGGCCCCGCCACCTACCACCTCGCCTCGGCCGCCCACGGCCACCTGGTCTGCGAGCAGTGCGGCACCATGATCGAGGTTCCCGACGAGATCTTCGCCGACCTCGTCCGGGTCGCCAGCGGCGAGTACGGCTTCGCCATCAACCCGCACCGTTTCGCCGTCACCGGCCGCTGCGCCGCCTGCCAGGAGCAGGGATAACGCTCCTGCGGGGACCATGCGCCGAGTGATCGTTTTTCGCGCTAATCTCATGAGGGCGTGACCTGAGCGCACGGGGGAGGACGGAACTGCGGTGGCTGACGATCAATCGCCGGGCTCATGGGATCCGGTCGACGATTCCCGGCTCAATACCGAGGCGCCGCACGTGGCCCGGGTCTACGACTACTGGCTGAGCGGCAAGGACAACTTCGCCGCCGACCGGATCGCGGGCGACGAAACGATCGCGGCTTTCCCCGGTATCCGGCTGTCGGCCCAGGCCAACCGCGCTTTCCTGCGGCGCACCGTCCGTTACCTGGCCAGCTCGGAGGGAATCCGCCAGTTCCTCGACATCGGCACCGGGCTGCCGACCGCGGACAACACCCATGAGGTGTCCCAGGGCGTCGCGCCGGACAGCAGGGTCGTCTACGTCGACAACGACCCGCTGGTGCTGGCTCATGCCCGCGCGCTGCTGACCAGCAGCCCGCAGGGCGTCACGGCCTACCTGGACGCCGACCTGCGGGATACGGGCACCATCCTCGAGCAGGCCGCCAAAACCCTCGACTTCAACCGCCCGGTCGCCATCATGCTGCTGGCGATCCTGCACTACATTCCGGACCTGGCCGAGGCGCGGCGCATCGTGGCCCAGCTGCTCGCGGCCGTGCCGCCCGGCAGCTTCCTGGTGCTGTCCCACGCGGGCACCGATCTGCTGCCGGAAGACGTCGCGGCGTTCGAGAAAAGCCTCAACGCCCACCTCTCCGCCCGCGAGCACCACACCGCACGTCCCCGCGCCGTGGTGACGGACTTCTTCGACGGCCTCCAGCTGGTGGAGCCCGGCCTGGTCCGGGTCAGCGACTGGCGCCCGGATTCGGCCGAGGAGGCCGCCCTTCCGACCATCCTGTGGGGCGGCGTCGCCAAGAAGTCCTGAGGCGTCCAAGCGCCCCGGCCGCCGGTGTTACGTCGCGCACATCAGCCCCGCGGCTGATTCAGGCCGGTTCGCGTTCGGGGGCGCTGGAGTCAAGGGTGCCGGAGCCGGCCGCCGGGCTGCGGCGCGCCGTGACGGCGAGGTAGACGCCCAGTACGGCCACGCAGGCGCACAGCGCCGCCGATGACCAGCCGAGCGCGGGGCGCAGGCCCACCACCGCGCCGAACAGCCCGACGGTGAACCCGCTGCCCATCCGCATCCCGTTGGCGCCGACGCCGTAGAGGCCGATCACCTGGCCCTTCTTCGCGCGCGGGGCGCGCAGCTGGACGACGGTCATGGTGATGGACAGCGCCGCGAGGTTCGCGATCCCGCCGATCACCAGCAACGGCGCCGCCACGAGGTAGTTGTGGCTGAGGGCGAAGAAGACCGTGGATACGCCGTACACCAGGGTGGACAGCAGGGCGGCCCGGACCGTGAGCTTGATCCAGCCGGTGCCCTCAAGCAGCAGCCCGCCGAGTACCCCGCCGAGGCCGTTGGCGAACAGCAGCACGGTGTAGGCGGTGCTGGCGGAGATTCCGGTGGTGCTGGACGCGATCGACGGCATGACGGTCTGCATAGCCGCGCCGATGAAGAACGAGCCTAGCCCGGCGAGGATGATCATCGCGGCGAGCACGCGGTCGCGGGCCACCTCGCGGAACACCCGGGCGGCGGCCAGCACGCCGACGCGCTGGTGGACGATGACCTCGCCGCGGGAGTGGCCGGTGAACTTGGTGCGCGCCATCAGGATGGTCAGCGGCAGGTAGAAGGCGATGTTGACCCAGATGCCGTGGGTCGGGCCGAGGCCGATCAGCAGCACGGAGCCGACGACCGGGCCGCACAGGATGCCGAGCGACCGCCCGGTGGAGTTGAGCCGGATGGCGCTGGGCAGGGCCGCTAGCCCGACGAAGTCCTCCAGCAGCAGCTGCTCCGGCGGTGACCAGATGCAGCCCGCCAGACCGTGCAGGATCAGCAGCACGCACGCGTTCCAGACGGTGAGCGACCCCGTGGCGAACAGGATGCCCCAGGTGAGCGACACGGCCATGAACAGCGCCTGCGACGCCTGGATGAGCTTGCGGCAGTCGTAGCGGTCCGCCAGGGCGCCGAAGTAAGGCGACAGCAGCAGGTACGGCACCCAGTGGCTGATCACCTCGAAGCCGGTCAGCGCCGGCGAGTGAAATTTCTCCCAAATGACCCAATAGGTGATGACGTGTTCAATATTGTCAGCCATCATCGACAGGGCCGCACCGCCGAGGTACCACCGGCACGACGAGTTGCGCAGCGCCGCGAATTTGGCCGGCTGGGCTGTAGGCTGCCCCGCCCCCGGAGACTCGTCCGGCTCCAGGACGGCGACGTGCGTGGGCACGCCACAGGCAGCGCACATTCTTCAGTACTCCAGCAGGTGCTCGGGGACGGCGGACGGGCCCGGCACCCGCAGGCGCACACTGACCAAACAGGAAGCAACACGCCCGGCGGGCAGCGCTATTCCCTGGCCGCGTGCGGGGCCTGACCGCCCGGACCGGTACCGCCGGGCGGCGTGGCTGTCTCCGCCCGGCTCAGAACGTGAGTACCAGGCGGCCGCGGACCCCGCCGGCCGCAAGCCGGCGGTGCGCCTCGGCCGCCTGCTCGGCGGGCAGCGCCTCGGCGACCCGCAGGGTCAGCACGCCCTTGTCGACCAGGTCGGCGAGCTCGGCGATCCGGTCCCCCTCGTGCAGGTGCTGCGCGACGAGGATCAGCGCGACGGTGACGTCCCGCCCGGCCTGGCCGTTCTCGGTCGGTCCCTGGTAGGGGCGAACCGCGATCAGCTGGCCGCCGTCGCGCACCGCGGGCAGGATCGCGGGCCCGAGCAGCGCGGCGTCGAGGACCGCGTCCACCCCGCCGGGGTAGAGCGCGCGGACCGCGGCGGCCATGCCGTCACCGCGCGGGACGACGTGGTGCGCGCCGAACGACTCCACCAGCGCGGTGTCCTCCGGCTTGGCGTCGCCGATCACCGTCAGCCCCTCGTGCCGGCCGAGCTGGATCGCGTACTGCCCGACGATCCCGGCGGACCCGGTCACGGCGAGCGTCGACCCGGCCGGCAGGGCCAGCATGTCCAGGCCGGTGCGTACGGTCATCGCGTTCATCGGCAGCGTCGCCGCCTCCGTCAGGGACCACCCGTCCGGCACCTTCGCCAGCTGGTCCTCGGCCACCGTCCGGTACTCGGCCTGCGCGCCGCCGCCGGGTTCCCCCGGGGTAACCGCGGCCATCACCCGGTCGCCGGCGTGCCAGATCGTCACGTCGGGACCGGTCTCCTCGATGACGCCGGCCAGGTCCATACCGGGAATGTACGGCGGCGGGGAGCCCGGGGGCCGCGCCCCCCCGCCCGCCCCGCAACCCAGGGGGGGCGGGGTTGA
>Ga0302325_10019599_pt1 | contig 14221 bp, 12 predicted proteins | sample Palsa_T0_2_FD_201948 | JGI IMG/M metagenome (GOLD analysis project Ga0302325, IMG submission 201948) | Peat permafrost microbial communities from Stordalen Mire near Abisko, Sweden - Palsa_T0_2 | ecosystem: Environmental > Terrestrial > Soil > Palsa > Peat permafrost | place: Sweden: Abisko... | reverse complement strand
GATCGTACCCGCCATGGCTCCAGGGGTTGCACCTGAGCAGCCGCCACATACCGAGCACCAAGCCCCTAAGTATGCCGTACTCCCCGATCGCATCGACCGTATAGCGCGAGCACGTCGGCTCGTACTTGCAGCGCCGTGGCAGGGCGGGGGACAGCACGCGCCGGTAAACGACGATCGGCGCGAGCACCACTGTCCGGACGATTCGCGTGGCGGCCGTGGTGGCCGTCGGGGTGGCCGGTTGGCCCTGATTTGGCGCGGAGCGGCTCACAACCGCTCCTGCAGCCCCGTCGTGCCTGGGCGTAACCCCGCGCGGGCAATCAACTCGGTGAGCGAAGCGGCGATTCCAGCCAAGCCCTCGCGCTCGGCCAGCTCACGCACCTGCGGGCGAGCCACGACGACGATGTCCTGTCCGGGGCTCAAATCGGCCTCGGACTGCGCAAACGCTTCGCGCAACAGCCGCTTCACGCGATTGCGCTCGACGGCTCCACCGACCTTGCGGGAGACCGACAGGCCCAGCCGCGGTCGCTTGGCCCCCGTATTGGGGAACGTGTAGAGCACGAGGTGGCGGTTGGCCGTCGAGCGTCCCTGCCTGTAGACGCGCTCGAACTCGGCGCTGCGCGAAAGTCGGCCACGGCTGGGTGCTCGCGGGTTCATCGCGCGGAGGACCCCAGACTCAGGTGGACAGGCGCTTGCGGCCCTTGTCGCGGCGGCGCTTCAGCGTGAGCCGTCCCGCACGCGTGCGCATACGGCCGCGAAACCCGTGGGCACGGGCCCGCTTGCGCTTCTTGGGCTGGTAGGTGCGCTTCATAGTCTTGTTCTCCGCTCTCGGCCCTGTTCCTGCTCGATCCAGCGAGTAGTGCTCGCCGGACTCGCCCAAGTATAGGCCGGTGGGCTCCTCGCTGAATTTTCCCGCCAATTGCGGTCAGCGGCCACGATAGCTCCACAGACGTGGGTTATAGTCGCCAGACCGGGTCATTCGTGACCCTCCTTGAATAGCTGCCATCACTTTCTCCCTGGGAGGAGCGGGTTGACGCTGCCGTGAACGACGAGCTCGAGCAAATATGGTCACGCGTACAAGACGAGCTTGCCGCGGCCGTCGACGAGTCGACCTACCGCATCTGGCTCGATGCGCTTCGCGCCCGGGATCTCTCTGCGGGACGCCTCCTGGTCGAAGCCCCGCCCCAGGCCTGTGGATGGATCCACGATCGCTTCGGCAGAGTTCTCCAGTCCTGCGCAGCCACCGTCATCGGCCCGGACGTGGTACTCGAGCTCGTAAGCGGCGATTCTCACGATCGGGCGGCGAGCGGCGGCAACCCAACCCAATCGAGCGAGGGCGGCTGGCACGAGCAGCGGCGTGCGCCGAGCTCGCAGAATGCAAGCGCGGGCCTTCACGTGGGCGCGCACGGCGAGGCCGACGAGGACTTTAGATCCAGCGGACCCCTGGGCAATCCAAAGCTCAGCTTCGATCAGTTCGTGATCGGCGACTCAAACCGCCTGGCCCATGCCGCCGCGCTGACGGTCGCTGAGCTGCCCGCCCAGGCCTACAACCCCCTGTTCATATGCGGACCACCAGGTGTCGGCAAGACACACCTGCTGAGCTCGATCGCAGGCCTACTGCTCTCCCACAACCCGGGGCTCACCGTGCGTTGCACGACCGGGGAGGCCTTCACCAACGAGTTCCTCGGCGCACTCTCCGGCGGGCGCACCGACGGCTTCAAGGCGAGCTTCCGCGTCCTCGACGTGCTGCTTGTCGACGACGTCCAGTTCCTCGAGCGCAAGGCCAAGACCGAGGAGGAGTTCTTCCACACGTTCAACGCCCTCTACGACGCCGGTCGGCAGATCGTGCTCAGCTCCGATCGCCCGCCGCAGGATCTCCAGGCCCTGGAGGACCGGCTGCGCGAGCGCTTCGAGGCCGGGCTCGTCGCCGACATCAAACCACCCGAGCTCGCAACCCGGCTGGCGATCCTGCGCAAGCGAGCGCACCACGACCAGATCGAGCTCGCCGATCCGCGAGTGCTCGAGACGATCGCCGAGCGGGTAACGCTCAACGTCCGTGCGCTCGAGGGCGCCCTGATCAGAGTCGTCGCCTTCGGCTCGCTCACCGGTAGGCCACTGACGGTGGACCTCGCGCTCGAGGTCCTCGACGGCCTCTACCCGGCGAGCGACAGCAGACCGGCACCGAGGTCCGTGGGCGAGATCCAGGCCGCAGCGTGCCAGCACTTCGGCCTCACGACCGACGAGCTCCTCTCCACCGCGCGTACCGCGCGGATCGCGTGGCCACGACAGGTGGCGATGTACCTGGCTCGAGAGCTCACCGGCGAGTCCCTTCCCTCGATCGGGCGGCACTTCGGCGGGCGCGACCACACCACGGTCCTCCACGCCTGGCGGCGCACAACCGCACGCATAGCCGATGACGAGGATTCCCGCAAAGCTGTGGAGAAGCTGTGTGGCAAGCTCGGCTATGAGCATCCCCAACCACAGCCGCACAGCCCCGACCGACCCTCCTGAGAGACTTCACTCCAGTATGTCCACAGTCAGCCCACAGGCACTCCCGGCGATCCCCCAGGCGGCAAGCCAAACCCACAACCACACAACCACTACTAGCTCCTACCGTTTGTTGAAGGTGTCTTGATGAAGCTATCTCTCTCGGCAACCGAGTTGCTGACTCAACTGCAGACCGTCACAAGAGTCGCCTCCACCCGCAGCGCCGTCCAGGCGCTGTCCGGCGTGATGATCTCAGCGCAGGAGGGTTCCTCGCCTGAGCTGCTCGCCACGGACATGGAGATCGGGCTGCGCGTACCACTGAATGCCGAGACGGCAAGCCCCGGAAGCGTCGTTCTACCAGCTCGCCTATTACTGGATGTGGCCCGCTCGCTGCCCGCCGATCAGATCACGCTCGAGTTGCGCGCCGCCGAGCAGGACGTCGAGTTGATCTCTGGCCCCGCCACCTTCCACCTGCGCACGCTTCGCGCCGAGGACTTCCCGACGCTCCCGGACCCGTCGCCGGAGACCCGTATCGCGCTGCCCGCCGAGGCGTTTGTGGAGACGATCACGCGGGTGGCAAGATCCGCCTCCCGCGACGAGACGCGCCCGGTGCTCACGGGCATCCTGATGTCGGCCTCCGGACAGGAGTTGCGGATGGTCGCGACCGACTCCTACCGTCTCAGTGTCAAGCAGACGGCACTGCAGGCCCCGCTGCAGGGCAGCCTCGAGGCGAACGTGCCGGCGCGCGCCCTGCAGGAGCTCGCGCGGATCGCCGGGCAGGGCGAGAACCGGTCGCTCGCCGTCAGCGTCGGGCAGAACCAGGTCGTCTTCGAGCTCGGCGACGTTGTGCTGTCCTCGCGGTTGATCGACGGTCAGTTCCCCAACTACCGTCAGCTGCTGCCGGAGTCGGTCGAGCACGAGCTGCGCCTCTCCAGCGCGGAGATCACCGGTGTGGCGCGGCGGATCAGCCTGCTCGCGCAGAAGAACGCGCCGCTGCGGTTGAGCTTTCGCGAGGGCGAGCTGACCGTCTCGGCCCAGACCCCCGACGTCGGCGAGGCCTCGGAGACGATCCCCGTTGCCTTCCACGGCGAGCCGTTCGAGATCGGCTTCAACCCCGAGTTCCTGCGCGACGGGCTGGAGAGCGTCGAGTCAGACGAGCTCGTCCTGAAGCTGATCAGCCCACTCCGCCCCGGCCTGATCGAGTCTCCAGGCTCAGGCGACTTCGTCTATCTGATCATGCCGATCAGGCTCAACGCCTGAGCGGGTAGAGCCGGTGCGGGTGCTCAGCGTGCAGCTGCGCGACTTTCGCACCTACACCCGCGCCGAAGCCCATCTCGGGGAGGGTCTCACGGTGGTGCACGGGCCCAACGGCGTCGGCAAGTCCAACCTACTCGAGGCGCTCTACTTTGGTTGCACCGGCCGTTCGCCCCGGACCCGCAACGAGCGTGAGCTGGTGCGCTTCGGCGCCCAGGCCACGCGGGTCGTGGTGGGCCTCGCCGATGGCGCAGCCGCACACGAGCTGAGCGTCGGATTCGAGCCCGGTCAACCGAAGCGCATGGCTGCTGACGGGGCACCCGTCGAACGCCTGCTCGACGTCGATACCCGCCCGCTGCTGAGCGTGTTCGTTCCCGACCGGCTGGAGCTGCTCAAGGGCGCGCCTTCTGTCCGGCGCTCACATCTCGACCAGTTCGTCGTCGCCGTCTGGCCTGCCCGCGCCGCCGACAGGCTCGCTTACTCGCGCGTCCTGAGCCAGCGTAACGCCCTGCTCGGAGGCATCCGCGCGGGCCGCGCCTCGCGCGCGACGATCTCCACCTGGGATCGGCAGCTCGCCCGCCACGCGCTGCTGCTGCGCGAGCACCGCGCCGGCGCTGTGGACCTACTCGCCACGCCGTTTGCCGAGCGTGCATCTCAACTGGGTTTGACCGGCGCGGCGAGCCTCGATTACCGCCCTCGCTCGCGCGCTCTCGACGACGACGAGTTCGTCGCCGAGCTGCAAGCCCGTCTCCCCGGCGACCTAGAGCGTGGCTTCTCCACGCATGGACCACATCGCGACGAGCTGGCTCTGCTGCGCGACGGGCGCGAGTTGCGCCTGTACGGTTCGCAGGGCGAGCAGCGTCTCGCCCTGCTCGCGTTGCTGCTCGCCGAGCGCACGGTGCTCGCCCGCGAGCGCCGCCGCACGCCGTTGATGCTGCTCGACGACGTGATGAGCGAGCTCGACTCGCAGCGACGTGAGCTACTCGCCCGGGAGCTCTCCGCGGGTGGGCAGAGCGTGATTGCGACCACCGACCTGGCCCATGTCCCCGGCGCCGGCGCGCCAGAGGTCACACGACTGCGAGTGTCTCCGGGCGCGATTCTCCAGGAGGCGCTGGCAGCGTGAGAATCGCTCCACGTCCTCTTTCCACTGCCATTCAGGCGCTCACGGCCACGATCGCGCCGGCAACCACCCTCGCTCGCGTGCAGGAGATCTGGGCGCCGAGCACCGGCGCGGCGATCTCCTCCGCGGCGAGACCCACCGCTGAGCGCGACGGCATTCTCACGGTGACCTGCGCCGCCGCCGTGTGGGCCCAGGAGCTCGATTTGATGGCCGGCGAGCTCGTCCAGAGCCTCAATGCGGCGCTTGGTGAGGACGCGATCCGCGAGCTGCGCTGCCGGACCGGTTGAGCCTGCGCCGGCGATGCTCACGGGCCGAGTCTGAACCTGCGTCTCCTCGGTTCCGCGACAGAGATCTGGACATACCCCGTTTTTCGCTGATTTGCAGGGATTTTTTCTGATTTTGAGTACGAATTCAGGGCCCAGATGTGCTATTGTTCTGTAAACACTTTCCTCGCCCCGGCTCGCGGTCTTCGGACTCGAGATTCCGGGGCGTTCTCACGTCATCGAGGGACAATTGACCACAGGTAGCGACAGCACGGCAGGCAACGAGAGCTCTGAGCACGGTGGAGCCGCCAAGGGCGGCGTCAACGACCCGTCGATGACGGAGGCGAACGCCGGCTACGACGCACAGGACATAACGGTGCTCGAAGGCCTCGAGGCGGTGCGCAAGCGCCCAGGCATGTACATCGGCTCGACCGGCGTGATGGGTTTGCACCATCTCGTCTATGAGGTCGTGGACAACTCCGTCGACGAGGCCCTCGCCGGCTACTGCACCGAGGTCGCCGTGACGATCCACCCCGACAACTCGGTGACGGTGGTCGACAACGGGCGCGGGATTCCCGTCGCGATGCACGAGAAGGAGGGCCGGCCGGCGGTCGAGGTCGTGCTCACCGTGCTGCACTCCGGCGGCAAGTTCGGCGACGGCGGCGGCTACAAGGTCTCCGGCGGCCTGCACGGTGTCGGCGTGTCGGTCGTCAACGCGCTGTCCGAGCGGCTGGTCGTGGAGATCCGCCGCGATGGCCACAACTGGTCGCAGGAGTACTCGCGCGGCGCGCCCCAGAACGAGCTGCAAAAGGGCGCGAAGCTGCCCGGCGACGGGGTCACCGGGACAACCGTCACCTTCCTCCCCGACGCGGACATCTTCGAGTCGCTCGATTTCGACTTCCACACGCTCGAAGAGCGCCTGCGCGAGACCGCGTTCCTCACGCGCGGACTGAAGATCTCGATCGTCGACGAGCGAGGCGAGGGTCATTCCGCCGAGTTCCAGTACGAGGGCGGCATCGAGGACTTCGTCGCCTACCTCAACGAGAACAAGGACACCGTTCACCGCAAGGTCATCTTCTTCGCCGGCGAGGGCGAGGAAGGCGCCGCGGAGATCGCGATGCAGTGGAACTCCTCCTACCAGGAGTCGATCCATTCGTTTGCCAACAACATCAACACCCGCGAGGGCGGCTCGCACATGTCGGGCTTTCGCTCGGCGCTGACGCGCACGCTGAACAGGTACGCGCGCGAGAAGGGACTGCTGAAGGAGAAAGAGGACAATTTGTCAGGCGAGGACGTGCGCGAGGGGCTCACGGCGGTGATCTCGGTCAAGCTCCGCGACCCCCAGTTCGAGGGCCAGACGAAGACCAAGCTGGGTAACCCGGGCATGGCCGGTTTCGTCGAGTCGATCGTCAACACGGGGCTGGGCGAGTTCCTGGAGGAGAACCCGTCAGAGGCGCGCGCGGTGATCATGAAGTCCGTCCAGGCGCAGCGCGCCCGCGAGGCCGCCCGCAAGGCACGCGATTTGACCAGGCGCAAGTCGGCGCTGGAGAACTCCACGCTCCCCGGCAAGCTCGCCGACTGCTCGGTCAAGGACCCGTCGCTCGCCGAGCTGTTCGTCGTCGAGGGCGACTCCGCCGGGGGCTCGGCCAAGCAGGGCCGCGACCGCTCGACCCAGGCCGTGCTGCCGCTGCGCGGCAAGATCCTCAACGTCGAGAAGTCGCGTATCGACAAGGTCCTTCAGAACACCGAGATCCAGGCGCTGATCACCGCGATCGGCACCGGCGTGCGCGACGAGTTCAACATTGAGAACGCCCGTTACCACAAGGTCGTCCTGATGACCGATGCCGACGTCGACGGCGCCCATATCCGCACGCTCGTGCTGACGCTCCTGTTCCGCGAGATGCAGGAGCTGATCGAGGCCGGCTACGTCTACATCGCCAAGCCGCCCCTGTACAAGCTCAAGCAAGGTGCACGCGAGCGCTACATCGAAAAGGACTCGGAGCTGGAGGAGATCCTGCTCTCCGACAAGTGGGAGAAGCTCGATGTCTTCGACCGCCACGGCACCCAGTTCAAGCTCACCGAAGCACGCTGGCAGCGCTTCTCCCGGCTGCTCAAGCAGTACGAGGGCTGGTCCTCATCGCTGCGCGCCGTCCATGGCCATGACATGGTCCAGTTCCTGGAGGAGTCCTCGCTGCTCGACGAACAGGTGATGAGCACTGACGCGGCAATCGAGGTGCTCAGGCGCGCGGACGTCGACGGCGAGACGCACGCCACCGAGCTGCTCGTCGAGCAGGACCCGCTGGAGATCCGCGTGAAGGCCGTGGAAGCCGCGACGGGCTTCGCTCGTACCCACCGCATCAAGCGCGACCTGTTCGACTCTCAGGAGTACCGCCAGCTCGCGCGCGTCCATGCTCAGCTGATCGAGCTCGCCGGCACGCCCGCATTCGACGTCCGCCTTGGCGAGACCCGTGAGAGCGCGCCGACCTTCGAGGCGCTCCGCGCGGCCGTGATGACGGTTGCGCAAAAGGGCATCAAGCTCCAGCGCTTCAAGGGCCTCGGCGAGATGAACGCCGACCAGCTCGGCGAAACCACGATGGCCCCTTCGACGCGCACGCTGGCACAGGTCACGCTCGAGGACGCCTTCGCCGCGGACCGTATCTTCTCGATGCTGATGGGCGACCAGGTCGAGCCGCGACGGGTTTTCATCGAGGACAACGCACGCGCCGTCGCGAATCTGGACGTGTGAGGCATAGATGGCGACGCCCGAGACACTGAGCGGCGGCAACGTCGAACCGCGCGCGCTCGAGGAGGAGATGCGAACGGCGTACCTCGACTACGCGATGTCGGTGATCGTCGGACGTGCGCTACCGGACGTGCGCGATGGTCTGAAGCCCGTGCATCGCCGCGTGCTGTATGCGATGAACGAGCTCGGTCTCGGACCCACTCGCTCCTACGCCAAGTGCGCAAAGATCGTCGGCGAGGTGATGGGCAACTATCACCCGCACGGCGACTCCGCGATCTACGACACGCTCGTGCGCATGGCCCAGGAGTTCTCGATGCGCAACGAGCTCGTCGACGGCCAGGGCAACTTTGGCTCGATCGATGATGACCCTGCAGCCGCCATGCGCTACACCGAGGCGCGCCTGGCGCGGATCGCCACCGAGATGCTGCGCGACCTCGACATGGACACCGTCGACTTCGCGCCCAACTACGACGGCTCGCGCCGCGAACCGCTCGTGCTGCCCGCCCGCTTCCCCAACCTGCTCGTCAACGGCTCGTCGGGCATCGCCGTCGGCATGGCGACGAACATCCCGCCGCACAACCTGCGCGAGGTGATCGACGCGACGATCGCCTACATCGACGACCCGGAGATGGAGGTCGAGGGCCTGATGCGCCACATCAAGGGCCCGGACTTCCCGACTGGGGGGATCATCCTCGGCCGCGCCGGGATCAAGGACGCCTACGAGACCGGCCGCGGTCGCGTCCGCATCCAGGCGCGCGCGCACATCGAGCCGCTGAAGCAGGGCAAGGAGGCGATCGTCGTCACCGAGCTGCCCTTCATGGTCAAGAAGGGCGGCCCGGGAGGCTTGATCGAAAAGATCGCCGAACTGGTGCGCGAAAAAAAGATCCCCGAGATCTCCGACCTCAACGATTACTCCGACAAGCGCGGGATGCGCCTGATGATCGAGCTCAAGCGCGACGCGATCCCGAAGGTCGTGCTCAACAAGCTGTACAAGCACACGCCGATGCAGTCCACGTTCGGCGTGAACATGGTCGCGCTCGTCGACAACGTCCCGCGCACGCTGAACCTGAGAGCGGTGATCCACAACTACGTGGCCCACCAGCGCGAGGTGATCGTCCGCCGAACCAAGCACGAGCTGTCAGAGAAGGAGGCGCGGGCGCACATCCTCGAGGGGCTGCTGACCGCGCTGGAGCACCTCGACGCGATCATCGAATTGATCCGCGCCTCGCGCGACCGCGACGCGGCCCGCGAGCAACTGGTCGAGCGCTTCCAGCTGAGCCACATCCAGGCGACGGCGATCCTCGACCTGCGCCTTTCCCAGCTGACCGCGCTCGAGGCCGACGGGATCAAACAGGAGCACGCCGACGTGACCGAGCGGATCGCCGAGCTGCGCGCGATCCTCGGCGACGAGTCGCGCGTGCTGGCTGTGATCAAGGAGGAGCTGACGGAGATCCGCGAGCGCTTCGGTGACGAGCGCCGCTCAGAGATAACCCACTCCGAGGACGAGATCGACATCGAGGATCTGATCGCCGACCAGCAGATGGTGATCACGATCACCCAGACCGGCTATATCAAGTCGCTGCCGCTGGCCACCTATCGCCAGCAGCAGCGCGGCGGGCGCGGCGTGACCGGGATGGACATGAAGGATGGGGACTTCATCGAGCATCTGTTCGTGTGCTCATCGCACGACTATCTGTTGTTCTTCTCCAACCGCGGCAAGATCTATCGCTCGAAGGTCTACGAGCTGCCCGAGGCGCAGCGCACCGCGAAGGGGCGCGCGCTCGTCAACATCCTGCCGCTGCGCGAGGGCGAGCGGATCCAGGCGGTGCTCTCGACCAGAGACTTCACCGAGACGAAGTACCTCGTGTTCGCCACGCGCAAAGGCATCGTCAAGAAGACCGAGCTCGAGGCCTACAACACCCCGATGAAAGCCGACGGCATCATCGCGATCAAGATCCGCGACGACGACGAACTGCTCGCCGTTCGCGCGGTCGACCCCGACGACGAGGTGATCATGACCTCGCGCGCCGGCCTGACCGTGCGCTTCGCAGAGTCCGACGCCCGCTCGATGGGCCGCGACACGACCGGTGTGCGCGGGATGGATGTCGGCAAGGATGGCAAGGTGATCGCGATGGACGTAGCCCGCGACGACATGGATCTCTTGGTCGTCACCGAGAACGGCTACGGCAAGCGCACCCAGATCAGCCAGTACCGCAAAACCAACCGTGGCGCGAAAGGCGTGAAGACGATCAAGCTGACCGAGAAAAAGGGCGGACTGGCCGGCGCGCTGGTCGTGCGCGAGCATCAGGAGCTGGTGTTCATCTCGGTCGGCGGGATGGTCCAGCGGACATCGGCCGGCGGCATCTCCCAGCAGGGGCGCTCGGCTACCGGGGTGCGCGTGATGAACCTCAAGGAGGACGACGTCGTCTCCGCGATCGCGCTCGTCGTTGACGACGATGCCGTCGAGCCGGGCGAGTTGCCAGCAAGCGACGAGGCGCCCGCGAACGGCATCACTTCCGACGCGCAGGTTGGCGATCTCAGCGACGATGAGACCGCCGCTGATTCGCCTGCCTCGTCCGAGTAGGGCACATGACATGGGATGGCCAAGCAGATCAAGAATGAAAAGGCCCACCCACCCGCGAAGTGTGCTCTGCACATGAGCGACTGAGGACGCAGACCGAAGCCGGGCGACACTCGCCTTTGGCTCGCATCCCCGTTTCGGCCAGCGCCGGCCAGCGCATGTCATGTCCGTTCGCTACTCTGGCGAGACCAGAGAAAGGAGGTGGTCCGTACGTTAGTTGACAGTCTTTGCGGGACCCTGGAGGTGACCGGCCGCTAGGTCGGAAAGGCTGGACCGACCGAACCGGTTGACGCTCGCTTCGCGCGCGTCCCCGAACCGGTCAGCGGAATCCAACCCGGGACACCCCGAGACGACCGCCGGTTCTGGTCCCTCCGGCAGCCACTTTTAGCCGTCTCGGTCTTTCCAGTCAGAGCAGTGCACGGGGGGCGCCTTTTCGAGGGCGCCCCCCGTTTTTCTAGGCAGCCTGGGGTAGATACTGAAGCCACGCCGCCGGGATCGTCGGTGAGGCGACGTGGATAAAGATCTCCGCGCGCGGTGTGCGCGGCGCGTGCCGCGGGTGCATCCCCGCCTGCTTGGGCAAGCGATCGCCCTTGCGGCGGTTGCAGGGAGCGCAGGAGGCGACGATGTTCTCCCAGTTGGAGGTGCCGCCCTTGGAGCGGGGGATCACGTGGTCGACCGTGAGGTTCGAGTGCGAGCCGCAGTACTGGCAGGTCCAGCTGTCGCGGGCGAAGACCGCCCGGCGGGTGATCTTGCGCCGGTGGGCGTCGCGGGGGACGTGGACGTAGCTGACGAGGCGGATCACGACCGGCCGTGCGAGCGTGGCGTTCTCGGAATGTAGCTCCCAGCCGCCACGCTCCAGCAGCTCGGCCTTGTCCTTCAACAGCAGCACCACTGCCCGGCGAACCGAGCAGACGTTGATCGGCTCGAACGTCGCGTTGAGAACGAGCACCCGGCCACTGTCAGGCCCGCGTCGCTGGTGCTCGGAGAGCGACACGGACCGGAGCGATACGGGTGGAACGGTGGTATCCACTGCGCCGCGAGTGTATCGAGCGGCCCGCCGCCGCCGGTCTATGAGGCCGCCGGGTAGGACCCCAGCACGCGTACCTCCTCGCACATCTCGCTGACGTCCGCAACCGCGTCGCTCACATCCCCCTCCCCCTCGAGACCGCCGTCGAGGTCCACGAAGAACATGTAATGCCCGAGCCGCTCGCGCCGCGGCCGGGACTCGATCTTTGTGAGGTTGATGTCGCGTCGGGCGAACTCGTTTAGGCAGCGCACCAGCCAACCGGGACTGTCCGCCCCGGCTCCCCAGAATACGAGCGAGGTCTTCCAACGCTGCTCGACCTCGACGTCACCCCGGCGTAGCGACGCGGGCCTCGGCGCTCCCTCTCCCGCCCGCGCCAGCCAGAGGAAGCGCGTCTCGTTGTCGTCTCGATCCTGCACGCCCTCGCGCACGACCGTCCCGCCGTAGATCTCCGCCGCCAGCCTCGTGCCCAACGCGGCCCGTCCGGGCCGCCCGTCCTCCACGACTTCTCTCACAGCCTCCGCAGTCGAGCTGGCGAAAAGGACACGTGCGCGCGGAAGCTCGCTGCGCAAGAACCGCGCGCACTGCCCGGGAACCTGGGGATGGGTAAGGACCGTGTCGATCTCCCGCAGCTCAACCGCCCGCGCCGCAATCAGGGAATGCCTGACCGTGAGCAGCGTCTCTCCCACGATCTGCACGTCCCCGGCCTCGTCGGCGAGCAGGTCGAGCGTGACGCTGATCGAACCATCGAGCGAGTTCTCGATCGGCACGATCGCCCACTCGACGTTCTCTTCGCGGAGCGCCACGACCGTGTCGTAGATGCTCGCGCACGGAACGGGCTCCGCAGAGTCCGGGGTGACGCTCGAGAGCAACGCCTCCTCGCTGAAAGTCCCCTCTGGCCCGAGGTAGCCGACGCGCGGGCGCATCTCAGGCTGTTGGCGGATTGGCGCTCCCCGCCCCGGCGGAGGGGGAGAGCACTGCCAGACGCACGGCCTCGGCCTCCTCGGGCGAGAGCTCCAGCTCCCCGCGCCCGCCATGCACCTGCTTGGCGTAGACGCGCGCCTGGTCGCGGTGGTGGATGCAGGAGAGCACGATTCCCGACCGTTCCTCGTCGAGCAGCGCGATCGACATCGACTGCTGGCCGGACAGCTCGTTGTAGGCGTCGTAGCGCACCAGCGCCCGATGTGCGATCGCTCCCCGCAGCGTCAGCTCGGCAGCGGCGAGTCGCCCGTCCAGGCGGGCGGAGAGGATCTCGACATACCCGTGCAGTCCCTCAAAAGCCTCCTGCATGGCGGCCGTGTGGGCCACCAGGTCGCGCTGGCCCTGCTCGCCGAGCACAACCCGCTGCGCGCGCCGCAGGCGCCGCACCCAGAGCATCAGCGCCAGGCACGCCAGCAGCGCCACCACCGCCACGACGCCGGCCGCGATGGCGATGATTCCCTGGGTGTCGGTGATTGACGCGATCATCGCCACAAGTTAGCCGCTGGCGATGCGGGAACGCTCGCCCCCAAATCCGCCGCCGTCACGTAGCCGGACAACGATGCCGGGCTATTCAAAGATCCCCAAGAAGGTGCCCTTTGTTCCTTCGTGGTTGGTTTCGCCGGGCACCGGTTCGATCTGGGCTTCGACCTTTGAGGCCACCTTGAGCGGAATCCCGGGGACGGGGATTTCGACGTTGACGGTCTTTCTGGGTTCAGTCGTGTTGATCACGTGGGAGGCCTTCAACTGTTTGCCCGCCGCCGTCACGGTGAGGTCGACCTTTACGTCGGTCTCGGGGAATTCGCCGTCGTTTTCGACCATCACGGTGAAGGTCGGGCTGCTCCCGCCGCTGATGTGATTGAGCGCCGGTTCTTCTTCGAGCGTCTTGGTCCCCACGCTCACCCCCTTGAGCACGCTGCCGTGGTGGCCCGGAGCAACACCGCTCGAGGAGTTGCTGGCCGGCTGCCCGGTGAGGCGCGCATAGACAGTCGTTCCTTCGAGCCAACCGAGGTTTTCCAGGAAGCGGCTGGGGGTGGTGCTCTGCCCGTGGATGCCGTTTTCTGAGAGCGTCTGCTGGATCAGCGGCGCGACGCGCTGGGAGTAGATCACATCGGAGGCCAGGAAGATCTCCATGTCACCGGCGATCAGCGTGCTCGCCTGCTTGGCCTGGCCGCCGAGCGCGGTGCGGACGAGGCTCGCCACCTTGGCTACGCCTTCGGCGCGGAAGTCGAGCACCAGCAGCAGATCGCGCTGGGCGCCCGACATCGAGCCGGGAACACTCAGGCCCTTTGCGCCTGACGCCTGGCTCTGTGCCTGGATGTGCAGTTGGTCGAGTTGGTTCTCGACATCGAGCGCCGACTTGGAGTTGGCATCGGTGAGTTCTGAGAAGAACGGCTTTGCGACCTGCTGTTCGGATTCCTGCGCGATCCGGCTGACGTCGCGGTTGTAGGTTTCCAGCGACTGCTTGGCCTGGCTTTTCAAGCACCCGTTTACGACCAGCACGATCACGATCAGCAGCACCACGCCGACGCCCGCGGCCACGCGCCGGCGCACCATCAGCGTGTGCTCGTCGCTCGGATGCGAACCCTCACCGTGTTGGGAACGGCGCGGCCGGGGTCGCTGCGGCGTGCGGGGCACTCGAGCCCGCGGCCGCGACGCTGTCTCCTCGCCATCGTCGAAGAACGACAAAAGCCAACCACTCCTCTTTGCAGGGGTTATCGGAGGGCCAAGTATGACTGGCGACTACCTCCTCCGTGATCCTGCAACTTCACCC
>Ga0302325_10019598_pt1 | contig 14221 bp, 13 predicted proteins | sample Palsa_T0_2_FD_201948 | JGI IMG/M metagenome (GOLD analysis project Ga0302325, IMG submission 201948) | Peat permafrost microbial communities from Stordalen Mire near Abisko, Sweden - Palsa_T0_2 | ecosystem: Environmental > Terrestrial > Soil > Palsa > Peat permafrost | place: Sweden: Abisko... | reverse complement strand
TGATGTCGCCGCGGCGGATGGCGACGGGGATCGCCGGCGGCGACGACGGCGACGGGCAGACGCTGATCCCCGGGCAGGCGGCGATCTCCGGGCAGACGCGGACCTCCGTGGAGGCGCCGAGCTCCAAGCTGAAGATCCACGGCTGAATGGTCAACCGAGACACGATCCTGCGCGTCGCCTGCATCGACATCGGCTCCAACACCACGCGGTTGCTCGTCGCGGATGTTGACGACGGGCGGCTCGAGGTCGTGTGGCAGGAGAAGGCGTTCACCGCGCTCGGTCGCGAGCTCGGAACCGATGGCCGGATCGGGCAGGCCAAGCGCGCCGAGCTGATGCAGGTCGTCGAGGCCCAGGTCGTCTCGGCGCAGCGGCTGGGCGCCACCGAGGTCCGGGCGGTCGCGACCGCCGCGGTCAGACGCGCCGCCAATGGCCGAAGGCTCGTGCGCGACGTCGCCGAGCGGACCGGCACCGAGATCGAGATCCTTTCGGCGGGAGAGGAGGCGCGGCTGGCGTTCGCCGGCGCGGTCGGGATGCTCGACGAGCCGCCGACGGGGCTGGTCGGGGTGGTCGACATCGGTGGCGGGTCCTCGGAGATGGTCGTTGGGGAGTCCGGGTGGACGCCGGCGTGGTGGGAATCGGTCCCGCTGGGCTCGAGCTCGATCACCGATCGCTGGCTGCACTCGGATCCGCCCCGTCCCTCGGAGCTGTCGACGGCGTTCGACCGCGTCCGCGAGGCGGTCGCGGGCCTGTCGCCGCCCAGGCCTGTCCGGGCACTGGCGGTCGGCGGCAGCGCCACGTCGCTCGGCCGCGTTGCCGGTCGGTTGCTCGACGGCCCGGCGTTCGCCCGGGCGCGCTATCTGCTCGGGACCGAGCCGGCGGCGACGGTCGGGCATCGGCTCGGCGTCGATCCGCGCCGGGTCAGGTTGCTGCCCGGGGCGCTGCTGCTGCTGGAAGCGATGGCGGGGCGGCTGGGCGTGCCGCTGGCGATCGGCCTCGGCGGGATCCGTGAGGGTCTGCTGCTGGAGTTGGCGGTCCGCTGACCGCTGGGGGCATGACCGCAGTGGCCGGGTGGGCTGGCCGGCGCCTGTCGGCTACCAGCCGCCGCGCCAGTCGGCGCTCTTCTCACGCGCGCGCACCGCGTCCTCGCGGGCGTGCTTGCGCTTGTCCAGACGCCACTGGATCAGCGAGAACACCAGGATCACGGTCGGAAAGAACGCGATCGTGAGGAACATGATGTTCGTGATCTCGGAGTCGTTGGTCTCGCCGATCCAGCCTTGGCCGCCGTTGTCGCGGACCGCCGCGAACGCCCCTGGGGCGAACACGAGCAGCAGCAGCGCGAACGCGGTCAGCGTGACGATGAAACGGGTGCGACGCATCGCCGAAAAGATTATCTGATCGCCCGACGGATCGACGTCGATCAGCGTGTGATCGGAGCGCGCTGCGGTGCCACGGCCGCGATCGCCTCCACGAGCGCCGAGTTGTACTCGTCCGGCCGGCTCGTCAGCTGCAGGTGATCGAGCGGGACCTCGAACACCTTTGCCGCGAGCGCGTTCGCCAGCTCGCGCTGCTTGGCCGGCGAGACCGCGCTGTCACGTGAGGTCAGCACGATCGACGCCGGCAGCCTGATCGATGAGAGCCATGGCCGGGAGTCGAAGCGACCGAGCTCGCGGCCCGCCTCGGCGGTGTCCTTGGGGTTGTGGCGCTTGAGCTCGGCCAGCAGCCAGGCAAGGTGCCCGTCCTCGCGCAGTCCCTGCCGGCGCAGGCCGGCGCTGAAGAATCGCTGCGGCGCGACGCCCATCGCGACGCCGGCGGCACCCATCCACTTCCAGACGCGCTGGGTCTCGGGGTCCTGAAAGTGCTGGCAGGTGCCGCTCAGGACCAGCCCGGAGACGACGTCCGGGTGGTCACGGGCCATCAGCTGGGCGATCGTGCCGCCCATCGAGTAGCCCACGACGGTCGCCGGGCCGAGCCCGAGGGTTCGCAGCAGCGCGGCGGCGTCGGCAGCGCAGTCGGCCAGCCGGAACGGGACCAGCGGCCGCAGGCCGCGCCCATGGCCGCGATGGTCCAGCGCGAGCACCCGGTACCCCGCCTCGTGCAGGGGCCGGTACGCGGCGTGCCAGTTGAGGTCGCTGCTGACCAGCCAGCCGTGCAGCAGAAGCACGACGGGGCGGTCATCGCCGGCGGCCGCCGTCGGGTCGGTGTCACGCAGGAAGAACTCGCCGCGACCCTCGACGACCACGGTCCGGGCCGCGGGAAGTTCATGAGGCGGCATCGGCGGATACGGGTAGGCGCGGGGCATCTGGGTCAGGCTAGTGGTGGCGAGTCGCTCCCGATAGGCCTGCGGCGATCGAAGCGGTCCGGGGGTCGGCGCCTACCATCACCCGCATGGCGGTGGTGATCGCATCGGATCTGGCGAAGGACATCTCGGGGGAGCCGCTGCTGCGCGGGATCTCCTTCAAGCTCGAGCGCCGGGACCGGATGACGCTGTCGGGCCGCAACGGCGCCGGCAAGACGACGCTGCTGCGGATGCTGTCCGGCGAGGCCGGCGTCGACGGCGGCGAGCTCGTGTTCGCCAGGGACGTGAAGATCGCGCTGCACGACCAGCGGCCGCCGCGCGAGCGTTCGCTGTCGCTGCGTGAGTACATCCTCTCGGGCGCCCCTGAGCTGGTGGCGATCGAGACCGAGCTGGCGCGGCTGGAGCAGGCGATGGCCGACGGCGAGCACGCCGAAGCGACGCTCAACCGCTACGCGCAGGCCCAGGCGCGGCTGGAGCACGCCGGCGGCTACAACTGGCGCGACCGGGCGCTGCAGACGCTGCATGGGCTCGGCTTCCGTGACGACCGCGATCTGGACCGGCCGCTGAGCACGTTCTCCGGTGGCGAGCTGACGCGCGCGTCGCTCGCGCGCGCGCTTGCCGGTGACCCCGACCTGCTGCTGCTCGACGAGCCGACCAACCACCTGGACATCGAGTCGCTGGAATGGCTGGAGGGGCATCTGACGGCGCTCGACGCCGCGATCGTGCTCGTCGCCCACGACCGCTGGTTCTTGGAGGCGGTCGGCACGTCGGTGCTGGAGCTCGAGGCCGGCCACGGCAGGTTCTTCGCCGGGACCTGGCACCAGTGGCGCAAGGAGCGCGCCGCCCGGGAACTGGCGCTCGGGCGCGCGATCGAACGCCAGCAGGCCGAGATCGACCGGCTGGAGCGGTTCGTCACCCGCTTCCGGGCCGGCACGCGCGCTCGCCAGGCCCAGTCCCGGGCCAAGAAGCTGGCCAAGATCGACCGGATCGAGCACGACCCGGCCGACGGCGCGGCGCTGGCATTTTCGTTCGCCGCGCCCGAGCGGACCGGCCGCGTCGTGATCGAGCTCGAGCGCGCGGAGCTGTCGGCCGGCGACAAGCTGCTGCTGCACGACGCCGAGTTCTGGCTGGAGCGCGGGGAGCACGTGTCGATCGTCGGCGCCAACGGGACCGGCAAGACGACGTTGATCGAGACGCTCGCCGGCCGGCGTGAGCTGAGCACCGGCAAGCTGCGGATCGGTCACAACGTGACGATCGGCTACCTGTCTCAGCACGCCGAGGAAGTGTCGGCTGGCGGCGCCCGGACCGTGATCGAGGCGGCGCAGCGCCTGACGGGGCTGAAGCCAGGGCCGACGAGGGCGCTGCTGGGCCGCTTCCTGTTCTCCGGCGAGGACGCCGAGAAGCCGCTGGACGGCCTCTCCGGCGGCGAGCGACGGCGTTTGTCGCTGGCGATCCTCGTCAACTCCGGCGCGAACCTGCTGATCCTCGACGAGCCCACCAACCATCTCGATCTCGAGAGCCGCGAGGCGCTCGAGGTCGCGCTGCACGGCTTCCAGGGTTCGCTGCTGCTGGTCTCCCACGACCGCGCGCTGCTGGACGCGATCGGCAGCCGCACCGTCGAGCTGTACGGCCAGGAGCTGCACAGCTACGTCGGCGGCTGGCCCGAGTACCTACGGGTCCGAGGCGAGCGGGAGGCCAAGCCGGCGCGCAGCAGAAACGACGCGGGTGCGCCCAGGTCGGCGCCGACGGTCGCCAAGCCCGCGTCGGCCGTGAAGCCCGCGACGTCCGGGTCGGGCGCGGCGTCCGCGTCGGCCGGGCGCGCGGGGAAGCGCAAGCGGACGGCGGCGGCCGCGAAAGCCAAGCCGAAGTCGGCGAAGCGGAGCTCGGCAAATGGAGCGCGGCGGCTGGAGTCCGAGATCGAGGAGGCGGAGGCCGCGCTGCGGACGGTCGAGGACGAGCTGTCAGACCCGTCCGCCTGGGCGACGCCGGAGGCGACCGCCCGGTCGACCGAGCGCCACGAGGCCGCCAAGCGGCTGGTCGGCGAGCTGTACGAGCGCTACGAGGCCGTCGCCGGCTGACGGGCCCTGGCGAACCGGCCGCCGATCTGCCACCGTGTCGCGGTCGGGCAACCAATCGGATCGGAGGAGACATGGAGACCGGAACCGGGTCGCTCGGCGAGACGTTCGCGCACGCGCTCGGACGCAAGGACTTCGAAGCAATCAAGGAGCTGCTGCATCCGGAGGTGGACTTCTCCGGGCTGACCCCGCTTTGCAGTTGGCGCGCCACCAGCGCCGACCAGGTGATCGAAAACGTGCTGAGCCAGTGGTTCGAGCCCGGCGACCAGCTCGAGCGGGTGCTGGACGTCCAGACCGGGGCGTTCGCGGACTGCTGCCGGGTCGGGTATCGGTTCGCGGGGCACAACGACGACGGCCCGTTCGTGGTCGAGCACCAGGCCTACTACGCCGAGCGCGACGGCCGGATCGGCTGGATGCGGGCGGTCTCCTCGGGGTTCAGACCCGCCTGAGCGTCGCGGGGGGCCGCCGGCACTCCGACCGCGGCGCCGCGAGCGCCTCGCCACCCAGCGGTCCCGTCAGCGGCCGGATCTACACTGCCTGCCATGGCCTCGCCCCGCCAGGCGACGGGAGTCCGGCTCGCTCTGATCGACGACGACAGCGGACTGGAGACGGTGCTCCAGCGTCGGCTGCGAGCGGTCGGCTGGGATGCGGCCGTGCTCAGCTACGCGGCGGCGCCCGAGGAGCTCGCGGCGCTGCGGCTGCACATCGCGCTGATCAACCCCGCGCTCACCGGGCTGCAGTACGTCGAGACCGTGTCCAACGGTCTGCCGGGGCTCGCGCTGATCGTGATCAGCGCGCCCGTGCCGGTCACTGAGCGGGTCAGGGGCCTGCGCGGCGGCGCCGACGACTGGGTGACCAAGCCGGTCCATCCCGACGAGCTGCTCGCGCGGGTCGAGGCCGTGCTGCGCCGGCGGCGGACCGGCGAACTGCCCGCCGCCGAGGAGACGATCGCCGCCGGCGAGCTCGACATCCGCCCGGACCGGTTCGACGCGTACGGCAACGGCCGTCCGGCGGCGCTCTCGCGCAAGGAGTACGAGCTGCTGCGGTTGCTGGCCGCCGCCGACGGACAGGTGCTCGAGCGTGAGGACATCTACCAGCGCGTGTGGGGTTTCACGATGGCCCGCGGCGACCGCTCGGTCGACGTGTTCGTACGCAAGCTGCGCCACAAGCTCGAGTCGGTCTCGCCGGGCTGGCGCTACGTGCACACGCACTTCGGCGTCGGCTACCGGTTCGCGGCGCAGCCGCCCGACGGAGCCGCACCCGACGGGCGCGTCTCCCGCGACCGCGACCAGGACGACCGCTCGCCCAAGGGAGCCGGGCGGCGTACGCTGTTGGTGTGAGCAGCCGCGTCAAGCACGCCCGCAACATCGCGATCGTGCTCGCGCTGGCCGCGATCGTCGCGATCGTCCCTGGCGGAGGCACGGGAGCCAACGTCGTGCTGCAGGCCGTGTCGGTGATCTTCCTGGGCGCGCTCGCGTGGGTCGCGGCGGTCTACTACCGCGAGCACCGGACCTCGCTGCTGTCGTTCGGCGATGCGCGCCGCGCGGTGCTGTACGGGGCGATCGCGGCGCTGGCGGTGACGCTGACCGCCACCGACCGGCTGTGGCATACGAGCGCCGGGTCGGTCGCATGGCTCGTCCTGATGGGCGCGGCGCTGTACGCGGGCGGCGCGGTGCTGTGGTCGGCGCGCCGTTAGTGAGCGAGGGGCTGCGAGTGAGCGGCGACCGCCTGACCGGTGCGTAGACTGCCGCCGCGGTGAGCCGGGGCAGACGAGAGACGGTCGCCGACTGGACGATGCTGGCCGCTGCGGTGCTGCTGATGGCCTCGCTGTTCCTGGTCTGGAGCCACCAGCTTTCAGGCGCGGTGCTGGCCCGGTACGCGGACACCGGTGTGTTCGACGGGATTCCGCGCAACCCCGACGCGTGGCAGGTGTACACGACCGCCGACGTGCTGCTGGCGCTGCTGTCGGCTGCGCTGACCGTCGCCGCGTTGCGCGGCGGGCGGACGCTCCGGGGCGTCCTCGCCGTGGCGGTGGCCATCGCGCTGGCGTTCGTCGTCCATGCGGCGGGGACGCCGCCGACCAACGGCGTCAACGTGTTCGAACCGGCGACCGACCGCTACGTCGACCCGGGGGCGCACGCCGGGATCGGGGTGACGGTCGCGCTGGTGGCGCTCGCGCTCGCTGCGGCGGCGCTGCTGCTGTCGTTCACCTCCGACGCGTAGCTCACGTGTCGCGGCCCGTGGATCGATCCCCCGGCCGGGCGGTCTCAGATCACGCCCAGCCACTCGCCGGATTCCGCCACTTACTGAGTCGCGGACCCTAAGCTCAGCTGAGATGTCGATCTACCCTGCCGACCGCCGCCGTGAGCTGCCCGACGAGCCCGGGGTCTACCTGTTCCGGGACGGCAAGGGCAAGGTCATCTACGTGGGCAAGGCGAAGTCGATCCGCAAGCGGGTCGCGTCGCACTTCTCCGGGGGTGGGCGGGGATCGCATCTGCGGGGCGGGCGCGAGACCCTGGAAATGATCGAGCAGATCGAGGCGCTGGTCGTCCAGACGGAGTCCGAGGCGCTGCTGGTCGAGCAGAATTTCATCAAGCAGTACAAGCCGCGGCTCAACATCCGGCTGCGCGACGACAAGTCCTACCCGTACATCGCGATCTCGCTCGACGAGGAGTTTCCGCGCGTGTACTTCACGCGCGAGCGCCACCGCCGTGACCGGGCCTACTTCGGTCCGTACAGCAACGCCAAGCGTGTCCGCTCGACGCTCGAGGTGCTCGGCAAGGTGTTCATGTTCCGCTCCTGCGACGGGCCCGAGCCCGGACGGCGCTCGGGGTCGCCGTGCCTGGACTACTACATCAAGCGCTGCGAGGCCCCGTGCGTCGGCTACGTCGACAAGGACGGGTACCGCAAGGCGATCGACGGCGTGATCGCGTTCCTGTCGGGTCGCTACAAGGAGATCGAGCAGAAGCTCGAGTACGAGATGCAGCTCGCCTCGGCCGAGCAGCGGTTCGAGGACGCGGCCCGTGAGCGCAACCGGCTGCGGGCGATCCGGTCGCTGCTGGAGCGCCAGCGGGTCGCCCACGAGGGCGCCGGCTCATTCGACGCGATCGCGGTCGCGATCGCCGAGGGCGAGGCCAACGCGCAGGTCTTCCAGGTCCGAGACGGAGTGCTGTCAGACCGCCAGAGCTTCTACCTGGACAACGCCTCCGACGCGACGGTCGCCGAGGTCGCCGAGGCGTTCATCCTGCAGTACTACGCGTCGGCGATGTCGGTGCCGCCGCTGCTGGTCATCCAGCGGGAATTGGTCGACCCGCCCAGCCCGGTCGAGGTCCCGGCATTGGCCGAGGCGCTCAGCGCCCGGCGGGGTGGCAGCCAGGTCGAGATCCGTGCCTCGGAGCGTGGCGACAAGCGGCGGATCCTGGAGCTTGCCGAGCGCAACGCCCGGCTCGCGATCGACCAGGAGAAGCTGCGCTCAGAGCGCCGCCGCCAGCAGCGGGTCGAGGCGCTCGACGGCCTGCAGCAGGCGCTCGGGCTCGACACGATCCCGCTGCGGATCGAATGCTTCGACATCTCGACGCTGATGGGGACCAACACGGTCGCGTCGATGGTCGTGTTCGAGGGCGGCGCGCCGAAGAAGTCCGACTACCGCCGCTTCCGGGTGTTCACGGTCGGCGACCAGGCGGCCGCCAACGGCGCCGGCACCGGCGGGGGCACCGACACCGCCAATCGCACCGGCACCGGCGGCGCGGATGGCGACGACCGGTTCGACTACGGCCCCGATGACTTCGCCTCGATGGAGGAGATCCTCGGCCGGCGGATCGCCCGGTGGGAGAGCCAGCGCGACGTCTCGCCGCACGACAAGGACTACGACCCGAGCTTCGCGGCGCTGCCGAACCTGGTCGTGATCGACGGCGGCAAGGGCCAGCTGGCGGCGGGCGTCCGCGCGCTGCAGGGCTTCCGCGATCGCGGCGTGATGGTGATCTCGCTGGCCAAGCGGATCGAGGAGGTGTTCGTGCCCGGCCGCGCGGCGCCGCTCGTGCTGGCGCACGACACGCCGGAGCTGCAACTGCTGCAGCGCGTCCGCGACGAGGCCCACCGGTTCGCGATCACCCACCACCGGATCCGTCGCGACAAGGCGATGACCGCGTCGGTGCTCGACGAGCTGCCCGGCGTCGGCCCGGCGCGCAAACGGGCGCTGCTGGCGCATTTCGGCTCCCCGGGCGCGATCCTCGCCGCCAGCCGTGAGGAGCTCGAGGCTGTTCCCGGGGTGCCCGGCAAGCTCGCCCGCGAGATGTACCGCGAGCTGCACAAGTCAGGCGTGTAACCGCCGTCGCGCGGACCGGTCGGGGCCCGTCAGCGGGCCCGCAGGCCCTGCCGTACGTCCTCGATCCGAATCGGCAGATCGCGGAAGCGCCGCCCGGTCGCATGGAACGCGGCGTTGGCGATCGCCGCGGACGCGCCGACCATGCTCAGCTCGCCGATCCCCTTGGCGCGCACCGGGTTACTCGAGCGGTCGTACTCGTTAAGCATGTGCACCTCCAGGCGCCCGATGTCGGCGTTGGCGGCGAAGTGGTAGCTCGCGAGGTCGTGGTTGGCGAAGTCGCCGAATCGGGGGTCGAGCTCGCCGCGCTCCAGCAGCGCCTGCGAGAGGCCCATGATCATCCCACCGTAGAACTGCGAGCGCGCCGTCCGGGCGTTGATGATCTGGCCGGCGGCGAACACCCCGAGCATCCGCTCGACGCGGATCTCGCCGGTGGCCGCGTCGATCCGCGTCTCGGCGAAGTGGGCGCCGAACGTGTGGCGTGCGAGCCGCTCTCGCTGGGCGACCTCCTCGGTGGTGTCGGCGGTGACCCGGAGCCCGCCGGCGGGGACGACGCCGCCATGGCGGGCGATCTGCTCACGCAGGGCATGACACGCCTTGTCGATCGCCCAGCCCCACGAGGCCGTCCCCATCGAGCCGCCGGCCAGCGCGGCGGGACCCGAGACGCTGTGTCCGATGCGCAGGTCGATCAGGTGGATGTCGGCGTCCAGCGCGTCGGCGGCGATCTGCAGCAGCGCCGTGCGCGCACCCGTGCCGATGTCAGCGGCGGCGATCTCGACGCTGAATCGTCCGTCGTCGGACGCGCCCGCGTGCGCGGTCGACGGAGCCGTGTAATCGGGGTGGTGGGCTGATGCGACGCCGGTGCCGACCAGCCAGCGTCCGTCCCGGCGGACGCCCGGCTCGGGGTCGCGCGCGTCCCAGCCGAACCGCTCGGCGCCCTCGCGCAGGCACTGCACGAGCGCGCGGCTGGAGAAGGGCAGGCCGCTCGCGGGCTCGACGTCGGTGTCGTTGACGACGCGCAGCTCGATCGGGTCGATCCCGAGCTCGACCGACAGCTCGTCGAGCGCGACCTCGAGCGCGAACATGCCCGACACGTGGCCGGGTCCCCGCATGAACCCGGGGGTCGGGACGTCCAGCCGCGCGACGCGGTGCACCACGCGGCGGTTCGGCGCGCCGTACACCACGCGCGTCGAGGCGCCGATCTGGTCGACGTACTCGACCAGCCGCGACGTGTGCGTGACCGCCTCGTGGTCGATCGCGGTCAGCCGCCCGTCGGCCCGGGCGCCGAGGCGGATCCGCTGGATCGAGGGCGGGCGGTGGGAGACCAGCGAGAACATCTGCTGGCGCGTGAGTGCGATCTTCACCGGGCGGCCGACCGCCTGCGCGGCGAGCGCGGCGAGCACCACCTGCGGCCGCGCCAGCGCCTTGGAGCCGAACCCGCCGCCGATGTAGTCAGCGATCACCCGCACCTGCTCGACCTGCAGGCCGAACAGCGCGGCGATCGACTGCGCAGTGAAGAACGGACCCTGGTCGGCGTCGTAGAGCGTCAGGCCGTCGTCCTCCCAGACCGCGATCGTCGCGTGCGGCTCCATCGGGTGGTGATGGTTGACGGACGTCGTGTAGGTCTGATCGACGGTCGCGACGGCGTCCCGCAAGCCGGCCTCGACGTCGCCCTCGATGTCGCGGCCCGGGATGCCGGCGTTGACCCGCTTCGGCGTGTAGAGGTCCGGATGGCTGGCGCGGACGATCACGTCGTGGGGCTGCTCGTCGTAGCCGACGCGCACGAGTGCCGCCGCCTCGCGCGCGGACTCGAGCGTCGTCGCCACGACCGCGGCCACGATCTGGCCGTGGTAGACGACCTCGGGCGACTGCAGCACGTACAGCTCCGCATCCATGCCGTCGGCGACGATCAGCCGTGGCGCGGTCGCCGCCTGGAGCACGGCGAGCACCCCTGGCTCCTCGAGCGCCGAAGCGCCGTCCACCGACTCGACCCGACCGCGGGCGATCGTCGATTGCACCGGGACGACGTGGGCGGCGTTCGGCACGGGATACTCGAACGCGTAGCGGGCGGCTCCGGTGACCTTGTCGGTGCCGTCGACACGTTCGATCCCCGCCCCGATGCTGCGAACGGCGCTGGTGCTCACCGGTTGCCGATCCCGGTCAGGTCGCAGAGCACCGCCACGACCGTGTCGGCGAGCAGCTCGATCTTGAACGCGTTGCCGGGCAGCGGCCTGGCCGGCTCGAACTCGGCGCGGACGGCATCGCGGATCTCGGAGCCGGTGGGGATCGTGCCGAGCAGCCGTGACTCGGCGATCCGCCCGCGCCACGGACGTGAGGCGACGCCGCCGAAGCCGAGGCGCAGATCGCGGATCCGGCCGTCCTCGTCGGTGACCACGAGCGCCGCCACCGAGACGAGCGCGAACGCGTATGACCAGCGGTCGCGGACCTTGCGGTACGTCATCCGCGCGCCGACCGGCGGCGGCGGGAGCTCGACGCCGGTGATCAGGTCGCCCGGTCCGAGCACGGTCTCGCGCTGCGGGGCGTCGTCGGGAGCGACGTAGAGATCCTCAAGCCCGATTGTGGTCGCCTCACCGCCGGCCCGGGTGATGTCGACGCGTGCGTCGAGCGCGACCATCGCCACCGCCATGTCGGAGGGGTGCGAGGCGACGCAGGCGTCGCTCACGCCGAGCAGCGCGAGGTCGCGGTGCGCGCCCTCGATCGCGGCGCAGCCGCTCTCCGGCTCACGCTTGTTGCATGGCTTGCTGACGTCCTGGAAGTACACGCAGCGGGTCCGCTGGAGCAGGTTGCCGGCGGTCGTGGCGGCCGAGCGCAGCTGTCCGGAGGCGCCGGCGAGCAGCGCCTGCGAGAGCATCGGAGCGCACCGGCGGATCCCGGGGTCGGCCGCCAGCCGGGCGTTGCGGACGGTTGCCCCGATCGAGATCGTGCCGTCGGGACGGTGATCGATCGCATCGAGCGGCAGGCCGGTGATGTCCACCAGCAGGCCGGGCCGCGCGACGCCGAGCTTCATCAGGTCGACGAGGTTGGTCCCGCCGGCGAGGAACATCGCGTCGGGCTCGCCGGCGACGAGCTGCCGCGCCGCCGCCGCGTCCGTGACGCGCTCATAAGCGAGCGCCCTCACCGTCGCGCTGCCTGGTCGGCCGTCTCACGCGGCGGGGCGCCGGCCGCCTGCAGGACCGCGTCGACGATCCCGGTGTAGGCCCCGCAGCGGCAGAGGTTTCCGCTCATCCGTTCGGCGACCTCGTGCTCGTCGAGCATCGCGGCGCCGTCGATCCCGCCGGCCGCGTCGGCCGTCACGTGGCTCGGCCATCCGCGCTGCGCCTCGCGCAACGCGCCCACCGCGGAGCAGATCTGCCCGGGGGTGCAGTAGCCGCATTGGAGCCCGTCGTGATCGAGGAACGCCCGCTGCACGGGGTGCAGCTCGTCACCGTCGTGGAGGTCGGCAACGCCCTCGATGGTGACGACCGCGCCGTGCTGGGCGGCGACCGCGAGGATCAGGCAGCTGTTGACCCGCTCACCGTCCACGAGCACCGTGCAGGCTCCGCATTGACCGTGGTCACAGCCCTTCTTGGTTCCGGTCAGGCCGAGGTGCTCGCGCAGGGCGTCCAGCAGCGTGGTTCGGTGATCGAGCTCGACGGCGTGGTGTGAGCCGTTGACGTTGAGCGAGACGGTGCTCTGCGTCGCACGGTCGGGCACCGGCTGCGCTCGGTCGTCGGCGTCGTACGGCACGCGTCGAACATAGCGGCGCGCGTCGCCTGGTCAGGGGCGTGCGGGCAGCGGGCTCACGGCGTCACCGCGGGCGGGATCGTCAGCATCGCGGCGCTCGCTGCGGGAGCCGGGATCGTGTAGACGCTCGAGACCGGCGTCGCCGAGGTGGTCACCGCGGGTCCCGGCAGCGTCCCGGTGCTCGTCTCAGCACCGAACGTCTGGCCGCCGAGCGCAACGCCGCTGGTGGCGCTGACCGACGGCGCGGTCAGCGACTCGATCGTGCCCGGCGTCGTTTGACCCGGCACGGTGACCGCGACGTCGTGCTCGTTCGCCGGGTCCTGGTTGATCACGACCACGTGGATCGTGCCGTCGGCCGCCTGCGTCGCCCACACCTTCGTCGGCCCCGACGGGGCCGTGACGTTCAGCAGCTGCGCGCCGGGCGGGAACGCCTGCGCGAACAGAGCCAGCCCGTAGTACTCCGGATGGACGAACGCCTGCCAGCTGCCGCTTGACGTCTGCGACGGCGTGAACAGCTCGTAGTTCGATCCGGGGAGCATGTGGAAGTTGACGCCCTGGACCCCGACGTTGGCGAAGTTGAACATCGTGTCCAGCGCCCACAGCGCCGACGCGAACGTGTCCGAGACGCCCTTCGCGCCCTCGCACGAGGCCGAGTTGATCTCGCCGATCCGCAGCGGCAGGTGGTGGCGGCCGGCGACCGCGACGAACGACTTCACGCCCGCCGCGAGCCCTTCGGACGAGCTGTCGGCGAGCAGGTTCGGGATCGATGGGAAGGTCGGATCGCTGGGGTCCGTGGTACACGCGCGCAGCGGATAGCGGTGATAGGTGACGAGCCCCAGCCGCGGCGCCGCCGTCACGAACTTGCCGAGCTGCGCCATCCACGTCGGGTTCGACGCGGCCGGCCCGGCCAACGGCACGTTCGGAAGCACCTTGGCCCACTGCTTGAACTGCTGGATGTAGTCGTCCAGGTCGTAGGAGCGAGCGCGCGCGCGGTACACGTGTCCGTTGCGATCCTTGTACCAGCTGAACACCGAGTACAGGTTGGGCTCGTTGCCGATCTCGAGCGCGTCGATGTACTTGGACCCGATCCCCGAGATGAACGCCCGGCCCTCGGCGGCGGCGATCGCGGGCCGGCCGGCCGCGAGGTTGATCCCGAGGATCAGCTTCGCGTTGAGGTCGGCGGCCAGCGCCTGGGTCGTGCGCAGCCAGCCGGTCGTGATCGGGTAGTAGATGCCGCCCGGCGGGATCATCCCTTTCAGCGGCCACCAGCTGTCGTCGGTGCTGTCGCCGCCGATCCGGATGATCGGCGCCTGATCGGGTGCCAGGCCCTTGATCAGGTTCAGCAGCACCGGGTCGATCGCCAGCGGGTTGTTGCCGGCGTACTGATGGACGGCGCGAAACTCGAACGACACGCCGACGAACCCCTCGGGCATCGCGGGGCCGGACGGGGTCGTCGCGACGGAGGCGCTCAGGACGTCGGCGCGCGCGGCGGTCGCCCAGAGCGACAACGCCGCGAGCGCCGCGGCCATGATCGGCAGGGCACGGCGGACGGGCACCGCGGCATCGTGGCACACGAGCGGGTGCTCGTCCGCCGCACACGTCAAGCTGTGCCGAGCGGATGGAGGCCTCGGCGCTCACCGATCTGGTCGTGATCACCGGGTTCTCGGGCGCCGGCAAGTCGACCGCGATGGCGGTGTTCGAGGACGCGGAGTACTTCTGCGTGGACAACCTGCCGCCGGAGATGATCCGGTCGCTGGTCGATCTGTTCATGCACTCGGGCGCGAG
>Ga0302325_10019597_pt1 | contig 14221 bp, 9 predicted proteins | sample Palsa_T0_2_FD_201948 | JGI IMG/M metagenome (GOLD analysis project Ga0302325, IMG submission 201948) | Peat permafrost microbial communities from Stordalen Mire near Abisko, Sweden - Palsa_T0_2 | ecosystem: Environmental > Terrestrial > Soil > Palsa > Peat permafrost | place: Sweden: Abisko... | reverse complement strand
AAGGGTGCCGGGATCGATGTCGTTCCAACCGGCGAACCAGCCTGGCTGGTAGCTGGCCAGTTTTTCGGGCAGGTCCTGGGTTCCAAAGTCATCGCAAATCGTAGGCAAATGCGAGATCAGGGTGATTTCATCACCGCTGATGGAGACCAGAAGCCGTTTTTCGCTGGCGTGCTCGTCGATGTATTGGGTCAGATTGCGGGCGGCGGTGACCCAGGTGTATCCGGGGTGGAAGACATAGCGCAGCGTCCAGAGGCCGTTGCCGGCGACGGTGACGAGGACGATTCCCAGGATGGCCAAGCCGGCCTTGCGCGCGTCGATCGGGCGTGCGCGCTTCTGCTGGTACAAGAGCTGCGCCATGATCCGGACGACGATGAAAACAATGAAAAATAGAACCACAACGTAATAGCGCGGCTGGGGATGGTTCTGGTAGGTCATGAAAGCGATGTAGCCGGCGACGGCGACGATGGAGCCGGAGAAGAGTGGATCGCTCCAGAGGCTGTTGGTCCAGGAATCCGTCCAGTTGTCTGCCGGGTTGCGCTTGCGGGCGTAGAAGGCTGTTCCGAGAGCCGCGAGGATAAGCAGGCCGGCGAGTGGGACGAGCACGCGGTCGGCCCAGAGGCTTCCATGAAACGACCACCAGAAGCTCAGAATCCGGGGCCAGAGGCCGTGGGGCTTTTCGTAGTCGTTGACAAAGAAGAGGTATTTGTAGTCGGGGAAGAGTCCGTAGCTGACCAGGCCGAGCATCCACAGGCCAAAAGAGATGGCTGCCGCGCCGCCCGCCGCAACGAGCAGGCGGATGAGCTTGGGTTTTTGCCTCCAGAAAGGCATGGCAATGACCCAGACCAGGGCGGGAAGCAGGAAAACGGCTGTCGTCTTGGTGAGGAGCATTCCTGTAAAGAGCAGGCCGATGAGCGCCGATGCCCCTTCTTTGCGCCGGAAACGTGGCAGGCGTAGCCCCAAATTCATGGCGGCGAGGGTGAATGCCATCAGGAGCGGTTCAAGCAAAGCCAAGCGGCTGAAGGCGTAGAGGAAGGGGCTGGTGACCAGCAGCGTGACCGCGAGCAGGCCGGCCCAACGCGGGCCGCGCTCGCGAAAGAGCTTATAGCTGAGGAAGAGATTCAGGAAAAACAAGGCGACGGCGAGGCCGCGGGCGGCCTGCACCGTGACTCCGGTGAACGCGAAGACAATCCAGAGCAGAAACGGCCAGACGGGGACGGCGGCAGCGGGATTGAAGTCGCCGGGGAGGTACCAGTTGCCGAAGAGGTGGGCGCGGATGGCGGCGTTGCCGTACCAGCCCTCGTCGGTGTATTTGGACCAGTCTTCCCAGGGTGAGAAGTTGGGGAAGTCGGCGCGTAGATGCCAGGCGTGGGCGGCTGCGAAGAGGGCGAGGAAGGCGATCCACAGCGCGTAAGCTAGGCGTTTCTGGGACATCGGAAAGGGAATCTCCTGCAACTTTCTAAAGAGAATGTACTTGGGGCGGGGCTTCATGGCGAGTATACAGGTGAAATCTCGTCAAAAGACTCGCGCTTTCGCCTTGATGCGGCCGGCGGCAATCTGGGCTATGGAGTATGCGCTGGAGAAGAAGCAAGGCTTGCTGAAGCTCAGAAAGAGATTCCGAAACGGGCTGCCAGTTCGCGCCGGCCGAGCCGCGCGATGTGCAATACGCGGCTGTCGAATTCGCGCTCGACCCCGTCGAGGCAGCTATTCGTACGAGAGCGCGTCGATAGGGTCTTTGCGGGCGGCCAGGAATGCTGGATAGGCTGCGCCGATGACTGCGCCCAGGAAGGCGATGATGGCAGACTCAATGAGCCAACCTCGCGTGATTTCAAAGAGGATGGTTGGGAATCGATGCGTAAGCCAGGCCTGAATGGTGTAGGTGAGGGCGATGCCCAGAGCGATTCCCACGATCGACATAAGCACGGATTCGCGAAGCACCATGCTGACGATCGAGGTCTTGGACGCGCCCATCGATTTGAGGATTCCGATCTCGCGAGTGCGTTCAAGGATGGCCGTGTACATGGAAAGAAAGATCACCAGGAAACCAACCAGCGTGGCGATGAACGTGACCACGTTGAGCGCGATGTTGAAGCCGGGAAAATTATCCGGCGTCATCAGGGAAAGCCATTCGTGCATGGTCCAGATCTGGTATTTCTGCAGGCCGGGCGTAGCCAGGATTTCATTCCTGATCGCTTCCAGGCTGTCTCCATCGTCGCTCTTGACGAAGAACTGCGATGCCTTGCCGTCGGAGCCGATCATTGCGCCGAGCGTATCGATAGGAACCAGTTTGCGGCCGCCTTTGCCTGACTCTACGATGCCGCAGATGCGGAACGGCTGGCCGAGAATCTGGATGGTTTCGCCGACATGGTGGCCCTTATCGGTCTGCGCGTAGACGTCGTCGACGATGGCGTCATGCGGACCCTGAAATGGGCCTCCTTCGAGAAAAACGAAGGGACGCAGGGCGTTGTAGGTGGCGTAGTCGATGCCGTAGATGATTTCGAGCGTTCCACCCAGGCTCATCTTCTGAATGACCGGCGAGGCGACCGCGACGTGGGGAAGAGTGCGGATGGCTTCGACATTCTTGGCCGGGATGGGCGCGCCGCTGACCGCGTTGATGAAACTGGCGTTGGGAGGGCTGACGATCAGGTCGGCGCCGATGCCGTTGGTGCGGATCTTCTGACCGTCGATCTGGCCGAGGAAGATTGCGGCGACGGAGATGATCATCACCACCTCGATGGCGATTGCGGCGGCCGAGATGACCGAGCGCATGGGGCGGTGAATCAGATTGGCCAATACCAGTTTGTTCATAAATGGGCGGGGCCGGACGTCCAAGCTCCTTCGAGAAGGGTATCAGGCGGATGGGAGCGGCGTAGCAGGAGTAATCGGCGCGGGAAAAGGTAACCGCCATTTCGCCGGGCAGGATTTCGGCGGTTGGCGCAGTTTTAACTCGAATAATTATTTCCGAATTGGCAAAATGCGTTCCACTGCCATGAAAATAAAGGAAAATATCTATTGTGATTTTGACCTGAATAGCCAATAGGTTTTATCTTGTCTGTGGAAATCTTTTATAGAAAGTGGACCCGCTTGCGATGAGCATGGGCAGCTTTGGCGAAGAGTTGAGGATGGAGCGGTTGAACCGCGGCATCGCGCTCGAGAAGATTACCGAGGTTACCAAGATCAGTCAGCGGCACCTGGTGGCGCTGGAGGAAAACCAGTTTCGTGTGCTTCCCGGCGGAATCCTGAACAAGGGTATCGTTCGCGGCTATGTCAAGGTGCTGGGCCTGGACGAGATGGACTGGATCTCGCGCTTCCAGCGGGCCTACGTCGCCTCCGGTGAGCTGTTGGACGACGACCGCGACTGGATCGAGTTTGCCGCCAATGTGGGCCGGGCGCGGGTGCGGCCGCGGGATGCGGCGACCGAGCGGCTGAAATGGGCCGGCGCGCTGCTGCTATTGCTGGTGGTTGGCATTGCGGTGTTTTTTGCCGTTCGCTTCTACGGGTACCGCTCGGGATGGTGGCCGACGGTCGTTCCGGGGCGTGAACCGGTGACCAGCTCGGTGAAGGACCTGGGCCTGTGGCTCATTCGCGGTTTTTAGGCCGGAACTTCCATTCCAGCTTTTTCTGGACCTTTTGAGCTTGTTTCCCCATTCACAGGCTGCCTGGAACGATTGAACGGACGTTCGTCGCCATTGGGCGGGGTTGGCTTTGGCGCTTTCGGCTCAAGCCGGTTACCATATAAGTACGCGTATTGGGCTCTTTCGTTACCCTTGCCGGCGGTGAAATAGCTGCCTCGGGTGAAGGAAGCCGGTAGAGACAGTCCGGCAGCCCTCGATTACCCCTCACAACACGTACTGGGAGGAAATGACATTTGAGCGACCGTTTTCTATTTACCTCTGAATCTGTGACGGAAGGCCATCCGGACAAGATTGCCGACCAGATCTCCGACGCCATTCTGGATGCCTGCCTGGAACAGGACCCCTACAGCCGCGTAGCCGCGGAAACCCTGACCGCGACCGGCCTGGTGGTCATCGCGGGCGAGATCACGACCAAGGCTTACGTCGATTTTCAGACGCTGGTGCGGGGCGTGGTGGCCTCGATCGGCTACGACAACGCGCTGTACGGCTTCGATTCGAATACCTGCGCGGTGATCTCCTCGATCAACCGCCAGTCGGGCGATATCGCCCAGGGCGTGGACACCGGCGGCGCCGGCGACCAGGGCATGATGTTCGGCTATGCCACCAATGAGACGCCGGAGCTGATGCCGGCTGCGATTTCGCTGGCTCACAAGCTGACGCGGAAGTTGTCTGAGGTTCGCAAGAGCGGCAAGCTTTCGTATCTGCGCCCCGATGGCAAGAGCCAGGTGACGGTGGAATATGACGAAGCCGGCAAACCGGTTCGCATCGATGCGGTCGTCATTTCGACGCAGCACGCCGAGCAGATTGGAAATGAAGAACTGCGCTCCGACATCCTGAAGCATGTGATCCAGGCGGTTCTGCCGGCCGAATGGCTGGACGAGAACACCAAGTATCACATCAACCCGACCGGGCGTTTTGTCATCGGCGGCCCGATGGGCGACACCGGCCTGACCGGGCGCAAGATCATTGTGGACACTTACGGCGGCGCGGGCCGTCACGGCGGCGGCGCCTTCAGCGGCAAGGACCCGACAAAGGTGGATCGTTCGGCGGCCTACGTGGCCCGCTACATCGCCAAGAACATCGTGGCTGCCAAGCTGGCTGACCGCTGCGAAGTACAGCTAGCCTACGCTATCGGCGTGGCCGAGCCGGTTTCGGTGCTGGTGGAGACTTTTGGCACCGGCAAGGTGAGCGCCAAGACGCTGACTGAGCTGGTCCGGAAGAACTTCTCGCTGACTCCCAAGGGCATCATCGACAGCCTGAACCTGCGCCGGCCTATCTATCGCAAGACTGCGGCGTATGGGCACTTTGGCCGCAACGAAGCCGAGTTTACGTGGGAAGCCACGGACAAAGCTGCTGCTCTGGCTGAGCAGGCCACGGCGGTGGAAGCGGCGAAGTAACTTCAGTACGAATCTGGTTAGGAAATCGGCCTCTGCCTCAAGCGGAGGCCTTTTCCTGTCTGAAGGCGAACGCAATTTGCTGAGTTGCGTTTATCTCTGGTCCGCGTCCATCTCTAGAATTATGTGAACCTGAGGAGAGAAAGACATGCGTCGTTTCGCAGCTATTGGGTTGGTCCCAAAATTCGTGTTGGGATTGGGCCTGTGTGGTATCACCTCGTTCGTCGCAGGCGCCCAGCAGACGGGCGGTGCGCCATGGGCCTACGATGGCAAGCAGGGTCCGCTGAACTGGGGCCATCTGGACCCCGCGTACAAGGCCTGTTCGAATGGCAAAGAGCAGTCGCCGATCGATATTCGCGGCGCGCATCTGGACAAGCATCTTGCGCCCATCGAATTTCATTACATCGCCGGCTCGATGACGCTAACCAATACCGGCCATACTGTGCAGGTGACGGCTGCGCCGGGGAGCTACATCGTGGCGGGCGGCACGCGCTACGATCTGGTGCAGTTTCACTTCCACCATCCTGGCGAGGAAGCGGTGAAAGGCAAGCTGCCCGACATGAGCCTCCACCTGGTGCATAAGAGCGCCGACGGCAAGATCGCCGTGGTCGCCGTGCGGCTCAACGAGGGCAATGCCAATGCAGTCCTGGCGGCGCTGTGGGAGCATCTGCCGAAAACGGTGGGTGCGACGGACAAGGTGACCGACGAGATGAGCCCAGCGGGTCTGCTTCCAGCGGATCGCGGGTACTGGACTTACGAGGGATCGCTGACCGCTCCGCCATGCACCGAGGGTGTGCGGTGGTTTGTGATGGAGCAGCAGGTTGAGCTGTCGCGCACCCAGTTGCGCAGCTTTGGCGCGCTCTACAAGGTCAACAGCCGCATGCTCCAGGCACCGCACGGACGCAAGATCGAGGCCGACGAGTAACGATGCCTGGGCGGCGGCGCACGGCTAGGCCAGCGCCAGATTCAGGTTTTCGATGGCTTCGTCGACCTCGGCCGGGCTCTTGTAGCCGACGGTCACGGCATCGACGCCGGCGTTCTTGAAGGCGAAGCGCATGGCTTTCTGACGGTCTTCGTGGTTGAAGACGCCTTCGCCTACCAGCTTCATGCTGATGATGCCCATGCCGGCCTTGCGCGCCTGCTGGACATGGCTGACGACTTCGTCGACGTCGCCGCGATCCGGGCCGTCCGGTATTTCAGCGTCCATGCGGGTGCCGTTGTGGTTCATGCGGATCATGGCGACATCGAGCCATTCCATCTTGGGCACCTGGCGCAGCGCGGGCAGGCCGTGGACGGAAGCGCCGTGGCTGCGGACGATCTGGCGGTGCTCGGCCTCGAGGATGGCGTCCTGCCAGTGCTTGGTGTCTTCGGGCCATGTGGGCGTGTGCTGGTAGTGCAGCAGCATGATGTCGAAGTAGTCGGTTTTGGCCAGCGTGCGCAGCTCGTCGAACTTCACCTGTGGATCGACATCGTGATAAGTAGTGACTTTGGACATGATGCGATAGCTGTCGCGGGGAATGCCCTGGAGCGCGATGCCCAGCATCTTGTGCATCTCGCCGTAGGACTCGGCGGTCTCGTAGAAGCGGATGCCGCGGTCGTAGGCGTAGCGGACCAGCTTGGTGAACTGCTCCTGGCCCAGTTCGCGCTGCACCGCGCCGCTCATGCTGCCGGTGCCGAAGGCGAGGCGCGTGACTTTGACGTCCGACCTGCCCAGCGTGACCCAGTCGGTGGCTGTCTGGCGGTCGGCGTGGAGAGGCAGGGTGCCGGCGCTGGCGAGCGCGCTGGCGGCAAGTGAGGTTTTCAGGAAATCGCGTCTGGAGTAGCGAGCCATGAGAGCGTCCCTCCGATGGGCCGAATCTTACCACAAGTGCATCATAAGGATTTTGACGAACCTGCTCAGGCCACGAGCCGTCTGCGCATTCTGTAGTGCAGGCGGAGAAACTCGATGCCCCAGAACCAAAGCGTGTGGTCGGCACGCACCGTGCCGGGTTCTGCCGGGTAGACGCGAATCTCCTCCTGCATGCTGCGTACGTATCTGGCCCAGATCGTTCCCGATCCGTCGTGCACAACGAAGTAGAATCCGGGATCGCCGTATTTATTTCCCATCGATTTCAGCGAGAGCGATCCATCCGCGTTTGCTTCTGCCCGCATCAATACGATGGCATTGCCGTTGGGCAGCGGGAAGACGACTTTGACGCAGGGGCTGAGGTGGCCTGGAATGGAGCAGAGCGAATAACTGCCCGCGTAGAGCACATTCTCGGTTGCAACAAGCTCGCGAATCCATGCCGTCTGAACGATCTCGCCGGAGACTGGATCGCGCATCTGGTCTACAGCGCTCGTCATCCCCATGGCGCTGTCGAGCGAAGACAGAGGCACGTTCAACTGCTGAAGCCGGCTACTGAAGAGCAGGCTCAATGCCCTGCCGAACGGCCTGAATAAGCCGTGCCATTCGGACCATGCGTCCAGGTCGAACTCCGAGGTTTGCTCGTAGAACTGCTTTACTTCGACCGCGATCGCCTTCAAGTTACAATCGCCGGCCTGTAAGCGTTGAAAATCTGGAATGAGGCCACGCACGCCATCCCGGACGGTTACTAAATTTCTTTCAGCCGCGTAGGCTTCGAAGAAGTGTTTGCCGATCTTACGAGTGCCTCCGGCGGGGCCATCAAGCCATCGGTCTATCGCCAGCGAGACGCGGCGACCGGTCGCGCAGACCCACCGCTGCGTTACCCAATCGCTCAGGTCGCCTCTTCGATCGCCAAGCCAGATCATCGTGCCAGTATGGCATAGGCTGTTTGGCTTGTTTCCTTCGGCCTCACCGCAGTTCTCGCGCAATCGGCGCGGGTTGTCCACAACTTGCACAGCGCTTCGCTGAATTGCACTACTTCTGCGTCTTGTGGCAGCGGGCAGGGAGGATTAGGCTGAGAAGATGGAGCCTGCTTCGCCACCAGTTTGGTGCGGCTTACGCAGGATTTTGGGCTATGAAAATGGCGTTGGGCGCGGCGATTTTCGGTTTTGCACAGCGGAAATCCGGTGTTGCCCGAGATGGTGCAACGTAAGGTGCACAAAATACTACATCTTGTGGTTATAGCTTGACCTGCACCACAGACAGCGGTATTTTTGCATCTGCGGTTGTTACAAAACGATGACTGAATTTGAGGTTGCAGGACGGTTTTGACGGGTTTTCCCGGAAATGACCGGCATTTTTAAGCAGCCCGCTTTGAGTCGGCGCTTTACGCCGGCCTCAAGAAGAAAGTCCGTTTTGTGCAAAGCGCAGATCGCCTTACCAGTCCGTGTTTTACGGCCCTTGCCGGCCTCTTTTCGCCGGCTGTTTCATCTAATTCTTAGGGTCCTGTTAGAGGCCCGTTGACGTATGAACCTACCCCCCAAGGTTCCCCGAAGGAGACCCGATGCCCGATATTTACTCTCCGTTGCCCGCTTCCAACGCAACGTCCAGCACGGCCAATACCGCTAACTACTCCCGCGGCGGCCTGACCTTTACGCGCCGCTTTTCCAAGGCCGGCCTGTCGCCCTATGACGAAGTGCAATGGGAGCGGCGGACCGCTTCCATCACCGATTCCGGCGGCAAGTCGATCTTTGAGCAGAAAGACGTCGAGGTACCGGTCGACTGGTCGATGACTGCGACCAACATCGTGGCTTCGAAGTACCTGCATGGGCAGATCGGCACGCCGGAGCGGGAGACGGGCGCGCGCCAGCTGGTGGGCCGCGTGGCCGAGACGATTCGCGACTGGGGCCTGGCCGGGGGATATTTCGCCAGTGCCCAGGATGCGGCGATTTTCCATGACGAGCTGGTGGCCATGCTTGTCTCGCAGAAGGTGGCGTTCAACTCGCCGGTGTGGTTCAACGTGGGCTGCGACCGGTTGGAGCCGAATTCCGACGCACAGAACTGGCACTGGGACCCGCACACCTGCGCGGTGCGCTTCTCGGTGACCGGCTACCGGAATCCGCAGTGCTCGGCGTGCTTCATCAACGCCGTGGACGACTCGCTGGACGCGATTCTGACCCTGGCCAAGACCGAGGGCATGCTCTTCAAGTGGGGCTCGGGGACGGGCACGAATCTGTCGTCGATTCGCGGCTCGATGGAGCTGCTTTCGGGCGGCGGCACGGCATCGGGACCGCTGAGCTTCATGCGCGGTTTCGACGCTTTCGCGGGCGTGATCAAGTCAGGCGGCAAGACACGGCGCGCGGCCAAGATGGTGATCCTCAATGTGGACCATCCGGACATCGTCGACTTCATCGATTGCAAATCGAAGGAAGAGGCCAAAGCCTACGCGCTGATTCGGGCCGGATATGACGGTTCGGGGCCGGATTCCGAGGCGTATTCTTCGATCTTCTTCCAGAACGCCAATAACTCGGTTCGCGTGAATGATGAGTTCATGCGCGCCTATGAGCGGGATGGCGAATTCACCACACTGACCGTGAAAGATCGCAAACCGGTCAACACCTACAAGGCGCGCGAGATCATGACCAAGATCGCCGAGGCTACGTGGCAGTGCGGCGACCCAGGGATGCAGTTCGACTCAACGATCAATCGCTGGCACACCAGCAAGAATTCAGGCCGTATCAACGCTTCGAATCCCTGCTCGGAGTATATGTTCCTGGATAACTCGGCTTGCAACCTGGCTAGCTTCAACCTGCTGAAGTTTATGAACGGTACTGGAACCTTCGATATTCAGGCTTATCGTCATGCTGTCTCGGTCATGATTACGGCGATGGATATCCTGGTGGATAACTCGGGTTACCCGACTGAGTCGATTGCCAAGAACTCGCACGATTATCGCCCGCTGGGATTGGGGTACGCCAACCTGGGCGCGCTGCTGATGGCTTGCGGCTTGCCCTACGATTCGGACGCCGGCCGCGATTATGCCGGATGCCTTACCGCCATCATGTGCGGACAGGCTTATCTGCAATCGTCGATCATTGCAGCGACTTGCCCTCCGCTGGGCTCTGCAACGCCTCTGACTGCCCAAGTTGATCGTCAGGGCGGAGCTTGCCCCGGCTTCTATGTCAACCGCGAACCTTTCCTCGACGTCATCCGCTCGCATCGCGCCGAGGTCAACAAGATCGGCAAATCGAAAGCCAGCAATGAGCCATTTGTCGCTCCGCAATTGGACGCGATGATCGAAGCCAGCCGCGAGTGCTGGGATATGGCGCTGATTTACGGAGAGCGCTACGGCTTTCGCAATTCGCAGACCACGGTGCTCGCGCCTACGGGAACCATCGGCTTCATGATGGATTGCGACACTACCGGCATCGAGCCCGATCTGGCGCTGGTGAAGTACAAGAAGCTGGTCGGCGGCGGCATGATCAAGATTGTCAATCAGACCGTGCCCTCGGCGCTCTTCAAGCTGGGCTACAACAACGACGAGGTCAACGCTATCGTTAGCTACATCGACGCGACGGGAACGATTGAGGGCGCGCCGGGCATCAAGCCCGAGCACCTGAGTGTCTTCGATTGCTCCTTCAAGCCGTCGAAGGGCACGCGCTCGATTCACTACATGGGGCACATCAAAATGATGGCCGCGGCGCAGCCGTTTATCTCCGGTGCTATCTCGAAAACCGTGAACCTGCCGCACGAGGCCACCGTCGAGCAGATTGCCGAGGCCTATACGGAAAGCTGGCGGCAGGGCCTGAAGGCTGTGGCGATCTATCGTGATGGCTCGAAGGGCGTGCAGCCGCTCAACACCAGTCAGGACGCCAAGAAGAACGAGCCAACGGCGCTCGATGCAGCCGGCGCGCGCGTGCTGGCCTCGCTGGCAGCTGGAGCGGAGGCTGCGGAAGCGGATGTGAAGACGCTGGAAGCGAAGATTGCGGATAAGCTCGAGGTCAGCGCCAAGCAGGTCTTCGCTGCGGCGCAAGCCTTCCAGAAGACGCTCGATTCGCTGGCGGGCTTCGAAGCCCGAGCTGCTGCACAGGCGGCCAAGCCTACGCCGGTGGCTCCTGTTGTGCCGGTTCAGAATGCAATCGCCAATCAGGATCTGAATGCGCCGCCCAAGGCGGTTCGTCACCGATTGCCGGAGGAACGCGCTTCAGTCACGCATAAGTTCTCGATCGCCGGGCATGAGGGCTACATCACGGTCGGCTTGTATCCCACCGGGCAGCCGGGCGAGATCTTCATCAAGATGGCCAAGGAAGGCTCGACGGTCTCGGGGCTGATGGACGCCTTTGCTACTTCGATCTCGCTGGCGCTGCAACACGGAGTTCCGCTCAAGGTGCTGTGCGAGAAGTTCGCGCATACCCGCTTCGAGCCCTCCGGCTGGACTGGCAACGAACAGATCGGCTATGCCAAGAGCCTGATGGATTACATCTTCCGCTGGCTGCAGTTGCGCTTCCTTTCTGGAACGCAGTTGCCGCTGTTTGCAGGACTCGTCCCGCAGCCGCAGCAGTTGGCTGCTCCATCGCCCAGCATGATTCCAGAGGCAGATCTGGATTCCGGACCGGACTCCGAACCGGGTTCGGTGTTACCGGGAGTCTCCGGCCCGGCGCTGACCAAGCTGGTCGAGGATATCGCTCGCCGGTTGAATCAGGTCAATGCTTCGGCAACCGGTCCGGTCTCGGAGATTCGCGCTTCGGCTGCCGACACGCCTGCTGCGTTCTCGGCAACGAGCGTGCCCAAGCTGACGGATCGCGGCTTGTATCACGCTGCCGACGCCATGCGCGAGATGTATGACATGGGCGACGCGCCCAGCTGCGGGACGTGCGGCGCGATCATGGTGCGGAACGGATCGTGCTATCGCTGCATGAGTTGCGGTTCGACAAGTGGGTGCAGCTAAGGCAAGCTTAGGTAATCAACTCATTGGGCGCGACTTGGTAATGCGAGCTGCGCCCAATGCTTTTTCAGTCTCCACTTCAGATCAATTACTGAGGCAGAGGGACGGCGCCGGTGGGCTGTACGCCTGTCACCTGCCAGCCCTGATTGGATTTGACCAGGGTTGCTGTATCCGTTTGCTGGCCCGAAGTATCTGCAGCGAGTTGGGGAAAGGCGGTTTTCATCTCAGTGGTCGACGCCCAGGCCGGTACGTTCGCGACATCGTAGTGAAACGTCACGCTGAATTGGGTGGCGTCGGGATTGTCGGCGGGTGAGAAGCTGTCGATGGTTGACGCCTCGCGATGGCCGAAGCAGAAGTTGCCGTATCCGGGCTGAGTCTGGTCCGCAGTCCACATCGAGCGGCCCTTGTCGGAGAGATCGTAGTCATTGACCTGTTTGGAGCCGATCAGGAATCGCTTCTTTTCCGCCGATTGCCGCACCAGCAGACCAGCGTCGGTAAGGGCGTCGTAGCCCTTGGTCTGGTTCTCCTTGGAAGTGTCTGCCTGAGCAGGAAACTTGATGGGATCAGGCCACACGCATTCGTTTCTTGCGCTCCAATAGTTGTTGATGGCCGACTTAAAGGCCATCTTGTCGACCATATTTGTCTTGCGGCATCCCGCGACGATCATCATTGCGCCGCACAAGGTCAAAATCACAACATTTGCTTTCATGCGAAAGTCTCCTCATGCACTTGGATGCAGAAAGCGATTGGGTTGCGGGGATTCGACTGGATTAGAGTGAGCTGGTTGAATCCATTGTGATCATGATTTTGGAGAATGCCGCCGGGTTCTCACTCCAGGCCTTCAGAGTCTGGGATGCCTCTTCGAGGGGAACCATGTGGCTGATGGTATCTTCGACGGGAAAGCGATGTTCTTCAAGCATCCGGATGACTTCATGGAAGTCTGCGGGAAGCGCGTTGCGCGAGCCGAGTATGTCCAATTCTTTCTGCACAAAGAGGCGCGTCTCGTAAGCCACCGGCTCCTTGGCGTAGCCGATGTAGACGACGCGGCCTGTGAAGGCTACTTCTTCGACGGCAGTGCGAAAGGTCTGAGGCAGTCCGATGGCTTCGATCGCTACATCCGGCCCACGGCCGCTGGTCAGTTCCTGGAGCTTTTCGTGCAGAGGCTCTCGGCTAGTGTTGATGGTGTCCGTCGCTCCGGATTTGAGTGCGATGGCAAGTTTGGCGTCATCGACATCGATGGCGACGGTGCGGGCGTGGCGGAAGCCGGCTGCTGCGACCGCGCCCAATCCAACGCCGCCGCAGCCGAAGATAGCGACTGTATCTTCCGCGGCAACTCTGCCACGAGCGACGGCATGAAAGCCAACGGTCAATGGCTCGACGAGGCATAACTCCTTGAGGCTCAGGTTAGCGGTGTATAGCTTCTCCGGCGGAATGGCGATGTATTCGGCTAGAGCGCCGTCGCGCTGTACGCCTAGCGTCTCGTTGAACTGGCAGGCATTGGGACGTCCGCGCAGGCAGGATGGACATTTGCCGCACTGGGTGTAGGGCGAGAGGGTTACATTCACTCCGGCGACCAGATGGGGATGAGTCTTGCTTGATTCCACAATGGTTGCGGCAACTTCATGGCCTGGAATGCGCGGATACGAGACCATTGGGTTCTTGCCGCGAAAGGAGTTTAGATCGCTGCCGCAGAGGCCGACCCGGCGAACTTTGAGCAGAACTTCATGGCTCGCGGGCGCAGCGTCTGAGACCGAATGAATGGCCGCTTCGCCGGGTTGTTGCAGGACTAATGCTTTCATTCGCCGGGTTACCTGGATTGCATCGCGAGTTAGATGTGAGCTAACTTAGCCTATTTGGATTTCCGGTGGTGCGCGGCTACGATTTCGAGATATTTGCGGGCATTTTCGGTGATAACTTCCGGCTTTCCGGCGCGAATTGCCTTGTTATCGACCAGATCGCCTCCGACTCCCAGGGCGATAGCTCCGGCTTCAAGGAATTCCGCCGCCGTGGCCAGGGAGACTCCACCGGTGGGAATCAATTCGATCTGCGGCAGCGGCGCTTTCAGAGCTTTGAGATATTTGGCTCCGCCCATGGCGCTGCATGGAAAGACCTTGACCGCATCCGCACCGGCTTCCCACGCGGCGACGATTTCGGTTGGAGTAAGTCCGCCGGGAAAGACGGCGATGTTGTAGCGGCGGCATAACTCAATGGTACGCAGGTTGAGCGCGGGACTTACGATGAACTGCGCTCCGGCTAACATGCAAGCGCGCGCTGTCTCTGGATCGAGCACGGTTCCCGCGCCGACGAGAATGCGGTCGCCCGCTTCCTCAGACAGGCGGCGAATGGCGTCAATGGCGCCTGGGACCGTCATCGTGACTTCAAGGATGGTTACGCCGCCGGCTTCGAG
>Ga0302325_10019596_pt1 | contig 14222 bp, 13 predicted proteins | sample Palsa_T0_2_FD_201948 | JGI IMG/M metagenome (GOLD analysis project Ga0302325, IMG submission 201948) | Peat permafrost microbial communities from Stordalen Mire near Abisko, Sweden - Palsa_T0_2 | ecosystem: Environmental > Terrestrial > Soil > Palsa > Peat permafrost | place: Sweden: Abisko... | reverse complement strand
CTCCGCAACGCCCGAGATGCCATGAAAATCGCCTCTCGTATCCAAGACTGTTTCGAAAAAGCCTCTATCCCTGGCCTCACCGACACTCAAAAGCGCTGCCTTCTCCACTTCGTGATTGTTGGCGCAGGTCCGACTGGCGTCGAGGTATCATCCGAACTATCTGATCTATTTTCTACCTCTTATGCCTCTCTCTACCCGCATCTAAAACAATACGTCAGTATCGCTATCCATGATGTCGCAGACCAAGTTCTCTCCGGCTTCGACACAAAATTACAGGATTACGCCATGTCCAGCTTCACGAAGAGGAACGTGGAGGTACTAACTGGAAGCCACATCGAGCGAGTTGAGAAGGATGGTCTTTATACGAAAGAAATGGGGAGGATAGATGCTGGGTTGGTTATTTGGGCTACGGGAAATAAGTCAACCGATCTTGTGGATTCTTTACCTGTCAAGAAGACGCCGCGGAACCCTAGGATTCTCACTGATTCATTTCTGCGAGTCTATTCACCTGATTCGGAACTCCTGGATAGGGTTTACGCTATCGGTGATGCAGCAGACGTCGAAAATGCGCGCTTGCCGACAACCGCTGAGGTAGCTTGTCAGAAAGCGAAATATCTGGGAAAGGCACTTAATAGGGATGTGAAGGCGGAGTTTCGGTATCAACAGGCAGCGATAGTGGCATATTTGGGTCAGAATGATGGGGTTGTTAGCGGGAAGACAGATTATTCGGGGGCACAGGCTTGGATTGCGTGGCGGAGTAAGAACTTTCTTTGGACGAGAACGTGGAGACAGAAAGTGTTGATTGTTGTGGGTTGGGCCTTGAATTTGGTTACCGGGAGAGCGATTGCACCCAGATAAAAAGAGGGTATTTTTTGGTCAATATAGGTTTACGCTACTCATTCAGTTGTGCTGGTATTCTGGGGCCACGTAGGCGTCTTGAAATGAAGTATCATCACTTATATTCTGCTCGTTCAGGCGGCAGAGTCAAAATCCTCTAGCGATTGCCCTGAAATCCACCTTGTGTCGTGAATGTGTCGTGGAAAAGGCTTGCGTACCTGCTTCTCGTTTCTTTCTATCAAATGACATAAACGCCCTTCCTGTCCGAGATATAAAATAGCAGCACGGAATCAGTTATCTATCAAGATTAAATAAGACGACGTAGGATTGCTTTACTAACTTGTACTCACACTCTCGGTACATAACTCTTCCTATGACAACTTTCGAACTATCAGAGCTTCTCCAAGCCGGATGAGATTCGTTTTCGATCTCCTACCGTGGTCATACTCCGTGACAACAACACTCTGGTCTCACGAACTACCGCGTCCGTCTACTAAAACGACGTTCGATGCACATATGCCAGATACTGTTTAGACGCCCGGTGAGACTTGAGGTATGTCTCGGTATCGTATCTCAACGCTAATGCTCCTACCCACGATTTTTAAAAAGGTGGCATTGATATACCTTAGCCATTACTATTTCAGAGAGAAGCAAAGAGTTTTATTGTACAGTACCTCTCACCTCATTGAAGGCTTGGTGGCAAGTTGATGGAGCCACCCGAGTTTCTCTGAGATATTTATTGAATTTTATTACATCACTAAAGCTATCACCACTTGTCACCGTTTGCGCCTGACACCTGTTGGCAAGCTTATCTACTCCTAAATCATTGAGTTTAGCAACTGCAAAATATCGCAAACCAGAAATCTCTTCAAAGACGAGCTACGCCGTGCTGCATCATCGCCTCCCGTCAAGAATATAAACGCACAGCCATGTATTTTTCTTCGGCGCCTCGCATTCACAGTGTCTCTATAGTATAGTTCAGTAGCACGTGAAGTAGATATGCGTTGAATTAAGTGAATAAAATGTGTTGTCAATGCCCAAAATTAGTGACAACAAAGCAAAATGCAGAAGATGGGCGGATTTAGTCCGCATCCTCAAACTTAAGCGCAGCAAGCTCATGCGTAACTAAATTGACAAGTGCAATCGGACCACTACCCAGGTTGACATTGAAATCATCTAGAGAAGGTAATCCTCTTCTCGCCGCAGCATTCATGAGACATGATTGCTCCTCTTTCTTCTAGCGTTCAGCAACTCTACAATCTTCCTCGAGGGATCTTTATACCCTTAATGCCTTCAGCGAATTAAGTCATTTCGCCTACTTATGACGCGAATCACCACAGTCTGCCCATAAGCTACGATGAGCTCCTGTTGATGTTAAATTAGTCCCCAAGTTTGGTATAAATTCGCAAATTCCGACGACCCGTTGGCTGAGACTCTAACCCCGCAGTCTCGAGAGAGGGATTTCCTTGCTCTGTACTCGACAGGCTAAGAGATAATGATTTGCCTGACAGAACTCAGCATAGATGTGCATACAATGTGCCTAATGCTCTAAAGTCTGGAATTGCAGTACCGGGCGAAGCTTGTTATCACTCCGTATTCCCCTCCTTCGAATGAGTGACAACAGGTGACAAAATGACTTTCCATTTCCCAAATTTTCTTGCCGCATATAGCGAGTCAGCTTAAGCTGTACTCAATTTGTAGCTTGGTACATAGGAAACATATGAAACCCTGCACTGAGCGAATGTAAATGTAAGACGTCCCATAGACTCGTTTTCCATATCGTCGCTAGCCTCAGCATGTCCTTAAACGGAAGCTTGTGCAGTGCTGAGGAGATACTTATACCCCATACGCCTTTCAAACTCGGGCAAAATACATTGCAAAAGAGCATGTGCTCCGCTTATGATTCACAACAGCCCTCTCAGATTTTCCCTTCCCCGCTGCCACCACCAATCCACTCGAAAGAGTATAAAAGGCCCCATCACCAAAGCAATTCTTCACATCGACTTCAATTCTCACACCCAATTTCACAACGTGGTCGTACGTTGGTGCCACCGAGCCATCGAAGCACTTAACAAAGTAATCGTCATCGATGAGGAAAGTGCTAGTGACTTCCAACGTACAGCATGCCGCCTCCCTCCCTCTCTAGTTGATTCCGACGACTGAACGGAACTTGTTGTCATTCTTTAACCGCTTTCACGAATAGCTTGACAAAAGCAAGTCCACAAATCTGCTCTGCTCCTTCCCATTACCTGCGCTGTCCACCTACCACGAACATCCAAACCTTTCCAATTGAACATCCTGGGGCTGGATGCTGGGGAAACTTCGATCAACTGGTGATCTCTGGATCGCTGTCCTGTCATTTCTGTGTCTACGGTTTAGCATTCTCAGCCAGGGCCGATGATTTATACTCGCTCGGGTTTCCAGAAGTAGGGTGGAGTAGCAGCCACTTCACGTACTCTGGGGAGTACTCGGGGTGGTTCTTTCCCGATCCTTTTTCAAAAGGAGAAGTAGAGATACCCAGCGGCAAGTCCAGAGTACGAAGCAGCTGTGGGTATATAAACACCACCAATGCTCACACCCTCATCTGCAAACTGTCGACTGCAAGGACTCGTCGGTTCAGCACATGGAACTGAATCCCAGGCCCAGTTTGAGGGGATCACCGCCACCTCCGTACGTCAAGAGCAAGAGCAGCTCACTGAAGCTAGAGCAAACAGGCGTGAGTGCCAAACTGATTCACTCTGAGAGTGAAAATAAGCATCAAGAATACGGCTTCTAGCTTCATGACGGGGAAGATGAGAGAGGATCCTGTTGTTGTCATTCTCCAGCTCGCTGTGCGGGATGAATTTGTTGTCAATATATAGAGGTTGGTGCTTTGCTCTCCTGCTACAACTAAGCACTCTAAAGTAAACGACTGGTGTTGAGTAAATCTCAAGTGAACAGACGCCGGTATGTGCATTGTGGCCACACCGGCTCCAGGGTTGGTCCCACTGTCGTCCTCGACGAATTGGTTTGTTGTTGAAGCTTTTGAGGGAGAGGGTGTTGTTTATATATTGTCTCCAGCTCAGAGTCATTAGACGTTGGTACTTAGGAAAGAATAGAAATTCAAGGAGGCTCACTGAATTCCGGTTCAAGAAAAGCAGGCATCATATGAAGCGTATATTCAATCCCGTCATCTTATGTTCAAGCCATCATCTGTGTAATCAAAATATTAAGCCTGAACGCCTTCCATGCCCATCTACCATTAACGCCGAATATGCACTCCTTTCCACCTACCACGCCATCTTGCTCACGCTCCTCAAATCATCAACATTCAAGATATCAACCCCTTCCCTAATTAGCACATCCCAGATATGATTCCTCAGTCCAAGCGGCCAAGCAGGTAGATCCCAATACCTGACTTTCAACCCCCTTCTATGCGCCCCCCTAATTTGCCCTCTGATAATCCGCATCTGTCTCGCATTCAACCTCCCACGCCAGATTCGCCCAACTGAAGCACCCCATGAGACGGACGCGTAGTATGAGTTCAGAGGCGTGAATTCAGACTCTGGCGTTGTGCCAGACAAGCCCTGACCGAGGTCTTTATTTCCTGATGTTGAGGAGGAGGTAGGGGGAGTGTCGTCGGAGTCGGCTTCTGAGTCGAGGGGGTCAGAGGAAGGTGGTGCAGTGCCAGGTGGCCAGTCTGTTGACGCAAGGCGTGATTCCCACATTGTTTCGAGCGGGGCATCGAAGAATGCGTCGCGGTAGGTGGAGTTGGCTGTGAGGACGTCGAAGGGCGTGTTTCCTGTCCCTACAACCGTGACGGGGCGGATATGCCTTTCTCCGTCTTGCATGAAGGTCAACCAGCCTCTCTCTCGCAAGGGCTCGAGCTGTTTTAATACCCAGGGCCAGGTTTCTGCTCCGCCAGTCTTGACGTCAATCAGGAGAGTAAGGGTCTGTCCTGGATCAACATCGAAGACGCCATGCCCTGTCCCATTGTAGAAATCGGTCTGTGGATTCTGCTGCTCGAGGATCTGAACCAACGGGTTCACGTATAACGATTGAAATGTTCGGTTCCGCTGCAAACTCGCCGTATTGTGTCCAACGTATAACTCGTTGTCGAAGAGCCAGACGTCTGGTTCGACGGATATACAGCCTGCTCGAAGAGCGGAGAAGAGGGGAACGCGGCGCCAGTAGTCGTTATGTGAGTGACAGGGTATGGGGAGGACATCGCGCGTGAAGTCTGTTGGGTACCAGGCCAGGCCTTCCGTGCCGCTGCCCGGACGACCCCAATTCTGGAGGTATGTGTCGATGTCTGAGGACCAGATGAACGTTGCGAGGACGAGGACGAGGTTGAGCGCTAGCAGGAGGGCTCTGTTTCCCGATCAGCAGGAGAAGAAAGACAAGCAGCGGGAGAACGCAACGTACAATATACAAAGACCAGATATCCCACCGAAGATACAACAATTATACCAATGGCCTTTCCTCCTTCCTCTTTGCCTCAGCTCCAACCACTGCTCCTTATCCCCCCCTTTCCTTCGCTGCCTAACCGTCATGCTATCCCAAAAGCGCAACCAGCCCTTTTTCCTCCTTTGATTCGGATTCCTTGTAACCAGTCCATCCTCCACATCTACATCTGCATAGTCCTCGATATCAAACGACTCGCTCGGCTTCCCTAAATACGTCGACTCGGAAGAGATCACATCATCATTGTCTCTCGCCGCATCAAGTCCGACTTCGGCTTCCTCGGGTGGTTCGTTGTCGATTACGTGGTATGCGCCAGGAGAACTTGCCATTCTCGCAATTGGTGTCGGGAAGGAGATGCGACGGTCTTGGCAGGGTCCACTTCGATCAGGAACGGGGTCGGAATGCCATGTAGTTGTTGACAAACGCGTGGAGAGGGCTCAAGGTGAAATATATCAGAAAGAAGGCCTCGGCGATCCGACAGAGGGGAAGATAGTCGTGAATGGAGATTGTTCCGTGGCTTTGTTCGAGTCCCGCAAGAGAATGTCACTGCCTTCGCCTGGATCGCTGCTGCTTCAACACTGACGACGACCGTTATCCACCGATCAAGAAAGAGCACAGACAGGCAATTGGTAGGAAGGAGGTAACACAGAGGAAGAGAAACAGGAGAGGGGAGGGATCTGGTGGATATAAATTGAATTGGTTATTGGAAGCCTAGATGAGGTGTGCCTGCGCCGCTGTGATCCTTTGCGGCCCAGACCCTTGGAGTCTCACACGTGCGGCTGTGCATGGCCGTGAGCATTAGCAGCGGTGCAGATCTGGAAATCATTTCCATAGATTCAACGCTAGATCGAGATCTCTTGTCAAAGAATGGGAGATATAATTTAATTCAAATTTACATAAAAACCATGTCTAACATAGTATAATTACATATTTACAGCAGCAGAAGCAAAATCAAAGCGATAGTCGGGCTGGAGGTTAACCCCGCTCGTGCAGCGCCAAGACGGCCCATCCCATCTGAGACCCTTGGTGAAAATTATCGTTATCGCTTTGAGAACTTCATCAACACCACCACCAAGTCCCCACAACCACAGCAGCATCTCATAATGCCGCACAAACACACCCGCAAAGGCGAGGTGGACAAATCTACGTAATTTTACTCTCCATCCCATTCCCTACCTCCCAGTTCCCTTCAATTGCTAACCCACAACGCTTAGAATCGACCTACCCCCCACCGTAATCGCAAAACCCCTCCCCACCTCCAAATCCGCGAAAGAGAATGGGATATTCACGTCAGAGCTGAATAACACAAGGAAAAATAAGAAGAGAAAGAGGAACAAGGATACAGAAGATGATACCCCGAAGGCGTTCTTGCGCCTTATGGCTTTCCAACAAGGAAAGAAATTACCCAAGGGATTGGATGATGGAGTGAGGGAGACTAAGGCTGCTAAGAAGCGGCGGGTTGCTGCAGAAAAAGAGACTGACGCACCTGGACCTTCCGAGGAGAAGACTCCCGCAGAGGAGAAATTTGAAGTTCCTACGATTCGACCAGGAGAGAAGATGTCTGAATTTTCTGCACGCGTGGATGCAGCATTGCCGGTCAGTGGGTTGATAAATAAGGGCAGTAAAGGAGGGAAAGATCCATTGGGATTGAAGGTCGGTAGGACGAAGACGGAGAAGAAGATGCATAGGATGTATGATGAGTGGAGGGCTGAGGAGAAGAGGGTACAGGAGCGGAAGATGGATGAGTTGGAGAAGGCGGAAGAGGAGGCGATGGATGAGGATGAGAATGGGCAGGTAAAGTGGAAGGTCGATATTGTGGACGAGAAGGGGGGAAAGAAGAAGAAGGGGAAGAAGGGCAGGAAGAAGGTGCTTGGAGAGGTGGAGGATGGGGAGGATGATCCGTGGGCCAAGATAAAGAGGGATAGGGGGGAGGGAAAGGTGGGGCTGAACGATGTTGTGCAAGCGCCGCCGACGTTTACCAAGGTCCCAAAGGAGAAGTTCAAGGTCCGGGGTGCGAGAGTCGAGGTTGAGGATATTCCGAAGGCGTCAGGCAGTTTGAGGAGGAGAGAGGAGCTGAGTAGTGTGAGGAAGAGTGTGGTGGAGGGGTATAGGGCTATGATGAAGGAGAGGACAAAGGCGGAATAGGCACCTGTCCCTATCATGATATTAAAGCTTGGTGGCACAAGTGTACCAATTCGGAGCACGATTCACGATTAAGGAGGGTCTCAATGCTAGTGCTGAAATCACTCCCGACCTTTGAAATATAAATACCTCACTCAGCCCCTAACAGTGCTACCAAACTCAACAAATTCGAGACAGCGATAGCATGTGATCTGGAGGACTTGGCATCTGTCATCATGCTCTTGTGTCTGTTCAAACTTCAAAGCAAGAAGCAGGCAAGGCATTTTATTGCAGCATAACACGGGGGGGTTCAACTACTGCCCATTTGGAGCTTTGCTGTACTGTTGTCAATTTGGAAGTTGTTGTCACGAATCCAAAGGAGAGCAAGCGAGAGTGACAGCCCCAGCCCGTCGAATCTACTTAGAATTTGTACCAACCAAGGCCAAGTCTGTCAATGCGAACTTAACCTTGACTTGCAAGAAACTGTAAGGGGTGATAATCAGTAAGACCATTACGCAATAAGATCAAGTACTCAGGCTACCCCTCAAGCTCGATGCAAGGATCTCCTTCTCCTTGTTGGCTGGATTGTTGTCTCCCAGAGCCAAATGGTGAGGGTTATTTATGCCTCCTTTAAGTTGTGTATTGACTAGTGCTGCAAGCTATTAAGTGAATAATTTGGTACTGTACAGAACATAGCTAGCACGCTTCAGTGCTTATTTTGGATTTGGAAGTCTGAGAGGGGTATATATACCCACACGCATATGTACCCAAAACATTAAGACTTGTCCATTCTGTGCTCAGGAATTCACCGGGCTAAGCGGAGTGAAGATACACGTCTCCGGATGGGACACCGTTTGCATCAGACCTTGATCGCCAAAGTTGGGGAGGATTGCCCCCATTGACCTGGGGCGTGGAGGGAGAGCCCATAGCGGCTTGAGCAACGCTTCGTGTTTGGATTTCCATTTGGCGGGTTGTAATTTTTGTTGTCATTCCTATGAGTTCGAGACGGGGAAATGACAGCAAATATCATTCAATTTACAATACAGAATTTCCATGCGATCAAGACCAAAGCTGTTAACTCGAGCTTCACTGTTTTAATGCAGGCATGGAAAGATACCGGCTCACTTTCTCCAAGCTTGCCTTGGAGCCGATGCAGTGGATGAACCGGAGGAAGGAATCGTAGAAAAGATATCCTGGAAGCTGGCCGGCAGGAACCCGGTTAGAAGAATACTTTATAGTCTTCCTCTCCTCCCAAACTCTGCTAGCGGTTGCTCATTGCGTGGGATTTCGAGGGGCATTTAACCTCTTTTGAGGTGGGGTGGCATTGGTGGGCGAGTCCTGCGAGCTATGGTCAATGGCAATGAGGACTGTTTCCAGAAAAGGGGAAGATCTGGGGCAGGAGGGGTATATATATATATATCAATTTTTGCAGTCTTGAACGAGTTCTCACCATGACGAAAGCCTCAAGAGTTGACGCACCTCGTAGGTGGCCGATGTGTTTTCTGATACGGAAATGCTTGAACGATGCGGCGTTGCGATTTTGTATGGGCGTTTTGAAATTCGATGATTTTACATGTACACTTACAGAGCCTTGGAGGATTCGGGAAATACGACTTTCAATACTGTTGTCAATATTCCATGTGTTGTCGGTGTCACACCTTAAAGCTCTCTCGGTCAGAGATTATGGATCTCTTCCATCTCTCAGAATTTTCCAAGCCATTTGCAGAACACTGCCCGGTCGCAGTTGGTTCACCTGTTCCAGCGAAGAATTGGCTCTCTGCGACCGTGGTGGTATTCCCAGCTTTCGTTCTATTTGTGCCATTTGAGGCTTGATTGCAGAGCGTTTCTGGGTTTTAAATAGCTGTGGTAAACGTGAAGTATTTAGTCTAAGGCAAAACCTCCAAGAAACTTAGTGGTGATTGAGAGATTTTTCACCTTTAGCCTTATCGAGATGGCCATGTTACCTACTATATTTAATATCGGACATTTGCAGCGGATGATTAGGAAGGCTAGAGATATGAAGATGGCATTGGAGGGAGAGGGACATGAGTATCAGCATGGCAAGCCGAGGTGTCTGGTCATTGGAGCTAGTAGGGGCCGGAGGAGGATTCGGAGATGGTGGGTGAGGGGGTTGGTCATCCTCCAGATTCTTTGGGACGAGATTTGACAACGGACGGGTACCTGACAACGAACATGAGATGCACCACCATAGAAAACGTCCCAAGAAGGCACCAAGAAGATCCAGCCCTCACAAGCATGACCTGAAGGTCAAAGAACCTCGTCGTAAAGATTCTTGACTTCCTTGTCCCCGGATCCAAGGTTCTACTCAGAATGAATTCACCTGGGAACTGTTCACCCAACTTATTTGAGGTCTTTCTTCGCCTCGCCTAGAGTTTAAATACCCGTAGAAATTGACGAGAGTAGGTTGAAGCTAGCCGTATTTGGACGTGGAAAAGGCTTTACCGAGATCATGTGACTGCATCCCATTGAATGAAGAAAAGGCTAATTGAGACGCGTCCACTATCCTAATCCTTAAATTTCTTCACGCATGTAATAAAAGGACAGATCCTTCAGTTCTTCACTCCTTATTTCTTTTCAGGGGTACAAATCGCGGAGATACACTCTCCACGTGACCTCCAAATACAGTTAGATCCAGCATCAAAAGGTCTTACCTTTGCCGCGACTCTGAGAAGCCGCAGCTATTTACGGGCAGTGGTTACTTGTAGGCCTGGTCCTGTGTTCGTTTTGGAAAACCCTGTGTGGGGAGCAATACGCCATGTTCTTGGCACACAGGAACTGCATAGCAATTCTATCAGAAGGATCTGATTTCGAAACGAGAAAGAAGGTCCTGCTATGGAATGATTGATTCCAGTTCAAATTGGCCTGCTGTCTGCTCGATGCTGCAAGAAGCATCACGTATATGCGAAAATGGAAATAAGCAAGACTCTGGTTTTTCGCAAATCGTGCGACTCACTCAAGCGGCAAAGTGAGCCACACTCCAACGTAACTAAACTCACATCTTGTCGAGAGGTAAAATGCAAAATAGTCAAATATTCAAATTCTTGTTGTAACTGGCAAAACTCAGATATATGGAGTCTTGCGTTTTCAAAACATGTAATTATACTAGAGACTTCTCCTCGAACAAGGCCCTTTCTCACAACGCTCAACATTTGCTCCCGAATATGCACTTCATTGAAATGGAAGCAGCGATAGCTGAATATTCGAGCAAGATTCTATTATTGGTGTCCAAAAGATCTGAACGTACAGCAACTCTCTTGTTTTTTGTTTGATTTTTTTTTTTTTTTTGCGAGAACGGCAATGAGAAAGGGCTGTACCTGGGTGCAGGCCGTTGTTCAACAATTTTCCATTTTTGGCAGGTGGAGGGGGCCATCCACGTGATGTGGCTTGCCGCTTATGATACGCGTACAGTAGCGCGGCACCATGATTGGGCACTAGGCGAAGAACTTTTTGGGGGGCGCGAAACTTGACCCCGCAACTTTGAATTTGAAAGTTCCTAACAGCTCCAACACTCCTCCCCCAACATCGTCGAGCACTCGCAACGAAGCAAGAACGCATCGTACCGCTTTCATCTCTCAGATGAGATCTCGCAATGGTTAACTCCACTGAGCGTGCCATTCGGACCGCTCTGCAATGGCTCGCAGAGGCAGGCTCGGCCGGTGAGTCTTCCAGTCTTCTGCATCTTTTTGTGACGCGGCCGCGTCGCTGCAGGCGCATCACGTGTAGATCTCCTGGACGAGTGTTCAGCAGTCAGGAGAAGCAGATTACGAAGACCTTGGGAGCGTGTTGCGCTGGATGATGCTGACATAGCTCATCAGGGATAACCATCGCAGCGCTTTTTGCCAGACTGAAAGGTGAACTCGAAATTGATAAAGCAACCGCAAGCGCGGTATGGGAAGAACTCAAGACCAAAGACAATATCGCCTGTCTATTAGGGAATGGAGAGCTCCACCGCCTCTCCTCGTCGCCCTTGGGAAAGCTGGAGCTGGCAGAATTGTCACTGGTTGGTTTGGGAACCAAGCAGATCTTTCACGACCCCGAACAGTTACTAGGCAAGAGAAAGGCATCCACGGAGCTTGCAGGCCCTCCAACCAAGCGTCGATCTCTCTCACCACCTGCGGATCCTCCAGACATCTCAGCTTCAACTCCTAAGACCTTAGATGAAGCTCCTGCAACTACGTCCAGTGACGAATCCTCCTCGCCCTCACGCGTCCTTTCGGCAGACGCCCCTGCCAACCCTTCAACGATGGCGGTGGTTCCTTTGGGTACCAAGCACATCTCTTACGACCCCGAACAGTTACTAGGCAAGAGAACGGCATCCACAGAGCTTGTAGGCCCTCCAACCAAGCGTCGATCTCTCTCACCAGACATCTCGGCTTCAACTCCTAAAACCTCAGATCAAGCTCCTTCAAGTACGTCCAGTGACGAATCCTTCTTACCTTCACGCGTCCTTTCGGCGGACACCCCTGCCGACCCTCCATCGAAGGCTTCATCTGATACAGGAAACGGCAGTCACTCTCGTGATGAGTCCTCAAGTTCCCGCGAGCTTCCTCCACTGGGTCATTCAATCCCTCCAGCGATGTCTCCGTCTAGTCCAGCGAAGGATCTACACTCTACTCCCTCTCCAGCCTCTTTGATCCATAGCGCACCACAAGGCACTTTGAGCAATCCAAGCTTGCAAACTGCGCATCAACCAGATGTCCCAGCGCAAGCTACAACAAACGCTGAACCCATCTCTACTACCTCAGCTAACACTCGCCATACTCGGTTCCATGGACCATTTGTGGGTGTTGGAGCAAGTAGTTATATGTCGCGTCCTCCACTCGGTCGTGGTGCTGGTGCTCGACTCCCTCAACCATTAATAAAGGCAACACGCGGTGGTGGTCTGCGCCGTCCTATGTTCCCCGAATTTGCGCCTGTACGCACTTACTTCTCACCATACTCACGGCCTGTTGCGCCCCAGCACAGCCCACAACTCTCAGCAAATACTCCGACTGTCCTATCAGCGGATAACTACGTTGCTCCTCCATCTACATTTGTAGAGGCAACTCCTACTCAATCTGAATTTGGTCAACCTCATAGCCCACCGGCAAATTCTTTCATGAGCCAGTCATTTGATTTCTCTACACAAGCACCTATTGCTCCATACAATTACTCCTACGCTCCACCAGCAAACGTTCTCATGAGCCAATCAACTGATCTCTTCACTCAAGCGCCCTTCGGTCAACAGAGTCACTTTTATGCTCCACAATCCAACGCTTCTGAGAGCCAATCTATTGGTTTCTCTGCTCAAGCGCCATCTGCCCACCATGTACAAGTATCCGGCTACTCAGCTGTCTCTGCAGAGCAGCATGTGCCCTCATATGTACCCAATTCTCCCTATGCAAATGGTTCTGTTCAACAACCTATTCCCACTTCGTCGACAATTCCCTCACAACAATCCATCCCCCCTCAAGCATTTGGATCAAATGATCAGAACCTTTGGAGTGAAGCCCTCGTACAACAGACTCTTCAACAATCCACACAATCTTCACCGCCCTCAACCTCTGGTCCGAAGACTCGAAAGCCACGCAAGCCCCGTGCTCCCCGGAAGAAGCCTCAGCAAGCCAAGCAACACCATGTAGAAGACGAGGAAAACCGAATGGAAATTCATCTCCAAGGTCAGCTGCACGACTTAGATTCCGGACGCAAGCGAACGATCTCCGAAGCAGATTCCCAAGGTACCCCTAACCAGAAGCGCCAGCGCATTTACGAGAACCTCTCTCAAGCACAACCTATTTTTCAAGCACAAGCTGTTTCTCAAGGACAAGTTGTTTTTCAAGCACAAGCTGTTTCTCAAGGACAAGTTGTTTCTCAAGGACAAGCTGTTTCTCAAGGACAAGCTGTCTCTCAAGGACAAGCTGTCTCTCAAGTACAAGCTGTCTCTCAAGGACAAGCTGTTTCTCAAGGACAAGCTGTTTCTCAAGCCAAGAGTCTTGTCCTCCCAAAGTCCGTCGCAGCTCTTCCCTGCCTATGGAGTGGAATCAGCGGCCATTTGGTTCTTTTGGAAGATCAGTCATCCTTGGAATTTTACAGTCTCGATGAGCCGAGCCCGAATGATCAAAGCCCGAATGATGCAATGTTTACTTTGCGCATTCGCGACCTTACCGAAAACCCCATATTGTCCACCCCGGGGTCCGACCCAATGGAGATCCATATCAAATCAAATAATTCCAGAGGACAGGAGGTTACATTCCGTTTCGAATTCGATTCTACTGATGGAAAGGATGTTGCCCTACCAGACATCATGGTTCAATGCGTACGCTCTGCCATCGTGAGTGCCCGCTTCGGCCAGAAAAGCGATCTTCCTAGAGTCGACAATGTCGAGGATGAATTCGGCTCGAACGATGATCTCCCTAGCGTTGGTAATCTTGATGTTCTTCCTAGTGTTGAAAAATCTGAGAAGGCTGGCCCTACAGCATCTCAACCGAATGACCGCGATATCCACCAGAATTTCGAGAAGCCTGACTTTCCCAGAGCTCAGACAGCGCAAAATCCTGAGGGACATCTGCACGCTAATGTCGAGACGCCCGGTAGCCCCAGTGCTGGCGCTGCCGAGAATTTCGACCTTGAGCATTTGCAACAGCAAACTCAGCCAGGTGCTACGAAGGGCAAGCAGGCCAAGAAGGTCGAGACGAAGGAAACTAAGACGTACACCTGCTCCAAATGCGGGAAATCCTATCTCCAACCGTGGGGCCTGAGCTACCATCTCAATAAATCCAACACCCCTTGCAACCCCAACGCCGACCTCACCAAATACGAAG
>Ga0302325_10019595_pt1 | contig 14222 bp, 13 predicted proteins | sample Palsa_T0_2_FD_201948 | JGI IMG/M metagenome (GOLD analysis project Ga0302325, IMG submission 201948) | Peat permafrost microbial communities from Stordalen Mire near Abisko, Sweden - Palsa_T0_2 | ecosystem: Environmental > Terrestrial > Soil > Palsa > Peat permafrost | place: Sweden: Abisko... | reverse complement strand
CGCGGTCTGGCGCCCCGGCGCCGGATATTTCGCGTTCGCTGTCGCCGAGGATGTTGAAGGGGAGGCCGGCGGCGCGCAATGTCGCTGCGAGGTCCGGTACCTGCTGGTCGGCGCAGATCACGGCGACGGAGCCTGCTCGGGCGAGCGCGGTCAGGCACTCCCCTGCTACCTCCTTGGCTAGGTCGGCTGGGGCCACCGGGGTCACGCGCAGCGCGTGCGGGTCCGCGCGGAGCGACCTGGCGGGCGACAGGGCGGGGGCGATCGCGGGGAGCAGGCGGGAGGCGAAGTCGAGTATTTGCCTGGGGACGCGGTAGCCGACGTCTAGTTCGCGGACGGCGGCCTGTGGCTTGCCTAGGTGCTCGAGCAGTGACGGCCAGGAGGTCGCGGCCCACGGGGTGGTGCCCTGGGCGATGTCGCCGAGGACGGTCGCGGCGCCGGTGGCGCAGCGGCGGCCGATGGCCCGTACCTCCATCGGGGACAGGTCCTGGGCCTCGTCCACCACGATGTGCGCGATCGACGGGGTGCGCTCGATGAGGTCGGCCGCCTCGTCGATCAGCACCTGGTCGGCGCGGGTCCACTGGGCCGAGCCGAGGCCACGCGGCGGCTTGGGCCAGCCGATGGCGGTCATTTCCGGGTCGGTGAGTACGCCGCGCCCGTTCGGGATGAGCTTATTTTGATCTGAGAGGAGGCTGAAGACGAGCTTCTTCGGATCGATTTTGGGCCAGACCTGGTCCACGCACTTGCGGACCGGGGCTGACCGGCGGACGGCGTCGTGGGTGCGGTCGTCGCAGGTCTCGCCGGCCGCCTCAAGCTGGCTGAGGAACACGTGCGCGATGCGGTGCGCGAGCAGGTCGCGGCCGGTTCCGTAGCGGACGCCGCGCTCGCGCAGCTCGGTGGCGAGTGCCTCGATCTCGTGGACGGGCAGCCGGAGGCGGCGCGCGCCGCGGCTGACGACGAGCGGTTCCGCTGGCGCCTTGACGTTGGCCCACAGGGCGCGCCTGAGCACCTCCGCCATGCGGGCGTCGCCCTTGACCACCGCCGCCTCGTCGGTGTCGGTGCCCTTGACGGGAGTGGTGGCCACCAGGCCGGTCACCGTGGTCTGGGTGACGTCAAGCTCGCCGAGGGCGGGCAGCACGTTCCTGATGTAGGAGAGGAAGGCCAGGTTGGGGCCCACGACGAGCACGCCGCGCCTGGTGACCTGCTCCTTGTACGCGTACAGGAGGAACGCGACCCGGTGGAGGCCCACCGCGGTCTTCCCGGTGCCGGGCGCGCCCTGCACGCAGACGGTGGTGCCGGCGTCGGCGCGGACGATGTCGTCCTGCTCGGGCTGGATGGTGGCCACGATGTCGCGCATCGGACCGGAGCGGGGCCGCTCGATCTCGGTGATCAGCAGCTGACTGGGCGCTTGCGAGTCCGCGGAACGAGCGCTGGTTTTAGCGCCGGCCGCGAACCGCTCGTCTTCGAAGGCGGTCAGCGCTCCGCCTGCGAAGCCGAACCGGCGCCGCAGCGTGAGGCCCATCGGCTCGGACTGGCTGGCCCGGTAGAAGGGCCGGGAGACGGGCGCCCGCCAGTCGAGTACGACCGGGGTGCCGTCGGGGTCGTGCACGTGGCGGCGGCCGATATGAAAGTCAGCCCCCGCGAAGTCCTCGTCCTGCTGCGCCAGCTCTGAGTAGTCGAGGCGGCCGAAGAACAGCGGCGCGTCCGGCAGGTCCTTGAGCGCCTCGGCCCGGCGGTACAGGTCGGCCTTGAGGAATTCGAGGCTGACCCGGTCGCCGGCCATCGGGTTCTGCGCGAGCTGGAGCACGTTCTCGCGCATCAGGTGAAGGAACTCGCGGGAGTGCACCAGGTGGGCACGCTCCGCCTCGATCACGGTGTCGGGATTGGCTGGGTCAACATCGGTGCCGTTGACCGTTCGCGTCGCGCCTGGCCCGGCGTCGGCGGGCATGGTTGACCCCCTTGAGCTGTGCGTTGGCTGAGGAGCGCGCCTCGCGCGCGAAGCTCAAGACCCTAGCACTGCTCGGGCGGCACGTCACCGTGTTTTAGTGGGCACCGTGTTTACTGTGCGCCGTTTACTGCGCGTCGGCCTCGGCCAGGTAGCGGATGCGGGCGTGCAGCAGGGCGCGGTGGGCGGTGAGGTCGTCGGTCTCGTCGGGCTTGGACGGGCACTCGCCGGCCGCCAGTGCCTTCGCCAGGCGCTGGTAGGCGTCGGTCGGCGCGAGCGTCTCGAAGACGATCAGCGGGTCGTTGTCGGCGGCCATCCAGGTCTTGTCGAGCAGGCCCTCGGCGTCGTCCACCCAGGCGTCCTTGATCGCGCCGCCCTTGCCGTGGTCGATGAGCACGGAAAGGGCGTGCTCGGCGGTGCCGTAACGGAAGCTGGCGGTGATGGACTCCTGCCGGCCGCCGACGTCGCTGTAGTGCCAGCAGGCACCGACGGCGGGCAGGCCGAGCACCGAGGCCCAGACGGGGTCTTCCACGCCGTCGGCCGCCACCCGGTCGGCGGCCTCGGTCGCGGCCGCCCGGAGCCCGGCCGAGCCGATCGCGCCGAGGACCCGCAGCAGGCCGAGCGCCTCCGGGGTCGCCCGCTTCTCGGCGGCGGGCACCAGCGACTTGGCCAGCTCCGCCATGACCTCCGCGTTGTTGGCCTCGGCGCTGGTAAGCGCGCCGAGCATGTCTGATCCCCACAGCTCGGCATCGATCGGCAGGCGCACGTGGGAGAGGACCTGCCGTGCCTCGTTCAGGACGACATCGGAGGCCTGCGCCGGCCGCAGCGGCGCAAAAAGCGCGGCGATATCGGGTTCCGCATGACCCATGCCGCGTATTGTTACACGACCGCTACCTATCACGATGACAAAAGGCGAACTTCGCGTGCTTCACCCGTTTCTGGCGAAGCACTCTTCCAGGTGGTCGTTGACGAGGCCGCAGGCCTGCATGGCCGCGTACATCGTGACCGGGCCGGTGAAGACGAAGCCGTGCTTGCGCAGTTCCTTGGCGAGCGCCTTGGACTCCGGGGTCTGCGCCTGCAGGTCGGCGAGCGTGCGGGGGGCCGGGCGCGGCTCGGCCTGCGCGTAGCTCCACACCAGGTCGCTGAGGCCGCCTGGCAGGTCAAGGGCGGCCCTGGCGTTGGTGATGGTGGCGTTGACCTTCGCACGGTTCCTGACGATGCCCGCGTCCGCGAGCAGCCGGGCCACGTCCGCGTCGGTGAAGGCGGCGACCGATGCGATGTCGAAGCCGGCGAACGCCTTCCTGAAGTTCTCCCGCTTGCGCAGGATGGTCAGCCAGGACAGGCCCGACTGGAAGGCCTCAAGGCAGACCCGCTCGAAGATCGGCTGGTCACCGCGGACCGGGCGGCCCCACTCCTCGTCGTGGTAGGCCACGTAGTCGGGGGCGCTCAGCCCCCAGGGGCAGCGGAGCCTGCCGTCCGGGCCCGGCACGGGTCCCTTGGGCGGCACCGGTTCGGCCGTCGCGTCAGTCATGCGACTGCTCGGGAGCCTCGGGGCCCGGCTGGGCCGTTTCCCCGGTGAGCCGGGCCGACTCGATCGTGGCGTCGCCGGACTGTGCCTGGATCTGGTCGATCGAAGTCTCCTCGAACGCCGGGTGCAGCGGGTCGGGCTTGGTGATCGCGTCTGGTCCCGGGTGGTCGACGGACGGCCTGGCGAACTCCGGGCCCGCGTAGTCGAAGGACGGCCTGCCAGGACCGGGGTTGGCGTACTCGATCGAGCCGCGCTCGATAGAGGTTGGCCTGATCGCATCCAACTGGATCGCGCCGGCCTCGATGACACCGCGACGGTGCCGCGCCCCCTCGTAGGGGCTGGCAAGCGGCGTCAGCGGGGCATGGTCACGGCTCAGGTCGGTGACAAGCTGCTCAAGCGCGACGATCCGCACGTCGCGCTCCCTGATCGACTCGGCGATGCGCTCCATCGCCTCGTCGGTCACCTGCATGTTGTATCCCCACATCCCGGTCGGCGGCCGCAGCAGCGCGACGTCGGTGGCCGATACCGGCCCCAGGTCAAGCGGGGCATAGTCGTTGCGCTCCGCCGACAGGCCGCCGCCGCGCCCGAGGGCCGCGAAGACCACTATCGCCAGGATCACGAGGGCGACAAGAACGATGAGGACAGGCACAAACAGATCGTGCCACGAACCGCCGGCTAAGTGCTAACGCACCCGTGATTACGAAAAGACAATCTCGCGGGCGGCGGCCCTGATGACCGAGGCCAGGGCAGCGAGACGACCTGGGCCGCGCGCCCGGGCCCGGGCGCGCGGCCCGCGAGCGGCGCCAGGTGCCCGCTGACGGCGTCGCCGGTGGAATTGGAGATTGAATCTCAGCCGAGGTCGGATTACGGAGAGCGATGGCGCTTCGGAGGCCGGAATTGTATCAGGCTTAAGGTAACTAAAGTTACAATGGTTACCTGTTCACCGGCCGTACACCGGGGCCGTGACGCCGCAGTTGCGGCTGCCTCCTGCACCTGAGCGGCCCCTGCCTTGGCTTGAATTTAGTCGTTTCTACAGTTCAGCAGGCTATCTCCCAAAGCCGGGGCAGAATATGAAATTTGACGCTAATGTGTGCTCGCTTGGTGCTTGTGCTAGCACGTCAGGCAGGTGGACCTAGCGGGACGCTTGTTTCCTGCCGGAACTGGCGCGCTACCCGATCCTGATGACCCGGAAGCAAGTACGCGGGCCCGCTCCGCGCTGCTGCGGTTGTCCGGATGTCCTAACCTGACCTGCGAAGGTGGCCATGGCTCGTTCCCCCTCTGAGGCCGGCATCTTTTCCACTCCCGCCCCTCCGGTCCCCGGATCCGGGCCTGCCCTGCCGTCTGGCGGACCGGGCACCGCGCCTTCGCGCTTGCCGCCCGCGGGGCCGCCGCGAGGCGGCCGCGAGCGGACATGGCTGCCGGCCACGGCGATCGCGCTGGCCGTGATAGGCGTGGCGGCATTCGCGGTCCCGGCCGCCGGCGCGGGCCACGGCCGGCTGTTCGCGGCGGCCGGAGCCGCGGCGGCGCTGCTTTTGGCCGCGGTGCTCTTCGTGGCGCACCGGCAGCACGCGGAAGACGTCGCCTCGTGGGAGCAGCGTGCCTGGCAGGCGCAGCAGTACGGCGCCGAGCAGCAGCAGCGCGCGGCCGAGCAGCAGCAGTACGCCGCCGAGCAGCAGCAGTACGCGGCCGAGCAGCAGCAGCGCGCGGCTCTGTGGGAGCAGCGGGCCGGGCAGGCGCAGCAGCGGGCCGACGAACTGGGCCGGCGGGCGGGCGAGCAAGGGGACCGCTCCCGTGCGGTCCTGGCAGGCGTGGATGAAGCGGCCGATTACCTGCTGCACGTCCAGCTCCCGGCGGCGCTTGAGGGCTCGGCGTCGCCGGCGGGCGGCGTCGCCGGCAACGGGGAGGCCGCCGCGATCTTCGCCCGCGTCGCCGCCGCCGTTCAGGAGGGCGTGGCCAAGCTCCGTGAGCAAGTCGACGAGCTCCACAAGCAGTCTGACGATCACAGCGAATCGTCCCGCCGGGCGGTGCTCACGCTGGCCCGGCTGCTGCAGGCGTCCGCGCTCCGCATCCAGGCGCAGGCCGCGAAGATGGCCGAGGAGCACCCGGCCGACTCCGGCGTCCTCGAGGCCAGCATGCGGGTGGAGCACGCGTCCGCCCAGATGGCCCGCAATGCCCAGAGCCTGGTGGTGCTGTGCGGCGAATGGCCGGGACAGCAGTGGCCGGACCCGCTGGCACTGCCGGACGTGGTGCGTGCCGCGGCCGGCCGGATCATGCCCTACCAGCGCGTCAACGTGTCGGGGGACCACGGCGTCGCGGCCGACGCTGGCGTCGTCGAGCCGCTGATCCACCTGACCGCCGAACTGCTGGCCAACGCGACCCAGTCCTCTCCCCCGGCCACCCAGGTTGAGGTGACCGTGCAGGCCGTACAGCACGGCGCCGTGATCGAGATCGACGACCGGGGCATCGGGATGGAGGAAGCCCAGTTCAAGCAGGCCCGGGACATCCTGTCGGGCAACCAGCTTGTCCACCTGGGCGAGCTGGGAGAGTTCCCGCAGACCGGCCTGGCAGTAATCGGGCACTACGTCAACCGCCACGGGTTCGGGGTGGAGCTGAGAAAGTCGCCGTACGGAGGGGTGCGGGCGATCGTGCTGGTACCCGACTCCCTGGTGGTGAACAACCTGGACCCGGTAGCCGCCGCGCCGCCCCCGCAGCCCGCGCTGCTCCCGCCGCTGGCGTCGGCGCCGGCCAGCGAACCCGGACCCGGTGAAACGGTCCCTGGCCGGCGCCTGCCGCGTCGGCACTCGCTGCGCGGCCATGCACAGCCGGGGAGCCCCGTCGGTCAGTCGGCCGGCTGGTCGGCGGCCATCCCGGCGACACCGGAGGAGGAAGGCGCGTTCCTTGCTGCCTACCTCGGCGCCGGGGAAACCGCCGCCGGGCCGGTCGCTGGCGGGGCCCAGGAGGCGGAAGACGACACTGCTTTCCCGGACGAAACGGAGCGGTAATGCAGACCGAGGATTGGATGATCGACGCGGTCGCCGAGGTGCCAGGGGTGCGCCACGTGCTGGTGACCAGCGCGGACGGGCTGGTCAGGGCCCGTTCGCCGGAGATCACCCGTGAGGCCGCGGAGACGGTGGGGGCAGCGTGCGCGGGCCTGTACTCGCTCGGCGTGAGCGTGGGGAACCAGTTCGAGAGCGACTTCGGGCCCGGGTCCGGTAGCGCGGAGCTGGTCATGATCCGGTTCGAAGGCTGGTTCCTGTTCCTGCGGCGGGCCGCCGACGGCTCGCGCCTCGCGGTGATCACGGACTCCACCGTTGACGCGGCGGTCATCGGCCAGCAGATGGCCCTGCAGGTGCAGAAAATCGGCAAGAGCCTCGGCACCGCACCCCGGCAGGCCAGCGCGGCGACATGAGTGTCTTCGGCAGGTTTGACGAGTTGCCCGATCCGCGACCGGTCCCCTCCTACGTAGTCACCGGGGGCCGGGCACGCCCGACACGCAACACCATGAGGCCGGAGACGCTGCTGGTCGCGGTCGGCGACGGAAAACAGCTGCCGGTCACGGCCAGCAGCGAGAAGCGGGCGCTGCTGAAAATGTGCCGTCGGCTGCTGTCGCTCGTTGAGGCCGCGGCCTACCTGCGGCTGCCGGTGAGCGTAGCCGTCGTCGTCGCCTGCGACCTCGTCGACGAGGGTTTCCTGCGGGTCAGCGGCGAGTTCCCCGCCGGCACGGACAGCCCCCTGCCGGACACCCGGCCCGGAAGGCCGGACCTGGACCTACTTGAGGAGGTGCTGCATGGGCTCCGCAAGCTGGCATAGCCCGGCCCGGGAGATGACCGGTATCTCCGCAGCCGCGGATGAGCATTACCTGCCGGACAGCATCCAGCGGTCCGCCAAGATCCTGGTGGTCGGTTCGTTCGGCGTCGGCAAGACCACGCTGATCGGCTCGGTAAGCGAGATCAGCCCGCTGCGGACCGAGGAGGTGATGACGGCCGCCAGCATCGGAACCGACAGCCTGGCCGGGCTCCCCGCCAAGGAGACCACCACGGTGGCGATGGACTTCGGCCGCATCACCCTCACCGAGCGGACGGTGCTTTACATGTTCGGCATGCCCGGGCAGCGCCGGTTCTGGAATCCGTGGGCCGGCCTGGCGGAAGGCGCGGTCGGCGCCCTCGTCCTCGTCGACACCCGGCGGCTCGAGGAGAGCTTCGAGGTACTGAACCAGCTGGAACTGCAGGCGGACCAGCTGCCCTTCGCGGTGGCGGTCAACCTCTTCCCTGGCAGCCCCCGGTACGAGGTGGGAGAGCTGCGGGAAGCGATGGACTTGCTGCCGCAGACGCCCGTCCTGCAGTGCGACGCCCGTGACCGCGGCTCCTCGATCCGCGCGCTGGCCGGCCTGACAAGTTACGCCCTCGCCGTAGAGAAAGGCTCGGTGTGAGTACAGGAACAGGCACGGTGGCGAGCGGGCTGACGCCGCTGCCGGCCATCACGGGCGCCCTTGACCCGCAGGCCGCCTATCGGCGCCTGCAGCAGGCGCACGGTGTCGTGGCACCGGTGGAGCTCGAGCCCGGGGTGAACGCGTGGCTGGTCATGGGGTGGGAAGAGATCTGCGAGGTGGTCCGCCACGAGCGCACCTACTCGCGCGACCCGAACAACTGGCGCGACTGGCAGGAAAAGAACGTCGCCCCGGACTCCGGGCTCGGCCCGATGATGTTCCCGCGCCGGAACGCCTACTTCGTCGATGGCCGCGAACATCACCGGCTCCGGGCGCCGCTCGATGACGGGGTCAGGGACATCGACCAGCGGCAGGTGCGCGTGTCGGTGGCCGCGGTATGCGAGGACCTGATCACCCTCTTCGCCGCCCGGGGCGAAGCCGACCTGGTCGGCGAGTACGCCGCCGTCATCCCGATACTGGCCGTCGCCACCAGCATGTTCGGCCTTAACGCGGCCCGCGGGCGGGAACTGCAGAGCGCGATCGTCGCCCTGTTCGGCTCAGGCGAGGACGCCCAGGCAGGCAACCGCGCGATCGAGGCGATCATCGCCGAGACCATGCTGTCCCACCGGCAAGCGCCGACCAAAGACCTGACAACGGCCTTCCAGAACCATCCGAACCTGCAGGATGACGGCGAGATCGCGCAGTCAATGGTCCTGATGATCACCGCCGGGGCAGAGACCACGGCCACCTGGATCGCCCAGGCACTGCGGCTCATGCTCACCCACCCACGGTTCCGCGGGCAGCGGGGAGGCTTCCGCCCGGGCGTGGACGACGCCCTCGACGAGGTGCTGTGGCAGGACCCGCCGATGGCCAACATGCCCGCCCGCTACGCGCTGCACGACGTTGAACTGGCCGGGCAGCAGATCCGGCGCGGCGACGCGATCATCCTGGGCCTGATGGCGGCCGGCAGCGACCCGCGGGTCCACGTCGCCGATCCCTGGACCGAACTGGGGAACCGCTCCCACCTGGCCTGGAGCACCGGTGCGCACGCCTGCCCGGCGCAGGTGCCAGCCCGGATCATCACCCGGGCGGCGGTCGACACCGTGATGAGCCGGCTTTCGGGCCTCAAGCTGGCGGTCCCGGAGGAGCAGATCACCCTCCGGCCGTCGCCGTGGACCCGCTGCCCGGTGAGCCTCCCGGTCAAATTCACGCCGACCGAGCGGCGGTCGGCCCGGGACAGGTAAGGCAGGCGAGGCAGCCGAGAATGGCGTGCCAGCAGGGACGCGGCCTAAAGAAAACTTAACGCGGAAGCACCATTTGTACACACTCTGCCTCTGGTGTAGTCGCGTATGCGCGGGTTTGAATGCTTATGCAGGAGTATTCGACAACCCGGCCCGCGCAGGGGGATCTTGGTGGCAGAGAAGGAACCAGAACGGTCAGGACCGAGCCAGGTCATCAGATTGCCGAGGTTCAGCCTTCCGTTTCCCAGCGAGATCCATCCCGACGCGGATTCCGTAATCGCAAGTACTTGTCAGTGGGCACTGGCGACCGGGCTCGTCCCTGACGAGGCCGGCGCCGCGCGCCTGCGCCGGGGCGGCATCATGCACGCCGGCCCCCGCCTGGCACCGCGGGCGTCCCTTGACGCGGCCTGCCTGGTCTGCGACTGGACGGTGTTCCTCATCGTGCTCGACGACGAGTTCGACGAGAGCGAGCTCGGCACGCAGCCGGAACTCGCGCGGGCCGCCATCGAGGACGTCACCGCCGCCTTCAGCGGGGCGGAGCACGAGGCGGCCGGGTTCCCTGGCATGGCAGGTGTGAGCGCGGCCGCCGCCGACCTCGGCCGCCGCTTCGAGGCACTGTCGCCAAGCCCAGCCTGGCTGGCACGGTTCCGGCGCCACGCGGAAGACCACATATGGTCCAAGGTCTCCGAGGCGGAGCACCGGGCGACGGCGGGCTCCATTGACGTCGCGTCATACGTAGACCTGCGGCGCATCACCTCCGCCGCCTATACCTACGCCGATCTCGCGGAGCTGGCCGAGCAGGCGCCGACCGCCGAGCCGGTACGGGAATCGCAGGCCTGGCGGCAGGCGCTCGACGCGGCCACCGACGTGTGGCTCGGCATCCAGGACATCTGCTCCTGCGCGAAGGAAGTCACCTCGGGCGACAACCTGAACCTCGCCGCAGTCATGGCGCGCAGCACCGGCAGGACCCTCCAGCAGGGCATCGACGACGCCTACCAGTGGGTCTGCCAGCGCTCGACGGATCTCGCGGCCCAGCGGAAGCAGCTCGCGGCCATCAGGTTCCCGTCCGGTCCCGACGGCGTCCCCGGGACCGCCGGGACGCTGTACCTCGACGCTCTTGAGCGGCTCCTAGGCGGCCACCTCACCTGGAACAGCAAGGACAACCCGCGCTACCCCCAGGCCGTGCTGCTCACGTAATACCGCCGCACCGCTCACGCACTACCAAGGCCGTATCGCTCACTCAGCAAGGGTGCCCCCATGCCTGCCCGCGTTTCTCGCACTGAGCCTTCAGCCCCGGACCGCGACTACCTGCGTACCTTCCGTCATGCCTTCGGCGAGACCTTCGGCTGGGAGGTCCACCGAGCCCTCGAGCTGGCGATCTTTCACAGCTTCGCCGTCCCCGCCATCAGCGGGGTCCTCGACCAGACCGGCGAGTTCACCGAACGGGGGCAGAAGCGCTACGACGACACCGTCGCGCTGCTGCGCGAGATAGGCGCGGACGGCCCCGGTTCGCCGCGAGGCCGGGCGGCCATCCGGCGGATGAACTGGATCCACCGCCCGTACCGCATCAGCAACGACGCCCTCGTCTACGTCCTCGCCACGTTCATCGTCATCCCCATCCGGTGGATCGAGCGGTACGGGTGGCGCGACCTGGCAGCGGGCGAGATCGGCGCCGCCGTCCGCTATTACCGGACAGTGGGCCGGCTCATGGGCATCCGCCAGCTTCCCGAGACCTACCTGGAGTTCGCGGGCTACCTCGATGCGTACGAGCGCGACCATCATTCATTCTCGGACGCGAACCGGCGGCTTGCCGTCTCCCTTATCGAGGTAATCGGATCCTCGGCTCCCCGGCTGGTCCGCCCGCTCGCCCGCCGCTGCGTCGCGGCAGTGCTCGGCGCGCCGTTGCGCCGAGCACTCGGGCTGCCGGAACCGTCTGGATTAACCCGCGCAGGCGTGCGCGCTGCCCTGTGGTCTCGCACCGCGTTGATCCGGCTGATCCCGCCGCTGAGGCGGGCCGGCCAGGGCCATCGACGGCTGAAAAGCTACCCGCACGGTTATGTGCTGACCGAGGTCGGACCGGTCTGGGCGGTGGGAAGAAGCCCGGGCTAGCAGGGAGATGGTCCCGGCCGTCCGACACGGGTAGGGTGGAGGCGAGCGGTCGCGCCTGGTAGGCGGTGGCCGCGGCCTCGTTGCTCCAGACCCTGGTGGCGTAAGCCCCGAGCTGCTTGCTCGGAAGACGCCCAGGAGACAGAGCAACGATGAGAACGGCACTTCCTCTTCCTGTCGGGCAATCCGACCCCGCCCTGGTTGCGCACGGGACGCGTGCTCCCGTTGACCCTTCGTCGGCCGGCTTTCTGGCACTGGCACAGCAGGTGCGGGCGATGGGGCTGCTCGACCGGCGGCCGAGCTACTACCGGGCGAAGATCACCCTGACGGTCTTCGCCTTCTTCGCCGGATGGGCCCTGTTCGCCGTGGCCGGCAACTCGTGGGCGGCCCTCGGCGTCGCCCCGCTGATCGGGCTGGCGTTCACCCATCTCGGCTTCATCGGCCATGACGCGGGGCACAACCAGGTCTTCGGCAGCCGCCAGCGCAACCGCCTGCTCGGCTTCATCGTTGGCAACGCGCTCATCGGGCTGAGCTTCGGCTGGTGGGTTCCCAAGCACAACGCCCACCACGCGCATCCCAACGAGACCGGCCGTGACCCCGATCTCGGGGAAGGGCTCCCCACCCCCCCAGCTGACGGGGAGGGGCCCGGCCGGGTCGCATCGTGGCTGGCGCGCTGGCAGGCGCCGCTCTTCTTCCCCCTCATGCTGCTGCGCAGCAGCGGCATGCACGTACTCGGGATCCAGCGGCTCGCGCGGCGGCATGACCGCGGCGCGGCGCTTGAGGCCGCCCTCATCGCCGCGCACGCCGCGCTGTACCTGACGGTGGTGCTGTGGGTGCTCTCCCCGCTCAAGGCACTTGCCTTCATCGCCCTGCAGCAGGCGGTCTTCTCGGTGTACCTGGGCGTCAGCTTCGCGCCCAACCACAAGGGGATGCCGGTCATCGAACCGGGAACGGCGGCCGGCTTCGCCCGCCGTCAGGTGACCACCGCCCGGAATATCAGCGGCGGGCGGCTCACCACCTTCATGCTCGGCGGCCTTAACTACCAGATCGAGCACCACCTGTTCCCGTCCATGCCCCGGCCCAACCTGCGACTAGCCCAGGGCATGGTCAGGAACTTCTGCACAACGGCGGGCCTTGGCTACAGCGAAGAAAGCTTCACCGGGTCCTTCCGCCAGATCATCGGGCACCTGAGCGACGCGGGACACGGGCGCACGGATGGCGCGGGCTGACTCCACCGTTGGACTTTGGGCCGCGATGGCGTATTATAAGGGTATTGCTCCGGATTCTGGCAGCTGCACCTGGGAAACACCCGGGGGCAGCACGGGACCGGAGTTTTCTTATTTGGGCCGGCGCCGACAGGCGCAGTGGCCAGCAAAGGGCAAGAGTCCGCGGGATTTCCTTTCCCACCGCGAGCTATCGCGCAGGACCGGCTACCTCGAACGACATTTATCACTGACTGAGGAGTCGGTATGGGCATCATCGCATGGATCGTTCTTGGCCTGGTAGCAGGCCTGATAGCCAACTTGCTAATCCCCGGGCGAAGGTCGCAGGGCCTCATCGTCACCTGCGTGATCGGGATACTCGGAGCGCTCGGCGGCGGCTGGGTCGCCACGCAGCTGTTCCACATCCACACCCTGCACGGGTTCTTCAACCTCTCCACCTGGGTGACCGCCATCATCGGGGCAGCCGTCCTGCTGCTGATCTTCCATCTGGTCACCTCGCGGACCACGCGGACCACGCGGGGGCGCGCAAGCAGCGGACGACGACGCAGCTACGCGCGCCGGTAAGAGGACCGCGGGAGCGGACCAGTTAGTACCCGCGGGCGCGGTCGACCACGTTGAGCAGGGGCTGGCCGTCCAGGTAGCGCCGCAGGTTCTCGGCGAACAGCTGCCGCAGGGGCTCGGCCACGCTGGTGTCGCCGTTGCCCGAGATGTGCGGCGTCAGCAGGATCTGGGGCAGTTCGACCAGCTCCGGCCGTGGCGGCTGGCCGGCGAGCTCGCCGGCGTAGACGTCGAGGACCGCACCGCGGATCTGCCCGGCGGTGACCGCCTCGACGAGGGCGTCCTCGTCGACCTCCTCGCCCCTGGCGATGTTGATGAGGACCGCGCTTGGCTTCATCGCCGCGAAGACCGCGGCGTTGATGAAGCCGGCAGTCTCGGCGGTCAGCTGCGAGCACACGACGAGGAAGTCGCTCTCGGCGGCCACCTCCAGGAGCTGCCCGGCCGGCAGCACCAGGTCCGCCCCGTCCGCGTCCCGCAGCGGGACGGTGACCGAGCGGCGGGTGCCGATCACCCGCATGCCGACCGCGCGCGCCAGCCGGGCCACCTCCCGGCCGATGCCGCCCAGGCCGATCACCCCCATCGTCGCCCCGCGCAAGGTCAACATCGCGTAACCCTCCCGGGTGAACTCACCGGCCGCCTTCTGCCGGGCAGCCTCGTGCAGGCCCCGGCCGGAGTACCCGGCCGCCGCCAGCGCGTACTCGGCGATGGCGGCGGCCGCCATCACGCCCCGGCTGCTTGTCAAGGTGACCTGCGAGTCCCACAAGTCGGTCCCGGCCAGGTTCGAGACCCCCGCCTGGGTGTGATGCGCCCAGGCCAGGCGCGGGGAGCGGGCGGCTAGGCCCTCCGGGACCGGATAGCCGACCAGCAGCACCTCCGCCTGGGCAAGGACGGCACCCAGCCGCTCGGTGTCACCCGCCGCCGGACCGTCCGGTCCCGCCCTGCGGCCCGGCGCCGCGAAGTTGGCGTCGAAGACCCGGACCCGGGCATCGACGTCGCCCACGAACGACAGGTCCCGCCCCAGGATCGGAGCGATGACGGCAACCTTGACCTCGTCCATGCACAACCTCTGTCCCTAAGCCTTCGCTGCCTCGAAGATATCTTCCGGGCTCCGGGGCTGGAGCGCCGTGTCCGTCATCCTCCCGGCCTCCGCGCAGAGCGATGAATCTCCGGCCGCGGCGACGTCACAGAGGGTGGGGCC
>Ga0302325_10019594_pt1 | contig 14222 bp, 15 predicted proteins | sample Palsa_T0_2_FD_201948 | JGI IMG/M metagenome (GOLD analysis project Ga0302325, IMG submission 201948) | Peat permafrost microbial communities from Stordalen Mire near Abisko, Sweden - Palsa_T0_2 | ecosystem: Environmental > Terrestrial > Soil > Palsa > Peat permafrost | place: Sweden: Abisko... | reverse complement strand
CGCGACGCCCGCCGGGAGTGGCGGGCCTACTACCACTCCAACGGCTGGCACGATCACTCTCGCGGGCACGGCGGTTGGTATCCGCCGGCGGGGACGGGAGGCCAGGGCGCTCCCCCGGGACCGACCGAGCCGGGCGTGGTCGATCCCGGTGACGAGGGCGGCGCACCGGGCGCGGCCGGTGCAGCCGGCGGGCCGGGCAGTCCGGGTGCGGCGTGGGGTGAGTGGCTCGGACGACTCATCCCCCCTCCCCCCCCGATCCCTCCCCGGCCGTCCTATGGGCCACGAAACAGCCGCGACCAGAGGCGGCAGCGCTACGCCAGCTACCCCCCTCAGCCGGCCCCGCCGCCGCCTCCACCCGTGCCCCCGAAACCCCAGCGGGTACGTGCGAGCCAACCCCCGATCCGTCATCGCAAGGACGGGTCCACGCTCCTCAGCCTGCTCCTCGTGCTGGCCGGACTGGCGTGGCTGGCATCGGCATCGGGCGTGTTCAACGTCTCCCTCGAGGCGGTGCTTGCCACCGTCCTCGCCATCATCGGCGCCGCCATGGTCCTGACCGCTCGCACCGATTGGGGGCTGAGCCGCAAGTCCTGGCCGGCCTGGCTCGGAGCCGGCCTCCTCGCCGTGCTGCTCGTCAGCGCCAACGGCAGCGTCATCAGCAACAGCATCTCCAGCCTCCACTTCGGTCCCGTCACGACCAGCCCCAAATCCACCGATCCGATCAGCGACTTCGCCGGTCCCATCAAGCTCAACCTCGGAAACCTCGCCACGCCCACTTCGCCGGCGTCGCTCGTGGTGCGCGACACCTTCGGGCCCGTCGGGATCGTCGTGCCCACGTGGGCCGGCGCTCCCCACGTCATCGTCGACGCCCACACCGTCTTCGGGCCCGTCAACCTTCCCACCGGAAGCGGCTCCAGCACGTACGACAACGGGGGCAAGGGCCCGGCCATCACGGTCAAAGTCAACGACATCTTCGGCCCCATCAACGTCACCAGCGACCAGTCCGAGCCGTCGTGATCACCTACCAGTACCGGACGCGGCGCGTCATCTTCGGCCTCTTCTATCTCCTCGCCGGCCTGGCGTTCATCCTCGACAGCGCCGGCGCCGTCCACGTGTCGGCCAACGACATCTGGCCCCTCCTGCTGATCGCCCTGGGCGCCGGCACGCTGCTCAACCGGGCCCGGCGGCTTCAGGTCGAAGAGGACCGAAGTGCTCAACTCGCTGTCGCCGAAGAACGTGTCCGTATCGCCCGCGAGCTGCACGACATCGTCGCCCACGGTGTGAGCCTCATGACCATCCAGATAGCCGCCGCCCGCCGCGTGGCCGTCTCCAAACCAGAGACCTCCGAGCAATCGCTGGTGGCGGCCGAGCAGACCGGCCGCCAGACCTTGAGCGAGCTGGACAACATGCTCGCCGTCCTACGCGGTGCCGACGCGTCGATCGGCGCCGCCACCCGCCCAGCGGTGGGCGTCGGCTCGGGTACGGCCGGCTCGGCAGCGCCGGGCGCCGACGGTGACCCCCGCCAGCCCCTCCCTCGGCTGTCCGACCTTCCCGCCCTCGGCGCCAGCATGCGAGACGCCGGCCGTGACGTTCGCTTCACGGTGCTGGGCGATCCCCCGGCTGTCCCGAGCAGCGTGCAGCTCGTCCTCTACCGCGTCGTCCAGGAAGCGCTGACCAACGCCGTGCGCTACGCCGGCGAGTCCGTCATCGACGTGCAGATCATCTACACGCCGGAGGTCATCACCCTGTTTGTCGACGACGAGGGTCCCGGCGCCGCGGCGACGGGCCGGCCCGGCGGCGGGCATGGACTCGTCGGTATGGGCGAGCGGCTTGCCACGGTCGGGGGCACGCTCGACGCCGGCCCGCGCCACCCCGGTCCAGGCTGGCGGGTGCAGGCCAGTGTCCCGGTCCTCGCCGTCGTGGCCTGACCGTGACACGCTGACGTCGTGATCCGACTCCTCCTCGTCGATGACGAGGCCATGGTCCGGACCGGCCTTCGACTGATCCTGGAGACCGAAGACGATCTGCGCGTCGTCGGCGAGGCCTCGACCGGCGTCGAGGCCATCGAGCAGGCCAGCGCCCTCAAGCCCGACGTCATCCTCATGGACGTGCGCATGCCCCGCATGGACGGGGTCGAGGCCTGCCGTCGGCTCGTCGAAGCGTCCGACGCCAAGGTCGTCATCCTCACCACGTTTGATCTTGACGAGCACCTCTTCGCCGCGGTCCGCGCCGGTGCGTGCGGCTTCTTGTTGAAGGCGTCCCCGCCCGAGGAGCTGGTCGCCGCCATCCGAGCGGCAGCCGCCGGCAACGCCCTCGTCGAGCCGAGGATGACGCGGCGGCTTCTGGACGAGTTCGCCCGCCAGCCGGCGATGGTGCCGGCCGGTGAGATCCCCGGCCGCCTCGGTGAGCTCACCGAACGAGAGCTCGACGTGCTCAAGCAGCTCGCCGCCGGACTGTCCAACGTGGAGATCGGCCAGCGCCTCTTCATCGGCGAGGCCACGGTCAAGACGCACGTCACTCACATCCTGGCCAAGCTCGGCCTGCGCGACCGCATCCAGGCCGTCGTCCTCGCCTACGAGTCGGGGCTGGTCGAACCGGGCCGCTGAGGCCTCTGTCGCCTCGCGCGCTGCCTCCTCCCTCTGGAGGCGGACCCCAAGATCAACGCCTGGACGGACGACGGCGCGGGGGCATCTGCGTACCGTGAGGTCATAGACGGGACGCCCGACCGGGACCCCTCGAAAGGAAGTAGGTCGACGATGTATCAACACGAACGCAGGTGGGGTCCGCTGACTCTGGCCCTCGTCATCGCCGCCGGCATCGTGGTCGGTGGCTTCGCTCTCAGCGCCGTCTTTTGGATGGTCGGCCTCTTGGCCGGCGTGGTCGTAGCCCTGCTCCGCCTGGCCCTCCTGGTCGGCCTCGCCGCTGCCGTCGTGTGGGGCGTGCGCTACCTCTTCCACGACCGCCGCACGGCCTAGCCGTCTGCCCGCTTAGCGGCCGGCTGGTCGCCGTCGCTGGGCGGCGACCGGCTGGCTCGACGCCCACCAACGACCCGACCACCGCCACGGCGGGCGGCTCGGCTCGACCTCGGCCACGACGACGCGGCGGGGCCACGCAACCTCGACGGCGGCGACGATCGCCGCCAACTCCTCGGCCGTGGGAGGTGTCGATGCCTCAGAGGGGGACATTGCCGTGCTTCCGCTTGGGCAGATCCTCACGCTTCGACCGGAGCATGCCCAGGCTCCGGGTCAAGTAGATCCTCGTCTCCGCCGGGTCGATCACGTCGTCGATGTAGCCCCGCTCGGCGGCGGCGTAAGGGTTGGCGTAGCGCTCGGTGTAATCGTCGATGAGCTCGGCCTTCTTGGCATCGGGATCATCGGCGGCAGCGATCTCCCGCCGGTAGACGATCTCGACGGCGCCGCTCGGTCCCATGACCGCCAGCTCGGCCGACGGCCAGGCAAAGGCGAGGTCGCAGCCGATGGACTTGGAGTTCATGACGACGTAGGCGCCGCCATAGGCCTTGCGGGTGATGATCTGGACGCGGGGGACGGTCGACTCGCAATAGGCGTAGAGCAGCTTGGCCCCGTGACGGATGATGCCCCCGTACTCCTGATCGGTGCCGGGCATGAAGCCGGGGACGTCGACGAGGGTCACCAGCGGGATGTTGAAGGCGTCGCACGTGCGGACAAATCGCGCCCCCTTCTCCGACGACTCGATGTCGAGCACACCGGCGAGCACCATCGGTTGGTTGCCGACGATCCCGACCACGTGACCACCGACGCGGGCAAACCCGCACACCAGGTTGCGCGCCCACATGGCGTGGTATTCGAGGAAGTCGCCGTCGTCGACAACGGCGGCGATGACCTCCTTCATGTCATAGGCCTGGTTGGCGGTGGGCGGCATCAGCTCGACGAGCTCGGGACAGAGCCGCTCCGGATCATCGGCAGATTCGACAAACGGGGGCTCATCCAGATTGTTTTGCGGCAAGAAGCTCAGCAGGTACTGGACCTCGTCGAGACATTGCTTTTCGTCGGCTGTGATGAAGGTGGCGACCCCGGACTTGGTGGCGTGGGTCACAGCGCCGCCGAGCTCCTCGAGGGTGACCTCCTCGCCGGTCACCGTCTTCACGACGTCCGGGCCGGTGATCGCCATCTGCGACGTTTCGCGCACCATGAAGATGAAGTCGGTCATCGCCGGGCTGTACACGGCGCCGCCGGTGCTCGCGCCCATGATCACGCTGATCTGCGGGACGACGCCCGAGGCCAAGACGTTGCGGTAGAAGATGCCGCCATAGCTGTCGAGACCCACCACCCCCTCTTGGATGCGGGCGCCGCCGCCGTCGTTGAGTCCGATCATCGGGACCCCGAGCGAGACGGCGAGGTCCATGATCTTGTGGATCTTCTCGCCGTGAACCTCACCCAACGATCCACCGAAGATGGTGGCGTCCTGGCTGAACACGCAGACCTTGCGCCCGTCGATGGTCCCGAAGCCGGTGATCACACCGTCGGTGGCGAAGCGCTTGGCCTCCATCCCCATGCCATGAGCCCGGTGGCGAGCGAGGAGATCGAGCTCTTGGAAGCTCCCGTCGTCGAGGAGGTATTCGACTCGCTCGCGCGCCGTCAACTTGCCCTTCGAGTGGTGGCGCTCGACCGCCTCCTCCGATCCACCGGTGCGGGCCTCGGCCTTGCGCCGGTCGAGATCGGCGAGGCGCTCCCTGATGGGGTGTTCGGTCACGAGCGGAAGGCTACCGGCGCGGGGTGCACCCACGACAAGGCGAGATAAGGATCGAGGCCGTGCCCGTCCAACCGTCCCCGTCGGAGTGGCGCATGCCCGACGCCCTCACGGCCGGCGACAGCGACCTCGTAGCGGTCGGCGCCGACCTCCAACCGGGGACCATCCTGGAGGCATACCGCCACGGCTTGTTTCCCATGCCGGCCGAGGGCCGATTGGCCTGGTGGTCGCCTCAGATGCGGGCGATCCTCCCGCTGGACAACCTTCGGGTCAGTCGATCGCTGCGCAAGTCCTGCGCCCGCTTCGAGGTTCGAGTGGACACCGCCTTCGGGGAGGTGATCTCGGCGTGCGCGGCGCCCGATCGTCGCGGCGCCTGGATCTCCGCCGACATCCGACTCGCCTACCGCCATCTGCACGACCTCGGATGGGCGCACAGCATCGAGGCCTGGTCGTCCGACGGCGAGCTCGCCGGCGGGCTGTACGGCATCGCCATCGGCGGGCTGTTTGCCGGCGAGTCGATGTTCCATCGCCAGACCGACGCCTCCAAGGTCGCGCTCGTCGCCCTGGTCCGCCTGCTGCAAAAAGGCGGCGCGCAACTGCTCGACGTCCAATGGCCAACGCCGCACCTCACCAGTCTCGGCGTGGTTGAGATCCCCCGGGCCGACTACCTCGAGCGTGTCCGAGCCGCCGTCCTCATGCCCCTCCCGGCGATGTGGGCATAGCGGCCGCGGCCGCGGTCGTGGCCGCGGCCGCGGCCGCGGCCGTGGCCGCGGTCGTAGCCGTGGCCGTGGCCGTGGCTCAGGCTTTCTGGCGGCCGACGCCTCGGCGGGCGGCGATCGCCCGGGCCCGGTCGGCCATCTGCGGGGCGTGCAGCCGGTCGGCTATGAGGTCGAAGTCGTCGGTGGGGCCACGCCACTCGAGGTCGGCAACAGACCCGAGCAGGGTGCGGTCAATGCGCAACGTTGCCAGCTCCAAAAACAGGTCGGCCGCCTCCCGTTCGGCGGCCAGGACCGCGGCCAGCTTCGGGGCGCCGCGCACCGTCACCAACCACTGACCGGGCGCATCCGGGATGTCGGCGATGTGGCCGTGAGCGGCCAACACGGCGCTGGCTGACTTGGCGCCCCACCCGGGCAGGCCGGGAAAACCGTCGGCCGAGTCGCCCACAAGCGCCAGCCAATCGGGGATCGACGCGGGAGGAACACCAAACTTGGCGATGACTCCATCCTCGTCGACCGTCGAGCCCTTGCGGACCTCGACCTGGACGACCCGCGTGCCCCGCACGCACTGGGCCAGATCCTTGTCCGGCGTGAGAATCCGGACCTGACCGACGTCGGGATCGTCAGCGGCGACGGCTGCGGCCGACGCCAGAGCGTCATCGGCTTCCAAGTCCGTCATCGGCCACAAGTACACGCCGAGTGCGGCGACCGCCTCCTCCAGAGGCCCAAACTGGGCCACGATCGCCGGGTCCATCCCCTCACTCGACTTGTAGCCCGGCCACAGGTCGTTGCGGAAGCTCTCGATCACATGATCGGTGGCGACGCCGACGTGCGTAGCGCCGTCAGCGAGGAGGTAGAGCAGGGAGTCGATGACCCCACGGGCGCCGCCCAACTCGCTCGACCCCCGGGTGTCGGCCGGGATGCCGTAGTAGTGACGGAAGAGCTCGTAGGTCCCATCGATCAAATGCACATCCACGGCCACAGCCTCGCAGCAAACGTGACCGGATAACCTCGGGGACCGTGCCGGCCTCCCCCGCCACGGCCACGTCGGCTCGCCGTCAGCTCCTCGCCGGATGGGGAATGACCGCTCCCACGGCCGCAGATGTGGTCCCGCTCGACCAGACCGGTCCGATCCTGGCGCCCCGCTCCCGCGGGATCCTGGCCCGCGGCCTCGGGCGCAGCTACGGCGACGCCGCCCAAAACGCCGGCGGCACAATCGTCGACGCGACGGTCCACGACAGCCTCATCGCCATCGACCGGCGGGGCGCCACCGCCCAGGTCGCGGCCGGCGTCAGCCTCGATCGTCTGCTCCAGCGACTCGTGCCCCTCGGCTTCTTCGTCCCCGTGACGCCCGGCACCCGATTCGTCACCGTCGGCGGCGCCATCGCCGCCGACGTTCACGGCAAAAACCATCACCGCGACGGCAGCATCGGCAACCACATTCGATCCATGAATCTGGCGACGCCGCGCGGAGTCGTCGCCGTCAGTCCGGAGCTGGAGCCCGACCTCTTCTGGGCGACGACGGGGGGCATGGGCCTGACCGGCATCGTGCTCGACGCCACCCTGTCGCTTCCCCGCATCGAAACCTCGCTGCTCCAGGTCGACACCGACCGGACCTCCGATCTCGACGGAGTGCTCGCCCTCATGACCGAGGGCGACCACCGCTACCACTACTCGGTGGCCTGGATCGACTGCCTGGCTCGGGGCCGCCACCTCGGTCGCTCCGTCCTGACCAGGGGCGACTTCGCCACTGTCTCGGACTTGCCGGCCTCCCAGCGGAGCCATCCACTCGAGTACAAGCCGGCCGTGCGGATCCAGGTCCCACCGGTCTTCCCGTCGGGCCTGGTCAACGCCGCGTCGATGCGACTCTTCAACGAAGCGTTCTACCGCCGGGCGCCGCGCTCGCGTCGGGGCGAGCTCCAATCCATCCCCCAGTTCTTCCATCCCCTCGACGTCATCGGCCATTGGAATCGGATGTACGGGCCTCGAGGGTTCCTCCAATACCAGTCGGTCGTGCCGTTCGGCGCCGAGGACACGCTGCGACGCGCCGTCGAGCGCCTGAGCGGTGCCGGCGTCGCGTCCTCGCTCGCCGTTCTCAAGCGCTTCGGCCCCGGCGACCCTGGCCCCCTCTCGTTCCCCGCCGAGGGGTGGACGCTCGCCCTTGATGTCGCCGTCGTCCCCGGGCTCACGGCGCTGCTCGACCAGCTCGACGACGAGGTCGTGAGCGTCGGCGGGCGTGTCTACCTGGCCAAAGACTCCCGGGTCCGACGAGGGCTGATCCCGACCATGTATCCAAGGCTCAACGAATGGCGGTCAGTACGCGATCTCGTCGATCCTGATGGGCTGCTCGTGTCCGACCTCGATCGGCGCCTCAACCTGAGCGGCCGCTGGGAGACCCGATGAACGACGCCCTTGGACTACCCCAATCAATCCTGGTCCTCGGCGGAGGGTCCGAAATCGCCCGGGCGACGGTGAGGGCCCTGCTCGTCGAGCGGCCCGCCACCATCATCCTCGGGGGCCGGCGGGGCTCGGCGGCTCTGGACCAGACGGCTGAGGAGGCCCGTCAGCTCGGCGCCCCCAAGGTCTCGACCGTGGCCTTCGACGCCATGGATCCGGCCTCCGTCGGCGGGGCGGTCGACGAGGCGTTTGACAGCCACGGCGACATCGACCTCGTCATCGTCGCCTTCGGGGTCCTGGGCGACCAGGACAAGGCCGAGGCTGATCCGACGGCCGCCATCGAGGTCGCCACGGTCAACTACGCCGCCGCGGTCACCGCCGGGCTGGCCGCCGGCAACCGCCTCAAGACCCAGGGCCACGGGACGCTGCTCGCCCTCTCCACCGTGGCCGGTGAGCGTGTCCGCCGGGCCAACTTTGTCTACGGGTCGTCAAAAGCCGGGATGGACAGCTTCTACCAAGGGCTGGGCGACGCCCTCGCCGGGACGGGTGCGCGGGTCGTGATCGTGCGGCCGGGCTTCGTTCGGACCCGGATGACCGCGGGCATGGACGCCGCCCCGTTCGCCACCGACGCCGACAGCGTCGCTCGCGCCATCGTGACCGGCCTGGCCAAAGGCTCGGCCGTCATCTGGGCGCCGGGGCTGCTCCGCTGGGTGTTCGTCATCTTCCGGCACCTGCCGCGCGCCGTCTGGCGCAAGATCCCAGGCTGAGGTCGGCGGCGCGCCCACCGCGCTCCGGGCCCGGCCGGGGGCCGGCGCGCTCATGGTACGTACGGTTTGAGGGTGCGGAGAGGCTAAACCGTACGTACCAGTAGCGCTCGCCGGCCGGGGGCGGCCGAAGGCGCGACCGGGGGCGGCCGAAGGCGCGACCGGGGGCGGCCGAAGGCGCGGCCGCGGGGGGCCGAAGGCGCGGCCGGGGGGGGCCGAAGGCGCGGCCGAAGGCGCGGCCGGGGGCGGCCGAAGGCGCGACCCCGGCCCGGGCCGGAGCGCTCATGGGACGTACGGTTTGAGGGTGCGGAGAGGCTAAACCGTACGTACCAGTAGCGCTCGCCGGCCGGGGGCCGCCGAAACCGGGGCCGACGGCCCGGTTACTCCTGGACCAACTCGATCAGCGTGCCGTAGGCGCCCTTGGGATGGAGGAAGGCCACGGTCGTGCCCCTGCTGCCAGGCCGAGCGGCGGCGTCGATGCTGACGCCGCCGGCTGACTGGTAGGCGGCGAGGACGGCGGCGACGTCGGCGACGCGATAGCCGACGTGGTGGAGCCCCTCCCCCTTCTTTTCGAGGTACTTGGCGACGGGCGAGTCGTCTCGCGTGGGGGTCAGGAGCTGGACGTAGGAGTCGGCCACCTTGAGCAGCGCCTCCTCGACGCCATCGCTGTCGACCCGCTCGCGGTGGGCGACAACTGCGCCAAACATCGAGGTGTACCAGGCGACGGCCGCGTCGAGGTCCCGAACGGCGATGGCTACGTGGTCGATCTCGGTGAGGACGGGAGCGGTCATATTCCCCAGATTGTCAGGCGCCGTGGCGTCTGAACAACGTGATCCGGTCCTCGCCCACCTTGGCCCGGAAAGCGGGATCGTCGATACCCAGACCTTCCTCGGGAGCCAGGCACAGCACGCCGATCTTGCCCTCATGCAGATTGCGGTGGACCTGCAGGGCGGCCTCCCCCACCTCGGTCAGTGGGTAGACGGCCGAGAGGATGGGCTGGATCTTGCCGAGCGAGATCAACCGATTGGCATCCCAGGCCTCTCGGTAGTTGGCGAAGTGGCTCGACTTGATCGTCTTGAGCTTCATCCAGAGGTGGCGGTTGTCGTACTCGATCATGTACCCGCTCGTCGCCGCGCAGGTCACGATGGTCCCGCCCCGCGCACAGGCGAAGACGGAGGCGCCCATGGTCTGGCGACCGGGATGTTCGAACACGATGTTGGGGTCCTCGCCGATGAGACCACGGATGTCCTTGCCGAGGCGGCGCCACTCCGACTCGTCCTGGGTGATCTCGTCCGACCAGAAGCGATAGCCCGCCGCCCGGCGGTCGATGACCGCTTCGACGCCCAAGTCGTTGAGCAACGCCACCTTGGCCGGGCTGGACACGACGCCGACGGGGATGGCGCCGCCGTTGAGGACGTACTGGCAGGCGTAGCCGCCCAAGCCGCCGCTCGCGCCCCAGATCAGGACCGTGTCGCCCTGCTTCATCTGGGCGCCGTTGCGGGAGACGAGCATCCGATAGGAGGTCGAGTTGCACAAGGCGTTGACGGCGGCCTCCTCCCAGCTCAGGTGGGCCGGCTTGGGCATCAGCTGGTTGGCCTTGACGAGGGCCAGGTCGGCGAGGCCACCGAAGTTGGACTCGAAGCCCCAGATGCGCTGGTTGGCGGCCAGCATGGAGTCGTCGTGCGCCGATGGGTCCTGGTCGTCGACGTAGTTGCAGTGCACGACGACCCGGTCGCCGGGCTTCCAGTTGCGGACGGCGCTACCGACCCGGATGACCACGCCCGAGGCGTCGGAGCCGACCACGTGATACGGGAGGTCGTGGCGCTTGCCCCAGACGGATTCCTTGCCGAGGCGCTTCAAGAAGCCAATCGTGGAGAGGGGCTCGAAGATCGACGTACACACCGTGTTGAAGTTGATCGAGCTGGCCATGACCGCCACGTACGCCTCATCCGGTGCCAGCTCGGGCACGGGCACGTCGTCGACGTGCAGGCTCTTGCGGGGGTCCTTGTCGGCGCTTTCGAGACCGACGAACATCTCCTGCTCGTCGGCTCGCACGGTGGCGGCCCGGTAGACGTCCGGCAGCGGGGTGTTGGCGATCTCGTCACCGCTGGCGCCGGATGTGATCGCTTCGAGGAATGCTCGCATGGCGGCGAAGGTTATCTCCGGATGGATCGTTTGCCCCAGTGGTCCATAGACTGAGCCCATCGACATGGAGGGAGCTCCTGTGCCTGGATCTGTCATCGTTGGTGGGGCCCGCACCCCAATCGGCAAGCTCAACGGCGCCCTCGCCTCGCTATCGGCGACGGACCTGGGTGGCATCGCCATCAAGGCCGCTCTCGAGCGGGCCGGGGTGAGCCCGGAGCAGGTCGACTACGTGTTCATGGGCCAGGTCATCCTGGCCGGGACCGGGCAGATCACCGCCCGCCAGGCGGCGGCCAAGGCCGGGATCCCGATGACCGTGCCGGCCACAACGGTCAACAAGGTGTGCCCCTCCGGCCTTCATTCCATCTACCTCGCCGATCTGATGATCCAGGCGGGCGACGCCGACATCGTCGTCGCCGGTGGGCAGGAGTCGATGACGCAAGCGCCCTACCTGCTGCCGGGCGCCCGCGCCGGCTACCGGATCGGCGACCAGGCGGTGGTCGACTCGATGATGTTCGACGGGCTGACCGACGCCTTCCAGCACATCGCCATGGGGCTGTCCACCGAGCAGTACAACACGAGCGGTCCGCAGATCAGCAGGGCCCGCCAGGACGCCTTCGCGGCGGCATCCCACGAGAGGGCCGCAGCGGCGATCAAGGATGGCCGTCTGGCCGACGAGATCACGCCGGTCTCGATCCCATCACGCAAGGGCGATCCGACGGTCATCGACACCGACGAAGGCGTTCGGCCCGAGACCACGGTCGAGAGCCTGTCCAAGCTCAAGCCGGCCTTCACCCCGGACGGAACCATCACCGCGGGCAACGCCTCCCAGATCTCCGACGGCGGGGCCGCGGTCATCGTCATGTCGGCGGCGCGGGCGGCGTCGATGGGGCTGACGCCCCTGGGCGAGATCGTCGGATACGGGCAAGTCGCCGGCCCGGACACCTCCCTCCTGACCCAGCCGTCGCAAGCGATCCTCAAGGCGGTCGGGCGGGCCGGCGTGGCCGTGTCGGATCTGGCGCTCTTTGAGCTCAACGAGGCGTTCGCCACTGTCGGGCTGGCATCGGCCGACGAGCTGGGCATCTCCGAGGACATCGTCAACGTCAACGGTGGCGCCATCGCCCTCGGTCACCCCGTCGGCATGTCCGGCACCCGGATCGCACTCTCGCTCCTGCTCGAGCTTCGCCGCCGCGGTGGTGGGACCGGCGCCGCCGCTCTCTGCGGTGGTGGCGGCCAGGGCGACGCGCTGCTGGTCCGCACCCTCTGAGCGCGACACCGACCAACACGTCGGGCAGTCGGCCTGCGGGATTTTGGCGACGGCTGCTCGGCCCGATCTATTTCGCGGTTGTCGCCGTGCTTGTCGGGTGCCTGGTGCTCGGCGGCGGGCTGGCGATCCGGTACCTGTTTGTCACCAGCCCCGACCAGCAGGCGGTCAAGGACGCGCCGCGCATCACCGACGCCGCCTATGAGGCGAAGGCGACGGCGATATGCAAGTCGTACGAGCACCTGTTCAACACCGAGACGACGCTCGGCCAAACGCCGACTCAGGAGCAGGCGGGGGCGTTCCTGGACCACATCGCGGGCTCGTTCGACGCGATGGTCGACACCCTCGCTCAGATCCCCGTCACCCCGGCCGCCCAAGGACCCGTCGCGCAGTGGCTGTCGGAGTGGCGCCAATACGACAGTTTCGGACATACCTACGCCGCCGCCGTCGCCCAGGGCGCCGAACGGAACCTCGTCACGGAGGACAGCGCGGGCGAAGGCAAGTTGCGGCGGACGCGCAACGGTTTCGCCAAGGCCAACCACATGAGCGCCTGCGCCTTCAACTGAGCTAGCCGCGGCCACGTCCCGCTGGGGCGGCGACAGAGCGCCTAGACGTCGACCTCGCGGCGGCCTTCGAGGGCTCGACCCAAGGTCAACTCGTCGGCGTATTCGAGATCGCCCCCGACGGGGAGACCGGACGCCAGCCGAGTCACCTTGATGCCGAGCGGGCGGAGCTGGCGGCTCAGGTACATCGCCGTCGCGTCGCCCTCGAGGTTGGGGTTGGTGCAGAGGATGACCTCGGCGATGTCCTCCTCGCCGAGCCGGCGCAACAGTTCGCGCACCCGCAGCTGATCGGGCCCGACGCCCTCGATGGGGTTGATGGCTCCTTGCAGAACGTGATAACGGCCCCGGAAATCATGCGTCTTCTCCAGGGCGGCGATGTCGCGGGGCTCCTCGACGACGCAGAGCAGGGTGGCGTCACGCCGGGCGTCCGAGCAGATGTCGCACTCCGCTCCCTCGGCGACGTTGAAGCAACGGGTGCAGAACGACACCTTGTCTTTGACCTCGACGATCACGGCCGCCAACCGCACGGCGTCCTCCCGCGGAAGCTTGAGCAGGTGGAAGGCGATGCGTTGCGCGGACTTCGGCCCGATCCCCGGAAGTCGCCCGAGCTCGTCGATCAGGTCCTGCACCAAGCTCGTGTACACGGGTCAGTCCTCGCCGCCCAGTCCGGGCTCCAACTCCGAGGGCTCCAACTCCGGAGACTCGACGACCGCCGCCTCGACGACCTCGCCACCCCCGGCCAGGCCGCCGAAGAGATCGCCGAGGCTGCCCAGACTTCCGAACAGCCCGCCGCCCGCGCCCATGCGCTCAGCAGCGAGCTCCTCACATCGCGTGGCAGCATCGTGGAACGCGGCGAGGACGAGATCCTCGAGCAGGTCCACCTCGGCCGGGTCGACGACGGACGGGTCGATCTGCACCGCCATCACCTCGCCCGTGCCGGCCACGGTGACCCGCACCTTGCCCCCGCCGGACACGCCCTCGACGGTCGCCTCGGCCGCCTCGGCCTGGGCGTCCATCAGCTGCTGCTGGAGCTCGAGCGCCTGGGACAGCAATGCCTGCGGATCGAAGCCTTCACTCATGTCGTCCGTCCTCGTCTGGGGTCATCCCGTGACTTCCTCGGTGCCGGGGAATGCTTCGAACAACGACGACTCGGCCGACACCATCGCCCCTGGCGCGACCTCGAGCTCGGCCACCTCGGCCGCCGACAGGTCCTCTTCGAACTCGGCGACGCTGACGCCGAGTGGCGGCGACGCCGGCGAGGCGGCCGACACCGGCGACGCCGGCGAGGCGGCCGACACCGGCGACGCCGGCGAGGCTGGAGGGGCGCCGTCGACCTCGACGCGCACGACCACCCGCCCGCCGAAGTGAGCGGACAAGGCGGCCTCGACTTCGGCCCGCTTCTCGTCGGCCCGGTCCCGGTACTGCTGGGTGGGCACGACAAACACCGCTTTGGCGCCGTCCACCGACAGCCACCGCCCGGTGCGGTAGAGGGACCGGACACCAGGCGACATGGTGAGGAAGAGTTGATCGCCCCACACCCGCGTCAACTCGTCGCGATCCAACACGACGGGCAACGTGGCCGCGCCGACCGCAGCCGCGGCCGGCATCGCAGGCGAAGGTGGCGGCGGGGACGACTGCACCGGTGACGCCT
>Ga0302325_10019592_pt1 | contig 14223 bp, 12 predicted proteins | sample Palsa_T0_2_FD_201948 | JGI IMG/M metagenome (GOLD analysis project Ga0302325, IMG submission 201948) | Peat permafrost microbial communities from Stordalen Mire near Abisko, Sweden - Palsa_T0_2 | ecosystem: Environmental > Terrestrial > Soil > Palsa > Peat permafrost | place: Sweden: Abisko... | reverse complement strand
GTGATCTGGCTGACATGGATCGGGCGTCCGTCGAGGAACGCACCCCTCCCCTCTTCCGCCCAGACGAGTTCGCCGTAGACTGGTGCGCTTGAAACGCCGAGCACCAGGCGCCCGCGCCGCATGAGGGCGATCTGCGTGGAGAAGAATGGGCATTCGCGCACGAAGCACTTGGTGCCGTCGATGGGATCGACGATCCATATCGCCTCCGCGTCCATGTCGTGCTTGCCGGTCTCCTCGCCGTAGAAGCCGAACGAGGGGAAGCGGCTCTCCAGGATCTCGCGGATGGCCTTCTCCGAGAGCAGGTCTGCTTCCGTAACCGGGGATGTATCGGGTTTGACGCGCACGCCGATGCCGCGCCCATAGTGCGCGCGGATGATTTCCGCGGCAGCTTTGGCGGCATCGAGCGCCGCCTGCAATTCATTTGATACCATGCTCGCAATCCTGGCGCCGCCTGCGGCAGCCTTACGCAACGGAAAATAGATTATGGGCAACCGCCTGAGCAAGATCTACACACGCACTGGAGATGACGGCACGACGGGATTGGGGGATGGGGCGCGCGTAGGGAAGGATGACGCACGCGTTGAAGCCTACGGCACGGTTGATGAACTCAACTCGTCCATCGGCATGGTTCTGGCGGTGCCGGAGCTGCCCAAAGCGATCGCCTCCGCGCTCACCGAAGTGCAGCATGATCTGTTCGATCTGGGCGGAGAGCTGTGCATTCCCGGCTCGCGCGCCATCAAGCCCGCGCAGGTGACTCATCTCGAGGACCTGCTCGACGGCTTCAATGAAAACCTGCCGCCGCTCAAGGAATTCATCCTGCCGGGCGGCGGAGCGGCGGCGGCCGCCTGCCATCTATCCCGTACCATCGCGCGCCGCGCCGAGCGGCGCGCGTGGACGCTGGCGAGGAAAGAGACCGTGAGCGCGGACCTGACCAACTACTTGAACCGGCTGTCGGACCTGCTGTTCGTCATCGCACGAGTGCTGGCGCGGCAGGAGCACGGCAGCGAGGTGCTGTGGCGCCACGACCGCGGCAAAGAGTCTTAGCGAAGCGCGCTATGACGGCCGCGCGAGGTACAGGCCCAAATATGCCGTGATGCGCGCCGGGCGCTTGATGCAACTGGATGCGGCAGCCATCGCAAACTCTCGCTACTCGTTCCACGCGACCGACAGTGCGAGGACGCGCTGTCCGCCTCTTTGTGAGATCGGACTTGTATCTGCGCTGCCGCGCAGGTGATTGACCGCCGCGTCGAGATTGATGAGCCAGCGCTTGGAGATGAAGCGCGTTGCACTGAACCCGAAGCCGACGGAGTTCGTCCCGGCATGAGTATCAAAGCCCGGGTATCCCGAGGCCAGCGACTGGGAAGCGCTGACGCCGAACTCCTTTTGCAGGAACAGGTGGTCCGCGAACGTGATCGATGGGCCTGCGAACATGACAAACTTCTTCGAGCTTCCGGGCAGCGGCATATACGCTTCCAGATCGGCCGCGGCGCCGTCGGCGCCGCCCACGTACTGACGCACATCCGCGCGCAGGACGAGCGGAAACTTCTTTGACACCGCAACAGATTCGAACACCTTGATGACAGGCGAGCGCCGGATGTCACCCATGCCGTGCAGGTGAACCGGGTCATCCGATACGTACCGACCCAGATCGTAGCCGAGCGCAATCCCAACGCGGTAATGGTCGCCGCGCAGAATGTTCACGCCGAAGCCCTCGCCGACGGATGCAAAGGCGTAATCGTAATAACGGATATTGAATACCGGTCCCGCCTGCGCCTTGTAGATGCGCGCGCCGTCGTAGAGCGGTTTGATCTCGTCGCCGACGCCCGCCACGACGCGCCATTCAGGGACTTGGGGCTCGAACAGCCTCTCGAGGATAATGCCGCTTGAGTACTGCCATTCCTGCAGCGGCGATGGGGTTTGCGAATGCGCAGGCGCCGCCGCTGCGCAAAAGAGCACCACAAGAGCGCCGATCCGGCGGAACGGAGGCGCTGCCTTAAGCAATTTTCCGGGCATCCTGCTGACTCTATTAAGGGTTGACTGACTGCGGTAACTTTTCATGCCGCACCCAAGTTGCAACCCTTCAAAAGGCCAGATTCAGGTACACGCGTGGATAACGCGGATGACGCCGCCCTAGTGCAATGATCGGCGGACCCGGAGGTTCCCTAAGGCAACGAGGCGCGCAACCGCGCCCAGTCGAATGCGGGGCCGGGATCGGTTTTCCGACCTGGCGCAATATCACTGTGACCGACGATCCGCTCTGCGGCGAGCGAGGGGTAAGCCGCCAACAGCGCCTCGATGAGGCCCGCGAGCGCTTCGTACTGCGCATCCTCATAGGCGAGATCATCCGTGCCCTCAAGCTCGATGCCAATCGAGAAATCGTTGCAGGCCGCGCGTCCCTGATATAGCGATTCCCCGGCGTGCCAGGCCCGCGCGCCGCAGGGCACGTACTGGACGATCTCGCCGTCGCGCCGGATGAGGGCATGCGCAGAGGCGCGCAGGTTGGTGAGCGTTTTAAAAAAGGGATGCGCATCAGCAGGCAGCGCGCCCGTAAAGAGCCGGTCGATCCACGGCCCGCCGAACTGCCCCGGCGGCAAAGTGATGCCATGCACCACGATGAGCTCGGGGTGAACGCCCGTGGGGCGCGCATCGAAATGCGGCGAAAGCACTTGTCTTACGCCTGCGACGAGGCCGGTGGCACGATCAACTTGCATGCCGAGGATCATGCCACAATGCACGCGTTACGCGGGAAAACGGGGCTTATGAACGACAGCAACGCACCCTACGTCGCACGCGATCTTGCACACGTCTGGCATCCGTGCACGCAGATGAAGGACCACGAAGAGCTGCCGCTCGTGCCGATACGCCGCGGCCAGGGCGTCTGGCTCGAGGACTTCGCGGGTCATCGCTACTTGGATGCGATCAGCTCCTGGTGGGTGAACCTCTTTGGACATGCCAACCCGCGGATCAACGCCGCAGTGCGCGCACAGCTGGAAGAACTTGAGCAGGTGATTCTGGCGGGCTTCACGCACGAGCCGGTGATCGCATTGAGCGAGGCCCTCGTCAAAGTTGCCCCGCCGGGCCTGACGCGCTGCTTCTACGCGGACAACGGCTCCGCCGCGGTCGAAGTCGCCATGAAAATGAGCTTTCATTATTGGCGCAACGTCGGCCGCACCAAGAAGCGCCGCTTCATCACCCTTTCAAACAGCTACCACGGCGAAACACTGGGCGCGCTCGCCGTCGGTGACGTTGCGCTCTACAAGTCGATCTACCGGCCGCTGCTCATGGACGTGGATGTCGTTGCTTCTCCGGACTCCTATGCGCGCGAAGACGGCGTGAGCTGCGCTCAGCATGCGCGCGCAAAATTTGCCCTGATGGAGGAGGCGCTCGCGCTTCACCACGATGACACCGCCGCCGTCATCGTCGAGCCTCTCGTGCAGTGCGCCGGCGGCATGCGCATGTACGATCCGGTGTATCTGACCCTGCTGCGGGACGCCTGCAACCGCTACGGCGTGCATCTGATCGCCGATGAGATCGCGGTCGGCTTCGGCCGCACGGGAACTCTATTTGCCTGCGAGCAGGCGCACATCCGCCCAGACTTCATGTGCTTGTCGAAGGGGCTGACGGCCGGTTATCTGCCGCTCTCGGTGGTGATGACGACCAACGAGGTGTACGGCGCGTTCTACGATGAGTACGTGAAGTTGAACGCCTTCCTGCACTCGCACAGCTTCACCGGCAATCCCCTTGCCTGTGCGGCCGCGCGCGCGAGCCTTGCCATCTTTGACAGCGACGGTGTCCTCGAGAAGAATCGCGCGCTCGCGGCGCACATGGGCGCACGGGCGCGCGCACTCGAGGATCATCCGCATGTCGCCGAGGTGCGCCAGTGCGGCATGATCACCGCCATCGAACTCGTGAAGAACAAGGCGACACGCGAACCCTACCCCTGGCAGGAGCGGCGCGGGCTTAGCATCTATCGCCATGGCCTTGCGCGCGGCGTGCTGCTGCGGCCCATCGGCCCGGTCGTGTATTTCATGCCGCCGTACGTCATCACACCCGATGAGATCGACCTCATGGTCACAGTGGCGCGCGAAGGGATCGAGAAGGCAACGTGCGACTGACGCGGGTCTATGTGGACGCGGCGCTGACGGCCGGGGCGCGCGGCCTCGTGAGCGGCAGCGCCGCCAATCACATCGCGCGCGTGCTGCGCCTCGGCGCCGGGGATGCGCTCACGCTCTTTGACGGCCGCGGCGGCGAGTACGCTGCCCGCATCGAGCTCCTGAGGAAGGACGCAGTCGAGGTCGCGATCGGCGAGCACGTCGCCGTAGAACGCGAGTCACCGCTCGCGGTGACGCTCGCGCAAGGCATCTCCCGCGGTGAGCGCATGGATTGGGTCATGCAGAAGGCGACTGAGCTGGGTGTGCGGCGCATCGTGCCGCTCTTCACCGCAAGAAGCATGGTGCGTCTGGATGCGCATCAGGCGGAGAAGAAGTTTCAGCATTGGCACGGCATCGTGGTCGCGGCCTGCGAGCAGAGCGGCAGAAACCGCCTGCCTGAATTGCAGGCGCCGACCGATCTTGAGGAATTTCTGGCAGGCGCCGCGGCGTCCGAGGACATGTGCCTGCTGTTATCGCCCGCCGGTCGCGTGCGCATCAGCGCGCTGAAGCCTGGAAAGAAGATCACGGTGCTGATCGGACCCGAAGGCGGACTTGCGCCCGAAGAGTCGGCGGCGGCCAGCGCGCGCGGTTTCATGGCCGTGCAGTTGGGCCCAAGGATCCTGCGCACCGAGACCGCGGCGATCGCGGCTTTGGCTGCTCTGCAGGCGGCACTGGGCGATATTTGAGATCGTCAGGTAATGCTCGCCGGGCCGCGACAGCGCTTCATTGCCTGGCCTGAACTCATCGAATGGCCGGTGCAGACCGCGATCCTGCATGGCCAAAAAGCTTCCGAATTCCGCCCTAGGCGTTGATGTGCGTTTCCTGCGCGATCATGTCCTCGAGACGCTCAAGGTCGGGCACGATCGGGGTCTCATTGACCATGCGCACCTGGCAGATGATCGGCGCCTGCTCAGGGATGGCGCGCGAATTGTCCGGCCGCACGACATCGGAGCTTACGCGCACGAGCTGCGGAAAGCCCTGCGAGACGAGACCGAAGTAGCCGCCCTCCAGGCGCGAGCCGATGCAATGGAAGATCACGATGCGCGTGCGCCCGGAAGCCGGCGGGATCATCTGTCCGCAGGCGCCTTCAAAGGACACGAGCGGCACCTGGCGCGCATTCCAGGCGACCGTGCCGATGTACCACGGCGGCGCACCGGTCATCTCCGAGGGCGTGTGGAAGCCGATGACCTCGGCAACGCAGGCGCGCGGGATGATGAGCCGTGCGTCGATGAGCGGCACGAGGAGGCTATAGATCTCTTGAACTCTTTCGGCCACGTTGATCCTTTAGTGTGCGCGCGCTTCGGCAAGCTCGGCGGCCTTGCGCGAATTTTGCTGGGCGCGGTGCCGTTCGACGAGCGGCGCGATCGCATCGAGCAACTGCGCTTCCTGATAGGGCTTGCCCAGATAGTCATCGACACCAATCTCGATCGCGCGCGCGCGGTGCTTCTCGCCTGAGCGCGAAGTGATCATGATGATCGGCACGTCCTTCAGACGCGGATCGTTGCGCACGTGGGTTGCGACCTCATAGCCGTCCATGCGCGGCATTTCGATGTCGAGCAGGATGATATCGGGCACGTTATCCTGCAGCAGCGTGACCGCATCCATGCCGTCGCGCGCGGTCAGAACCCGCATGCCGTTCCTTTCCAGAAGCCGCTGCGTCACACGCCGCACCGTGATCGAATCATCCACCACCATGGCAAAGATGCGCCGGTCGCCCTTCTCGCGGGCCACCAGCGGCTGCGAGCGGCCGCGCCATTCGCTTCTGACGAGAGCGCCGATGTCGAGAATGATCACGATGCGTCCATCACCGAGGATGGTGGCGCCGGAGATGCCCCGAATCGCTGAGATCTGCGGCCCGACCGACTTCACGACGATTTCGCGGCTGCCGATGAGCTCGTCCGTGATGAGCGCGGTGGAGTGCTCGCCCGCGCGCACCAGCACGACGGGTATCGTCACGTCCTGCTCCGGCAGCGGCGCAGGCTCAAGGCCCACGAACGTCGACAGCGACTGGAAGCGGTATTTCTGGCCGCCGGTTTCGTAGAGCGGCGCATCGGCGCCCATGTGGCGCGACACTTCGGCCTTCGAGAGCCGGAGCACGCCTTCCACTGTCGGCAAGGGCAGTGCGTAATATTCCTGTTCGGTGCGCACCACGAGCGCGTGACTGATCGCAAGCGTGAACGGCAGGCGGATCGTAAAGCAGGTACCCTCGCCTGCCTTCGACTCCATGTGCAGCGCGCCGCCCAGGCGTTTGATTTCGGTTGCGACCACATCCATTCCGACGCCGCGGCCTGCCTGCTGCGTGATGAGTCCGGCGGTCGAGAAGCCGGGCTCGAGAATGAGCTGCATCGCATCCTCATCGCTCAAGGGCTGCTCGGCGGCGACGAGGCCGAGCGCGACGCCTTTGTCGCGGATCGCGCGCAGATTCATGCCGCCGCCATCGTCCGTGAGCCGCACCAGCACTTCGGCGCCCTCGCGCCGCAGTTCGAGTTTGATGCTGCCGATCTCCGGTTTGCCGCGCGCCACGCGCTCCTGCGGGGTCTCGATGCCGTGCACGACGGCGTTGCGCAGCATGTGTTCGAACGGCGGCAGCATGCGCTCGAGGACCTGCCGGTCGAGCTCTCCGGCTGCGCCCTCCACGATGAGCTCGGCGCGCTTGCCGCTATCGGCTGCCGCCTGCCGCACGATGCGGGCGAGGCGCTGCACATGGCGCTGGAAAGGCACCATGCGCGTGCGCATCAGGCCGTTCTGCAGCTCCGTGATCGTGCGCGCCTGCTGGGTCAGAAGATTGGCCGCATCCTGCGTCAGGGTCTCAAGGAGCTGCTGGATGCTCGCGACATCGCTCGCCGTCTCGGCGAGTGCGCGCGAGAACTGCTGGATCGTCGAGTAACGGTCGAGCTCGAGCGGATCGAAATCGCCCCGATGCGTGACGCCGCGCTCCTCGTGACCGTGAAGAATCTGCGTCTCGGTCTCGATCTCAAGCTTGCGCAATTGCTCCTTCAGGCGTGTCACCGTGCGCGACAGCTCGCCTAAGTTGAAGTCGATTGAGCCCAGCTGCTGCTCAAGGCGCGCGCGCGCGATGCTGACTTCGCCGGATATATTGAGGAGCTGATCCAGAAGCTCCGCATCCACACGCGCCATTTCCGGACGGTCCGCAGGAGCGACGGGCTCGCGTCCCGGCGGCACGGGCAGCGGGGGCATGAGGACTTCTTCGGCCGTCGGGTGCGCCGGCTCGGGCCGATGAACCTCGTGAGACGGGGCCTCGATGGCTTCGGCAGGCGGGGCCGCAGCTTCAGGGGCTGCAGCTTCGGGGGCCGCAACTTCGGGGGCCGCAACTTCGGGGGCTGCAACTTCGGGGGCCGCAGCTTCGGGGGCCTCAACTTCAACAGCGGCAGGCTCCGCGGCGAACCATTCGGCGACCGAGATTTCAGTTGCCTGAGGCTCCGCTGGCGGGATCTCGGCCGCAACGACTTCGACCTGCGCTACATCCGGGGCGGCGGCTTCGGGAGGCGCAGCCTCAGGTGGCGCCATCTCAGGCGCCATCTCGAACGCGGGCATCGCAATCGCCGCGATCTCAAAGCTGCCGAATTCAGGCACGGTCACTTCACGCTCGTCAGGCGCTGCCAGCTCAGGCTCAATGCTGACGACGACCGCTGCCACCACAGCGGGAACCACTCCCGGCATGGTCACCTCAAGCTCGCTCGGCGCGGGCGCACCGGCAGGCTCGATTACTGCGGCAGGTGCCGGGGCGGGAATATGTTCGGCAGCCGGCGGCGGCGTGCCTTGCGCGACGGGCTCCTCGCCGAGATGCGCCAGGGTGCGGATGCGCTGCGTCGCTTCGCGCGGTGCGGCGAGACCGCGGCCCATCGCAACCGATTCGCGCATGCGCGCAAGCTCATCGAAGCTCGCCTGCAGAACTTCAAATGTCGCGAACGTCGTCGGCACGATGCCCTGATCGATCTGCATGACGAGCGTCTCAAGCTCGTGGGCAAGATCCCCCATAAGCTGAATGCCCGCCATGCGCGCACCGCCCTTCAGGGTGTGCAGCGGCCGCTTCAGCGCCGCACGCAGCTCGGCGTTGGCCGGATCCGCACGCCAGGCCGCAAGCGCGCTCTCAGCGGCTTCCAAAAGCTCGGTCGCCTCTTCGGTAAAGATGCTGGCAATCTCAGGATCGAACTGCGGCCCGGTATCGACCGGCGGGCGCACGGCCTGTTGAGCCGCACGCGCGGCGGCGGCGATGCGGTGATCTAGCGCGCTGTGCGCCGAGGCGATCCGCATCAGCAGCATCTCGTGCGTGGAGAAGTAGCCGGTTGCCTCATCCAGATGAGCCGCCACCGTTTCCATCGCCGCCATGCAGTCTGCGACCAGGATGAGTTCGCCGTCGGTGAGGCCGAGCCCGCTGTCAAATGCCTTGCGCAGCCACTGATCAAGCGGCTGCGCGAGCCTGATGCCGTGGCGCGCATCGGCCATGTTTGAGCTGCCCGCGAGCGTATGGATCGCCCGGTAGAACTCCTCCGAGAGCACATGCGGCTCGGCGACGCCGGTCTCGCGCTCGAGATACGCGCGCACGACCGCGATGTGGGCACTCGTCTCGCGAGCGTAGATATCGGCGAGCACATCATCCCCACCCGCGGACGCAGCCTCGGTTGTCTCCGGTGTGAGGGTCACGTCCTCGACCACCGGCGGCTTGGCAACCGCCGCGGGCTCGGCGGGCGTTACTTGCGGCTCGGGTTCCTCCTCGGGCGGCGCCGGCAGCGCCTCCACCGTCTGGCTCGCCGCCAAAGCGTAGGCGCGCGTCAGGATCGTTCCCGCATCGTGCACTTCCGCGCGGCCGGTTTCGAGCTGGTCGATGAGCTGCGGCAGAGTCGCAACCGCGCTCCTCAATGTCGTCAGGATCGGCTGGGTGCGTGTCAAAGTATTGTCGAGCAGGCGGTTCAGGAGATTCTCGATCGACCAGGCGAACTCCGAGAGCGCACGCGCGCCCACCATGCGCCCGCTGCCCTTTAGCGTGTGGAACGAACGGCGCACCGTGACGAGCGCCTCGCGCTCGAGCGGGTTCTGCTCCCAGACATGGAAGTTCTGCGCGATTTTCTGCAGCTCCTCGCGCGCCTCCTCGATAAAGAGCTTGAGCAGTTCCGGATCGGCCGTCTCCGTGAACGCAACACTCGCAGGCTCGCGCAGAACCGGCAGCTTCTCGTGCGTGCCGGTCGCCAAATGCGGCGCAGCCGGGAGATCCTCGGACGTGCGGCCGAGGTGCACGGTCTGGGCAAATGTGGCCGCCGATATCGGTGGGATGGTCGGCACGGCAGGCGCCGGCTCGGCCTCGAGCGCCTTCAAGGAGCTCTCCGCGTTATCGAGCATGTACCACGGATCGCTGCGGCCGGACTGCAAGGTCTCCATGTAGTACTCGAGACTCACGATCGAATCAGCCAGCCGATCAAGCGAGCCTGCGCTCAGAACCCCGCCGCCCGGCTGCATCACGCGCTTCAGCTGCACGCCGATCGCCTCGAGAATCTCCACCGCGCGCGTGCGGCCGAGCATCAGTAGGCCCGCTTTAAGTCCACGCAGAAGATCCTGCCAGCTATCAAGCCCCGCGGCATCGATCGCGCCGCCGACTGCCTGGGTGATGGCCTCCTTGATGCGTGCGAGATTGAAGATGCACTCGCGCAGCACCGCGTTTTGCACCTGCTGGAATTCGGCATCCTCGTCGCGTCCGGGCACCGCGGCGCGCGGGCGGATCATCCCCACGAGCCGATCGTCGAGCTTGTCCTCGACGCCGATGAGCGTCGCGGCGATGTCAACGAGCAGCGCCTCGTCGGGCTTGAGCTCCCCGGCGACGATTTTCTCCAGGCGCTTGGTCTCAAACATGATGCTGGTGCGCAGCTCGCCCAGGCCCAGCACGCCCAACGTGTCGGCGATCTTGCGCAATAAAGCCGCCTGCGAGCTCAACTCCTGCGGCTGACCCGAGCCGCGCCTGACGAAGATGTCAAAGACATCCTTCACCTTCGAGAGGTCCTCGCGGATCGCAGCCGCCACGGTCTGCATGAGCTTGACCGACGGCGCGGAAAGATTCTCGCGCTCCTGCTCGATGTTCTCATCCACCGGCAAGAGCTCAGACAGACGGAACGAGGCGCGCACCGCGGTCGCCCGCGGACCCGTCGTCTGCGTGCGGCCGACGTAATACAGCAGATTATTGAGAAGCTCGACCGCCGGGGTCTGCGTGTAGCGCGATTCCCCCTGCTCGTAGAGACGCTTGATCTCGCGGTCGGCAAGCCCGAGGAGCCGCTTAACGGACACACCGCCCTCGAGCGCGCCCTCCTGCAGTGTCTCAATGACGGCGCCGACCACCCACCACAGCTGGAACACCGGCTGGTAGGTCGCGATCTGCTCAAGTTTGCTTGCGACCGATGCCAGGATCTCCAGGTTCTGCTCGATCCGCTCACCGCGGATCCAGCCGATGAGCCCCACCTGGAAGCGCGTGCGCAGACGCCGGCCCCACTGCTCGACCGACAGCGGCTGCTCCCCGGGACCCGCCGGCACGGGGTCGGCCTGCTTGTCGGACTTCAGATTGAGGAGCAGAAGCGTGCCCTCGGAGAGCAGCGCATTGCCGCGCACCGCACGCAGATCATTGAGAAGCGGCAGGAGGACGAGCGCCAGATCCCGGCCGCCTGAGAGCACTCGCTCAAGGTAGCTTGGCAGCTGCACCATCGCGCGCATCAGCGCATCGAGACTCTCCGCCTGACTCTTGCGCTCGGCCGCCGCGGCGAGCAGATAGCGCGCGACGTGCTCCATCTCCTCGGCGAGCAGCGCTGCCCCGTAGATCTCGAGCACCCGCAGCACGCCTTGCACCTGGTGCAGCTCGCGCGCGCAGCGCTCCAGGAGCGCGAAATTCTCCGGCTGCTCAACGTAACTTTCGAGCGCCGTGCGCGCATCCGCGAGCGTCGCGTTCAGCTCACGGCCAACGAACTCGAGAGTTTGAGAGGCGACGTCAGCCATGACTTAAGGCTTAAGAGCCCCCGACTGCCGGTCGCAAACTGCGCGTCTGCTTGCTCTCCTCGGCAACTTTGAAGCTTCCGCTCGCAGGAATCGGCTGCTCAGGCACGGGAGCGCCCGGCAGACGAAAACCGGATGCCGACTTGCGCAGTCCCGATGACAGGTCCGCAAGCTTTGCGATCGCACCGGAGGTCGCGCTGGTGGAGTCCGCTGTCTGCGCGCTGATTTCCTTCAGGACCTGCATGTTGCGCGCGATGTTCTGCGCGGCGGTCGTCTGCTGGCGGGCGCTCGCGGAGATGTTCTGCACGAGGCTTGCGATCTGGTTCGAGACCTGTTCGATCTCCTCAAGCGCGGCGCCCGCGTTCTCGGCGAGCAGCGCACCGCCGACGACGTCGGTCGTGCTGCGCTCCATCGACACCACGGCCTCGTTGGTGTCGGTCTGGATGGTGCGCACCAGGACCTCGATCTGCTTGGTGGCGTTGGCGGCGCGCTCCGCCAGGCGCTGCACTTCGTCGGCGACCACCGCAAAACCGCGACCGGCCTCCCCGGCCATCGAGGCCTGAATGGAGGCATTCAACGCCAGAATGTTGGTCTGCTCGGCGATGTCATTGATGAGCTCGACGATATTGCCGATCTCCTGCGAGCTCTCGCCCAGGCGCTTGATGCGCTTGGAGGTCTCCTGGATCGTTTCGCGGATGGCGTTCATGCCATCGATCGTGCGGCGCACCGCATCTCCGCCCTTATGAGCGACTTCCACCGAATGGCGCGCGACGTCCGCGGCGCGCTCGGCGTTGCCCGAGACCTCCTCGGTCGAGGAGGCCATGCCGCCCGCAGATTCGGTCGCGGAGGCGATCTGCTTGGATTGCGCGCTGCTCGCCTTCGCCAGATGTTGCGCGAGCGCCTGCGTCTGACGCGTGGCGCTGTCCACCTGGATGGAGGAATGATTGATGGTCGTCACGAGCCCGCGCAGCGCATCGACCGCGTAGTTGATGGAGTCCGCGATCGCCCCGGTGATGTCCTCGGTGACCGTCGCCTGCACGGTGAGATCGCCATCGGCGAGACTCGAGAGTTCATCGAGGATGCGCAGGATCGCCTGCTGGCTGCGATCGTTTTCCGTGCGCTGCAGATCGACCGCGAGCCGCTGGCGGTTCGCCGACACCCTGCGATCGCGCACGCCGACCCAGACGACGCCGAGCGCGATGAGCGCGCCGCCGGCCGGCACGATCGGCACCCACCACAAGACGGCGTACTGCGGGGCCACCCCGTGGGCGAGGAGACAGCAGACCGCCGCGCTCGCGATGAGCGCGATCGCCAGAGCGAGCGATGCCTCAAGCGAGCGTTTCAAGCGGCCGCCTCCGTGAAGCTTGCGCTCTCAAGCATCTGCCGCAAAGACAGCACCGGCCACTGCTCCGAGCCGCGCCGGAACGCGCCGGCAAGATAGCGGTCGCACTGCGCGAGTGTCTGCGGCGCATCTCCCGAGAACTCCGATTCGGCGAATCTCCTGAAACCCAATACCTCATCGACCACGAGTCCTGCGGGAATATCGCGATGATTGACGACCAGGATGCGCGTGTTGCGCGTCAGCACCGTGGCACTGCCACCCAGAAACTGCCGCAGATCGATCACGGCGAGAAGATGGCCACGGACATTCGCGAGTCCCTTGACCCACGGCTTGGCCCCCGGCACGCGGGTAAGGCTCGCCGGGACGCTCGAGACTTCGCGCGTTTCCTCGCGTGCGACCAGGTACAGCTCCCCCGCCATGCGCAGGGCGACTCCAACCCACTCGCGCCCGACCACGCTCTCCTGGCTGACTTCCGCGGACACCGCGCGGCCGCGCCGCTCAAGCTCGGCCAGCAATTCGTAGGGCCGGTCTCGCAGTGATTTGAGAACCACATCCGCCATCTGCGTGCCACTCATTCAGGCTGCAAGCGTCGCCTGCGCTTTGGCAACGAGCTGATCCGGCGATACCGGTTTCACCATGTAGTCGACGGCGCCCTGGCGCAGGCCCCAGATCCGATCCGTCTCCTGCCCTTTGGAGGTGACCATGATGATCGGAATCGTGCGTGTCTTCGGATCGTTCGCGAGCGCCCGGGTCGCCTGATAGCCGTTCATTCCGGGCATGACGATGTCCATGAAGATCAGATCGGGACTCATCTCGCGCGCAAGGCGGATCCCTTCAGCGCCGTCGGCGGCGGCTGCGGTCTGGAAGCCGTGACGCTCGAGCGCCTTCTGCATGACATGCATCTCGGTCGGCGAATCGTCCACGATGAGTATCAGCGCCATGACTTTTTACCTTCCGATGTGCGACTCGATCGCGTTCAGGAGCTCGTCCTTTGTAAAAGGCTTCGTAAGATAGTGCTCGGAGCCGACAATGCGTCCGCGCGCGCGATCGAACAAGCCGTCCTTGGAAGACAGCATTATCACCGGGATCGCACGGAAAACCTTGTTGTGCTTGATCAACGAGCAGGTCTGATAGCCGTCGAGACGCGGCATCATGATATCTACGAAAACGATGTCGGGCTGATGATCCGCGATCTTCGCGAGCGCATCAAATCCATCGACCGCGGTGAAGACCTCGCACCCCTCCTTGGCGAGCAGCGTTTCAGCCGTACGGCGGATCGTTTTGCTATCGTCGATGACCAGTACCTTAAGGCCCTGGAGCTTCGAATTGGTGCCGGTCACGGTGCTAAGAACTCCTGCCACGAACGGATCGCGGGGTGTCGGTGGGACCATCCTGGTGCATCCGAGTTTTTAACATATCGGTATACCCCCCGCCATGCCACGCTCGTCACGTTTTTGCGACTCCATCCGGGTTTGGCCCGCAGTTTTTAGCGGTGCGGACATATTCGGCAGCCGATAAGCATAATCCGCAGGCCGGGTTACCATCGTCCATCATGAGCACACAACCTCGCCTCGTCGTCGTCATGGATCCCATCGCGGACATCAAGTATGCGAAGGATTCCACCCTTGCGATGTTGCTGGCCGCCGCGGCCCGGGGCTTTACCCTGTTCTACGCCGAGCAGCGCGATCTGGCGTTGCGCGACGGCGTAGCCTACGCGCGCCTGCGAGCGCTCACGGTACG
>Ga0302325_10019591_pt1 | contig 14223 bp, 13 predicted proteins | sample Palsa_T0_2_FD_201948 | JGI IMG/M metagenome (GOLD analysis project Ga0302325, IMG submission 201948) | Peat permafrost microbial communities from Stordalen Mire near Abisko, Sweden - Palsa_T0_2 | ecosystem: Environmental > Terrestrial > Soil > Palsa > Peat permafrost | place: Sweden: Abisko... | reverse complement strand
GCGCTCCGTTATGGCCGGGCCGCCGGCGAGCTGGCCGCCCAGCAGATCCTGGCGGGAGAACGGATCGCCACCGACCTGGCGAGGCGCGCGGGCTTGCGCTTCGCCGACGCCCTGGGCGATGGGGCGGTGTACCTGCGGCCTCAGGAGACGCCGACCCCAAGGGACGTGCGCGCGCTGCAGCAGTTTCAGGAAGAATTGCGGTACGCGCACCTCAAGCACACCGGCCTGTCCATTCGCACCGCCTGGGCCCATGGCCCCGTGAGGATGACGCGGCCGACCGCGCCGATGCTCGAACACAGCGAAGTGCTCTGGGGTCCCGCGGTCGCGCAACTGCACCAGGCGCTCTCCGGTCGTCCGCGCGGATGGCGACGCGCGCGCGAGGCCCCGCCACGGCCGCCCGACCTTACGCACCGCGAAGGCGAAATCGCGGAAATGACCTTCGTGTTCCTGCGCCTGTGCGACCGCGCCGACTGGGACATGATCGACGAGGACACGCTCAACACGGCGCTGGGCCTGATCGGTCGATGGGCGGATCGTCTGGGCGGACGGCTGGAACGAATAACCCAGGACGAGAAGGGACTGCATGTCCGCGTCGGGCTGCCGGGCGTGGACACTACGGCGCGAGACTGGGAGACAAGCCTGCTGGAGCCGCGGCGGGCGCTCACGGCCCTGGGGCTGGACGGGGCGATCGCCGCGGCCGGCGGGCCGGTCTATCGCGGACCGTCCGAGCATGGTTCGACGATCGTCCACGGCGGCGCCGTCAATCGCGCCGCGAAGCTGTGCGCGGCCCAGCCACCAGGGGGGCTGGCGGTCGATCCGTCGTTGGCCGGACGGTCGGGACGTTCCGCGCGACCCGAAGGCGCGATGATCGGCCGGCGACCGGAAATGAGGACCGCTCGCCTGTGGCTCGGCGGCACCGGTCCGCGCATGGTGTTGTTCTCCGGGGTCATCGGCATAGGCAAGAGCTACCTCATGCGCGCGGTGGCGGCTCGGAGCGACGTCGTCGTCGCGGCCGCCATCGACGGCGCGCCGGCGCGGATGCTCGACCCGATGGGAGCGTGGTTCGAGCTGCTCGGCCAGGCCCTCGCCAGCCGTCAACCGCCCAGTACGGACCGTCCCTGGGCCCTAAAGGCGTTCGCGGACGCTGGTCTGGCGCTGGCGTGGGTTCCGCTTTGCTCGCGCGCGCTACGCGGCGTCGAAACATCGAACGGCGAGACCGCCGCCATGGCCGGCGGCGAGCGCGCGGCGCGCACGGCGGAGGCGGTTCGGGTGCTGGTCGAAGCCCTGGCCGTGGAAGGCGCCCTGCTGCTGGCCATCGACGACCTGCATGAGCTCGACGACGCCTCACTGGCCCTGATGCTGGCGGTGCTCGAGGGCGGCGCGCCGGTGCAGGTCGTCGCGGCCAGTCGGACGTCTCGGAACGACGATCGACTGGATCCGCTGCGTCGCCACCTTTCAACGCTGGAGATACCCTTGTCGCCGCTCTCCGGGCCGGAGATCACGGCGCTGGTCGGCGCTCTCTCGAACGGCCGCCTCGATGCGCGCGAGGTGATGGCGATTTCAGGCGGCAACCCCTTCGAGGCCGTCCAGGCCACCTTGGCGCTGACCGAGGGCGGCCAGGCGGATGGAGACCGCACGCTCGGGGCGATCCTCGACCGGCGCCTCGATCGCCTCGACATGGACGAACGCGAAGTGTTGCGGGCGCTGTCCATCGCCGATCGATCCTGGCGCGCCCCCGATCTGGACGCCATCGCGCCGCCGGAGGGCTCGCGCCGCGCGACCGAGGACTCCCTGGCGACACTCGCGACGGCGAAACTCATCGAGCCCGAGACGCCCGAGCGCGGCGCATTCCGCGTCGCGCATCGCCTGCTGACCGAGTCGGTCCGGCGAAGGATGCCCTCGGGTGTAAGACGCCAGCTGGCGCGCCGCGCGGCGAGACGCCTGACCCAAATCCACGCCGGCGGCGCGGGGGCCCCTCTGGTCGAGGTCGCCAGGCTTTGGGCGGAGTCGGGCTCGCGGGGCCGCGCGGCGATCCTCTATGAGCGCGCCGCGCGCTCGGCCGCCGCCGCCGGCGCCGATTCGGTCTGCGCCCAGCTTCTAAGGCTGGCCCTCGCCTTGTTCGACGAGTCTTCCCCGAAGGCCCGGCCCAGACGGGCGGTGCGATGGTTGGCCGAGCTTTCGCGCGCCGATTGGTCCCTGGGGCTCGTGGACACGGCCAATCTCGCCGCGCGGGAATCGATCGCCTGCGCCCGACGGCGGCCATTGTCCCCGAGCCTGCGGGACAGCGCGGTGGCGGCGTGCGAACTGCGGGCGGAAACCGGCCAGTTTCTCGGCAACCTCGGCGAACTTCTGATCGGAAGTCTCGACGCCGGCCGGCTCGGCGGCGGCGGCTCGGATCTGATCAGCGCCCAGGGCCGCGGCGTCAGCGCGCTGGGGTATCTGCTGGGTCTGATCAGGCTCAGCGGGCCGGCCGACCGGGTGTTCAGCCGTGGGGAGAGGATGGCGACGCAGGCCGATCCGAGGCCGGCGGCGTTCGCCCTGACCGCCCGGGCCATCCTGCACTTCATCTTCGGGGCGTGGACCGACGGGGAGGCCGCCCTGGCGAAGGCGCGTTCGATCTGCGCGGCGTTTCCTCAGCACCAATTGATGGAAATCATCGAGACCACCTGCGGGCTGGGCGCCCACCTCCAGGGCGACGGGGAGCGGGCGCTGGGACATTTCGAGGCCCTGCTGGCGCGCGCCGACGCTCGAGGATCCGTCCTGCACGCGGGGTGGGCCGACTACGCCAGCGCCCAGACTCTGCTTGCCCTGGGTCGGCCGCACGAGGGCTGGGCCAGGCTCGGGGCGGCCGAAGATCGACTGAAGGGCCTGACGGACCGCCAGTCGCATCACATCTGCCAGGGCTTGCGCGCCCGCCTGGCTCTGGCGCTCGGCGAGGTCGATGAGGCTCTGGACGCGGCGGCCCGCTGCGGCGGCACGAGCCGGACGCTGCCGCCGACCAACTACAGTTCGACGGAGGCCTTTTCGGCGCCCGGGTTCGTCGGCGCCGTCGTCCAGGTGGTTGGCGATTCCGCCGCCCAGCGACGGGCCGGTCGGGCTCTGGTTCGCGAGCACCTGGGCGAGCTGGCGCGGTACGCGCTGGTGTTTCCGATCGCCCGCCCGCGCCTCGCCCTGGTCAAGGCCGCCGCCGCTGCTTCGCGAGCGCCCCGGGCGGCGCTGGGGCGGCTGGCCGAGGTGGCCGGCCGGGCCGAGGCGCTGGGCCTGGGTTTCGAGGCTCGCCTCGCTCGCGAGACCGGCGCGGGACTTGCCCTGAGACTCTGAACCTTTCACGGAGATTGCAACGTGCCGACGCCTTCCCAGCCTCTCTACATTCGCATGCCCGGCGACATCGTCGGCAGCCCGCCCTACCGCGCGACCGGGTGCCTGATGCAAGGCCTGTTCCTGAAGGGCGACCGGTCGGCCCAGCAACGGTTCTGCGACTCGGTGCTCAACCGTCCCGCCAACGGGACCCAGATCTATCACGCCATCACCGACCACGTGCTGATGACGGCGATCTATGCGGACACCATGGGCTCGACCGATCCAATCGACGCCAGCAAGGGCGTGGTGAAGGAGTGGGACGTGGGGTTCTGGACGGCGGTGCGCGGCGGCCCGGTCGGCGCGGAAGACAGCTGGAGCGTCTATTGGCTGCCCAGCTACCTGTTCGTCGATTCGCCTTCGGCCATGGCCAGCGGCCGCGAGATCTACGGCTACCCGAAGACCGCGGCCGGGTTCGAAGGCCGCTCGAACGATCACGCCGATCCGTCGGTCACCCTCATTGTCGAACACTTCCCGACCTTCGGCCCCGGCAAGCGGCCCGTCACCGAACCTCTGGTGCGCATCGCGCCGGCCGGACCAGGCGTGGCCGCGCCCGATCTGATCAGCGAGATCAGGACGGCGTGGGATGTGATCGGCGGGTTGCTGGGCGGCGAGCCGGTGCGGCACAGCGGCTTTCACCTGCCGCCCTGGCCGAGCCTCTCCATGCCGCAGATCCTGCTGCAACAGGTCCACGACCCGGTCGCCCTTGGCCGCGCCAGCGTCCAGTCGATCCTGACCGTCGCGCCCAAGACGCTGAAAGTCACCGGCGGGGGTCTACTGCACGCTCCCGTCAAGGTCAGCCTCACCCCATCGGCCAGCCATCCGATCGCCGACACCCTTGGGCTCGCCGCCTCGCGGGACGCCGAGCTCGGCTTCTGGATCACCCAGGATTTCGAAGTGGGACTGGCGCGCCGCCTGCTCTGACGGTTTTGGGGACGGGCCGGGACCACCTTCGTTGACACCCCCCTCCCACCGTTTAGAACATCAACCCGAATATAAAGAGGGGCGACGAAATAGAATGGCTTTAGCCTCACCCGGCGCGCGTCAGCGCCCCCTTTCTCCACACCTGCTGCAGTGGCGCTGGCACGTGACCATGGCCATGTCGATCTTCATGCGGGTCGCCGGCGGCGCGACCTATGTCGGCCTGTTCCTGGTGGCCGGCTGGGCGCTGGCGCTGGTGTCCGGGCGGGAGGCCTACGACGACTACATGGGCCTGCTGGGCTCGATCCCGGGCAAGGTGGTGCTGTTCGGCTTCACGGTGGCGGTGTTCCTGCACCTAGCCGGCGGCGTGCGCCATCTGCTGTGGGATCTCGGCAAGGGCTATTCGAAGGAGGCGGCCAGCCTCAGCGCCTGGGCGTCGATCGTCTTCGCCATCGTCGCCTCGATCGGCGTCTGGGTGATCGCCGGCCTCACGGGGGCCCTCTAGATGTCCGGCAAAGCCAGCGACAGCGCCTATCGCACGCCGCTCGGCCGGGCGCGCGGCCTCGGCTCGGCCAAGAGCGGCGTCGGCCGGTTCATCGGCGAGCGGGTCACATCGGTGGCCCTGCTGTTCCTGGTGATCTGGGGCGTCTGGTCGGCGATTGCCCTCGCGCGCGGCGGCTATGACGACGCCGTCCAGTGGCTGGGCTCGCCGGTCAACGCCGTGCTCCTGCTCCTCCTGGCGGTGGTCGGTTTTTACCATATGCGGGTGGGCATGGCGGTGATCATCGAGGACTATATCGGCAAACCAACCACCCGGGCCCTGCTGCTGATCGCCAACGCCTTCGTCTGCTGGGGGGCCATGGCGCTGACGGTGGTCTGTCTGTTGAAAGTGGCCCTGGCGGGCGGGGGAAGTTGACGATGGCGTCCTATGAGGTGATCGACCACCGGTTCGACGTGGTCGTGGTCGGCGCCGGCGGCTCGGGCCTGCGCGCGGCGCTCGGATGCGCGGCGGCGGGGCTGAAGACCGCCTGCATCACCAAGGTGTTCCCCACCAGATCGCATACAGTCGCCGCCCAGGGCGGCATTTCGGCCAGCCTGGGCAACATGGGCCAGGACGACTGGCGCTGGCACATGTACGACACCGTCAAGGGGTCGGACTGGCTGGGCGACCAGGACGCCATCGAATATCTGGTCCGCAACGCGCCGGCGGCGGTCTATGAACTCGAGCACTGGGGCGTGCCGTTCTCGCGCACCCCCGACGGCAAGATCTATCAGCGCGCCTTCGGCGGCATGACCCGCAACTTCGGCGAGGCGCCGATCCAGCGGACCTGCGCCGCCGCCGACCGCACCGGCCACGCCATGCTGCACACCATGTACGGCCAGGCGCTCAGCAAGAGCGTGGAGTTCTTCATCGAATATTTCGCCCTCGACCTGATCATGGACGAGGGCGTGTGCCGGGGCGTCACCGCCTGGAAACTGGACGACGGCACACTGCACCGCTTCTCGGCCCAGACGGTGGTGCTGGCCACCGGCGGCTACGGACGGGCCTATTTCTCCTGCACCTCGGCCCACACCTGCACCGGCGACGGCGGCGGCATGGCCCTGCGCGCGGGCCTGCCGCTGCAGGACATGGAGTTCGTGCAGTTCCATCCGACCGGCATCTATGGGGCCGGCTGCCTGATCACCGAGGGCGCCCGCGGCGAAGGCGGCTATCTGACCAACTCCGAGGGCGAGCGGTTCATGGAGCGCTATGCGCCCACCGTGAAGGACCTGGCGCCGCGCGACATGGTCAGCCGCGCCATGACCATGGAAATCCGCGAGGGCCGGGGCGTGGGGCCGAAGAAGGACCACATCTTCCTGCACCTCGATCACCTGGACCCAAAGATCCTCCATGAGCGCCTTCCCGGGATTTCCGAGACCGCCAAGGTGTTCGCCGGCGTCGATGTGACCAAGGCCCCGATCCCGGTGCTGCCGACCGTCCACTACAACATGGGCGGCATACCGACCAATCTGTACGGCGAGGCGGTGATCATCGACGGAGAGAACCCCGATGCGGTGGTCCCAGGCCTCATGGCGGTGGGCGAAGCGGCCTGCGTTTCGGTGCACGGCGCCAATCGCCTCGGGTCCAACTCCCTGATCGACCTGGTGGTGTTCGGCCGGGCCGTGGGCCTGCACTGCGCCGAGACGTTGAAGCCCGGCGCCACCCAGCGCGAACTCAAGCCCGAGTGGACCGACCCGCACATCGCCCGGCTCGACCGCCTGCGCCATGCCTCGGGTTCGACGTCCGTGGCGGACCTGCGTCTCGAAATGCAGACGGCGTCCCAGGAAGACGCCGCGGTCTACAGGACCGGCGAGACCCTGGAGTCGGGCGTCCGCCGCCTGGACGCCGTGCACGCCAAGCGGCCGGACCTCCGCGTCACCGATCGCGGCATGATCTGGAACACCGACCTGGTCGAAGCCCTGGAATTCGAGAACCTGATCGGCCAAGCGATCGTCACCGTGGCGGGCGCTGTCAACCGCACCGAGAGCCGCGGCGCCCACGCCCGCGAGGATTTCGCCAGTCGCGACGACGCCAACTGGATGAAGCACACCCTGACCTGGTTCGACGACGCCACCGGCAAGGTGACCATCGATTACCGCCCGGTGCACAGCTACACGATGACCAACGACATCGCCTACATCCCGCCCAAGGCGCGGGTCTACTAGCCGCCAACCGCCGACGCCCGCTCACGCCCGCCGCAAGGACGAAACCATGGTCGAGTTGCTGCTCCCGAAGAACTCCAAGGTCGGCAAGGGTCGCCACTACCCGGCCCCGGCCGGCGCGACGAACGTCAAGCGCTTCAGCGTCTATCGCTGGGATCCCGAGGGGACCGGCAATCCGGTGTGGGACACCTACGACCTCGACACCACCAAGTTCGGTCCGATGGTGCTGGACGCGCTGATCTACATCAAGAACGCCGTCGACTCGACCCTGGCCTTCCGCCGCTCCTGCCGCGAGGGGGTCTGCGGTTCCTGCTCGATGAACATCGGCGGCCGCAACACGCTGGCCTGCACCCACGGCTGGGAGGAGGTTCCCGGCAAGGAGGTGCAGATCTCGCCGTTGCCGCACATGCCGGTGGTCAAGGACCTGGTGGCCGATCTCACCCTGTTCTACGCGCAATACGCCTCGATCGAGCCCTGGCTGCACACCAGCACCCCCGAGCCGCAGGGCGAGTGGCGCCAGTCGGAGGACGACCGCGCCAAGCTCGACGGCCTCTATGAGTGCATCCTGTGCGCCTGCTGCACCACCTCCTGCCCCAGCTACTGGTGGAACGGCGAGAAATACCTGGGCCCGGCCACCCTGCTGCAGGCGCGCCGCTGGCTGGCCGACAGCCGCGACGAGGCGACCGGCGATCGCCTCGATGCCCTCGAAGACCCCTTCAAGCTCTATCGCTGCCACACCATCATGAACTGCGCCCAGGTCTGCCCCAAGGGCCTGAACCCCGCCAAGGCGATCGGCGAGATCAAGGAAATGCTGGTCGAGCGGGTGGTCTAGGGCCGCCTGGCCGTTGTGAGGAGCCCCTGTCCACTGGCCGAGGGCCACCCAGATCAAAACCTCTATCCGGCCGAAAAGAAGACGTCCTTCACGATCGACAGGAGATAGCTGAGCGCCAGCAACGCGAGGCCCGTGTACATCAGCCGAGGGTCCCAGAGTTTGACTTTGGTCAGGTTCTTCTCCGCGTAGTCTTTGACGGCGACCGCAATCCGATAACCTGGGTCTTCCGGAGCCGCTCCCTCGACCTTGTCCAGCAACCCCTGCAGCCGCGCCGCCCGGATCGCCGTCACGAGCAGGACGATAGAACTCGCGAAGCCGAGGGTCGCGGCGACTGCGTCAAGCACGACATCCGGACGCATGTTGCGAACTACCCTTTCTCGACACCCAGTACATGCATGACACTGGCCGACACCGCCCGGTTCAGCCGCAGCCGGTTCGCGCTCCCTCTCACATGCGTTATCCCGCTCTGCTGTGTCATCGCCGATCGGATCGAAGCAACGTTGCAGACCAGTTCCAAGCCGGACGACGACCCGACGTGTGGGCCTATGGCGTAGATACTCAACACAGGATCAGCCTCGACTTGCGGTTCCCCGGAAGCTTCGAGCCTCACGCTCTCACCACATGCGTCGGCGTAGAGCGCAACGGTCTCGAGGCTCGGCGCGTGATCCATCAGGCCGCTTTCGAGTTGAGAAACTCGGCCCTGGGTCAATCCGATGATCTCGCCGAGCTGAGACTGCGTGAGGCCCGCACGCTCGCGCATGGCCTTCAGCGACCGCGCCGCGGTGCGAACGAACTCGGCCGCCGCGACGTCAGCTGCGAAACCCCGGTGCTCCCGAGCAAGCGATTCAAGTTTGCCGAGACTGTTCATACCCGTGTTCCTCTCAAGAAGCGGTCGACCGCATCCGTGCGGTTGTTCTCCCAATCGTCAGGTGCGCCCGAGTAGTCGCAACACAATTTGATCAGCGCGCCGACGCGGTCCAGACGGTCCAATTCGATCGCCGCGAAAACGCGCCGGCCTCTATCACACTAACGATATCGGCCCCCTCGGCTCTGGAGCCGATGCTTCCCAACGTGCAGTACCGCATTCATTGCCCCCAAAATATTAGCTATAACTAATTTTGTCAACCCGACAGGCGGCTTGCAGGAACTTCCGTCCCTGCAATATCCCGTATGGTTATTGGGAACGCTCTGTTTGCCAGATCGCTTCGACGTTGTTGCCGTCGGGGTCGATCACGAAGGCCGAGTAGCAGGTGGGCCTGCGGTATCCCGGTCGCCCATTGTCGAGACCCCCAGCCGCCAGGGCGACGGCATGAAACGCATCGACTTCTTCGGGTGACGCCGCGGTGAAGCCCAGATGCATCCGCGACCGTCCGGCCTGCTCGCGCCACTCGGACCCGCCCTCGCCAAGCCACCAGAAGACTGGCGAGCCCTCGCGCTTGAAGATCGCTGCCTTGAGGTGCGGCTGTTCCTGGATCACCACGATCCCGAGCGGCGCGAGGCAGGCGCGATAGAAGGGCAGGCTGACGGTCGCATCCCGGCAATAGAAGCCGAAGTGGTCGAGCACGGACGTCTCCTGTCCCGGTTGTCGGCGCGGCTAATCACAGGTCGCGGTCTCCGAGTTCCGCTGAACAAACGCCCGCCGGCGCAGCGGGTCAATGACGGTTCCCCACTGAGCGGACCGACCGCGTTCCACCATCATCGGAACTCCGCGACCACCGCAATAACACCGACAATGGCTGCGTTAAATGCTCCAAGGTCCTTGGCTGGAATCCAATATTCGAGGTGATCGCGTCCACCCGCTTGCTGGACCTTGTACCCAGCCAGGAAGGCACGCGAGACCTCGAACCTGGTCACGTAGCCTACTCCACTTGCCTTCACGTTCCAGTCACGCGCGATCTGGACCGCATAGCCCTCATGAAGCACAGGATAGAAGATCGGCTGCTCAGGCAGGCGGGGCGGGAAGGCCGTGAAACCAGCTTCCTCGATCAGCCGCAACTCTTCCGGCCCGACCGGACGCCACAGTGTGATGGTGTCGGTTTCCATATCCGGGAGTTTACCGCTGGAATGGCCGGAATTCACTCACCTAACCCTTTCGGCGCTGCGGCTTTCTGCCCCAAAGTCCGAGGGGCCGTGAATGTCGGGTTCCTGGCGGGCTGCGACCGGCGGTAGGCGACCCAAGTCAGACATCGCCAGCAGACACGCACCACGGGGTTGATCTGGACTTGGCGTCTCTTCCGCAGGAAGCTTGACCTATGAGTTCGCCTGTTGAAATCGCGTCCCCGCTGGAAATCGCCTCGCTGTGGCGTCTGAATTTCCTCAGCGGCGACGACGTGTCGGCGGTCTGTTTGCGGTGGCTAGAAGAAAATTCGGACGGGGGAGATCCCGATATTGCCGCCTTCGCTGGAGAGGCGCGCCTTTCTGCTGTTGAAATCGCTCCGACTTTCGATCGCGTCTTGGTGAGCCTCACAGGCCGATCCATCGGGCGCGAGGAAGCTATCCTGAGAGCGCTGCGTCTTTACCTCGCTCTCGCGCTCAAGGGAGATTTGATGGAAGGCGTCCACCAAGTTCTCTATCGGTTCCGAGGCCTCTCGGAACAGCGTCTCGTGCATAACCCCCGGCGCTCACAACATCACCCAGATGAGGTCTATGCGGAGCAGGAACTCGGCTTGGAATATATCTACGGCGGTTTCTACGCGTTCGACGACATACAGCACTTGAGCGCGCATGAGCAGGAGGTCGCCAAGGCGGAGCTACGGCAGGATTTGCGAGACGCGGTGTCAGAGCTGGAGAAACATTTGGCAGCCACGCTTTTCCAATAGCGACGAGCGATCACAGAAGCTCACGCTGCCATTTCCGACTTCCACCCACTGCCGAAATTCCCAAGGTCGGCTCTACGGCCGATCAGCGCGGCCGGCGCGAATGTCTGGGCTTTGACCCGAAGCCGAGGGTGAGAATCGACCCCGAGCTGACCCAACGCGAGCCATTTGATTGACTGGGCGAAAATGCCCTGGAGATGTGCACATTGGGCGAGTGGCCTTGATCCAGGTCGCGCTAGCGCGGCAGAGGTTTGCGGATGGGAATCCCGTCCGGCGACCCGCTACGCGGACATTCGACGAAATGAGGTTGTTCAGGTGCGGCTTGTCGTCTTGATCATGACTACCATTCTAATCGCCGCCGGTGGGCGGGTCACTCAGTCGCCCTTCCGGCGGGAGGGGCGCCGATGTCGGATGAACGGTTTTGGAAGTTGATCGGTCAAACTTCAATCTATGACGCGAACCCCGATCAACAGGTGGCGCATTCGACGCAGCGTTCGGCCGGCAGGTGCAACGGGCGTACCGTTGGGACTTGTGGGGCGCCGCATACCTCGCCGAGGGTGGCGATTCCGACGATGGGTTCCTCTACTTCCGCATCTGGCTGGTTTCAAAGGGCCGGAGTTCGTTCGAGGCAGTACTGGATCACCCGGACGACCTCGCCGATCTCGACCTCGCGCCCGGCCCGGACGGTGTCTACGAGTTCGAGGAGTTCGGCTACATTGCTCGCCAAGCTCTCGTCGCCAAACAAGGCGGCGACCCAGGTGGACTGCCGGGCGACGACACGGGTGGCCCCGCCCCGATCGGAGCCCGCTTCAATGCAGACCCTTCGTCGCTCTCGGCGGCCTATCCGAAGTTGTGGAAGCGGTTCGGGCAGCATCCGATGGGCGGCAGCTAAGCCACCCCAATCAGGGCCTGTTCGATCCAAGTCTCCGCAAGATGCGGATGAGCAAGGCCGATCTGACAGCGAGACTCGCCATGATCGCCCAGGACGCGCCCGGCCTCCCCTCGCGACGCTATGAAGGCGTCGCCGACCTGCCCGCCTTACTCGCGTTCGCTAGCGCGTGTACGGCGCAGCGTTCGCCGCTACGCTCGTCCTGGCACCCGGGCGACATAATCTGGGCGCTCCAGACCCGCGCCCACGTTCCGCAGCCGTGCCGGTTCTGGACCGGACCGGACGGCGTCGAGGCGCTTGCCTGGTTCGAGAGCGAGGGCGAGGTCTGGATCGAGACGCTGCCGGCCAGCGAGCATCTGGTCCGGACCGCCGTCGCCTGGGTCGAGGATGCCTGGAGACGTTGGCTCGCCGGCCGAGGCAGTTCCTCCGATAGTCCCATCCGAATCCGCGCCCAGTCGGCGGACACCCGACGCATCGCCGCGCTAGAGGCGCTCGGCTACCACAGGGACGGTCCCGCCGGCGTGGGGTTCCGCGTCGACCTCGATGTCGCGCTCTCACTGCCCGAGCCGCCGCCCGGCTACAGAGTGCGCGACAGCGTTGGCATCGACCCGGTGCTGCGCGCGGCCGCCCACCGCGCCGCTTGGAATCACCTCGATCACCTCGGCATCGCCGCCAGTTCGCAGTTCTCGACCGAGGCTTACCTCAGCCTGACCGCCTCGGCGGTTTACGACCCCACGCTCGACATGCTGGCCGAGGCGCCCGACGGATCGCTGGCCGCCAACTGCATCTGCTGGGCGGACGAGGCGAGCGGCGTCGGGTTATTCGAGCCGGTCGGCGTGGCGCTCGCCCATCGGGGCCGGCGGCTGGCGAGCGCCATCATGCGCGAGGCGCTGCACAGGCTGAAGGCGCGCGGCCACCGCGAGGCCCGAGTCGGCACGGCCCATTTCAACCACGCGGCCATCGCCGCCTACCGCGCCGCTGGGTTCGAACCGGCGGATAGCTCGTTTTGGTGGGCCAAAGTGCTCGACTGACGCCAACGGCCACTTCCGCTCACCACCACCCTCAAGAGCCCTCCCCGGCCGCAAGGCTCCGACGATCGCCAATGTCGGCTTCATGGCCGACACCGCGAGACTGTTCGCGACTCAGTGCTGACCAAACGCCAAAGTCAGAAATCTATTCGTTCGACCAACTTGACCTCAGACTTTGCTCCAGATTTCTCCCATTCCGGCGCAGCAGCGATACGGCGCGGGTCCAGTCGGTAGCGGTCAAACGCGTGCTCATCGGGAAAATAGAGCAGGTGGGTTTCAGTCTGGCCATCAAGGGAGCGAACCCTGATCTCCAACCGTCCGCCGTGCTCGCACACCAGCGGAAGGGCCTTCGCTTCGTAGGCTTCAAACGCTGCAACGTCAGCGCCAGAAAGGTCAATCGCCACCAGTCGCAGCAAGTTTGCCTCTTGTCCCACCAGTCTCAGCCGAAGGTAGGCTAAGGCCTGTTTCGCCAGCTCGCCACCCCTCGTTTCCATTGGGAAGGTCAGGAGTCGGGCGCTAAGGTCGAGGCCACCCGAACGGCGAGACTCTGGCGTGGGGCCATCGACCGTTCGCGACCCAGGCTGCCATGACGGTCCGGCAGAAGGTGCGGCTGATCAGCTCGGCACGGATGCGATACGCTGGAAAATAGGGCTTGAGCCGGAACCTGGGTCCGGCCTCATAGGTGGGCGCATCCAGTGGAGAAGGCAAACAGGATGAGCGAACGCTTCCTGAGTCCCGGCGAGACCGCGCGCCGCCTCGGCGTCGGTGTGCGGGCATTGCGCCTGTACGAGCGGAGAGGTCTGGTATGCCCTGGGCGGACGCGGGCAGGTTGGCGCGCCTACGGCCCAAACGAGATAGAGCGCCTGCACCAGGTGCTGACGCTGAAGTCACTCGGGTTGTCGTTGGCCCGCATCACACAACTTCTCGACGGGCGAGTCGCGGACCTGCCAGCCCTCCTCGCCCTGCAGGAGGATGTGCTGACCGCGCGCATCAACGACCTGCGGCGAGCTCGCAAGTCGGTCCAGGCCGCCCGCGCGAAGCTCGCGCAGGACAGGCGGCTCTCGCTGGAAGACCTCATCGACCTCGTCAGGGAGACGACCATGTCCGCGATCGACGAAACCAGGCTGGCGGCCAGCGCCCACCAGGTGCTGCGGGAGGCGATCGACCCGCGCCTGCCCGGCCTCTACCGCGGCAAGGTGCGCGACAACTACGACCTGCCGGACGGGCGGCGCATCCTGGTCACCTCCGACCGCTTGTCGGCCTTCGACCGGGTGCTGTGCTGCATCCCGTTCAAGGGCCAGGTGCTGAACGGCGTCGCCCGCTGGGCCTTCGAGCAGACCGCCGACCTCTGCCCCAACCACGTGCTGGACTACCCCGACCCGAACATCGTCGTCGGCCGGCGCCTCGAGATCCTGCCGGTGGAGATCGTCGTGCGCGGCTACCTGGCGGGCGCCACCAGCACCTCGATCCTGACCCTGTACCGGGCCGGTCGCCGGCAGATGTACGGGCAGCGGCTGCCCGATGGCCTTAGCCCCAACCAGGCGCTCGAGACGCCGATCATCACCCCCACCAGCAAGGCCGCCGACGGCGCCCATGACGAGCCGCTGACGGGAGACGAGATCCTCGCGCGCGGTCTGCTCAGCGAAGGCCAGTGGCGGCAGGTGAGCGAAACCGCCC
>Ga0302325_10019590_pt1 | contig 14223 bp, 13 predicted proteins | sample Palsa_T0_2_FD_201948 | JGI IMG/M metagenome (GOLD analysis project Ga0302325, IMG submission 201948) | Peat permafrost microbial communities from Stordalen Mire near Abisko, Sweden - Palsa_T0_2 | ecosystem: Environmental > Terrestrial > Soil > Palsa > Peat permafrost | place: Sweden: Abisko... | reverse complement strand
TTCACGCTTCGAGACGGGCTCGAGATCACTTTCCGCTGGATTTTCGACGAGATGCGCTCGGGGATCAAGGCTTCGGCCTTGGCCAATTGACATGGGCGAGGGTGGTTGCACCTAAGGCCATGGTGGCCTCGATTCGGCATAGTCGCCGACCGGTTCGGCGGCGGCATTTTCCACCGGGTACCAGTCGCCGCCTTGATCGACAACCTTTCCGGGCTCCCCGTGGGCGGTCGTGACTGTCTCGCTTTTCCTGAAGAGGCCACCCTGGTGAGGGGCGTTGTCCAGGTCATCGATGACCTGGCTCTGCTCGACAGTTTGCAACGCAGAGCCTACGAGGCATGACAGGACCGGTTCTCGTGGTCTGACCGTGGCGCTATCATGCGGGACCTGGTCACTTCGGGACGCCGCCTGGCGGAAAGCAGCTAGCCGTGACCCCCCGGTCGTCACGGGCCCGGCCCGTTCACCGCTACGCGCCGCGCACCACGTCGCTACGTACCCGTTAGCTGCACTGTACAGTATGAGCAATCGAAAAGGACGACCGAACATGCTTGCCTCGAGAGCGCGGTGGTGTGCTAAGCAGCTGTACCAGTGCCGGATCAGCGGGGTGAGGCAATACTCCCGGGACGCGATTTCCCAGCTGTCAAACAGGAAACACGACACGGCGCCGGCACCGTACCTGCTCTCGCGGAGCACCTCTCGTAACGCTAGGCGAATACTGTACGTCCACTCCGGTTGGGCGATTGAGCAGGTCGGTCGGTTGTGGTTCTCAGATGTCCCCGGTCTGGAGTGCTTGTCGATTCGCGCGGACTCGTTCCGACAGGATCCGGCGATTCAGTCCGAGTACCATGTTGTGCTATTTGGCTACACGTGGCTGATGCTTCAGCTGGCGCCCCTGGTCTTCGATCGAGACATCTGGTGTGTCGTCCATGACCCTGTTGAGTTGTTCCCCAAATCCCCGGACTGGAAATCGAAGGACGCAGACACAGTGCTGGTCCGGTCACTTGAAAAACTCGAGCGGGTTATTGTCACCTCCGCTGAAATGGAGGGGGCGCTTTCTCGGCTTGGTTTAGATGTCGCAGTTGTGCCAACTGATTCCCGTCTCCCGATGCGTGCCGCGGAGGAACTGGAGCCCATTGCTAGGCCCATTACCGTCACAACCGTCGGACGAGTCTATCGAAGGAAAAACTACGAGATGTACAAGCACCTGGCACATTGGGCCGAACGAGAAAGGCTAAGCTTGCTTAGGTTTCGTCCAAAGTGGGGGTTCGCTCCTCTTCCGCAAGATACCTACGTAGCGTTCCTTGACGAAGCACAGATCTATTTATGCACCTCGTTCCAAGAGGGTGGGCCGATCCCCGCTATGGATGCCATGCGCCGTGGTCTAGTTGTGCTCTCGACGCCGGTCGGGCAAATGCCAGAGAGGATCGTGCACGGGGAGACAGGGTTCATATGCCGAACGGCCGTTGAGTTTGAGAAAAGGCTAAAGGAGCTTGCTGGAGATCCAGAGCGGCTGCAATCGATGCGGCTTGCTAGCCTGCAGCATGCCATCAGGTTCCGGGAAGAAGGTTCGATTGCCCACTCGGTGGCTACTCTGATTAATACCGGCTTCGCGGCGCGACAATAACTTGTGGTTTGACAGCGTCGTTTTCTGCACGGGCCACGAGCTCCTGCTTTGCAGCGGCCGTGGATGGCGCCGGGACCTGCCATCCTCGCCGGCCTCCCCGTACCTCGGCGGGCATCCGCTCATATGGCGGCTCTTCCGACAGCTAAGCCTGGCGTCCGAGGGCAACTTCGCCAAGGCGGTCACCCTCTCGGTCGGCGCTTACCTCCCCACCAGCGCCGCGGCCGTAGGGGCCCTCCGCAGGCCCACGGGGCCAGATCCGAGCGTCCTGCAGAGATGGCTTCCGGAGGCCCCCGACGGGCACGGTGACAGCGCTGCCTTCGTCCCTCATGTTCGGCCCGGGGGAACAGAAAGGAGCACCCAAAGTAGTCGGTCCCTCCCTAGCGGTGGTGTTCGCCGGAAGCAGGGAGACAAGCGACAAACGGTCTGCTTGGATTGACAAAACGATATTTCATCGGGGAGACTTCTTACCGATGGGGCAACCCTGAGACCATCCCCGGCCGGCCGTAGGCGCGGTATGGGACCACCTGGTGGACGGAGAGATGGCCACAATAGACCGAGATCCAACCTTCGACCGCCAGTACGAGGAGTGCTCCACTGGCGAGGTAGCCCGGCAACCTCGCCGCCCGTGTCGTCGCACGCGCCGGAGCCGGTATCACCGTCGACCCGACGGACAAGGGCGCCTTCATAGCGGGGGCGCTGGATTTGCTCGCCGACCCGTCGCCCGGTCGAGCGGCACGCATATATGCCGAGCGGACTTTCGACATTGCCGCCATCGGAGAGCGTTTCGAGTCCATATTATCCCCCGCGGCGCAACCCGCGGGTTCCAACGCCATATGCGTTTTACCCTGAGGGAGATCTAGTGGTCCACATCGACCTAACTCAAAACGACTTGTCAGCCGATGGCCTCGTCGTGGTGACCGGAGCCGGAGGCTTCATCGGCGGTCACCTCGTCCGAAAGCTCCGCAGCGTAGGGGTTCCCGTGCGCGCTGTGGACCTCAAGCCCCTCACCGAGTGGTACCAGCTATTCGACGACGTCGATAATTTACAGCGGGACCTCAAGCTGCGCGAGCATTGCGACGAGATCGTGCAGGGCGCAGCGCGGGTTTACAACCTCGCGGCCGACATGGGCGGCATGGGCTTCATCGAAAACAACAAAGCCCTGTGCATGTTGTCCGTCCTGATAAACACCCACATGCTGGAGGCGTCGGTTTCAGCAGGAGTCCAGCGCTACTTCTTTTCCTCTTCGGCGTGCGTTTACGCCGCCCACAAACAGCTGAACGTTGACAACCCCGGCTTGGCCGAAGCTGACGCTTACCCGGCCATGCCCGAAGACGGCTATGGCTGGGAGAAACTCTTCAGTGAACGAATGTGCCGACACTTCACCGAGGATTTCGGGCTCGTCACCCGGGTGGCCCGTTATCATAACGTCTATGGTCCCTGGGGGACCTATGACGGGGGGAGGGAAAAAGCTCCTGCCGCGATCTGCCGAAAGGTGATCGAGGCGTCCCTGAGCGGCAGTGGCGAGATCGAGATATGGGGCGACGGGCAACAGACCCGCAGCTTCACGTATATAGACGACTGCATAGAGGGAACCCTCAGGATAGCTGCATGCGACGTCACCGAGCCGCTCAACCTGGGCAGCGACGAGATGGTAAGTATCAATGAGCTCGTGGACATCGTCGAAGATATAGCGGGAGTGCGACTGAAGCGGCTGTACCGGCTCGATGCGCCGCTCGGGGTGCGCGGGCGCAGCAGCGACAACAGCCTCATCTCCCGAAGGCTCGGATGGGCGCCGGCCTTCACGCTTCGAGACGGGCTCGAGATCACTTTCCGCTGGATTTTCGACGAGATGCGCTCGGGGATCAAGGCTTCGGCCTTGGCCAATTGACATGGGCGAGGGTGGTTGCACCTAAGGCCATGGTGGCGATGATCGAGCCACAGGTCGAGGTGAGCTGGTACCTGGAGCCCTTTGCCGGTCGAACCAGGGAAGCCAATGGGTTTGCGCTGGGAACGGCGCGGCGCTCGGAAACTCGCCTTTGACCATCTGGGACGACTTGTCCGGATCGAGACGCCGCTCGGGTCGGTCGGAGAGCCGGTGAGCGAGCAGTTGAAGTCCGAGACGGCGCAACATCCTGACCGGCGACTTCGTTGCCTGTGGGTCGCAGGCGACTGTCCATGGCCGCCTCACAGCGGTACGGCAAAGTACTCAAGCGGGATGTTGCGTGCCACGGCCGCGGCCGGAGTGGACGTCACTGTTCTCTGCCTCAGCCGCCCCGCTGGCCAAGGTGCACCAGGCGACGAGCCGTGGCTGGGTGTTACCTGGAGGTTCGTGCAAGGCGGGCGTCGTCCCCGTTTCCGGAGCCTGCTGAGCGGCCTCCCCGCGATGGCATATTCGCTCCGGACTCCTGCTTTCTCCGAAGCCCTGCGCGAAACCCTTCTTCTGGCGACCGTCCATGAGCCTTGGGATGCCCTTGTCATCGACCATCTCCAGTCTGGATGGATCGTTAACGAGCTTCAAGGCGGCGAGAGCCGCGGTACCTTGCGGGTGATTTTCCTGAGCCAAAACTGTGAGAGCAAGGTGCGTCGTGGTCTCACCGAGATGACACGCGGCCCAAAAAGGCTGGTATTGCATTGGGACGGGCGTAAGGTCTATCGCCTAGAACGGCAAGTGTTGCACGCTGCCAGCGCCACAACGGCGACTACATCCCAGGATCTGAAGGAGTTGAAACGCTTGGTGCCGGAAGCCGAGGTCCTGGTGATATCGCCTGGTTACGACGGTGCACGTCTCGAGCACCGGGAGATCACCGGCGCGGTCCCGCGACGCGCGGTGGTGGTCGGCACCTTCGACTGGCATGTCAAAACGGAAAACCTTCGCCGCCTCCTTCTTGTAGCCGACCCAGCGTTCGCCAGCGCAGGCGTCGAGCTCCGCGTCGTCGGCTCCGTGCCCGAGAGCCTGAAGCGAGACCTTTCAGATCTGAAAGCCACTCATTTCGTCGGTGTCGTCCCGTCGCTCCGCGACGAGCTTGCCCAAGCGCGCATCGGGATCGTCGCCGAGCGCTTCGGCGGCGGCTTCAAGATGAAGGCTCTCGACTATGTTTTCCACCGGGTGCCAGTAGCCGCCTTGGTCGACAACCTTTCCGGGATTCCCCTGAGCGATGCTGACTGTCTCGTTTTTCCTGATGAAGCCGCCCTTGTGAGAGGCGTACTCGAGGTCATCGATAACCTGGCCATGCTCGAGAGCCTGCAAAGGAGAGCCTACGAAGCATGCCAGCACCGGTTCTCGTGGTCAGAGCGTGGTACCATGATGCGGGAGCTGATCACTTCGGGACGCCCCCCGGCGCAGAGCAGCTAGTTCCGGCCCACCCGCCTCGTCACCACCACGGTATCCGAATGTGGTTGATTTACGAGGATGCTTACCGCTTCGACCTGGTCATCGGTGATGGTCCGCGGGGCGCCCGGGCGGGGCTCGTCGAACAGCCCGTCCCGGCCCTTAGCCACGAACCGCCCTCGCCACTTGCCGACCGTCGCCGGGTGCACCCTTAGGCTTCCGGCCACAGCTTGGTTGGTCGCCCCCGGCTCGGCGCAGGCCAGTACGATCCTCGCCCTAAGAGCTATCGCCTGAGCGCTTTTCTGCCGGCGGCAGAGCTTTCCCAGCGTAGAACGCTCCTGCTCCGACAGGACCAGTGGTTGTTTGGGCCGGCCTCTAGTTGTGCCATGTGCACCTCCATGCTCTCATGGCACGAACGCGCCTCACGGGCCGTTAACTCCCAGTTCCCAGAAATATTCGACTGATCAGCAACTCAGGAGACTAGGTCTCGTCAAGAGGTGCGCCGGAGGACAACCTTCCACGTGTTCGAGAGCATAAGCGATAGCTGTGCTCGCTCTTCTGGGAGTGCCCCCCACCGGAGGTACACGCCCTGGTACACGAAGAACGCACCGGCAGCCGCCAGTACGACCGGCAGGATGGCGCCCGGTATTACTACATAGGCGCCGGCCAAGACCGCAGAGGTCACCAGGGTCGGCGCGAGGTGCGGGACCAAAGACCGTCGAACCAGTGTCAGCACGCTGACGTCGACGATCCGCACCGTGAAGCTGATGATGAGCGGAAGGTTGACGACAATCACGCCGACGAGCGTTCCGAGTGCCACCCCGACCGGTCCGAGAAGTTTGGCGAGAGAGATGGACACGACCAGGTTGACCAGGGCGTCGGCAATGCTGATCAGCGCGGCCAGCCGGACTTTGCCCAGCCCGGCGATCAACTGCCAAGCCGCGCTGTTCATCGAGCTGAAGATCGTGGTGAACCCGATGACCACCACCACCTGCGCCGAGACGCCGTATCCCGGACCGACCCAGGCATGGATAGCCGGCGACGCGAGGAAGATCAGGAAGAGGCTGACTGGCATCGCCAATGCGAGCACCATTCGAGTGCCGTCGATCAAGACGCCTCGAAGCCGGGAGGTGGCATCTGGGCCGACCGATACCGCCGATGCGTGAGGGAAGAACACTTGTTGAAGTGGCCCTACGGCCTTGTCGGCGACCAGCCCGAAGGTGGCGCCGACCGAGTACAAGGCGACACCCTTCACGCCGATAAGCACTCCGACGACGAGCAAGTCGATGTCGAGGCCTATGACGGCGGAAAGGCTCTGAGCCATGTAGCCGATCGACAGGGAAATCGTGCGTCGAAGCCGGGCCCGCTCGGCGTGGCGAAGGCGCACATGGAGACCGGGCACGATCCGGTGTACCAAGACCGCTGGCAAAAGGGTACTCACCACGCCGACGGCGGCGACCGTCACAGCGAGATCGATGAGCCCTCCACCGGCCAGCAGGACGAGCGCCGTGGCTACGACCCGGAGGAAGCCGCCGACACTGTTGCACACTGCGATGAGGTCATAGCGCTGAAGGCCGCTGAGGACCCCGTAATAAGCGCCGACGGGCAGAGTCAGGCCAACCGAGGCCGCCAAGATGGCGATAGTTATCACCGCGTCGCTGCGGACACCCCGTGGCAGGATCAGGAAGTGGGGGGCGGCAATGCTCAGGCCGAGCCCTGCGATGATGGCGACAATCGATAGAGCGCAAAGCGCGAAGAAGTTCGTACTGACGGCGTTGGTTATCTGGTCCGGGTTCGCCGCCGCCTGTTCGGCTACCAGCTTGGTAGTGGCATTGCTGATACCCAGATCGGAGAGATTTACGTACCCGGTGAGCACCACCGCTAAGGCCCACACTGCATAGTCGGAAGTTCCGAGGTAGTGCAGGAGCAATGGGGTCACGAGCAGCGTCGAGAGCCCGGTCACGAGAGTGGCCCCATAAGTGGCGAATACGCTGCGAGCAAACCGATTGGGAAAGTCCAACCGTCCAGTGGCCCGATCCGGGACCTCAGGGTTGCTATGACTCGTTGACTCCTGCTCTTGGCTAGGCGACTCGCCGAGGTGACCGGGATCCGCCAATTCGGGCGAGACGGCTGGTCGGCGGGGGGCTGCCAACCTGCTTCGGCGTCCGAGGCGCGGGCCTTCCGCAACTGCCTGCTCGTAAATCCTCTCCGCTTGACGCGCCACTGCAGTCCAAGAGAACCGCCGGATAGCGTCCTCGCGCGCGGCGGTGCCCATACGAGCCCGGAGCCCCTCGTCGGAAAGTAGCCGGTCGAGCCGGTCGGCGAGCGCCCCGACATCTCCTCTGTCCACCAGGTAACCGGTGACCCCGTCGGTGACCGTTTCGCTGACCGCCCCGGCTCGAGTAGCGACCACTGGGGTGCCGCAGGCCATCGCTTCCACGGGGGGCATGCCGAAGCCCTCTCGGTAGAGCGAGGGAAAAATGAAGATGGTCGCTTCTCGCATGCGTCGCCGAACTTCGTCATGCGGCAGGTGCCCGACGAAGCGAACACGGTCGGCGAGGGTTGCCGGCACACAAGAGTGGAGGAAATTGGTGTAGCGGACCGTCGCCTCGTGCTTGCTGAGCCATCTCCCGTCTTCTGTGTAGAACGGAAGAAGCAAGTCCCGCGACTCGGTGTCGCCTCGGACCACGACCTCGTTCAAAGCGTAAGCTCCTGGGGGCCCCACTATCTCCAGGCTGAAATCGGGATGGTTGGCCGCGACGTCGGCGAATGCCAAGATGGCGTTGTGGACCCCTTTGTGAGGCGAGAGGTGCCCGGCGAAGAGCACGGTCTTGGAACGGTGTTCGCCAGTCGGATCGGTTTCTTCCTGATCCTCCTCCACCCCGTTGTATATGGTGTCTACAAGCCCAGGGAAATCCGGGAATGCGTTCCGGAAATCGTCAGCGATATAACCGCTGACACAGGTATTCACATGGACGCTCCGAAGGTATCGAAGCGTAGCTGACCGGCCGGCGGCGTCGTCCCAGAGGGCGTGCCGATGGGCGACGATGATCGACTTGGGATTGAGAATTCTGCACACCGGTGCGAATTGGACCGCCTGCTGGATGTGGATCACATCGGGACGTTCCCGTCGCAGTCCCCGAGCGACCCTCCAGGTGTATATCGGCGAGCACCACAGCGAAGCCGAAAAAGGCTTCTCGAGACGATGGCCAGGCAGGCGGCCCAACAGGCGCGAGACTCGCGGGTACGCCCGTGCCGCCAACCTGTCGATCCTTGACGATGGTATCGACCGGAAGCGGGCCCCATCAACAACAGAATCCGGAGGGGCGTCGCCTTTGGCGCTCATGAAGGCGATCACTTCGTGAGACGCGGCGAGGTGGCGGGCGAGCCCGTAGGTACAGACACCAACGGAGGTTTGCTCGGGCGGAAGGACAAAATCCATGCCCTGGCTGACGATCGCAACGCGCATAAGTCAACAGAATACGCCAGGAGCGGCTCCAGGCACTCCGGCTTCAGCCATCTCGCCGAATTTCGGCCAAAACTTGTGCTTCGCCCGGCAGACGGTCGGTTTGACGGAGTTGACGGCCAGCGTCAAGAATAGAGATGGTGCCTACCAGGGTGATAATGGTTGTCGTAGGGACGAGACCAGAGGCCATCAAGTTGGCGCCGGTGGTCCTTGCGCTCAGGGACGACCCCCGGTACGACCCCATCCTGGTCACCACAGCGCAGCACAGGGAGATGCTCGATCAGGTTCTCGAGTTCTTCTCTATTACTCCTGATCACGACTTGGGTATCATGCAAGCTGGACAGAGTTTGGCGTCTGTGACGACGCGGGGTCTGCAAGGGCTGAACCGGATCATCGCGGATCGCAGTCCGGAGCTCGTGATGGTTCAGGGAGACACGACGAGCACCTTCGTGGGCGCCTTGGCCGGCTTCTACCATCAGGTTCCGGTCGCTCACGTGGAGGCGGGCTTACGCACTCTTCGTCGTTACGCGCCCTTCCCCGAGGAGATCAATCGGCGGTTGGTCACCCAGTTGGCGTCGCTCCATCTGGCCCCGACCCCCGAGGCGGTGTCGAACCTCCTGACCGAGAATGTGGCCGCTGAGGAAATTGTCTGCACGGGTAACACTGTCATCGACGCGTTGCGTTGGGCGGTGAGCCGGCAGATCGACTTCGGTGTGCCAGAGCTCGCCGATCTCGATCGGGATCCTCGCCGGGTGGTGTTGGTGACCATGCACCGGAGAGAGTCTTGGGACGGCGGCCTGGGTGGTGTCGGTCGCGCTCTAGTCCGGCTGGCGGTCGCCAACCCGGATTTCCTTGTAGTGATACCGCTTCATCTCAATCCGGCGGTGCGAAAGGCCGTTCTGCCGGTCGTAGCGAACCTCGAGAACATCGTCGTGGTGGAGCCACTGCCCTATGGCGCCTTCACGCGTCTGTTGGCCCGAGCCGACCTGGTGATGACCGATAGCGGGGGCATACAAGAGGAGGCACCCGCGCTCGGCAAGCCGGTACTGGTGCTGCGAGATGTCACGGAGCGTCCTGAAGGAGTTGCGGCCGGGGCTGTCGAGCTGGTCGGGACGGACGAGGAAGTGATACTGGACCGAGCTCAGAAGATCCTGACGGATTCTGATGTCTATGGCCGAATGACCCGCGCCGTCGACTCGTACGGCGACGGGCGGGCGGCCAGCAGGATCGTCGAGGCAATCGCCTGGTTCTTCGGTGAGGGCCCTCGGCCTTTCGAGTTCCGACCCGGCAGCGCTTCCGGGAAGCATTCGTAGGGATTTATGGCTCGTCGCTCTGTGGTTTGCGGGCGCCTGCGCTGGCGATTATGGTGAAAAAAAGAAGCCTTCACGGGCGGTGCCGGCGGGGCAGCAGGAGCGAAGGTTATGTACCTTAGGGGTCAGAGCGGTGCAAATGGGAGCCACGGCGCAGGCGGCCGCGCCGATGACTTCAGTGGATGACGCTGAGCTGTTAGCACGGGATCTCCGGCGGTGGGTGGTAAACGATGCGGTGTCGCCCAACGGAGGAGTCTTCGCCTGGGTCGATCACCACAGCGGTCAGCCCGCCTACGAATACCCAGAAATAAGCGGTTACGCCTTGACCCACTTCGCGGGCAGCCCGCTTCAAGGCGATGACCTTCGTTCGGAGGGGGAGGCAGGGGTCAACGTGGCGTCCTGGCTCGAGAAACTCGTCAATGACGAGCGGTTGGCGGCCAAGGAGGGGTGGGACGACCAAGCCGTCTACAACTTCGATATTGCCATGATGGCCAATGGCATGATGACATTCGGCCTCCGGTTCGGTCACGATCGGTTCGTCGAATGCGGCCTGAAGCTGGCATCCCGGCTGGTCGCCCAAGTTGGCCGGCACGGGTATCTGCCAGCCATCGATGACCACATCTCCCCGGTGTCCCAACGCTCTGCCTGGTCAACCCAGGGATTCTCGCATCTGATCAAGCCGGCGCAGTGTCTGTCGACAGCCGCCGGTCTGGGCCTGGCCGGCGCTGGTGATGCGGCAGCGGCCGTGGTGGCGAAGGGCCTGGCCGGTCAGGGGCCCGACGGTCATATCGAGACTCGCGTTGGTGACGAGGCCGTCATGCTCCATCCTCATCTCTACGGCGTCGAAGGCCTCTGGGTACATGGCAAGGCCGTCGGCGACGAGGCCACCTTGGAGCGGGCCCGACAGGCTGTGGAGTGGGCCCACCGGCAGATCCTCCCGACCGGGGGGTTCCCGCGCTATGTGAACCTCGTCGACGGCTCTGTCGGCCCGGAGCAATTTGATTTGACTGCTCAGTTCGTACGCGCCGTTCTCCTCTTGGATCTCGATGTGGACCTGACCGCTACGGTGGAGCGGTTGTCTTCCGTTTCGCTGCCGGTGCCGGGGAAGGGGCGGGCGATCCCCTATCAAACTGGGCAGGAAGTGGTTCATCGCAACGCGTGGGCCACCATGTTCGCAGCGCAAGCTCTCGAGCTATACAGCTCGAGAGCCGGGTCCTCCCTCGAATGGCGCCATCTCGTCTGAAGTTCCGGCGTCGAGGTAACACCGTGGGGTCAGCGGCCCTCAAGTGAAGCTCATCATGAGGCGAGCAGGTGGCCCAAGCGGCGCCTTGTCGGGCACCGCGGTCCCGCCGCGCCCAGCGGCGCCCGCAGCCTGGCGCTCCTTAGGACCGCGGGCGGTGGACGCGGCCAAGATTGAGATGCATTCCACGCGCCCACTGAAACTTCGAGCTCGTGGCTGACCTTGGTGGAACGCTGGTTCACAGAGCTCGCCCACAGAATCTATACGCCGGGGCGTGTTACGCTTCCGCGCCCGCCGGATGGCCGCCATCCACGCCTCTCTGGAGGCCCACAACGCCGACGGTTCAGGCCATCCTGACCGGCATAAGCAGGCGCGTCGTATGGACTGCGAGCGCCGAAGACACCGTGGAAAAGGTGCGACGGCGACGAGTGCCCCTGCGCCAAAAGGCAAGCTAACAACGAGACACTATGAAGTCGTCACGCCCTCTGGGACCTAGCGCAAGCAGGGGGCCGATCTCGACAAAGCCAGTGAGGGCAAGGCGCGACCACGGGCGGGCCACAGTGACGCTGTGGTTGAAGTGGCTGGCGATGCTGTGCGAAGGCTGAGCGAGGTCCAAGCTGGCCCGAGCACATAATCTGATAAAGGCGGCCAGCGAACTATTTACGAAGAGCACGTCGTCGTCAGCCACTACTATCCACGCTCGCTCGCCGATAGGTTTACAACCAATCAAACGGTTGACTAGCTCGAACTTGCCTCCCGGGCCCGAACCGACCGTAATGCGCGGGAAATAGTCCTGGCAATCGAGCGCCCAGAGGCGGATATCGGCATTGCTTGGGCACTGGCGCAAGAAAGCCTGAAGTACCCTGATGTTTTTTCTGACGGTAAATGCTCACGAGAACGATATCGTTGGAGACTGCGGAAGCAGGCTGCGACCGCTCGGCCCTTGCTATCGCAACTTTCTCGCCACACATCGACCAGGAGCCGGCTCCGTCGCGCCCTAATGAAAAGCGTTCTAGCCGTGGAGTAGGCGCTACCCTTTTGGGACGATGTTTTCGCCAGGTTCATGATGGTGTCACCGAGCTAGCGGCGGACCTGCCCTCGTGCCACTCGGGCAATGGATGGGGTCCCTTGTGGCGCGTACCACCCCGCTGATCATAGCCCACCCCACCCGGCCGCGACCGGGGCGTCGAGTAGTAGTCCAGCGCGAGCCTATGTGGCCCTCGCATCTGCTGGCTCGTCCGTCCCTTCGTACACCGTTTTGCGCGGCGCCCCCGAGGCTCGGGGCTCACGATCGCGTGACTAACCTTCCGGCCGGCTGCCCGGGCTCCGCGCCAGCGGGCTCGGGCGCTGAATCCTGCAACTCGCCCGGAGATGCTGCTTGTCGCTGCCCAGAGAGCCCCTGTTCAAGGGGTGGCCTTTGTGTTAGAGAGATGCCTTAAACGCCGCCAGAGCAGTCCCCTCGTTGTCAGCATGGAAGCTCTCAGGTACGACACCGCCTTGAAACGCGTCGCGATAGGCCAGCTCGGCGATTGCTCGCAAGTCCGAGTCCCCCGCCCTGACAAGAGGGTCGGAGCCGTTGCGCCAAACAAGCGTCTGAGGGTTGCCAGGACCAATGATGGTCCGGAACGAAAGTTCGCGATGATGACGGGCGACACACGTAACGACCTTCCACACGTCGCCGTGCCAGAAGCAGCCTGGTAAACCAAGTTCACGACGAAGAGCCGTTGAGGCTGACTGGTCGGGAATAGACGATGGCTCGTCGCAGGGCACCGTATCGTCAATAAGGACAGCACTCGGGCTAGCCAGGTTGAATGAATTGAGCAGGTCCTGATAGGTCTGCTCGAATGTGTGCAGGCCGTCTAGGAAGACCACGTCGAAATGCTGAGCGCCCTCGGCGCTGGCAAAGAACTCGTCTGACGTGACAGGAACGAGCTTCACGCCCTTGGGAAGACGACTGATGTCGAACCGGGGTGCTGGCTCGACGCCCGTGCGGTGAGTAGCACTAACGCTCTCTAATGTGTAGCCCTCCGCTACACCAATTTCGAGATAACGAGTCGGGGGCCTCAGCATCTGAAGGATCGCGTTGATCCTACGGACCGACCAGGGCCTCGCGCCTCCGTTGCGCATTGGGCGAGAGTACAGTAGGCGTTCCTCGTGTGAGCCGGCGCGACGCTGGTTGCGGATCAGCGCAGGCAAATTGCCGCTTGCGAGATGGTCCCACGCCAAACTGACACGGGAGACGTGTACAGAGTCCATTTCCACGGCTGACAACATGAAAGGGTATAACTACGACAGCACTCTGTCAAGCGTGGCTAGCCAGGGTGCGTGCCCACAAGGCGCCAGACGATATCGGGCTGACCCCGCACGACAGTCTCACCATACGCGAAGCTCGCCCCGGCCGTCGTCTGGCCAGGTTGTCGCCGCCCGGTGAAAACCGACCCCGCTATCTGCACCGCTCCAATTTTGACCCCCCTCCCCCCAGGTCCACCACTGACATTGCCAGACGGTGGAACCTTGGCTCGTAGCCGAGCCAGGAGGAAGGAGTTGTTGAACGTGGAGGACTGGGCTGAGATCCGTCGGCTACAAGGCCGGAGGGTTGTCCATCGCACCATGGGGTGGTTCAGCTTACAGGTTCTGCCTGCCCGAGAGGACCGCAGCCGCACAGCGCCGCCTGACAAGAGCGGCCCTGCCACGAGCCGTGGTGTGACGCTTGCCGGACTACGGCGTCACGGACGACCGGGTAAAATTCGAGGCTGTGGAACCCGCCGCTCTCGTCGTCTTGCTGTCGGCGCCGGCGCGAATCGCAGAAGTCAGCGGGGTACCCGCACTTGCCTTCCTCGTTTACGCTGCTCCAGCCACCGTTGACCGCGGGGGAACCACACGGACTGCTGGCCGTGATGGTCGGGCTGAGCGCCTTCGAAAGCATCATGCGGAGCCAGGACGCCGTCTGCCTCCGGGTCTTCCACCCCCAGTTAAGCCGAGAGGCCGGATCCATTTGACACCTACTGAGGTGCTCGAGACGCCCACCGTATTCGCCGGCGGCCCGACGCATACACGGCCTCACTGGCCGTAGCAACTGGGACCTGAGACACCGTCCCTGCGCGTCGTTGCTATCGTGCACCTTCGCATGAACCAAGGAGAACGAAAATATGGCTATCCCGACGGTTACGATCGCAGTCCCCGTGTACAACGGTGATAATTATCTCGAAGAGTCGCTCGGGTCGCTCCTAGAGCAAGAGTTCGACGACTTCGAGATCA
>Ga0302325_10019589_pt1 | contig 14224 bp, 12 predicted proteins | sample Palsa_T0_2_FD_201948 | JGI IMG/M metagenome (GOLD analysis project Ga0302325, IMG submission 201948) | Peat permafrost microbial communities from Stordalen Mire near Abisko, Sweden - Palsa_T0_2 | ecosystem: Environmental > Terrestrial > Soil > Palsa > Peat permafrost | place: Sweden: Abisko... | reverse complement strand
GGGGTCGGAGCCGGATCGCCCGTCACGTGCGACGGCGGCGAGACCGTCACGTCGCTGTCGCTCCAGGTCAGGGCGGCGTGGCGCACGCGCCGCCGGTCGACCGCGGTGAAGGCGAAGTCGCGCGGCTGGGGCTCGCCGGCGGCCACCGGGCCCTGGGCGCTGGTGTGGATGTCGATCAGCTTGAAGACCCTGAGCAGGCCGTAGCTCTTCATCTCGGCGGTGGTGCTGAAGTCGTCCGGCCCGGCGCGCTCGACCACCCGCAGCACCAGCACCTTGGCTTCGCCGGTCAGGTGCAGGGCGTTGAGCACTCCGTCATAGGTCATTTCGAGCCTCAGCGGCGCGGTGGACGTCGCCCACGCAGCCGGGCCGAGCGCAAGCGCGAGGGCGGCGGCGATCGCAGCGAGCCTGGGGGCGATCGTCATGGATGGCTCCGGTGTCGGCGTGGGCGAGGCGCCTGCTCCCGAGCCTCGCGTGGCCTCGCGGCCGTTTTTTGGCCTCTGGCGGCCGTCGTCAAATCCTGCCTATTCCATGCGGGAACACGGGGAATACAGAGGAACGCGGGGATGACTGATTTCAACGGGCTGGGCCTGAACCTCGGCAATCTCTCGCGCCTATCCCACGCGCGTAGCCGTTCGATTTCGCCGGAGAATTTTACCGGCGCGAAGGGGGCGGGCGGCACGTCGACCGACGGACCCGCCGCCCATATGGCCCGCGGCCTCGGCCAGGGCTGGAAGGTCTCGCCGTTCATCGTCATCGCCGCCGGCGAGGAACGGGTGATCGCCGACATCGAGGGTCCCGGCGCGATCCAGCAGATCTGGATGACCCTGGCCCGCGGCCGCTGGCGCCACACCATCCTGCGCATCTGGTGGGACGACCAGGAACAGCCGTCGGTCGAGTGTCCGATCGGCGACTTCTTCGCCTGCGGCTGGGAGACCTTCGCCCAGGTCTCGTCGCTGGCCGTTTGCGTCAACCCGGGCCGGGGGTTCAACTGCTATTGGGAGATGCCGTTTCGCCGCCGCGCCCGCGTGTCGCTGACCAACCTCTCCGACGAGGCGGTCTACTGCTACTACCAGATCAACTACGCCCTCACCGACGTCCCGGACGACGCCGCCTATTTCCACGCCCAGTTCCGGCGGGTGAACCCGCTACCCTACAAGCAAGTCTACACCATCCTCGACGGCGTCGCCGGCCAGGGCCACTATGTCGGGACCTACATGGCCTGGGGCGTCAACAACACCGGCTGGTGGGGCGAGGGCGAGATCAAGTTCTACATGGACGGCGACGAAGAATTCCCCACCATCTGCGGCACGGGGACGGAGGACTATTTCGGTGGCGCCTACGACTTCGACCCCGGTATCGTCGAGCGCGACCGCAAGAGCGAGTATGTCGAATTCACCACCCCCTACGCCGGCCTGCCGCAGGTGATCCGACCGGACGGCGTCTACCGCTCGCAGCAGCGTTTCGGCCTCTACCGCTGGCACATCACCGATCCGATCCGTTTCGAGAACGACCTGCGGGTGACCATCCAGGCGCTCGGCTGGCGCACCGACAAGGACCGCCGCTACCTGCCGTTGCAGGACGATATCGCCTCGGTGGCGTTCTGGTACCAGACCTTGCCCACCGCGCCGTTCCCCGCCCTGCCGGACCGGGATTACCTCGAGGTGATCTGAGCGTGGGGGCCGCCGCCGCCTGGTCAGGCTGGGATCAGGCCCAGGCCGTCGATCCGGGCCCGCAGGTCGTCGGGCAATGGCCCGGCCGCCTCCGCTTCCAGACACTGGGCCAACTCCTCGCGGTTCTTCACGCCCAGGATCACCGTGTCGACGCCGGCCATGTCCAGCGCGTAGCGATGGGCCAGCAGCGCCGGGTCGACGCCCAGTTCGGCGCAAAGGGCGCGGAACGGCGCCGCACGGCGGTAGTCGACGGACTCCGGGTGGTTGTCGCTCATCGTCCGGTCGATCGCCGCCGTCAGCGCCCCGGCCTGCACCGCCCGGATGCCCAGCACCCCGATCCCGCGGGCGTGGGCGGCGGCGATGATCTCCCGAGGCCTGGGCGGCTCGGCGTAGCTGCGCATGCCGCCGGGGCTGTCGAGCAGATTGGCCACCGCCTGCACCGCATGTGGTGGCGTCTGATGGGCGATGGCCGCCAGGATCGTCTCGGGCACGCCGACCCCGGTGATCCCCCAGGCCTCGATCCGACCGCGCGCCTTCAGGGCCTCCATCGCCGGGATCACCTCGTTCACGTAGAGGCTCCAGGGCGTGGCGAACGTCGCGCGGCGGTCGTCGTGGCGGGCGTAGACATAGGCGTCGGGGCGGATGTTGCTGTGCAGGAAGAAGATGTCGGCCCGCTCCAGCCGCATGGTCTCCAGGCTGGCGTCCAGCGAGGTTTCCAGCCGCGCGGCGACCTCGCCGGGCGCCGGCTCGCCCAGTTGGCATTTGGTCGTAAAGCGAACGTGGGTGGGAGGCTTGCCCTGGAAGGCGTCGCCGATCACCGCCTCGCAGTCGCGGTACATCGGCGCGGTGTCGATCAGGGTGACGCCGGCGTCGACGGCCGCGTGCACGGTGGCCACCGCCTCGTCCAGGCTGGTTTCTCCCCAGAGCCGTCCCAGGCCGCCACCGCCCAGGGTCAGGCGGCTGATGTTGTCGAACGGTCCCAGCTTCACGGTCTGCATCGCGCGCCCTCCTGATTTTCGCTTTGCCTCAGCCGTAGACCGCCGCGCGCCAGGCGGCAAACCGCGCCGACGCCTCGTCGGCGCCGAGGCTCGGCGAGACGGGATCGTCGAAGCGGCGCATGGCGGCGATGTCGGTCTCGGACAGCAGCCCCGCCCCGCGTCCGGCGCCGATCGCCGCGCCCAGCAGCGTCGCCTCCGGCGTCGCGTGCCGCCCCACCGCCCGGCCGGTCAGGTCGGCCAGCACCTGCAAGAACAGGCGTGACCTTGTCAGGCCACCGTCGACCCCGAGGGCTTGCGAGGCCGCGCCGCCGGTCAGCCCCTCGATGTGCTCGAGAACCTCCCGCGCCCGGAACGCCAGGCCCTCGATCCCGGCGCGCGCCAGATGGGCCCGAGTCACCCCGCCGGTCAGACCGTGGAGCGCCCCGCGCCGCGCCGGGTCGCCATGCGGAGCGCCCAGCCCGTTCAGGGCCGGCAGGAACGCCGCGCCGCCGGCGTCCGCCACCGAGCCGGCCAACGACTCGAACCGAGCGTGGCCGCCCAGGCCGCAGGCGCCCCGCAGCCAGTCGAGCGCCGAGCCGGCGGACAGCACCATGCCCTCCACGCACCAGCGCGTCTGGCCGCCCACCGACGAGACCAGCAGGGGCGGGGCGGTCGGCCCGACGAAGGTGAAGGCTTCGGTGGCCAGGTCGTAGGTGGCCGAGGTGCCCCAGGTGAACTTGGCGGTCCCGGACGCGTCGCCGTGGGCGATCAGCGCCGCCTGCTGGTCGGCCAGGTCGGCGGCGATCGGAACGACGGCCCCGAACACCGCCCTGGTCGTCGTCCCGATCGGGCCCCAGCTGTCGACCAGATCGGGGAAGATCGTCGGATCGAGCCCCTGATGCGCCATCAGCCGCGGGTTCCAGCCCAGATCCGGCAGGTTCAGATAGCCGCTCGGCCCGGCCGCGGTCGGTGGCGTGGACGGCCCCGCCGGTCAGTTTCCAGATCACGTAGCTGTCGATATTGCCCCAGGCGATCTGGCCAACCGGCTCGTCGAGGGCCGCGATCAGACCGGCCAGCTTGGTCGCCGACTGTTGCGGGGCGACCAGGAAGCCGGCCTGCTGCAGCTTTGTCGCCTCGGCCGCGCCGCGCAGGTCGCTCCACACCACCATCGGCGCCAGCGGCCGGCCGGTTCTCCGATCCCAGGCGACCGCGCTGGCCCTCTGGGTGGTGACGCCCACCGCGGCGATGTCGCCCGCCGCGCGACCGGCCCGGGCGAGGGCGACGGCGATCACCCGCCGGGTCGCCACCCACACCCGCGCGGCGTCCTGCTCCACCAGACCCGGGCGCGGGGTCGACGACGTCAGCGACGCGGCGGCCAGGCCCGTCAGGCGGCCGTCCGGCGCCACCACGGCGGCGCGGGTCGAGGTGGTGCCGACGTCGATGGCGAGGATCAGCTCAGGCATCGGGGAGCAGCACGCCGGGGTTCATGATCCCCTTGGGATCCAGCGCCGCCTTGACCTTGCGCAGCATGCCGAGCGCGCCCGAGCCGAGCTCCTTCTCCAACCAGCCGCGCCGCACCCGGCCGATGCCATGATGGTGCGACAGGCTGCCGCCATGGCGGTCGGTGGCCTCCATGATCCGCCGCCAGCCGTCGAGGTAGACCCCTTCCATCTGGCCGGAGTCGGTCGTCTGCACGGCGAAGGTGAAATAGAGGTTCAGGCCGCTACGATAGACGTGTGAGCTGTGGGCCGAGCCCGCCAGGCAGCCGGGGATCTCCTTCAGCGAGGCGGTCGCATCGTCATAGATCAGGGCGATCCGGTCCCAGTCGGCCGACACCTCCACGGTGTCCAGCACGATGCCGCGTTGCAGGAACATACCCCAGCTGGGCACGGTGTTGCGATGGCCCAGCCAGTGGTCGACGATGTCGGACGGCGCCGTGGCGATTCCCATCCGCGCGGCGACCTGGGCGATGGCGGCGGTCTCGGCGGCGACCAGGGCGGCGGGCCCCTCGTGCACCATCAGGATCAGGCAGGCCTTGGCCCGGCCGTCGAGCCGCAGGCTCTCGCGCTCGTCATACTGCCGAACCACCGGCGGTCGCCAGCCCGACTGGATCGCCTCGCGCTGGAAGGCGAAGCCGGCGCGCATGTCGGGCGCCTCGAAGGCCGACACCGCCCGCGCCTCCGGCGCCCGGCGCAGCGACAGGGTCACCCCGGTGATCACGCCCAGCGTCCCTTCGCTGCCCAGCATCAGCTGGCGCAGGTCCGGGCCTGACGAGGCGCGCGGACCCTTGCCCAGGGTGACCACCTCGCCGTCCGGCAGCACCGCCTCGATGGTGTGGACGATGTCCTCGATATTGCCATAGGCGCTGGAGAACTGGCCGGAGGCCCGCGTCGCCACCCAGCCGCCGACGCTGCTGACCGCCACCGACTGCGGCCAGTGGCCGATGGTCAGGCCCCGTTCCGCCACCGCCTGTTCGGCCTCCAGGCCGTTCTTGCCGGCGTCGAACGAGGCCAGCAGGTTGACCGGATCGATCGAGCGCACGGCGTTCATCGATCCCATGTCCAGCAGGATCGCATCCGGCGAAGCGACGATGCCGCCCACCACGCCGCTGCCCAGGCCGAAGGGAATCACCGGTGTTCCGGTCGAACCGGCCCAGCGCAGCACGGCCTGGACGTCGGCGACGCTGCTCGGGCGCACGACACGGGCCGCCGAGGGGCCGGGCGCGCCCAGGTGGTCGCGCACGTGGCTCAGCATCCAGTAGTCGTGCCGTCGCGCGGCCAGAGTGGCCTCGTCGTCCAGCACCTTGCCGGGGCCGAGGGCTTCGATCAGCTCGCGGGTGATGGCGTGGCTCATCGGGTGGTTCCTCCGTCGCCGCGCTCTCTGGCCGCGCCTTCGTCGACCGTTTCACTTCGCACGCCGCCGGAGGAAGGATCAATGCGTGTGGACAGCCGGCGAATTGGCCGCGCTTGGCCGATACGCCTTTGGGGGCTACATGCGTCGCCTTCGAGGTTTCCGGCGCAAGAGTCCGTTCATGCACTACTCCCCTCTGGTCGAACGAATCGTCGGCGGCGGCCAGAGCGCCTGGGTGGTTCACGACAAGGCGATGCGCCAGTCGGCCGCCGGACGCGACATCACCTTCCTGACCATCGGCGATCCCGACCAGCCGGCGCCCCAGGCCGTCCTCGACGCCACGCACGAGGCTCTGCGCCTCGGTCACAAGGGCTATTCGCCCTATGCCGGCCAGCCGCGTGTGCGCGCCGCCGTCGCCGCGCGGATACGCCGTCGCACCGGCGCCCCGTGCGAGGCTCGCAACATTCTCCTCGTGCCGGGAGCCCAGGCGGCGCTGTACGGGGCGGTCCAGTGCATCGCCGGTCCCGGCGATGAGATCATCGTGCCGGAGCCGTGCTACGCCACCTATCCCGGCGTGGTCGGCGCCAGCGGCGCGCGCATGGTGGCGACGCCCCTCGACCCGTCCCGCGGCTTCCATCCGGACCTCGAAGCGATGGCGCGGGCGATCACCCCGCGCACCCGCGCGATCTGGATCAACACCCCGCACAACCCGACCGGCGCGGTGATGGACGCCGCCGAGATGGCGGCGGTCGCCGACCTCTGCCGCCGCCACGACCTGTGGCTGCTCTGCGACGAGGTCTACGAGACCCTGGCCTACGCCAGGCCGCATGTCAGCGCCTGGGGCCTGCCGGACATGGCCGATCGCACCATCGTCGTCTCCAGCCTCTCGAAGTCGCACGCCCTGCCGGGCTACCGCTTCGGCTGGATCGCCGGGCCGCCAAGCCTGATCCACCACGCGACCAATCTCGTGCTCTGCATGCTGTTCGGCGGTCCGCCGTTCCTGCAGGAAGGGGTGCTGCCGGCGCTGGAGTCCGATCTGCCGGAAGCGGTGGAACTGCATGACACCTACCGCCGCCGCGCCGCCGAGTTCTCGGCCATCCTGGCCGGCGCGCCCGGCTGCCGGCTGGCGTCACCGGAAGGCGGCATGTTCGCCCTGCTGGATGTGCGCCCGACCGGCCTCACCTCGATGACCTTCGCCGAGGCCCTGCTGGATGAGGAGGCGATCGCCGTGCTGCCCTGCGACGCCTTCGGCCCCAGCGCCGCCGGCCACCTGCGCATCTCGCTCACCTTGCCCGAGCAGCGCCTCTACGAGGCCGCCCGGCGGATCGTCGCCTTCGCCGAACGGCTGGCGTCGAAGGCGCGCCAATCGCGCCGGCGAGGTTCTGTTGACCTGACAAATGTCATATGACGGCGACAAACCTGGAAGGGAAACGCCCCATGACCACGCCCTACCGGATCTTCGGGTCCGAGATGTCGCCCTATTCGGTCAAGGTCAGGTCCTACTTCCGGTTCAAGGGCCTGCCCCACGTCTGGATCCCGCGCGGGCCCGACAACGAGGCCGAGTACAAGCGTTACGCCCGCCTGCCGATCGTCCCCACCGTGGCGACGCCCGACGACGTCGGCCTGCAGGACTCCACCCCGATCATCGAGGCCTTGGAAGCCGCCTTCCCGATGCCGTCGATTCATCCCGACGATCCTGTCCTTCGATTCCTGTCGGTCCTGATCGAGGAATTCGGCGACGAGTGGGGCAACAAGCTGATGTTCCACCATCGCTGGTACGCGAAGGTCGATCAGCTGGCCTCGTCCCAGACCCTCGCCCGACTCAGCCTGCCAACGGGGACCGACGAAGAGGTCGCCGCTCGCGCGGCGATGATCCTCGAGCGGATGAGCGGCCGGGGCCATTTCGTCGGCTCGAGCCCGGCCAACGCGCCGCTGATCACCGCCTGTTACTTCGAACTCCTCGACCTCCTGGAACCCCACCTTCAAGCGCGCAAATACCTGTTCGGCGCCCGGCCCTCGTTCGGCGACTTCGGCCTCGCGGCCCAGCTCTACGAGTGCTCGGTCGATCCGACCTGCGGCGCGGGCATGCGCGGTCGCGCGCCGGCCGTGCTCGACTGGTGCCACCGGATGCTGGAGCCGCGCGACGACGGCCCGTTCGAGGACTGGACCTCCCTCGCCCCGACCCTGCAACCGCTGCTGGCCTACATCGGCCGCACCTTCCTGCCGTGGACCACGGCCAACGGCAGGGCGCTGGCGGCCGGCGAGGCCGAGTTCACGGTCGACCTCCCCGGCGGCCCCTACACCCAGGGCCCGCAGAAATATCACGCCCGCTCCCTGTCGGCCCTGAAAGCCAAGTACACGGAAGCCGCTGGGATTCCGGGTCTGGCCGATAGTCTTCAGAATACCAACTGTGTGGTCAACCTCGCCTGAGTTAACCCGCCGCGGGCGCGACCCCGGTGAGCGGGAACTTCAGTAGCGCCGCCATGTCGTCGAGGGACTCGTTGGACTCGCCTTGGGCCTCCAGCCGGGCCCAGGTCACCAGCGCCGCCTCGTGGGCGACAACGGCTTGCAGGATGTCCTGGTCCTCCGGCGGACCCAGGGTGGCGATGGCCTTGTACTGCTCGAGGATCGGGCCGAGCCGGGCGGCCGTGCCGGCGGCGTAGCCTTGCCAGCTCTGTTCGAGATAGGCCGCGACCCGGCCCGGCACGCCGCTCAGGTCGGGCGTCTCGGCGAGGCCGAGGCCATGTTTCAGCATCAACGGCCGCAGGCGGGCCTTGGTCTCGGTCTCCAGCTGCAGGATGTGGGCGAAGCACCAGGCGTCGCGGGGCGATTTGGCGACGGCGAGCATGTCCAGCAGCAGGCGCTCGCCCATCACTTCGCCGTCGAACAGCGTCCTGAGGCCGTCGAGATAGGCCTGGTTCATGCGCCCTCCGCCAGTTCCGCGCCGATCTCGCGCACGGCCGCCACCAGAACATCGAAATCCTCGTCGCGCGAGCGGTGATTGGTGATGCACACGCGGATGGCGAACCGGCCGTCCAGCACCGTCTGCGACGGCACGGCGATGCCGCGCGTCTGCAGCTCCACCAGGATCGCCTGGTTGAGGGGATTGAGCGCCGCCGCCTCGAGCCCGGCCGGTGCGTAGCGGAAGCAGACGATGTTCAGCGACACCGCGGCCAGCAGTTCGAGGTCGGGTTCGTCTTCAACCATGCGGCCCAGCCGCCTGGCCTGGTCGATGTTCGTCTGGATCGCGCCGGCGATACGGTCGACGCCCTGTTCCTTCATCGACATCCACACCTTCAGCGCCCGGAACCCGCGCGACAGCTGCAGGCCGCGGTCGGCGAAATAGGTGGTCTCGACGGCGATGCCGGCCTGGGCCGACCTCAGATAGGCCGGCCCGCCGGCGGCGGCCGGCTGGTAGGCGGCGGTCTGGGCGTCGGGGTGGCGGGTGAGGGCGACGCCGACTTCGTAGGGCATGTAGCCCCACTTGTGCAGGTCGAAGGCGACGGAGTCGGCGCTCTCCAGGCCGGCGACGATCGCCCGGCTTGGGGTCCAGGCGGCGAGCGCCCCGAACGCCCCATCGATGTGGAACCACAGGTCGAACTCGTCGGCGAGCGCGCGCAGGACCACCAGATCGTCGGTGGCCCCGGTGCTCACCGTGCCGGCGTTGCCGACGATGGCGAACGGCCGGTCGCCGGCGGCGATATCGGCGACGATCCTCGCCCGGCAGGCCGCCAGGTCGATCCGGTAGTCGCCATCGACCGCGATCTTGCGGAACGCCTTGCGGCCCAGACCCATGATCTCACAGGCCGTGTTGATCCAACTGTGAGTCTCGCTGCTGGCGTAGACGGTCAGCGGCGGGCCAGCGCCCAGGCCCTCCTCGCGAACGTCGAAGCCCGCCTTCGACACGCGCGCCGAGATCAGGCCGTTGAGGTTGGCTTCGGTGCCGCCGCTGACAAGCACGCCGCTGCTGTCGGCCGGAAAGCCCATCAGTTCGGCCAGCCAGGCGACCACCCGCCGCTCGATCAGGGCGGCCGACTGGTCGTAGCCGGCCAAGTGGTTGTTCATCGTCGCGGCCAGCATGTCGGCCAGCACTCCGGTCGGCGTGCCCGTGCCCATCACCCAGCCCCAGAACCTGGGATGGATGTTACCGGTCGGGTAAGGCAGCACGTCCCGCTTGAAGGCCTCGTAGACCTCGGCGAGTGGCGCGCCGGCGTAGGGCACGGCTTCGTCCAGCCGCGCCTTGGCGTCGGCCGGGACCGAGGTCCAGGCCGGCCGCGCGCGCGCCGTCTCCAGCCAGGAGAGCATGTCGTCGACCATCTGGCGGCCGATCGCGCGGGTTTCGTCCCAGTCCGTGGGGTCGAGAGTCATGACATGGGTCCTGAAACGATCGCCAACGAGGTCGGGGCGTTCTGTCGTCGACGCGTATCTGTTACCCGAGGCCGATCGCGACAAGAGTCCGTTTCTTGCCATGCAACGGGAGCATGACATCAAGGGTTCGAAGATCACCCGCATACATCCGAAGTAGCCCGGAGCCCCGCCAGGTCCCGACGGTGCTGGGAGCGACAGCGTTCGATCTCGTCGGCGACGCGGGTCGGGGACCAGCCCAGCAGGGGGGCCATTGCGGCGGCGGCGTCGTCGAGCGCGCCCATCCCCGCGTCGGGGTCGAACCAGGCGCGGGCGCCGCGGCGGGACCAGTAGTCCTCCAGCCTCAGGGCCCCCTCGACCAGCACGGCGCGGGTCGCTTCGACGGCCGGGCCGACACCGTCGCGAACGACCTCGCCCACCTCGCCGCCGTAGAGCCCGACGAGGCGGTCGGCGTCGAGTTCGCTCAGGCCCCGGCCCAACAGCGCCGCGCGCGGCCCGCTCGGCGCGACATCGCCCCCCGGCAGCGGCCGCTCGGCGGTTCGGCTGGCGGCGGTCTTGCGGCCAAGCTCGCCCTCGACCCGGTCGACCACCCGCTCGGCCATCTGGCGGTAAGCGGTCAGCTTGCCGCCTGCGATCGACAATATGCCCGCCGGACCGGTCCACAGTTCGTCCTTCCGGGAGATGTCCGAGGCCGACTTGCCCTCCTGCGCCACCAGCGGCCGGATCCCCGACCAGACCGAGACGATGTCGCTCGCCGACAGCCGGGGGGATCGGAACCGGGCGGCGGCCGCCGACAGCAGATAGTCGACGTCCCCGGGCGTCACCGGCGGCCAGGCCTCGGCGGCGGGGTGGAAGGTGTCGGTGGTGCCGATGTAGGTCACCCACCCCTTGGGCACGGCGAACACGCTACGCCGGTCGGCGGCAGTCATGATGATGGCGCCGTTCACCGGCAGGCGCTCGCGCGGAACGACCAGGTGCACGCCCCTGGCCAGCGCCAGGCGCGTCGGAGCGCCCGGTGACTCCAGGGCGCGCACGGCGTCGACCCACGGGCCGGCCGCGTTGACGATGACCCGGGCGCGAACTCTGGCGCGCCGCCCATCGGCGCCGGGCAGGGCGTCGACCACCTCCAGGCTGGTCGCGCGGCTGTTCTCCATGCCGATCGCCTCGACCCGCGCGTAGTTCGCCGCCCGCGCGCCGGCCCCGGCGGCGCTCCGCACATTGGCCAGGGTCAGGCGGGCGTCGTCGGTGAGGTATTCCGGATAGACCACCGCGCCGGTCAGGCCCTCGGCGTCGATCGCCGGCTCGCGTTCGACCAGTTCGGCCCGGTTCCACACCTCATGATGGCGAGCCTTCGGCACGGCGCCCAGCTTTTCGAAGGTCCACAGGCCCGCCCGCAGCTTCGCCTCGGCGGCGGCGTTGCGAACCGGCATCACGAACGGCGTCTGACGGGCCAGGTGGGGCGCGATCGCCTCGACGATCTTGCGCTCGCTGGCCGCCTCGCGAACCAGGTTGAGGTCGCCCTGGGCCAGGTAGCGCAGGCCGCCATGGATCATCTTCGACGACCGGCTCGACGTCCCCGATGCGAAGTCGCGAGCCTCGACCAGCGCGACCTTCAGGCCCCGCAGCGCCGCGTCTCGCGCGATCCCCGCTCCGGTGATCCCACCGCCGATGATCGCCAGGTCGAACACCCCCGCGCCCAGCGCGTCGAAGAGGGCGTCGCGGTCGCGCAGGTCGAGGGCGGTGGCGGGGGAGGGGGGCATGAGTCTGGCGCCTGTCGGTTTCCGCCCCTAGGCTATAGCCGACAAAGCCACGGGAGCCAGGGATGAGCACGCCAATTCGCATCGGCCTTCTGGGCGCCTCGAAGATCGCTCGCGGCGCGGTGATCGCGCCGGCCAAGGGTGATGACCGCTTCGCCCTCGCCGCGGTGGCGGCGCGCGATCCGGCCCGCGCCCGGGCCTATGCGACCGAGCACGGCGTCGCCGCGGTGGCGGCCGACTACGCCGAACTGGTCCGGCGCGACGACGTCGATGTGGTCTACAACGCCTTGCCGCCAGCCGGCCACGCCGAATGGACGATCGCCGCCCTTGAGGCCGGCAAGGCTGTGCTGTGCGAGAAGCCGTTCGCCCGCAACGCCGCCGAGGCCAGGTCGATGGTCGCCGCGGCGCGGCGCACCGGCGGCCTGCTGCTGGAGGCCTTCCACTGGCGGTTCCACGCGGTCACCCGCCGGGCCGAAGCCCTGCTCGCGGACGGCGTGATCGGCGCCGTCTCCAGCGGCGCGGCGGAGTTCCACGCGCCGATCCCCCGCAATCCGGGCGAGTTGCGCTGGAGTCGCGAACAGGGCGGCGGCGGCATGATGGACCTCGGCTGCTATCCCCTTCACGCGCTGCGCACGCTGCTGCGCGCCAACCCGACGGTGACGGCCGCGCGCGCCGTTTTTGAGTACGGCGTCGATTCCGATCTCTCGGCCGACCTTCTGTTCCCGGGCGACGTCGCCGCCAGGATCGCTTGTTCGATGACCCCGCCCCGGTTTTCCGCTTGGCTGCGCCTCGACGGCGCCCGCGGGAGGCTGGACATCACCAACTTCCTGGCCCCGCAAATCGGCTGCAAGTTCACCACCACGGTGGACGGCGAGGTGACCGAACATCCCACTGACGGCAAACCCACTTACGCCGCCCAGCTGGACCACCTCCATGACGTGCTCAAGGGCGGCGCGCCGCCCTTGACCGGCGGCGCCGACGCCATCGCCAACATGACGGCCATCGACGCCATCTACGCCGCCGCGGGACGCGCGGCGGCGTAACGGTCGATGTAATCGGGCACGGCGACACCATCCGCCAGGGTAGGATCCGGAATCGGCGCCAGCGCCGCCGTCGCCAGAGGCAGAACGCCCGCCCAGACCGGCCAGCCAAGATCGCTGTCGTCGTCGGCCGGCGGCCCCCGGCGCGCCTTGGCCGAGGCTTCGGCGATCGGCATTTCGAGCACCGTCGTCTCGCTCAGTTCCCGTTTGTTGGGCCCGCGGGCGTCCGCCCAGCGGCCCGGCATCATGTGCTCCGAGATCGTCCGCAACGCCTCGATCTTGGCGCGGGGAGGCTCGATCACCCGGGCGTTCCCGAACGCGACGACCGAGCGGTAGTTCATCGAATGGTGGAAGGCCGAACGCGCCAGGACCAGGCCGTCGACCAGGGTCACCGTCACGCAGGCCGGCATCCCCGTTCCCAGATCCCGCAGGAGCCGGCTGGCGGAGGAGCCGTGCAGCAGCAGGCTGTCCTCGCGCCGGCCGAACAGCATCGGAATCACGAACGGCTGGCCGTCCACGCACAACCCGACGTGGGCCAGGTAGGCGGCGTCGAGGATCTGGTTGATCGTCTCCCGATGCCGCGAGCCGCGTTCCGGCAAGCGGGTGATTTCACTGCGATTTGTCATCCGACTCCGACGATCTCCCGCTCAGTTGCGTTGGATTGCGTCCGCCGCGAGCGATGTGCCAGGCGCGTTAGTGGCCGACGAATTTTGCGGGCCGACGCTCCAGGAACGCCGCCACGCCCTCCTTGTGGTCGGCCGATTTGAACGCCGCCGACATCGTCTCGAGGTGCACGGCCATGTGTTCGGAAAGGTTGCGCTCCAAACCGCGCCAGACCAGCGACTTGATGTGGCGGATCGAGAACGGCGAGGAATTCAGATACCGCCGTGCCTCGGCCAGCGCCGCTTCGGCGAGCGCGCCGGGCTGCACCATCTCGGCGGCGTAGCCGATGGCCAGGGCTTCGGGCGCCTCTAGGAACGCCCCGCTGTAGAGCAGGCGCAACGCCCGGTGCGGCCCGATGATGCGCGGCAACAGCCAGCTGCCCGCGCCGGTGTCGGGCACCAAGCCGCGATGGGCGAAGTTCCACGCGAAGCGGGCGCGGTCAGTGATGATGCGCACGTCGCACTGGCTGGTGAACTCGGCCCCCATGCCCACCGCGTGGCCGTCGATGGCGCCGATCACCGGCTTGGGGCAGGACACCAGCGGCCACCATTTGCCGCTCTCGTGCGCCGCGCCCCGCACTCCCCGCGCCTCGCCGGGGACGCTCGCCAGGTCGGCCAGGTCCGTCCCGGCGCAGAACCCGCCGCCCGAGCCGGTGACGATCAGCACCCGCACCTTGTCGTCGGCGCCTGCCTCGGCGATCTTGTCGATGAAGGCGCCGAGCATGGCGTAGGTCATCGCGTTGCGCTTCTCGGGTCGGTCGATGGTCAGCGTGGCGATCCCGTCCGAATCGACCTCGTAGCGGATGTGGTGAGCGGTCATGGCGTCCTCCTTAGGATTTATCCGCAGATGTCGCAGATGACGCGGATCGAGACAAACGCGAAGATGTGCGGATAAACAGCATT
>Ga0302325_10019588_pt1 | contig 14224 bp, 14 predicted proteins | sample Palsa_T0_2_FD_201948 | JGI IMG/M metagenome (GOLD analysis project Ga0302325, IMG submission 201948) | Peat permafrost microbial communities from Stordalen Mire near Abisko, Sweden - Palsa_T0_2 | ecosystem: Environmental > Terrestrial > Soil > Palsa > Peat permafrost | place: Sweden: Abisko... | reverse complement strand
CCGTTAACCAGGTGCGCGATCTTGCGCTTCTGCTTCGGCCGTCGATGCTCGATGACCTCGGTCTGGTGCCAGCACTAAACTGGCATGCGCGCGAAGCCAGGAAGCGCACGGGACTGAACGTGGTAGTCTTCGCCGCCGACATAATCGACAGCCTGCCGGACGAGCACCGGACATGCATCTTCCGGCTGGTACAAGAGGCGGTGAACAATGCAGTTCGCCATGCCAAGGCGCGCACCGTCGAAGTGGCGGTTCGAAGAGAGCACCAAAACGTGAATGTAACCGTAGAGGATGATGGGGCTGGCATTGATACCCGCTTCCTGCGCGGCCTTGGGCTGCTGGGCATGGAGGAGCGGGTACGCCGCCTGGGAGGGCGCCTCAAGATCAGCTCCGAGCCGGGGCGAGGGACCATCGTCCATGCGGCGTTGCCGGTGGCCGAACTGGGCCAAAGGAACGGCCATGAAACCAATTCGTATCTTGTTAGCTGACGACCATACGGTAGTCCGCGATGGAACTGCGGGCGCTTCTGAAGCGCGAGTCCGACATGACCGTGGTGGCAGTAGCCGCGGACGGGCGGGAAAGCGTCCGGCTGGCGGAGACGGAATCACCCGATGTCGTAGTGATGGACCTCGCCATGCCGAATATGAATGGCATGGAAGCCACGCGGCGCATCCGCGCGGCGAACTCGCGGATCGGCGTAGTTATCCTGAGCATGCACCAGGACGAGAGCTATGTCCTGGGCTCACTGAAAGTCGGCGCCAAGGGGTACCTGCTCAAGGACTCGATGCGCAGCGAGCTGGTACAAGCGATTCGGGCGGTGTTTCAAGGGCGCTCTTTCCTGACCCGCAAGGTCGCCCGCATCCTCCAGGAGGACTATATGAGCCTCCTGCAGAAGCGCGGCCTCGAAGACCGCTATGACCTCCTCTCGGACCGCGAGCGCGAGGTTCTACAGATGATCGCCGAAGGGCGTTCCAACAAGGAAGTCGCCAACCTGCTGAATATCAGCCTCACCACCGTCGAAACTCATCGGGGCCATTCTGCAGAAGCTCGATATCCACAGCATTCCGGAGCTCATTCTTTATGCCGTGCGCAAGGGCATCATCTCCTGATGCCCTTGCGTGAACCTGTCTATCCATTCATCTGGATCGAGTTCGCCACGTCGCCGCGGCGCTCGGGAGTGAATCGTACCGAGACAGTTTTGTTCATATCCCGCGTCAGGTCTTCAAATGATTAACGAGCTGGGCTCGCGTCACACCGGCGCGCTCATCGCCACCTTCTGTTTAATGCGCCCGCGCGTTGCGGCGCGGTCGCCGATGAGCGGCGCGTCGTTCCGGCGACGAAGGCGCGAAAGGCGCCAATATGAAGGTCGGCGCTCGTAGAACTAGGAGAGGTGGGGCTCGAACGGAACAGCGCCTCTTCGCGCCGGCGTGCTCATCGCTACCTCCCGTTGCGCTGCGCCCGCACGTTGCGGCGCGTGCGCCGATGAGCGGCGCAACGCTGCCAGGGCACGTGCCATCCCACGTCGTTCGGTAGGTCATCGACGAGCGTGCGCGTCGCTCTTCGCGTCGTTCGCCGCGGGCGTTGCGTTGGCGGGCGCGCCAACGGATGACTGCTCTTCACACCGGCGTGCTCATCGCCGCCTTCCGTTCGCAGCGCCCGCGAGTTGCGGCGCGTTCGCCGATGAGCGGCGCGTCGTGGCCAGCGATGGAACTGAGTGCATACGGACGCGAAAAGCTCATCCGGCGCAGCGCACTGCCGCTCCGCCGCCACTACGCGCTTCAGTCCGTCGAGTGGCCGCCGAACGTGTCGAGGTTCCCGCCGTTCGATCCGGCGCGCAAGGCCGGATCGAAAACGGAAAGCGCGCCTTTCGCACCGGCGTGCCATCAACAGCTCCCACCGCGATGCGCCCGCGCGCTGCGGCGGGTTCGCCGATGCACGCAATCGTTACGGCGACGGACGCGAAGGGAGCGCCAGATTCCAGTTCCGCCACGCGGCGTCTGCTGCATGCGTTACGTAGCCGTTCCGGATCGTGGCTACCGCCTTAGCCCACCTGCGCGCTTTACTCTTTAACAGTCGGAGTGTAAGAAAGCTCCTCCTACTGGAGACTATCCAGATTGGAGGCAAGATAAGAACTACGATCGATCGGGACAAGCAAGACGCACTGTATGCGGAGGCAAGCTCCCTACACGGTACCGTCATCCGGCGGCTGGCCCGTGGTTATGAGGCCGATCCCGATAGACAACGAGATCTGCTGCAGGAGATGCACCTGGAGTTGTGGATGAGCCTCAAATCGTTTGACGGCCGTTGCAGTTTGCAAACTTGGATCTACCGCATCGCGCACAACGTCGGAGCTTCCCACGTAGTGCGAAGTCGGCGCTTGGCCTCTCGGCTGGTGGACTTGGAGACCCTCGAAGCAGCAATGTCCCGAGCCGATGCCGATGCGCGAGCCGATCATCGGTTCTCGGTGGCGATCCTCTTGGAGATGATTCACCGGCTCAAACCTGTGGACCGCCAAATCATCTTGCTCTACCTCGAAGGTGAAGCAGCAGGACCGATAGCCGAGCTGACCGGGCTCTCTGCTGCCAACGTCGCCACGAAAATTCACCGAATTAAGAGAGTGCTCAAGCAACAGTACCTCAGAGGAGCCCCCGATGGCAGAACCTGATGAACCGGGCACATCTGATACGCCCGAGGCCGCCTGGAGATCGCAGGCAGAGGAGCAACAACCTAGCATGCAGATCGCACTGACACCCGACGAGCTATGCGCTATGGCGCGGTCACGGGAGAAGCTGAATGCCCGTGTCATCAAAACCGTAGTGGCCGTTACGGTAGCCCTTGCTGCCGCTCTTCTCTACAACGTGTATAGAATCGACCAGCCATGGATCAGGCTCGGACAGGCTTGGACGCTAGGCGTGATTGTTTACCTCTTCGGGCCCGCCCTGGAGCGTGGTCGTCGACGCATGGGCATTACCGAACCATGCGCGCATTTCCTTGAAAGGCAGCATGAAGAGAGACGCTGCGGCTACCTGCGCATTCGTAGTCGTTTATTCCTATTCATTCCCGGCATGGTGGCATCCTGGTGGGGCGGTGGCCCGCTAGCCGCAGCCAAAGCCCACGGTCTCGATCCTTCCTCCTGGCTCTTTCGCTTTTGCGATGGACCTTGGCCATTTCTCATCACCGGGACGGCTCTGATGCTCGCATGGTTCGCCTTCGGAAAAGCAGCCGAAAAGGCCGCGCACGACCGCGAAGAAGTTCGCCGCAGCACTGGGCCACTACCATAGATGAAATGTGCTGACCGCACCCTCAGACGGATGGTCGGCTCATCGGACAATCACCTCTCACTGTACGAAGGGCGGACGCGTCCTCCTGGGTGTAGCGGATGAGCAGGAGGGAAACGGCCTTGGGGCATCCGGTGACCGACCGGCGATCTCGCGTGTCGCCCGAGGACCGATGCGCAAAGGATTGCGTATCGCTAGGCGACATACCGACCGGTACCCTGGCGCCGTCTCCACTGAAAACTGCAGGCCGCAACTCGCCCCGGGACCGTGCGCAGAGGATTGCGCATCGCTACAGGTGGGATGCAGGCTGGCCCCGCGCCGTCGTCTTCGCCTCTCGTACAGCTCGTTTTCCTCCTGCTCGCCTGCTGCACGCCAAACCCCGCGCATTGCGGCGGGTTCGACGATAAAACGGCTTGGCGTTACCGCTGCGGGCGTTTTCACCGGCCTTGACCCATTTGGAGTAGCTGGAGCGCTAATGGATGATGCCTTACCGGCGTGCGCATCGCCACCCTCCGTTACGGTGCGCCCGCGCGATGCGGCGCGTTCGCCGATGAGCGGCGTGTCGTGGCCGGCGAGGAAGGCGGCCGAGTGGGTGATCGACGAGCGTGCGCGTCCCTGGTCGCGTCGTCGTCGCGAGCGTTCCGTGGCGGAACGTTGGCCGGGGCGACGGTTCGCGAGGCCCGCGCTCGAAAGGATCGCGCCTTTCACATCGGCCAGGCTCATCGCCACCTTCCATCGCCCTTCGCCCCGCGCGTTGCGGTGCGTTTGCCGATCAGCGTTGCGGCGAAGGCGTCCGAGTGCGGACGCGAAACGCTTCCAGTTCCCTCGGGCGGCTCGGCTCCGGCGACTACCACAAGCGCGGAACGCCCACATTACATCACCGCGGCCTCTAGAACGGGCCCGGACCGGCCATGTTTATGGAACGGCGTCTCCCTTGACCTATCCAGCAATTGGATACATGGGCTGTTCTCGAACAGTAACCAATAAATCCTTGAGCGACAAGGCGGATTTACAACTGCATTCTTGCTTAAATCGCGAAGCCGTAATCGGTCTCCGTAAGCCTGTCTTCGAATGGCATGGTCGCGCTTGGGAGCGTATACAATGGGAAACACAAATATGTCCATCCTACTTGTTCGTAGCCGGTGTAATTTCCTGATGCAATGGGCTCGTCTGCTGTCCGCCCTGGCCGTGCCGTTAGTCACCTTCACTTCCATTGCTAACTCCACGGATATCACCACCTCGAGTCCTGCCGGAACCGAGGGTGGTGTCTCGGCGGTGTGGATCTTTGCGAATTTGAGCTTCACGGGAATGCAGGCACAGGCAAAGGGCACGACGTTTTGGAAGGTAATCAGCTTCATTTTCGGATTCCTGGCACTCTGTTGACACTGTTAGTTGTGACTCGAGGAAGCGAGCGGGCTTACGGCATTGACATGCCGCGGAAATCGTACCCACTGAACCCTTAGCCAAAGCCGCGCGTTGCGGCGCGTTCGTCGATGCGCGGCGCGTCGTGGCTGGCGACGCAGGCGGGCGGGTGCGGACGCAACACGCTCGTCCCGCCCCCGGGCGGTGCGGCTACCCACGAGCCACCGCTCGGCACGCCCTCCCAATCGGCCGGTGATTGGCTTTGCACCAAATGAAACATGAAAACGGGGTCGCGAAACCTTCGTTAGGCGGAATTAAAGAACAATGGCGAGTTGCCGAAGCGCGTGCTAGTGCAGACGAGCAAATACTTGAACAACGCCATCCAACAAGACCGCCGGCGCGTCAAACAACGAACTTCGCCCGATGCTCGGGCTGAAGAGCTTCCCAACGGCAGAGGTGGTGATCGGCGGCATCGAACTGGCAGACAAGATCAAGAAGAGGCAGTCAGATCGGAAGGAAGAAATATAGTGAGACTGCAGGCAGCCTGATCGCACTATCCAAATACAACAGCGTTTCCCTCTGTCGTTGCGAGAGAGTCTGAAGAACTAGCTGTACTGCCACTCGTACATGAACCGAATCCAGATGACTGAGATGTGCAGAGCAGACCCGTTTGATTATCTATCCGAGTCGAAAGCACGCCCGGGAACCTATTGCCGGATTAGAGTGAGGTCCAGGCCCGAGAAGATGCGACGTTTCGATTTGCAATATCGAAAAATCCGCTGCCGGCCTTTATTCCTGTTGAATCGGGCCGGCGTATGACCCATCGCGCTAAGCTTGCCAGGATCGCAACGATTGTCGCATTCACAGCATTCGCATTTGGGCAGACTCCACCATTGTGGCGCTTCTGGGACATCCGAGATGGTTTGGTAGAAACGTTTACTCAGACATTGGCCGCTGGTCCACAGGGCGAGGTCTGGTCTAGTCACGGAGAATCCGCCTGGCGGATCAGTGTTAATGACGGCTATGGTATCCGCTATGTTGTATCTCCCGGCCCTGACGCGAGAGTCTTTGTGGGACCTAACGATATTTGGGCGGTCACGTCGACGGGATTGTGGCGTATGGAAAAAGGTAGCTGGATCCGGCACCCAATCCCGCGCTTCGATCGAGTCTTGAAACCCGGATCTGCGGTGGGCGCGGTGGCTGTGCCCCAGTCGCCCGGCGAAGTGCTGCTACTTACTCCCGAAGTGCTATTGGAATACCATGCCGATAGCAGAAAGGCTGTGGTTTTGCGGACTGCCGCCGAATCTGCGACAGGCCGGTTCATCAACGCGATTGCCGCCGTGGACGGGGGCGTTTGGGTTAGCATGGAGCAAGGAATTGCTCATTTGGCGAACTCCCCGGGCACGGGGCTGCGCTGGGAAATGCACCGGTCTAATACAATCGGTACCTCCGGGTTCCGATATCTGCGTGAGTACCCGCCAGGCGTGCTGACCATGACCGGACAAGAGAATAGTTCCACCCGCCAGGCGATTGTCCAGTTCGATGGCGAGCATTGGAGTGTGCTCCTTAGGGCGCAGACCTACGCCATGCGTGGCTGGTATGACGCCGGGAAAGCACTCTGGATCGAGAACAACAATACGCTCGTGGTTCGATCCGGGGCAAAGGATTTACTGGTCGAGCGGAAGGCGGCTCTCAGAGGGTCTTACCACGATGGGCTTCTTGAAAATGGAACCACCTTCTGGATTGCGACGGTGCAAGGAGTAGGCCGGCATACCGAGCCATTGTGGAACTCCCCCGTGCCGGATACTCCCGACGAGACTGTGAACGCGATTGTGGAAGACCGCAACGGCCGAATCTGGTACGCGGGCGATGATTCCCTGGTCTGTCTGGACGGCGCGCGCTGGAAGCGCTATTTCGTCCCCGAAGAATTTGCAATAAAGCCCCTTAGACCGGGGGCATTCATGGCCTCGGCGGATGGACAGATTATTTTCGAATCCTCGAAAGGGTTTCTGGGGTCGCTCGATCCTAAGTCGGGACGGATCCACCGCGTCCGGCATCCGCTGGGACGCCGCGTGGTGGCCTCCGACCGAACGCGGGACGGAAACTTGAGTGTCCTTACCCTCGATCGGACCTCTGCCGCCTATTTTCTGGAGAGCTTCGATGGGCGTGCCTACACCGAATTGGAGAGCATGGGCCGGATCATGGACCAATACCAATACACCGATATCCGGACGCTTCTCCGGGACTCTCGCGGAGTCACTTGGTTCGGAGGAGCCGGCCAGGTTGTAGCACACCGCGGCACGGGTAACATCATGCTCGGTGCGGCTCAGGGGTATCCCGGGGCTGGGGCATTCACGGTCATAGAGCCGGAACCCGGGCGGATTCTGATTGGCGATGTGGACAAGCTATTATCCTTCGACGGCAGGGTCTGGACTGTACTTCGTACCGGGATCGACCGCACGCGCCGCATCATTTCCAGCAGAGATGGAACGGTTTGGGCAGCCTCCGGCTCCGGCGTCCTTCGTCTGCGGAAGGGGGTCGTCATCACCAATGATGCCGCCGATGGACTTCCTTCCGACATCGCTTATACAGTACTCGAAGACAGCCAGGGGCGCATCTGGGCGGGGACCTCGAACGGCCTATCCCGCTACAACCCTTCGGCCGACACCGAACCCCCGCGCACACTAATCTCCGAAACACAGAATCAGAAGCAGACGCCTCCGAATGGTGAAGTGACGCTCCGGTTTTCCGGCGTCGACCGCTGGAAGTATACCGATGCCTCGCGCTTGCTGTTTTCCTACCGTCTGGACAGAGGACCCTGGAGTGCCTTCGAGCCGATCAGCATAGCATCGTTCCATCATTTGGCCCCCAAGGCGCATCGCTTCGAGGTTAAGGCCATGGACCGGAACGGAAATGTAGATCCCACCGGTGCCTCCTTCGAGTTTTTCGTGTCACTCCCCTGGTATTTGAATTCTTGGTTCCTGGTAATCTCCTCGATTGGAACCGTCGTGATTTGTGGTCTGCTGGTGCTGGCGGTTCATAACCTCCGGCGGTTCCGCCTCGCCAAGATCGCCGCCGAGAGCTCCGCCCGCGACATGGCCCATTCATCCCAGCATGACTTTCTGACCGGTTTGCCCAATCGAGTACTTCTAAACGATCGGATCGACCAGGCGATCGGCTTTGCGAAGCGTCACATGAAAAGTGTGGTGGTAGTGTTCTTGGATCTGGATGGCTTCAAGCACATCAATGATTCCCTCGGACATCCGATCGGCGACAAGCTTCTTCAATCCGTTGCAAGACGCCTGGGAGAGTGTGTTCGTGCCACGGACACGGTAAGCCGGCAGGGAGGCGATGAATTCGTCGTGCTGCTTACAGAAGTGGCGCACGCGGAAGATGCCGTCATTTCAGCAAAACTAATGCTCCAGACGGTGGCCGAGGCACATTCCATCAATGGACATGACCTTTACGTCACGACCAGCATTGGCTTGAGTGTCTATCCAGACGACGGTGTGGATGCGGAGACGCTGATCAAGAATGCGGACACCGCGATGTACCAGTCCAAGGAAAATGGACGCCAGAGCTATCAGTTTTTCAAGCCGGCCATGAACGCCCGTGCGGTAGAACGGCAATCCATTGAGGAAAGTTTGCGGCGCGCCCTGGAACGACAGGAATTCGGGTTGCACTACCAGCCAAAAATCAATCTAAGGACAAGAGAGATCACTGGCGCTGAGGCATTGTTACGATGGACGCATCCCACTCGAGGGCTGGTCCCCCCGGCCCAATTCATTCCCATTGCGGAGGACTGCGGCCTTATTCTGCCCATCGGCAACTGGGTTCTTCGGGAAGCCTGTAAGCAAGCCCGAACTTGGATGGATACTGGCTTGTCCCTAACCAATATAGCGGTGAACATCTCGGCGATGGAGTTCCGGGCCGAGAACTTTCTTGAAAGTGTACTCGCCATCCTTGCCGATACCGGTCTCGATCCGGGATCTCTTGAGCTGGAGCTTACCGAAAGCGTTCTAATGAAACACGTCGGGGCCACGGAATCCGTCCTCCAAACACTGCGAGCGAGAGGGGTGCATCTGACGGTCGATGACTTCGGCACCGGTTACTCCAGCTTGAGCTATCTTAGAAAGTTTCCGATCGACACCCTCAAGATCGACCAATCGTTCATCCGTCAGATCACTACCGTGCCCGACGGGGCGACCATTGTAGCCGCGGTGATCAGCATGGCTCGAAGCCTTAAGTTGCGGGTGGTTGCAGAGGGCGTGGAAACCCAAGAAGAGCTGGCATTTCTTCAGGCTCACCAATGTGACGAGGCGCAAGGGTACTACTTCAGCCGGCCGCTACTTCCCCAACAATTCGCCAAGTTGCTCGAAACCGGCATATCAGAAACAGTCCTCACGTGAACCGCTTCTGATGCAAAAGGTGCAGGAAACGCGGGTCGCGAAACCTTCGTTTTCGGCGGTGTGCGCGCGTTGATGACGAACATCCCGCACGTCAACATTTGGATGGAGGCTGAAGCCTTCTTCGATTCGATTACCGACGCCGATAGAACCTTGCGCATCGTTGCCGGCGACGGAGGGGGCCGAGTGCGACGGGAAGCTCCGCCGACTCTACACGTCAGTCGGTCGATTGGCCGCCAACACATCAAGGTTCCCGCCATTCGATCCAGTTCGCGAGCCTGGAGCCGTGACCGGATGACGCGCTTCACCCCCCGCCTGCTCATCGCACGCGAAACGCTCGTCCAGTCCGCTCGGGCAGTGCGGCTCCGACGACCGCCAGAAGAGCGGTTTCGTCGCCCGGCGTAGTCCTCAGGACTTTCGGCCCCAATTTTACCGGCCCGCTCTGGATCGCCCTGAACGTCGCGGGACGCCGGACAGGCGTGAGCCCTTCGGTTTTTGAGTTGGGGGCGATGAAGGGGCTCCATGTTTTCGGCGGTATGCGGGCGTTGATGACAAACAATCGTTTCCAGTTTCTGGCGTCGGGTGAGCGGCCGCGCCGCGCCATCGTCGGTAAAGCAGATCATGAGCTTGCCGGCGTCTTCCCACAGATTGGCCGTACTTGCCAGGACAGATCAGCTCGTCATCGGCGGTTGGTCCAGTGCGCCGGCATGGGATTCTATGTTCCTCTGCAATTGATTGTATTAGCACAGTTTTAGTCCTCTATTCCCCGGTTGGGGTATGTTGTGGGCTGCAACCGGTCAGCGATGATTAAGTACTCTTTTACGCCCGCTCGGCGTGTCTTGTTTGATCGGGACAAATAGGCGGGTGTGACACATGGTGGGCCCTGGATATCTCTACGGTTCCCAGGGCCCTTTATTTTTTACGCCGCTCTGACCCGGCCGTCATGCGTGGCGCGTTTGAAAGCTTCCACGTTCTTCGTCACTGATTCCGGACTCTCGCCCCTGGCAGCTAAGTAGTAACTTTTTTAGGCCGCTCGTACGCCGATGCGCTTTTAGAACCGTGCTTCGTCGCGGGTGATCTCGATCACCGTGGTTCCGAACCAAAGTTGGAAGAGAACGCCGTCGCGAAACCTTCGTTCTCGGCGGTAAGCGGGCGTTGATGACGAAGATCCCGCAAGTCAATATTTGGGTGGAGGCTGAAGCCTTCGATTCAATTACCGACGATGATATCGCCTTGGGCATCGTTGCGGCGACGGAGGCGGCCGAGTGCAACACGAAACGCTCGTCCAGTCCCTCGGCAGTGCGGCTCCGCCGGTGCCCTGCCATATACTGCCATGCCCCCGAGTCGGGCGGTGGGTCATCGACGAGCGTGCGCGTCCGTGGTCGCGTCGAACAGATAAATCACGAGAGGCGCTGAAGGCGCGCAGTGGCAAACCAATCAGTCCCGCACCGCACTCCCATTTCCCGAGGCGGATCGGGATTTTGTCATCAGGCGACCCAGCCGCGGGCGAAGCAGAGAACGAGTCAGGCGCACCTGCGGCGCCAGAATTGATGGCGACTCACTTGGCAATGCCGAGCCGTCCGCTAATCATCCTCCGGACGCTTTGGGACAACGCCACATTAGCAGGCGCCGCTCGCGTACCGGTCGCGACGCTCTCGTCGCCGTCCTCGTGTTCAAAAGGATTGGCCAGAAAGGCGTGAACGTCCCCACTACTCGTCATGCCAAAACCTACGATCTGTCCTTTATCGTTGATTCCGAAAGCGGTCAGCAACGCGACGAAGGACGAACTTGGCGACAAGAACAGGTTCAGATCGGTCACACCGCCTTCCGTGCCCTTCTGCCACATGACGGCGCTCGGAGTTCCAGAAGCCAGGCCTCCCGGGCTTATAGATCCGCCATTTATTGATGTCCAGGCCTGCGCCAACCACGTCGCCAGGTAAAAGCGGAAGGTGCTGCATCCCTTTCTCCTTGGTCCAGAGGAAGGGCTGGTTAACCGCGTTGCCGGGAGGGGCCGAAGGGCCAACGACCACACCTTCGTCATTGATCGCAAGAGCTCCATTCCCGCCACCCAGAATTGCGGGGTTAGATGTTCCCCCAAAACTACCGAGATCGTGAACCCTGGGTCGCGGCGTTCGCCGCGGGCGTTGCGGTTTGGAACGCGGGAGGCGACCCGGCTCATGGGGCTGATCCTCGAAGGATAGGTCGCGAAACGTTCGTTTTCGGCGGTATGGTGGCGTTGATGACAAACATCCAGCAAGTCATACGCTCCTGATGCAAAAGGTGCAAGAAAACGGGGTCGCGAAACCTTCGTTTTCGGCGGTATGCGGGCGTTGATGCCAAAGATCCAGCAAGTCAACATTTGAGTGGAGGCTGACGCCTTCTTCGATTCGATTACCGACCTTGCGTATCGTTGCCCGACGACGGACGGCGAGTGCGGACGCGAAACGCTCACCACATGCTGCCGTGCCCCCGTCGTGCGGTAGGTCATCGACGAGCGTGCGCGTCCCTGTCGCGTCGTTCGCCATGCGTACCCGCGAGCTGGCGCTCGAACGGATAAAGCGTTCTTCACACCGGCGTGCTCATCGCCACCTTCCGTTGCGATGCGCCCGCGCGTCGCGGCGCATTCGCTCGTCCAATCCCCTCGGGAGGCGCGGCTCTGCCGACACCACGTGCTTCACTCGGTCGAGTGGCCGCCGACGGTTCCGCCGTTCGATCCGGTTCGCGAGTCCGGAGCGCGAATGGACGGCGGCTTTTCGGGCCGGCAAGCTCATCGCCGCCTTCCATGGCGACGCGCTCCCGGGTTGCGGCGGGTTCGTCAATGAGCGGCGCACCGTTGCCGGCGAAGGGCGCCCACATATACATAACCCACGCCGCGCCGCAAGTCATCGACGAGCGTGCGCGTCCCTGGTCGCGTGGTTTGCGATGCGCCCGCGCGTTGCGGCGCGTTCGCCGATGAGTGGCGCGTCGTTGCCGACGACGAAGGCGGCCGAGCGCGGACGCGGGACGCTTGTCCGGTCCCGTCGGGCGGGGTGGCTCCGCCGACGCTACGCGCCTCAGTCGTAGAGCGGTCACCAAACTCGTCAAGGTTCCCACCGTTCGTCGGCAGGGGCGCATCGTTGCCGGCTATGAAGGTGGGCGCGTGTGGACGCGAAACCCTCGGGCCGTGCGGCTCCGCCGACTTGTACAAGAGCGGAACGCCGATTGCGCCAAACACGTGGAAAACTCTGTCCGAGACTACAACTGCGTTATCGGGAGTGATCAGGAACAATCGTCGATGCTAGACTTTACGGCATGACGATAGTGGAGTGGCTCCTCGATTCCGATCCCGCGATTCGCTGGCAGGTCCTGCGCGATCTCGTCAGTACGCCCAGCGAGTACATTACAGGGGAGCGCAACCGCACCGCGACGGAGGGTTGGGGGACCAGACTGCTTGCATTGCAGGGGGAAGACGGCCAGTGGGCTGGTGGCGCTTGTTTCCCGGCGAATAGTTGGAACTGGCGCCAGGAAGAGCAGGGGGGGCAGCCCTGGACCGCGACGCTGCCGACCCTTCAACTGTTGATCAATTTCGGGATCGATCCAGATTCTGACCGCGTCCGGCATGCGATACGCAGAGTCAAAGAAAACTGCCGTTGGGAACATGCGGGACAACCCTTCTTTAGCGGCGAGGTAGAGCCATGCATCAATGGCAGGACCATCGCCATCGGTGTTTACTTCGGCCAGAATATGAATGCCTTGGTCGACCGTCTGCTTGGCGAGCAGCTTGAGGACGGTGGGTGGAATTGCGAGGCGGAGAATGGCTCCGTTCGTTCATCCTTCGCGACCACGATCAACGTCCTGGAAGGCCTGCTCGCACACCAGAGAGCCACCGGCGGATCTCCGGAGTCCGTTGCGGCTCGCCGCCGCGGAGAAGAGTACCTTCTCGAGAGGAGGCTCTTTCGGCGCAGGAGCACCGGCGAAATAGTCAACCCATCCTGGCTGCGGTTTTCATTTCCAACCCGCTGGCACTATGACGTCCTGCGCGGGTTGGAGTACTTCCGCTCGGTGGGTGCGCCTCTCGATCCCCGCCTCGGTGAAGCCATTCATCTCCTGCGATCAAGGCAGCAGCCGGATGGCGTCTGGCTCCTGGAGAACACGCACAAGGGTCGAGTTCACTTTGAACTCGAGGATGGCGACAACAAACCGAGTCGCTGGAATACGCTGCGCGCGCGTCGTGTTCTCCAGTGGTACGAACAGTAGGGTGCCTGAGCCAGGACGCGTGGAAGCGAGCGCTCAACGACCGGGAAGTCGGGCAGCATCCCTCGACCCGCCTGGCGGTACGGTACGCGAGGCTGGTGCGCGAACGGACAACGCCTTTTCGCACCGGCGCGCCGATCGCCACCGGGGCTGCGCCCGCGCGCTGTGGCGCGTTCGCCGATGAGCGACGCATCGTTGGCGGCGACGTAGGCGGTCGAGCGCGGATGCGAAACGCTCCTCCACTCCCCGTGGATCTCAAGGCCCAGCGTTGCGTGCCCACGTGCCGCCACCCGGCGTGCCCTCCCGCGTCGGGCGATAGGTCGTCGGCGAGCGTGGCGTCCCCGGTCGCGTCGTTCGATGCGGGCGTTCGCGAGCCGGCGCTCGAACGGATGACCGGTCTTTACACCGGCGTGCCCATCGCCACCATCCGTTGCGTTGCGCCCGCGTGTTGCCGCGCTTTGTGGCGCGTTCGCCGATGAGCGGCGCATCGCGGCTGGCGACGAAGGCGGCGCACAAAACTCTGTCCGAGACGACAAGCGTTTCCGGGCACTAATCCGGTCTGGGCCTTGGCAGCGCCTTTCTCCGAGTGGCGCGTTGATACGCGGAATCGACCGACACAAGGCGACTTCCCAGTAACAACCCAGCCCAATGTCCGGATTCCCGACATCAGGCGCTTAGATTCAAGTCCGCAGAATTGCTCGGCCGATCACGTTCTTGTCGGCCAGGGTGAGACCTCGGTCCCAACGTTTTGTGCTAGGATGCATGGCATCCCTGAAAGGAGAGTCCAATGCGTTATCTCACAACGTTGCTCTCATTTGTGCTGGCATGCGCTTCGAGCGTGATCGTGGCTCGCGCTCAGTCTCAGACAACGCCTGGCCCGGAAGTGAAGAAGCTGGCAGTAATGGTCGGCAAGTTCACGGTCGAAGACGAAGTGAAAGCCGGGGCAAT
>Ga0302325_10019587_pt1 | contig 14225 bp, 11 predicted proteins | sample Palsa_T0_2_FD_201948 | JGI IMG/M metagenome (GOLD analysis project Ga0302325, IMG submission 201948) | Peat permafrost microbial communities from Stordalen Mire near Abisko, Sweden - Palsa_T0_2 | ecosystem: Environmental > Terrestrial > Soil > Palsa > Peat permafrost | place: Sweden: Abisko... | reverse complement strand
CGCGCGAATTTGAATCGTTGTGACACCGGTCGGGACTTTGAACATTTGCTTGCGCCCGGTGTACTTGAACGTGCGCGTGTTCCTTGACGCGGAAGCGTCGCTGCGCGAATTCACGGCCGGTACTGAGCCGTTGCCGGCATGAGTTGAGCAGGCCGAAAGGAGCGCCGCCAATACAACGGTCCACGCGACGCTCGTAGCATGACGGTCGCAATCTGAAAACTTCATCAGCGTTGCCTCCCGAGCCCGACGGTTCTTCTGGCAGCGATGTTCGCTGCAGCGTCGAGTTGGCTCCTGGCGAAGAAGCTCTCGCAAGCCTGCTCGTGGCGTTACTGTCGGCCCGACGGCATCTCACCACCTCGTACCCACCCTTGCGACTTCTAATCGCGCTGATTCCTCATTCGCTTGCAGAAGCGCGTCGCGTCGAACGGATCCGTCAACGGATCGCGATCGCGGCGACGTTTTTGTGCTCCTGCGTTCCGCTATTGCGCATCGATGTCGGACGCGATATGATTGCTGCTTGCTACGAAGTTGAAAGAGGAACCCAGTATGGCCTACGAGAGCGTCAACCCGTACGACGGCAAGACCGTCAAGACGTTCGACGAGATGACCGACTCGCAACTCGAGAAGGCGATCGCTACCGCCGCCACGGCATACGAGACTTGGCGACAGAAGACGTACGCCCAGCGCGCGGTCATCCTGGCCAAGGCATCTGAGCTCATGCATGCCAGAGTGGACGCGTTCGCCCGCCCGATGACGATCGAGATGGGGAAGCGTATCGATGAGGCTCGCGGCGAGGTCGAATTCAGCTCCCAAATCCTCGCCTACTACGCAAAGAACGCCGAACGCTTCCTCGCCCCGGTCAAGCTCAATCCGACCGTCGGCCAGGCTCACATGGAAAGCAGCCCGATCGGCGTGATCTTCGGCGTGGAGCCGTGGAATTTTCCCTACTACCAGCTTGCTCGTGTCGCGGGCCCTCACCTCATGGCGGGCAACGTCTTGTTGGTGAAGCACGCTAGCTGTGTGCCGCAGTGCGCGATCGCCTTCGAGAAGCTCTTTCTCGAGGCCGGTGCTCCCGTGGGTTTGTATACCAATCTCCTGATCTCACACAAACAGTCAGACCGTGTCATCGACGACCCACGAATCAAGGGCGTCGCGGTGACCGGCAGCGTGGCCGCGGGTCAAGACATCGCTTCGAGAGCGGGTCGAAAGCTGAAAGTCTCCTCGATGGAACTCGGCGGGAGCGATGCGTTCATCGTCCTCGAGGACGCCGATCTCGATCACGCCGTCAAGTGGGCTGTCTGGGGCAGAATGTACAATACCGGGCAGACCTGTTGCGCGGCGAAGCGCTTCATCGTCGTCGATGAACTCGCCGACGCATTCTTGGAGAAATTCCGCGTAGCGCTCGCGGCTCTCAAGCCCGGGGATCCGATGGACGAGAAGACCACCCTCGGTCCGCTATCCACCGAGTCGGCCCTCGTGGGGTTGCTCAAGCAGGTCGAGAGCGCCGTTTCCAAGGGTGCGAAGGTGCTCCTCGGCGGCAAGCGCATCGACCGCCCGGGCTCGTTCATGGAGCCCACGATCCTCACGGACATCAAACCGGGCAATCCGGCGTTCCGGGAAGAATTCTTTGGACCGGTCGCGTTGTTCTTCCGGGTCAAGAATGAAGACGAGGCCATCGCGCTCGCCAACGATTCCGACTTCGGATTGGGCGGCTCGGTATTCACCAAGGATGAGGCGCGTGGTCAGCGAGTGGCGAGTCGCGTCGAGACCGGCATGATGTTCATCAATAACATCTCGTGGTCCGATGCGGAGCTTCCCTTCGGCGGGATCAAGGACTCCGGTTACGGGCGCGAACTCGGTAGCATGGGCATTCAGGAGTTCGTGAACAAGAAGCTCGTTCGCTTCGGCACCATCGAAGCGCCGGCGACGGTGACCGAACCGCCGAGAGAGCTGGTCGGAGCGGGCAAGTCATGACGACGAATGCGGCCGTCCTCCACGCACCCCCAGTTCCACCGAAGGTGGGACCGTCTGGGACCACGATGAAGGCGCTCGTCTACCTCGGCGACGGGAAGAAGGCCTACGAAGACCGGCCAAGGCCCACCATCACGGCGCCGACCGACGCGATCGTCAAGATGGTGAAAACGACGATCTGCGGAACCGATCTGCACATCGTCAAGGGTGACGTGCCGACCGCCAAACCGGGCCGAATTCTCGGACACGAGGGCGTCGGTATCGTCGACCAGGTGGGTGCCGGCGTTACCTCGTTCAAGCGCGGCGACCGCGTCTTGATCTCGTGCGTCACCTCATGTGGGGCCTGCGCCTACTGCCGTAGCCTCATGTTCTCACACTGCACGAACGGCGGATGGATTCTCGGGAACGAGATCGACGGCACGTTGGCCGAGTACGTCCGCATCCCGCAGGCGGACACGAGCCTGTATCCGATTCTCGCCGGCGAGGACGAAGATCCGCTCGTCATGTGCAGCGACATCCTGCCAACCGGCTTCGAATGCGGCGTGCTCAACGGCCGCGTCGCACCGGGCAGCAGCGTCGCAATCGTGGGGGCGGGCCCAATCGGGCTCGCTGCATTGCTGACGGCGCAGTTCTACTCGCCGGCTGCGATCATCATGATCGACCTCGACGACAAGCGCCTCGCGGCCGCGACGAGCTTCGGGGCAACGCACGTCGTCAACAGCAGCAACGGCAAGGCCCACGAGGCCGTGCTCGCGATCGTCGGCGCAAGTGGCGTCGACACCGCCATCGAAGCGGTCGGCGTTCCTGCAACCTTCGAGCTGTGCGAACGGCTCGTTGGTCCAGGCGGGAATATCGCAAACATCGGCGTCCACGGGAAGCCGGTTGCACTGCACCTCGAGAGCCTTTGGGATCGCAACATCACGATCACGACGCGACTCGTCGACACCGTCAGCACGCCAATGCTTCTAAAGATGGTCCGCGCACGCAAGATCGATCCCAAGAAGCTCGTGACGCATCGCTTCAAGCTGGCGAACATCATCGAGGCCTTCGATACCTTCGAGCACGCCGCGAAGACCGGTGCGCTCAAGGTTCTCATCGAGGCGTAGCCGCCGCAAATCGCCGATCCGAAACTGGAGACCCTATGTTCGTCAACGTAGCCGTTTTGAAGGAGACACAGCCGCACGAACGACGCGTGGCGATGGTCCCAACCGTGGCGGCACGGCTCGTCAAGCTCGGCGCCCGGCTGCACATGCAGCCGGGCGCGGGCGACGCCGTCGCGCTCCCCGATTCGGCGTTCGCCGATGTCGCCTTCATCGAAGACCGCAAAGCAATGGTACGGGCGGCGGACGTGGTTCTCGGCGTACAGCCCCCCGCACTCGACGTGATCGACGAGATGCGCGACGGCGCGATCTTGATGTCCTTCGTATATGCGGACAACGAGCCCGCGCTGGTGCGGCGGCTGCTGGAGCGGAAGATCACCTGCTTTGCCATGGAACGCGTCCCTCGCATCACCCGAGCGCAGACGATGGATGCGCTTTCGAGTCAGGCGGCGCTCGCTGGCTACTATGCCGTACAGCTGGGCGCAACGTGCATGAACCGTGTGCTGCCGAAGCTGACGACCGCCGCCGGAACGATCGGCCCGGCCAAAGTGCTCGTCATGGGCCTCGGCGTCGCGGGCCTCGAGGCGATAGCGACCGCTCACCGTCTGGGCGCCGTCGTCGAGGGCTACGACGTTCGCCCGGAAACCAAGGAACAGGCACTCTCGCTCGGGGCGACATTCGTCGAGACCGGCATCGATGCGCGCGGGAAAGGCGGCTACGCGCGCGAGTTGACGCCCGAAGAGCAGAGTACGGTTGCTGCGGTTCTGACCAAGCACATCCAGCAGTCCGACCTCATCGTCACCACCGCTGCAATTCCCGGCAAGGCGTCGCCGAAACTCATCAGCAAAGCGCAGGTCGCGGCCATGAAGGCTGGTGCGGTCGTCGTCGATCTTTCCGCCGAGGGCGGTGGCAACTGCGAGGACGCGCAGCCCGGCACGACCGTGCACGTGGGCGGCGTGACGATCGTCGCGCCGCTCAACGTACCGTCCCTGCTCGGCGACGACGCCAGCAACCTCTACGCGCACAATCAGTTCAATCTGCTCGCACTGATGCTGAAGGACAACATCATTACGATCGACTGGACCGACGAAGTGCTGGCTACGACCGTACTCACTCATGCCGGGAAGATGCACGACGATGCAGTCAAACTGGCCGGCACCAAACCTGCCACCAAAGTGGCCTGATCGGACTTGGTTATAGCGCAATGGACTCTCAGATGGCCGTCAACGGCCTCGTAGCCCTGTATATCTTCATGCTGGCCGCATTCGCGGGCTGGGTCATCATCGGAAACGTGCCAGCGATCCTACATACGCCCCTGATGTCTGGCTCCAACTTCGTGCATGGCATCGTCGTGGTCGGCGGCCTCTTCGCGCTGCTCAACGCAAGTACGCCGCTCGAGCAATCGATCGGGTTTCTTGCCGTCTTGCTGGGCGCCGGAAATGTCGCCGGCGGGTACGCCGTGACAAATCGCATGCTCGCGATGTTCGCGACCAGCGGCGCGACCGCGCATCATGCGAGCTCGCGTCGCCGCAAACGGCACGCGGCGAAGAAAGTCTGACGCATTGGCTATGCTTACGGCTATCTCACAGCTCACGATCGGCGCCACCGGATTTGCGGCGGCGTTTCTCTTCATGTATGGGCTCAAGCGTATGTCGTCGCCTGCGACGGCGCCCTCAGGGATCCGGGTCGCCGGTCTCGGAATGCTGGTCGCGGTGCTGGCCAGTTTTCTGTACGTGTTCGACGTCGGGGCGGCGGCAAAGCCGCATCTCGCTGTGAACGTCGGACTCGGCCTGCTGGCGCTCGCCATCGGCGGCGGCCTCGCATGGTGGAGCGGTCGCACCGTCAAGATGACGGCGATGCCGCAGATGGTCGCCCTGTACAACGGGATGGGTGGCGGAGCTGCCGGTGCGATCGCGGCGGTCGAGCTCTTCGGGAACAAGGCGCACGGCATCACGCAACTTTCCGTGACCCTACTCGGTGCGCTGATTGGCGCGGTCTCGTTGTCCGGGTCGGTGGTTGCCTGGGCAAAGCTGGACGGCGTGCTGAAGCGGCCCTTTCAGGTTCGGGGACAGCAGCCGTTCAATGCGGTGCTCGCCCTCGCGACCGTTCTCGTCGGAGCCGCGATCGTCTTCGGAGTGCAGGGTGGAGCAAATCCGTTCGCAACGGTGCCTGGGTTGATCTGCCTGTTCTTCGCTTGCGCGCTCATCTTCGGCGTTCTGATGACGCTCCCGATCGGCGGCGCGGACATGCCCGTCGTGATTTCGATCTACAACGCCTTTACCGGCCTAGCGGTTGGGCTCGAAGGGTACGTGTTACAGAACCCAGCGCTGATGATTGCCGGCATGGTGGTTGGCGCTGCGGGCACCCTGCTGACCCTACTCATGGCCAAGGCGATGAACCGCACGATCGTCAGCGTTCTGTTCAAGAGGTTTGGTCCGGGTATCAAACGCAAGCAAGGCGCCATTGCTGGTAGCCTCAAGCCGGTCGAGGCTGCCGACGCCGCGATTTTTATGCGCTATGCCCACAGCGTTATCATCATTCCCGGATATGGTTTGGCCGTGTCGCAGGGACAACAGAAGCTGTATGAGTTCGTAAAGCTGCTGCAGGCGGCCGGTGTGGTGGTCAGATTCGCGGTGCACCCGGTCGCGGGGCGGATGCCCGGGCAAATGGACGTCCTCCTCGCCGAGGCGGGCGTTCCGTACGATGTGATCGAGCAACTTGCGGACATCAACGACGACTTTGCGACCACCGACGTGGCGCTCGTCATCGGCGCAAACGATGTCGTGAACCCGGAGGCGCGTACCGACAAAGGGTCGCCGATCTACGGCATGCCGATCCTCAATGCCGACATGGCGAAGAAGGTCTACGTCATCAAGCGGGGTGACGGCAAAGGGTACGCCGGAATCGTCAACCCGCTGTTCTACGGCGAAAACTGCGACATGGTGTACGGCGACGCACAAGCCGTGCTGGTGAAGATGATCGAGGCCGTGAGAGGACTCGGATCTGCGGCAGCGGCGTGAGGTAGCGGCGCTTCGGCGGCAGGCACCTGTACAGGGCAAGTTACAAAAGTTGACTTTTGTAACTTGATCGCGTATACTGCTGCTCTGCACATTTTTCAAGAAGGAGCAGCGCGATGAGTGAAGGCAAGCTGGGCGGCGCGTTCACGTTCCCCGGGACGCCATTGACGGTGAACCGGATCGGCTACGGCGCGATGCAGCTGGCCGGTCCCGGCGTGTGGGGGCCGCCGAAGGATCCGGACGCCGCGGTCGCCGTCCTCCGCGAGGCCGTCGCGGCCGGCGTGAACCATATCGACACGTCCGACTATTACGGTCCGCACGTCACGAACCAAATCATCCGGCAGGCCCTCCATCCCTATCCGAGCGGGTTGGTGATCGTCACAAAGCTCGGGGGTCGCCGCCCTCCGGACCGGTCGTGGCAGCTGGCCAACTCGCCGCAAGAGCTCACCGCCGGTGTCCACGACAACCTCCGCAACCTGGGCCTGGACGTGCTCGACATCGTCAACTACCGCGTCATGGGGTCGGGCCACGGCCCGGAGGAGGGGTCGATCGCCGAGCAGGTGACCGCGCTGGCCAATCTGAGACGCGAGGGGCTGATCCGCTACATCGGCGTGAGCAACGTCACGCCAACTCAGGTCGCCGAAGCGCGGGCGATCACCGACATCGTGTGCGTGCAGAACAATTACAACCTGGTCTACCGCCACGACGACGCACTGATCGATGACTTGGCTCTGGCGGGCATCGCGTACGTGCCGTTCTTCCCGCTCGGAGGGTTCTCGCCGTTGCAGTCCTCCACGCTCTCGTCCGTCGCGAGCCGCCTCGGGGCCGCGCCGATGCAGGTCGCGCTGGCGTGGTTACTCCAGCGGTCGCCCAACGTGCTGCTGATCCCCGGAACGTCGTCGGTCGGGCACTTGCGCGAAAACCTGGGTGCAGCCGCGTTGACGCTGTCGCCGCAAACCTTGGCGGAATTGGACGGGATCGTCGCGGTGCATGCCCCCGGTTGACGCACCGCTCACGCGCGATCGGATCCTGGCCACGGCCGAGGATGTCATTCGCCGGTTCGGCCCAGCGAAGGCGACCGTCGTGGACGTCGCCCGAGCACTTGGCGTGAGCCACGCGGCCGTCTACCGGCACGTGGCGACAAAGGCCGAGCTGCGGGATCTGGTCGTCGGCCGGTGGGCAGAGGCGACCATGCCGCCGCTGCGCACCATTGCCGCCCTGCCAGACCCGGCCCCGCAGCGACTGCGGCGGCTGTTCGACGAGCTCATCGCCGTCAAACGCCGCCGGGCCGCCGACGACCCGGAGCTCTTCGCCGCGTATCGAACGTTGGCGGCCGATGCCCAATCCGTCGCGGCCGCCCACGTCGACGAGTTGATCGGGCTGGCCGCGACGGTTATCCGCTCCGGTGTTGCGGAAGGTACGTTCCGATCCGTCGATCCCGTGGCCGCGGCCCGGGCGGTCCTGGTTGCTACGTCTCGCTTCCACCACCCGGCGCACTCCGCCGAGTGGCTCGATCCCGCCGCCAACGCGGCCTACGACGACGTGTGGCAGCTGTTGATGCACGGCCTGTGTTCGTGAACGGCGACTGCGGCTCGTGATCTAGAAGTACGTCCCGGCCGGCGTCACGGCGACTCCAGTGATCTCCGGTCCTTCGAAGCCGCCGGAGCCAACGTACATCCTGCGCTTCTTCATGCTGGGATACGCGTACTGGGTGACGCTCGAGCCGCCGCTCGTGACGAAAAGATCGGTGCGGCTCGCGTTGAAGGCCATGTACCATGGCACATCCGGCGTTGAGAACAGCGTGATTTGCGTGTTGTTCAGGATGTTGTAGATGCCTGGCGCCGACTGGTCCGCTACGAGGAAGTCGAACGGCGCGGAGGGCTGGAACGGCGACTCTTCGACTGCGACACCTGCCGTCCGTCCGAACGAGTAGCCGACGTCGAAGCACGCTGAGTTCCCCGGATAGCAGTCGATGACGTCGCCGTGCGCATTCCCGTACTGGTCGTATGTGTAGTACGTCGCATAGATCGTCGATTCGCCGGGTGAGTTCGGGCTCAGAAGCGCAAGCCCGGTGATGGTCGAGCTGCTCTGCGGCGGATACCATGTGTACGCCGGCGACGTTTGACCCGCGAGATACTCGTTGATGTACGGGCTTTGCCCCGACGGGTCGTTGGCAACGAATATGTTTCCGCCGCTGTCGACGGCCACGTCGAACGGCACGTTCATGCCGGTCGTGATCGTCACCGCCGGAGTCGAGCCACCGGGCGCATAGATCGTGAGAGCATTGGAGCCCTCGTTGGTCACGTAGAGGTTGCCGGCGGTGTCGGTCGTGATCCCGTTCGGGTACTCCAGGCCGCTCGTGATCGTGTACTTGGGCGACGCCGGCGATTTCTCGCTTTGGTCGAACACGAAGATCGTGCTCGTCGTGAAGCTGGCGGCATAGAGCAACGGCTTTTGATGCTTCGCGAGGCGCTGACCGGACAGATGCTGGAACGTGGCGGCGGCCTGTTCGGCGCGGCTGCCGGGACGGGTTGCGGCGCCGGCGGAGGCCGGAGCGGAGCCGAGCGTGGCGGCCAAGGCGACGGCGGCGATTCCGAGGGAGAAGTGGGAGCGCATCGTGAGTTCCTTTCGCAGGAAGGCGAGTGGTCGATGCCTCCACCGTACGTCCGGGGCGCCGGTCAAACCATGAAGTTACCCACGGAGTAGCGCTGCAAGAGAACCCTGCGCGCCGGAACGTCCAGCGTCCCATTCAGCGTCGAACCGCGGCCCAAGGGCACCCTTCACGTCGGCGACGAGGGACTCGTAGCTCGAGCGTTCGGCCGCCGGCGTCGGCACGCCGCCGGCAACGGTCGAGGCGGCGCCGAGAAGCCGTGCGGCGTTGTTCCAGTCTTGCCGCAGTTGGCTTACCCGTGCCAGCACCATCAGGGCGTCGGCGAGTGGCGGATCGGCTCCGGTCACCCTCTCCATCTCGAGCATGGCGGTGGCGACTGCTTCGGCGGCGCCGTGGTCGCCGCGCTCCAGCAGCGCGCGTGCCAGGAGCGGTCGAGCTGCTCTTGCCCCCTCGAAGTAGCCGACGCGCTCGGCGACCCCAAGAGCTTCGCGAGCGAACGCCTCGGCGCGTTCGGGCTTCCCGGAACGAAGGGCGAGAAGCGCCAGGTTCGCGAGCGCGGCGCTCATGCCGATGTCGCTGCCGCCGGCGCGATTGAGAGCGACGCTCTCCTCGAGGTACGCTCCCGCTTGGGTGTACTCGCCTTGCTCGCAGGCAACGAAGCCGATATCCGCAAGCGCCGCCGCGGTGCCGAGCGCGTCGCCGAGTTCACGGCGGATGGCCAAAGCCTCCGTGAGGTGGCGATGGGCGGTCGCCCAGTCCCCGCGCATCGCCTCGCACGCCGCGAGACCGCTCAGCAGCGAGGCAATGCCGGTGCGGTCCCCGAGCGCGCGCTTGAGCGGAAGCGCCCGCTCCGCGTGATAGATCGATCGGTCGATCTCCCCCGCGCTTTGCATCATCCCGCTCGCTTTCAAGTGCGCTTCGGCGACCAGAGCGGTCTCGACCGGTGTCTTCGAGGCGAGCTCCAGCAACGCCGTGAACCATCCGTAGCCGTGCTCGTACGCGCCACGCCGCCACCAGTATTCTTGGAGACGGATCGCGACGTTCAACCCAGTTGTGACGTCCCCGGTCGACACCAGCCAATCGAGAAGGGCGTCGAAGTTGGACGATTCCCGTTCCAGCGCCGCGAGCGTGGCTCGTGAGCGCGGCGCGCCCGGACGCCGCTCACCGAGTTCACTGCAGTAGCGCGCGAGACGCCACTGCGTCTCCGCATACTCGGCATGCTGCTCAAGTAGCTCCGATGCGAACTCTCGAACTAGCGCGTGCACTTCGAAGCGTGCATCACCCGACTCGTCTTCGCCGACGCTGACGAGGTTCTGGTCGACGAGTGCGGCAATCGTTTGGAGCGCGACGAGCGGCTCGGTTCCGTCCGGAGCTGCGACATGGAGGGCGGCCTGCTCGGTGAACGCACCGTGAAAGACACCGAGCCGGCGGAACAGCTGCTGTTGCTGGGCGCTCAGCAACTCATAGCTCCAGGCGATCGCGCCGCGCATCGTGCGCTGTCGCTGCGGTGCGCCGCGGCGCTCGCTCGTGAGGACATCGAGTGGGCGATCCAACCGAGCGGCGAGTGCGGCCGGCGTTAACTTCCGCAAGCGTGGCGCAGCCAACTCAATCGCGAATGGCACGCCGTCGAGGGCACGCACGAGGGCGGCAACGCCGCGCGCATTGTCTTCCGTCACAGCAAACGCGGAGTCGTATCTGTGGACGCACTGCATGAGAAGCCGCACGCTGGCGACGTCGCACAGGTCCGTGGGTGAGGGCTCCACGCCTCCCGCAGGCAGCCCCAGCGAACCAATCTTCATCGTGCGCTCGTCTCGCACGCGGAGCGCAACTCGGCTCGTGGCGACGACGGTGAGCGACGGCGCGGCGGCCAGCAATTGGCCGACGAACGGTGCGGCTGCGATGACGTGTTCGAAGGTGTCGAGGATAAGAAGCATCTTCCTACCGCCGAGTGCTGCCGCGAATGACGCTGCGACCGGCTCGCCGCGCACGTCGCGAATCCCGGCCGTCAGCGCGACCTTCGTCGGCACGAGCTTCGCGTCGGGAATGCCAACGAGGTCCACGACGAGTAGGCGGTCGTCGTAGGCCTGCGCGAGCTCGGCCCCAATCGCGAGTGCGAGCGCCGTCTTGCCAACGCCGGCCCGTCCGACCAGTGTGACGAGGCGGCAGTGCTCGTCCACCAACAAGCGCCGCGCCGCTTGCATTTCTGTGGAGCGGCCTATGAGTGGCGGCCCAGCGGGGCCCGCGTGAGCCGCTCGGCCCCCCGAGAGACCGCGGCGGCTCGCGGCCAGCTTGAGCGCCTCTCGCTGCTCGGGATCCAGATCCAGCGCTTGTGCGATGAGGGAGACGGTAATGGGCCGAGGCCAGCGCGATACCCCCGTCTCGATGTCGCTCAGCGTTCGCACGCTGATGGCGGCCCGCTCGGCGAGCTCTTCCTGCGATAGCCTCGCCGCGGCCCGGTACGCTCGCACGACGTCGGCCAGCGGCGGCGCCTCGAGCGTCACTTCGTACCGCAGCGCGACCTACGCGAGCGCTCCGCTCGTGAGCTGTAGATCGATCCAGAGGTGAGCGCTGAGTACGGCAATGAGCGCATGTTCCAAGAACGGCGAACGACGCAGATTGGGACGTACCGCAAGGACGAGGGCGGCCCAGAGCCCCGATGCGACGACGTTTACGCGCACCGGGAAAGATCCCTGGCACCGTTGGCGATTGCTAGCGTCACACCGACCGCGAGTAGCCCGATCCGCGACGCCGTCCGCGGAGCGACGCCGAGCCCGTCACGCTTTCGCCGCCCTCCACGCGCCCCAGGGAATCACTCGGCGTGTGCGAGGCGCGACTACGGCGTCCTATCGAGGCGGAGGTGCAAGTAGTCGGCAAGATCGGCGAGGCTCGAGAAAGCGAACCGTCGATCGCTCATGACCTCGAGGACGGTCCCGCGCACGCCGCCAAACGCGGCGCCGGGCTCGCGCCACAAGCGCAGGACAAAAACGTGCTCGATGCGCGTGCGGTCGGTCTCCGTGGCCCGGTCGTCTCCCATCGTCGCCTCCTCTCGGCGAGCATACCCCGGGAGCGCCCCGGGAGCGCCCAAACGGCGTGAGGGCGCTGTGAGGGCGCACGATGCGTAGGATGTGCCTAGCCGGCGCGGATTGCGCCGGCACCTCCGCTCCGAACGGAGCTTCGGAACACCGAAAGGACCCAATGATGTTTCAACCTACGCTCCGCGAAAACGTTCAAGTGTAGCTCCGGCACGGCATGCGTTATCGGCAACGCGTCGGGCAGCGGTACGACCGATGGCGTCGACGGCAACTCCAGCGCCCACAACGGCGTCACCGGCACCTCAACCAAGGCGGGAGCCTCCGGCGTGTCCGGCACGATGAGCGGCACCTCCAGCAACAACGGAAACGGCGTTTTCGCCGCATCGTCAGACAGCACCGGCGTATTTCAGGCGCTGGAAGCCCGCGGCAACAACGCGTTGACGGACATCTTCTACGGAGTCAACGCGTCGAACAACGACGCGTGCTTGATCGATCCGTTCGCAGATCTGAGCTGCTCGGGAACGATCCAGGGAAATGCCGTTCGCGCTCGGCACGAGACGGCCGTCGGGCAGCGCGTGTTGACGTACGCCGCGGAGTCGGCGTCGGCGACGCTCGAGGACGTCGGTACCGCGCATCTCGTGAACGGCGTGGCGAACGTCGCGTTCGATCGTGCGTTCGCGGCCACGATCGACCGCAGTCAGTACCACGTGTTTCTCACGCCGATGGGGGATACGCGCGGTCTCTACGTCAGCCTGAAGGCCCCGGCGGGTTTCCAGGTGCGCGAGAACATGGGCGGCCGTTCGACTGTCGGATTCGACTACCGCATCATCTCTCGGCCGCTCGACGCGAAGCGCGATCGCCTTCCCGTGGCGGCGTCGAGAAAAGTGCCGTAGCGCCATACCGCCCATCCGCGCTACGGGACGAAGGCTCGTCTAGGGCGATGAACACCCAGTAGGTGCCGCGGCTTAGCGGCGAGCCGTGCCGACGGTGCCTCGGCCGGCTCGTCTCGCCCTTGCGAGTGAGCTCGACGCCAACGGAAACGCGACGACGCACGGCGTGTCGTCGTCGGGCCAGATGTCCTGGTCGATCGCTGCACAGATTGCACGATGGGCGGGAATCGCCTCGAAGGCGGCACGTAGAGGAGCGGCTCCAAGGGCAACCCGGTGCTCCGCATACCGATCGTGTGCGCGCCGCAGCGCCGCCGATGCCTCGGCGCCGTCGCCTGCGGCCCGGTGCACGCAGGCCGCTATCCAGTGGTAGCGCGCCGCATAGAAGCCCGTCCGGGCGCTGACGATCTCCGCAGCCGCATTGAGTGCCTCGCGCGCGGAGGGCAGTTGCCCGCCGCCGAGGTGCGTTAGCGCGGCGTCGAGGAGCATCTCGAGGCGCACTTGGGGCTGATCCGTCAATTCCAGCGCTCTGCACAATTCGGCTGCCGACTGTTCGAACAGCCGCGTGCAGCGAAGGAGCCGCCCGCGGCTGAGGGACACTCCCGCCGCCATGCGAGACGCCGGGATCCGTTCGATGAGCGTCTCCGCTGCCCGCAGCGATTGCTCGAGTTCTGCGAGGTCCCCGCATTGCCACGCAGCGTCTGCGGCATTACACGCGGCCGCGACAGCGGTCTCGCGCGTACCCGTGGCGAGCGCCGCCTCTTGCGCACGGCGAGACCAGGCGAGTGCGTTCGGGAAGTCGCCGACGGAGCAGAAAAGCGCGCCGAGGTTACCCATCGTCGCTGAAACGCGCTTGCGGCCGAGTCCTTCCGAGAGGCGTAAGCACTCGTGGAAGAGGGCGAGGCTTTCGTCGACGTGCCACAGGTTCAAGAGGGCCGCAGCGAGCCCGCCTCGACAGGCAGCTTCGGCGTCGCTGTCGCCGACTTCGAGCGCGAGCACGAGGGCGGCGCGATTGAGTTCGGCATGCCGCTCGTGGTCCTCGCTCTGCTGCGCGACCGTCGAGGCGACGCGCAGCACAAAGAGGCGGACATCCGCGTCGCCTGCTGTATCCGCGAGCACGAGCGCATCGGAAACCAACTGCGCTGCTCGGCCGGCGTTGTCGGGGATGAGGCTGCACGCTCGTGCGGCCCAGGCGGTCACACGCGCGCACGCGGCATCGTCGCCGAGTTGGGCGTAGCGGTCCCGAGCCTCCAGTGCGCTGTCGATGGCTTCGGAGAAATCGCCATCGCTCTGCGCCCTTCGCGCGCGTGCTGCTGCCGCCGCCGCGAGCCAGCGGTTCGAGTGTGCCTCCGTCGCGCGGCGCACGAGCTGCGCGATCGCATCCCGCTCCACAGCGTGATCCGCTTGGCGAAACGCTAGGTCGATGCGGCGCTCGAGCACCGTGCAGGCGGCGTCTTCGTCGAGTCGCTCTGCGATGTGCGCGAGCGTTGCGAGATCGGCGGTTTCCGCGCCTGGATCGCCGAGGCGTGCGTGCAACCGGCTGCGGAGCAGCAGGAGCTCGAACCGTTCGCGATCACCGGGGCAGCCGAGCTCCAGGGCACGGCCGA
>Ga0302325_10019586_pt1 | contig 14225 bp, 13 predicted proteins | sample Palsa_T0_2_FD_201948 | JGI IMG/M metagenome (GOLD analysis project Ga0302325, IMG submission 201948) | Peat permafrost microbial communities from Stordalen Mire near Abisko, Sweden - Palsa_T0_2 | ecosystem: Environmental > Terrestrial > Soil > Palsa > Peat permafrost | place: Sweden: Abisko... | reverse complement strand
AGTATGGAATCTTGGTCCCGTCTTTCGACGTCGCTTCATGCTGCTCGATCACATCGTTCGATGCGTCGAACATCGCGGGCAGCGATTTAACGACGGCAACTTTGCCGGTTGCGGTATCCACCGACCAAAGCGTCGTCGGGACGAGAAAGGATGCGACGGAGACGAAGGCGCCGCTGGTGCGATCGTCGCTGTCGATAATATTGACCGACGCATTATCGGGCAAATCGAGGCGAAGCGAGGTCCACGACCCGTGCGGTCCGGGCGTAAAAACGAACGCGCGGCCGCGCACGTTTTGGTAGATCGTGACGAGTAAGCGCGATCGTGTCGCCGAGACGCCTTCGACCGATTCGCGCGGACCGGGGGCGTAGATCAAGACCGGCGAGAGATGCGCGGGATCGGCCGCCGCCGAGGACGCATTGACCGCGACGAGCGAGCCTTGCGAGAAGTGCTTGCCCGCAACGTCCCAATCCTGATTCAGCGAAAGAATCAGGCGATTGTCGACCAGATCTTCGAAGTTGACCTTTGCCGGCGTTGCGAGTAGCTTGGGGCCGGCCGGCGTCACGATGTAGTCTTTGGACGTAAAGAACGTGACGCCGCGACTGATGATCGTCACGCTGTGGCCGCTGCCGTCATGCAGGCTGAACGGATTGACCGAGACATCACTTTTCTCGCCGCGGAAGACTTCGACCGCGCTCGAGAGCGGCTGCCCGCGGCGAAGGCGTTTCACGATGTAGGGATACCCCGAAGCAGTGAGGTCGCCGGCGGTCCATTCTCGTGCGACGAGAATCGTGTTGCCGTTTTCCCATGCGACGTTTTGCTTGCTGCGCGGCAGATTGAATCCGCCGTCCACGAACGCGCTCTTCGTCAGATCGAATTCACGAACGGTGTCGGCATCTTCACCGCCGTTCGAGAGCGCCACTAGACAACGTGTTTCCGCCGACCACGCGCACTGCGCTCCGTGCCAGACCCAGTTGGCTTTCTCGGACGCACTTACGGCGTCCAGATCGAGCACGGTCGTCCACTGTGGCGTTACGGTGGCATAGCTCGCCTCGGTCGTACGCCGCCAAATGCCGCGCACGTGTTCGTCGTCTTGCCAAAAATTGTAGATCTGACCGGCGATGGTTCGCGGATAGGGGATGCGGGTTTTGGATTGTGCGATTTGGAGCGCGGCTGCAGAGAGGTCTTTGAAGTGTGAATCGCCTTCGAGTATCGGCAGGGTCTTTGCGTTCTGCTCCTTGACCCAGGCCATCGCTTGCGCGCCGTCCTTGTCCTCGAGCCAGAGATATGGATCGGACCCGTCGGGCGTCGTCGGTGGCGCTTTGGCGACCGTCGTTTGTGCTGCGTAAACCGATTGTGCCCGAGCCGGCAGCATGGCACGCTGGGTAATCACGAGCGCGCCGAGAACCGATACAATAGTTAGGGATCGAAGAACAAGGTTCAAAGTTATCTCCTTCCGCGTCCTCGTTGGGTGCGTACGTTCGCGGACACGTCCTTCCCTTTGGAGGAGGCGCAATGGCTGCATTCCGAGATACCGCGCACGCGCGCGAAGTGCTGGAAAACTACTTCAAAGATGAAGCCAAGGACGAAGATAGGTCTTTCGGTGGGCACGGCGTCGTTCTCGCATATACGTTAAAAGATCCGGTCATTCGCATCGTGCTCGACAGTACGCGCAAACCGGAGCCGGGCCATAGCTACGACGTGTACGTCGATGACCCGAACGCGCCCAAGCCGACGGTCGAGCTCTTCATGCGCGCCGACACCTTCGATGCGCTCTATCGCGGCGAAATGTCGGCGACCGCGCTGTTGACCGGGCGTGCGAAGGTACAGGGCGACGTCGTCGGCCTCAGGCGACTGGTTCCATGGCTGGCCAGGTCGATTCCCCGTTACAAGAAGTATCGGGAGGCGCATTGAGCAAAGGAGACACATTGAGATGGCTGCATTCAGAGACAGCGCACACGCGCGCGAAGTGCTCGAAGCGTTTTTCAAATATGAAGCTACGGTCGAGGATGCGTTCTTCGGCGGCAACGGCGTCGTCATCGCGTACACGTTGAAAGATCCAGTCATTCGGATCGTGCTCGACACGACGCGCAAGCCGGTGCCGGGGGATCGGTATGACGTCTACGTCGACGATCCGAACGCGCCCAAACCGACGGTGGAACTCTTCATGCGCGCCGACACCTTCGACGCGCTCTATCGCGGCGAAATGTCGCCGAGTGCGCTCATGGCCGGGCGCGCCAAGGCCGAAGGCGATCTTACCGCCTCAATGCGTTTACTGCCGGCGATGGCCCGGGCGATTCCCCGGTACAAGAAGTACCGCGAAGAGCACGGCTAGATTCCCATTGCGCGCAGCAGCGCGCCGATTTCGGGCGCGCCGACGAAGAGTTCGCGCGCTTTTGGTGTGACGAACCCCTCGGAACGCATGCGATCGTAGAGCGCCAGCAGGTGATCGTAGTACCCTTGCGCATTGAGCAGGCCGATCGGTTTGTTGTGAATGCCGAGCTGGCGCCACGTGAGGATCTCGTGGAACTCGTCCATCGTTCCGTAACCGCCCGGCAGTGCGATGAAGCCGTCGCTCAAATCAGCCATCAGCGCCTTGCGCTCGTGCATGCTCTCGACCACATGTAACTGCTCGACGCCGCTGTGCGCCACTTCGCTCGTCGCAAGGCCTTTGGGGATCACGCCGATCACTTCGCCGCCTAGCGCGAGCACGGCGTCCGCGAGCGCGCCCATCAGACCGACGCGGCCGCCGCCGTAAACGACTCCAAATCCGGCGCCATGCACGGCGCGCGCGACCTCGCCGGCGAGGTCGCGATAGTGTCCATTCGATCCGGCGTGCGCGCCGCAGAAGATACAGAGCCGAGGCATGCGAAGGGGTCTTTGCATGCGCAAACCCACAATGCCCGCCGATGGCGTCATTCGCGTCGCGCGCGAACGGCGCCGGGCCAGCGTCGTGAGCCTCGTACACGGTCTGCGGCCGCAGGAGACCGATGAGATCGCTAAGGCGCTCAAACGCCACTGCGGAACCGGTGGAACGAGCAAAGACGGCATCGTCGAAATCCAAGGCGATCACCGCGAGCGCATCGTCGCGTGGTTCCTCGCGCAGGGGCGCCGCGCGAAAATCGCCGGCGGCTAGTAAACCGATCGCCTTGTTGGAGCGTACAGCGAACATGAAACGTCATTCCCTGCTCATTGCCACAGCCTGCGCGATCTTCGGATTCGCGTCCGCTTCGGCTGCCCAGCTACCGCATTCGAAATTTACCATCACAAGCGCGATCGCGGTTGACAGCACCAATCACACGGCGACCTTGCCGCTCTATCGTGGAATTGTAAAAGGCAAAACGGTGTGGTACATCCTCACCGATGCGTCGGATGCCGCCGTCGCGCAGAAATTCGGCGTAAATTTTGCGCCAAGCCTCGCGTTGATCGGCACGCCCGCGACGCAGCGCGCGACCAAGAATGCCGACGGCGCGTACACGTTCGAGGGAGCGCCAAACTTCCGTGCCACTCGTACGTACGTCGCGAGCGCGATGGGTTTTCCACCGCAATCGGCAACGCCGGGCGGCAAGGCTGATCCCGAGTACTCGCCATTCGTGCATGCTGAAGGTATCGCGGGTGTTCTGAACGCACCGATCGTTGCCACCGACGACGGAGCGTTCGATGTCACCACCCACACCAACACGGAAGATCGCGTGCTAGCGATCGACACGACGAAGATGACCGTGACTCTCACGCTGGCGCGAGGCTTTTTTAACGGCAAGCCGATCTATTACCTCAGCCCTGAAGCCTCGGATCCGGTCGCGTCGAGCGTCGAACGTGCGACCTTCACGCCGAATCTTGCGAAGGCATCTTCAAGTGCCGAAATCCCGATCGGTGTCGTCGTAAACGGCCCGCAAACCGGCCTTGCTCCGCAGGGACTCGCCTATCTGAGCCTTCGCACGCCGCTGGACCAAGACGCGACCCTCGCCAATGCAGGCGGCATCGGCTCACCTTTCAACGTGCTCTCGGTCGCACCGGACCTGGCCCATCCGTACGCAGAAAATGCCTACACCCCGCTGTGGAATGTGATGGTTGTCGGGACCCCCCAGACGAAGCGTCTGACCAGCTACGCGCAAGTCGCCTTGCTGGCCAAGGCGGCCGGGTTCGTGGTCAACTGCCCGGTCGTTGCCTACGGCGATGAGAGTGGCTATTAGCTCAACGAAATCTCAAAACTAAACTTTTAGTTGACAAGCCGGGGCGGGCGAGGTATTCTGCTCTTAAAGAATTAGGAGATAGGAGAAAACCCGGAATGCCCCGTCGCCCCTCACCTACCCTCACCGAAGCGGAATTGCGCGTTATGGAGGTGCTTTGGCGCCTCGAACGTGCGACCGTTGCTGATGTAACCGAAGCCCTCGGGCCGCCCCAGCTCGCCTACAACAGCGTGCTCACCACGCTGCGCATTCTCGAGCAGAAGGGGCACGTCACGCACGAGGAGGCGGGCCGCGCCTTCGTCTACCATCCGCTGATCGCGCGCGAAGCTGCTGCGGGCAGCGCGGTCAAGAACGTGGTCGAGAAGTTTTTCGGGAATAGCACCGGCGCACTGGCGCTCCGCTTAATCGAGAATGAGCGCCCTTCGAACGATGAACTCGCGCGCCTGCGTTCGTTGATCGAACAATACGAGGAGCGGTAAAGTCATGCCGTCGCTGTTCGAAATCATTGCCCACGCCGCGCTCGTTGTGCTCGTCAACAGCTTGTGGCAAGGGATTGCCATCGCTGCGTTGACCTGGCTCGCATTGCGCGTCTTCCCGCGCGTCAACGCATCAACGCGCTACGCCGCCTGGACGCTCGCCCTTGTGGCCGTCGTCGTGGTGCCGATCGCCACCAGCCTCACGCACATCACGTATTACACACTGCCCGCGCCCACCACCGCCGCAACCAAGACAACTCAAACAACAGCCGTGAACGTGCAGCAGCGGGTTGCTCAGGCGAACACTGCCGGCGGTGCGTCGCGCAGCGAGCATAACAACGAAAAAGCGAGCGAAGCGACGCACTCCGGCGGTGGAAGCCTGGGGAACATCACCATCCCCAAAATCCCGGACCTCAACGTGAACGCGCCGTTCCTCCTCACCACCATCTTCTTTACGCTGTGGGGCATCGCGGCGCTCGCCCTTATGGTGCGTTTGGCGGTTGCCCTTACGCGCCTCGAACGTCTCAAACGCGATGCGATGCCGCTCGGCATCGAGTACCGCGATCAGCTCGTGCAGTGGCAGCATCTGGACGCCCGCGACCGCGACGTGCGGATCTGCGTGACCGGCGGCATCGAAGTGCCGGTCGCCGTGGGCTTGTTCGATGCGATGGTCCTTCTGCCCAAACATTTGCTCGAAGAATTCAACGCAAACGAAATCGATCAGATCAGCCTTCACGAACTCGCGCATCTGTTGCGCCACGACGATTGGAGCAACGGTCTGCAGCGCGTGATCTCCTCGCTCTTCTTCTTTAATCCCGCGGTGTGGTTCATCGCGCGTCAGATGGACATCGAACGCGAAGTTGCATGCGACGACTACGTTCTGGAGCTTACGGGCGCGGTACGCACATACGCTTTTTGCCTCACGAAGATGGCTGAGCGGACGTCGTGGCCGCACCAGCCGCTGGCGGCTCCGGGTGTGTTCACCACGCGCAAGAACATCTCGATTCGCATCGAGCGATTGCTGCGCTCGGGTCGCGCCATCGGATCCTCGATCTCGCCGGCAACGGCGGGAGCTGTGACGGTCGGGTTGCTCGCCGGATACTTTGTGGCTTCGACGCTGACCCCGGTAATTGCGTTTGCAATGCCGTGTCCGCCGGCGGGTCCTCCAGCGCCCGCAGCCGCGGCAGCGCCTGAGGCAAAAGCAGCGGCGCCGTTCAAAGTCACGACGGCTAAGATGGCCGTGAGTCTGCCGCAAGTCTCGCTGACGATTCCGAACGTTACAATTATTGCGCCGCGAAGTGCGGCAAAGGCAGCGCCTCCGGCCGCGCGCGCGGCGACGACGGATGCCGCTGTGGAAAAGGCCGTGAACGCTTCCGTTGCGCGCTCGGTGAGTACTGCAACCTCGATCGCCATGTCGAGCGCATCCTCGGCGATGGCGGCAGCGACGAAGTCGGTGCGCGTCGCATCGGCCGACTTCGGGCACGGAATGAATTGTTCGGGCTGCAGCTTCGAAGGCCAGGACTTAGCCGGCAAGAATTTCTCGGGCTCAAATCTGACCGGATCGGACTTCAGTCACACCAATCTCCAAGGCGCGAATTTCAACGGCGCTAATCTCAGCGGCGTCGACTTCCACGGTGCGGATCTGCGGAATGCATCGTTCGTCGGTTCAAATCTCTCGGGTGCCGACCTGCGCGGCGCGAAGCTCGATGGTGCGAACCTGGATGGCGCGAGCCTGAGCGGATCCGATATCGACGTGCGCATGCTCTCGCAGTCGCAACTACGAGCGTACCTTCCTCGCTGCAGCGGTTGCGATCTGCACGGTGCGAATCTCAGCGGCATGGACTTGCGCGGCATACGTCTGACCGGCGCGGATCTGCGCGATGCGAACCTGCGCGGGGCAAATCTTTCGGGCGCAATCTTCAGTGGTGTCGATTTATCCGGCGCAGACCTTCGGGGTGCGAACACGGAAAACACCAAGTTCATCGGTTGTGATTTCTCGGGAGCACATCTCGGTCCTTAAGTAACCCTTCACGTCGCTACAGTCACGCGGGCGAGCAACGCCCCGGGTATCCTGTTGACTCCTTGTCGGACTTGAGAAAGGTAGAACCGGCCGCAATGATGGCACTTACTCGAAACCTGGGCCTTGCGTTTGCAGTACTCGCAGTAGCAATCGGAGTTCCGGCGGCACGTGCCGCCGGCGTTCCGAACCGCTGCGTTGGTTGCAATCTCTCACACATGAATCTGCATGGTGCCGATCTTCATGGCGTCGATTACGTTGGAACGAATCTTCGTGAAAGCGATCTTAGCTCGGCAAATCTGCGTGACGCGCGGCTCACCGGCTCGAATTTCGAGGGCGCCGATCTACGCAACGCAGATCTGCGCGGTGCAAAACTCGTCGGTGCCAATCTGCGCGGTGCGCGGCTCGACGGTGCGAAGTTGAATGGCGCGGAATTCACCGGCGCGAACTTTGGCGACGTCGATTTACACGGCCAAAATTTGACCGGAGCCGGCTTCGTGGGCGCGAGCTTTCGCGGCGGTAATCTGTCCAACGCCATCTTTGACGGCGATGACGTGGTTGGCGCGAGCATGCAGGACGCGCACGTCGACGGCGCCTCGTTCCGCAACGCATGGGTTTGCGCGCACAATACCGATCGAGAGGACGGCGTCACGATTCAGCGCGAGGTCGTATGTCTGGATCTGCGCGGCGCGTCGGTGCGTGGCGCGGTCTTTACCGGGGCGCAGCTCTGCGATCGCGATCGTGACGACGAGCGTACGTGCGCAAAAGTCGGTGCGGCGTTGCTCCAAGATAAATCACACAATTCGCTGGATGGAGCAGTGCTTCCCTAATGTTGTGGCTGCTTGCCGCGCTCACGTCGGTCGCGATACCAAGCTCTGCCGATGCGCCGTCGCTGGCACCTGCGCCGGTGGCCGCGGCAAGTCCGTGGCCCGGTACAGCGCTCCCGCTCGAGCGTGACGTGATCCATGGTCGCACCGCGAGCGAAGCGACGCTGGTTCACGCCCAGACCGATGGGAAGTTCCTTTACGTGCGGTTCGATGTGACGCAATCCGAGCCGGTGAACGCCTCGCAGCACAGCGACGACGTCGGGCAAGGCAGCGACGACGAGGTCTGGGTCGATCTTTGGCCGACCGGGCCGAACGGTTTCTTTTACCAATTTATTGCGACGCCGAACGGCACGCACTATGAAGCATCTTCGGAAAACACCGGATTTTCGCCGCACTGGCAATCGGCCGGCGAAACGACCGATCACGGCTATGTCGTGACGATGGCGATTCCGCTCAAAGTTCTTCGCGGTGCGCATTCGGGCACGTGGCAGTTGCAATTTGTGCGCTACACCCACTCAACGGGTGAGCAGGACGTGTGGTCGTACGATTCGGCTCAAACCAACCCCGATGATGTCGTGCGCGCCGGGACCGTCAAGATGGTCTCGAGCGTCGCGCCGCCCAAGCCGGCGCCGCGTGCGGCGCTCTATGCCCTCGGCCTCGACACGACGCCGGCATACGGTGGCCCGACCTCTCGCGTCGGTGCGGATGTCTCGATTCCGATTACCTCGACCTCGTCGTTCTTCTCGACGTTCCATCCGGACTATTCCAACGTCGAACTCGATCAACAGTCGATCTCGCCGACCGTCTATCAGCGCACCTACAATGAGGTGCGCCCGTTCTTCACCCAGGCCTCGAACTTCTACAACTACTTCAATTGTGACGTGTGCTCGGGTTACCACACGATCCTCTACACGCCCGGCATTCCAACGCCGTCGCAAGGCTACGCGGTCGAAGGCAAGCAGGGCAACTTCGGATTCGCCGGCTTTGATTCGATCGGCGATGATCGCACCGATCTTGCGCAAACGATCGACTACAACACCCCCAACCAGCGCTTCACCGGCGTGTACGAGCGCGTGCAAGCGAACCTCCCCGGTTTTACCGACGTTGCCAACGAGATCGGTACGAGTTACTGGGATACCAAGCACACCAGTGTCTATCTCAACGCGGGCAATGAAGTCGGCAGCGACGTTGCCGATCCGAGTCAAGCCAAGTTCATCGATGGCGGCGGCGGCTACGGCGATCAGCATTTTGCGCTCTATGGTGCGATGCGCAACTACGGCGAAGACTACAATCCGTATGACGGCTTCGACTCGCATCCTGGGATCGCCGGGTATGCGATCTACAGCGCCTACATCTGGAATCCCAAGGCGGGCAGCGGCAGTAAAGTTGCGGCGGTCGGCATCGACGGCTTCCTGGATCGCTATCAAGGCCCGCAATATGGCCAGGCACAGAGCGATAACGCAGCGACCTTTGACATCCTGACCAAGAGTTCGTGGGATCTGCAGCTCTATACCGGCTCGAACTACTGGCGTTTCGGACCGACGCTGACGCCGATCTCACAGAACGCCGGGTTTTCACTCACCTATCACAGCGGTTTGCAGACCGACAACCCGGGCAACTTCCCGTATCACGGCTCGTCAGCGACGCCGACGCAGATCCAATACTACACCGGCGCATACGGCGATGGACGTCTCGACACGTGGTACCGCACGACGACGATTCGCATCGGTAAGCGCGGTGCGCTCTCGCTGGCGATCGACGACACCGCGCAGTGGTTCAACGGCAAAGCGCCCGACAATATCCAATGGTTCGAGAGCGTCGCGTACACGTATCAGATCGACCGCAACTCGTCGTTTTCCATCGGCGATCGCAAGATCATAGGCTATCCGCCGCAGCCTAACGGCGGCGGCAACTGTGAAGGTGTCTGCTCGAATGTCTCGGTCGCATATCACTTACGCCTGAGGGACTACGAGTTCTACGTCGCCTACGGAAATCCGAACACGCTCTCGACGATCCCGCAGGCGATCTTCAAAGTCATTTTTTACGCGGGCGCACAGAAGGGGACGTAGCAAACGATGCGCTGATCGCTGCTGCGGTCGTGCATCGCGAGACCGCTTTCGGCTGCTCGTTTTTTTCAGATGCGCTCTCAGAGTGCAAGGTCCAGCAGCTCCCGTTGAGCGAGCAGTAGCAGAGGTCGAGAGCGAACGCGTGATGCAGCATCGCCGGAAGCGGTAAGCCCGGTAGGTGCACCTGCAAGATCGTGACCTTGTCCCCCGGCCGAATGGTTGTACCGGGGCCGAGCGATCCCGTTGTGATATGCGCCCCAGGCGGCAACTTTCCGGCGGCGGAGAGCCGACGCGTTTTTACAAAAAAGGCGCGCACCGTCGGGTCGAGTGTGAGCCGGGCGAAGTACGCGCCCCAGGACGGCACGGACGCGCCGTCGACGGAAAGCTGCGCGGACTCGATCAGCGCTGGCCCGAGCCCGTCGTTTGCAACCGTGACCGCTATTCCGTCCGGGTCGGAAGTCGACCCGGTGCTCAGATACGGCCAGATGGTCGCCGCGTACTGCTGGCCGATGATTCGCGTCTGATAGAGAAGCGTGACAGACGTAAGCACGCTGACGGTCAGCGCCGCAATCGCGACAAAGAAGTCGAGGCGGAAGGCCTTTTCGTTCACCATGGTTCGTCCGCCTTCGGCGGTTGTGCTTCCTGCACTCCGAACATCGACCCGCATCCTGCGGGTGATGGTTCGTCCGCCTTCGGCGGTCGTGCTTCCGACACTCCGAACCTCCACCCGCCTCGTGCGGGTGATGGTTCGTCCGCCTTCGGCGGTCGTGCTTCCTACACTCCGAACCTCCACCCGCCTCGTGCGGGTGCCAGTTTATGCCAGAACCAACTCGTCGGCTGCGTCACCCGCCCTACGAAGGGCTTCACGGATCATCTGGTCGGCGAGCTCCTTGACCGCCCAGCGAGCCTGCGCGTCGGGCGAGAGCTTGTCGATCGGATCGAAGTAGACGAAGGCCTTGTTCTTCTTGACGGCGGGCGCCGTGTAGACGCAGATGCCGTTCTCGCGATCGTAGAAATCGAACGAGTGTACGTCGCGCTTGCCGCCGCCGCCCGGTGCGTCGCAAATAAAGAGCGGGGTATTGAAGCCCGCGGTCTCGCCGCGCACGAACTTTTCGATCTCGATCGATGTCTGGACCGTGGTGCGCAACTCCTCGACGCCCTTGACCATGTCGTGCATATACACATAGTACGGATGGACGTTGACGTACTCGAGCCGCTTGACCAAGAGTGCCATGCGCTCGGGCGTATCGTTCACGCCGCGGATCAGCACCGACTGATTTCGCACGAAGATGCCGCGCTCAAAAAGCAGCGCCATCGCCTTTTGCGTGATCCACGTGATCTCTTCGGGCGCGTTGAAGTGCGTATGCAGCACGACATCCTTGCCCATCGCGCGGCCGCGATTGACCACACCGGTGAGCGCGTCGAGCCACGCCGAATCGGTCAATAACTTCATCGGCATGATCGCCGGGCCTTTGGTGGCAAAGCGCATACGGCGCACGTGCGGGATATCGAGCAACGCGTTGCCGATGAGCGTGATGTTCTTTGGCGGAAGCTGATAGGCATCACCGCCCGAGATCACAATGTCCTCGAGCTCCGGCCGCTCGCTGATGTACTGGAATGCGTCTTCCCATTGCTTGGGCGTCTTTGCGAGCGCGACTTTATCGACGTTCTCGGTGTCGGGGCCGATCGCGTAACTGCGCGTGCAGAATCGGCAGTAGACCGGGCACGTGTTGAGCGGCAGAAAGAGCGCCTTGTCGACGTAGCGGTGCACGAGTCCCGGAACCGGCGAGTCGGCCTGTTCGTGCAGCGAATCGAGGGTGAGGCGAGGATGATCGGGCAAAAGCGCCGATGCGAGCGGCACGAACTGACGGCGAATCGGATCGTTGACCGGGTCATTCCAATCGATGAGCGCGAGCGCGTAGGGCGAGACGCGCACGGCCATCGGCGCGCGAGCAAACCCCTCTTCGACGTCGGCGAAGAAGCCGGGCGAAACGAGATCTTTGATGGTTGCAAGGAGTTCTTGCGGCGTCTTCACCGCATTTTTCTGCTGCCACAGATGATCGAGAAACGTCGCCTCGTCGATCTCACGATAAGCGGGAACGTGGCGCCAAAACTCGCCTTGCTTGAGCGCCTTATATTCAAAATGCTCGGGCGGGACGGGAGGTTTGAGATGCGTGATAACGCTCATAATGTGCTGGTTCCTTACGGCGTGGCGTATCGTCGGTTGAAGTAAGCGTGAATCGGCGGATGATCGCGCAGCGTCTGTAGCGCGGTTTGTGCGTGGCCGCGCACGAAGCCGTTGCCGACGATCATGGTGACGTCTTTGCCGACGCCTTCGGCGCCGAGCGCCGCCGCGGTGAACGACGTCGACATCGAAAAGAAGTAGACCGTGCCGCGATCCTTGGTGCACAGGATCGTCGCGAGCTCAGTACCCGGTACGTTGACGCAATTGATCGTCACGTCGGCGAGTTGCAGCGCACGCAGCGCGACCTTCTCGCTCAGATCGAGTGCATCGCGCGCATCGGCTACGATGAACGCATCAACCAGTTGGTGCTCGATCAGCAGCTTAGCTGCCTCGGTCTGATCCGAGGGCCCGATGCCGATAACACATCCGCTCGGACCAACACGCGTCTTGGCCTGCGCGCATGCGAGCATGCCGCTCTTGCCGTCGGCGCCGATGACCGCGACCGTCTGTCCCGGCTCGCAGAGTCGTCGCACTTGCGCGGGTGCGCCGGCGACGTCGAGTACAGCCAGGGCGACGTTTTCGTCGATGTCGTCGGGCAGCGACGCCCACAAGCCGGATGCAAACAGCACCGCCTTGCCGCGGATCCAGATGCGTCCGGTTTTCACGCAGACGCGTTCGATCGAATCGATGTGCAGTGGCGTGAGCGTCAACGAGACGAGCGACGCGATGCGTTCGCCCGTGTGCAGATCAGCGCGGCCGCTCAAGTCCTTGCCGATGTCACGTACGTAGCCGATAAACATGCCGCCGCTTCCGGTCACCGGATTGTGCTGCTTCCCGCGCTCGCGCACGATGCCGTGCACGTGCTCGGCGATGCTGGCCTCGTCGCCATCGCACATGTCGGCGATCTGCTTGAATGAGGCCGAATCAATGTTGAGCACCTCGACCTCGCAGAGAATCTCGTTATCGAGAGCGATCGGCGTATTGTCGAGCTTCCAGGCATTCTGCGGCATCGCGCCGGGAGGATCGATCACGCGATGCGTCCCGAGCGGATGCAACCGGCGACCGGGGGCAATGCTCACGAACGCACCGAGATGCCGTCGCGTTCGAACGGCGTGGAAAGGACGATGGTGGTTTTTGTACGCGCCATGCCGGGCAACGCTTTCAAACGTGAGAGCAACTCATCGAGATGCTGCGTCGAACGCGTCATCACTTTGCAGACGAACGACTCTTCGCCCGCCACGGAATGGACTTCACACACTTCCGGCATCTCGCTCAAGCTTTTGGTGAATCGGTCGTAAGCAGCGTCTGGAGTCGTATAACAACTTACGAAGGCGATGAGTTCGAGGCCAAGGCTGCGGCCGTCGAGTTGCGCGCTGTAGCCGCGAATGTGGCCGCGTCCTTCGAGGCGCTTTACGCGGTCGTGCACGGCTGGGGCCTTGAGGCCGACGAGCGCCCCCAGTTCAGCAAAGGTCGAGCGCCCATTGCGCTGAAGAGCCTCCAGCAGCGCAAGGTCGAGGTGATCGAGGTCGTCGGAGACAATCATATTCGCCAGATTCGCATTTCTTGCCGCAAGCTATTCGGCGATTTGACTATATCACCCGTGATCCGTTCATCGCAATGGATCCTTGCTCTTGCCGTGTTGGTGGCCTGTACGAAGGCGGGCGGGCCGGCGGTCCCCCCGCCTGGCGTGGTGCGGTTCGCCTTGGCCGCTGACCCCTCGACGCTCGATCCGCTCTTCATGCACCCGGATGCGGCGTTGGTCGAGGCTCAGATCGCGCGCCTAGCCTTCGAGCCGTTCGTTGACTTCGACCGTTCGGGGAAACCGGTCCCTGCGCTGCTCGACCGTCTGCCGACGGTCTCGCGCGACGGGCGCACCATCGTGTACCACTTGCGTGCGGTACGTTGGAGCGACGGGGCTCCGGTGACCAGCGGCGACGTGCTCTTTACGTTGCACGCAATTCTGGATCCGCGCAATCCGGTGCGATCGACACAGGGATACGACCTGATCGACCGGGCCGTCGCGCTTGATCCTCGCACAATCGCCTTTCATCTCAAACGCGCCTGGGCGCCGGCTGCTCTCGGATATTTCTCCTACGGGACAACGCCGCAATTCGTGTTGCCGGCGCACGTGCTGCGAACGCAGCGGCCACTCGATCGCGCGCCCTTCGGCGCTGCGCCGAGCGTCGGCGACGGACCGTATTCGTTCGTTTCGTGGCAGCGTGGGAACGCGCTACGCTACCGCGCGAATCCACGTTACTGGCGCGGAAAGCCCGCGGTCGCGGAACTCGAGGTGCGCATCGTTACCGACCCAGGGACGAATCTTCTGATGCTCCGAACGGGAGCGCTGGACTGGAATCTGATTGCCCCAGTGCAGTACTCGATGATCGCCGCGGACTCGCATTTGCGCTTTGCCGCCACGTTGACCGCGGTAGTCGCCGGCCTCGTCATGAACACCTCGCATGCCCCG